>Ga0207705_10004722_pt1 | contig 10263 bp, 6 predicted proteins | sample KBSC13metaG_FD_184314 | JGI IMG/M metagenome (GOLD analysis project Ga0207705, IMG submission 184314) | Corn rhizosphere microbial communities from Kellogg Biological Station, Michigan, USA - KBS C1-3 metaG (SPAdes) (version 2) | ecosystem: Host-associated > Plants > Roots > Rhizosphere > Soil ...
CGCAACACGAAGCACCACTTTACCCTGCGCAGGATTGAATATGTCGCCGAAGCGGCCGGAGGTGCCGTCCACGCTCGCTCCATTGATGAAGTGAGGAACTGTGTTCAAAGACCAGCTGTTCTCGTCTGTTTCGGATTTTCCAGCCTTGGTAGTCAACATCATCTCTCCCTCAGGAACAATGTCAGTCCCACACTTGGTGATAAAGACCAGAAATCTCATCAGCTGTAGGAACGCGTGGATTGTTATTCGGCGAGCCCGACGCAATCGCCTGCGCGGCCATGGTGGGAATCAGCGAAACGTATTGCTCCTCCGAGATTCCAAACGCCTTGGGCGTTGGCACCTGGAGCTCACGGTTCCGCTCATACAGGGCATCAACCAGTTTCCTGCCGGCTTCTTCATCCGAGTCGGCCGGAGTTGCTATACCCATCGCGTGCGCGCACTCAGCATAGCGACTCGGCGCGGCATGCAACGAAAACGCGGTGACCGCAGGCAGCAACATAGCGTTCGATAGCCCATGCGGCACGTGGAAATGCACGCCGATAGGACGACTCATACCATGCACGAGCGCAACGCTGGCGTTCGAAAACGCAATGCCGGCCTGCGTGGCGGCCAGCATCATCGCTTCACGTGCCTCCGTGTTGTCCGGCTGGCGGTACGCACGTGGAAGATATTTCCAGATGCTCTTCATCGCAACCAGGGCAAACGTGTCGGAAAAAACGTTGGCTTGGCGACTTACATACGCTTCGATCGCGTGGGTTAGCGAATCGGTTCCTGTATCCGCCGTCAAACGCGCTGGCATGGTCATCGTCAGCTCGTAGTCGACCACGGCGGCGCTTGGGAGCAGTGTGCTCCCGGCGATCAGCATCTTCTCCTGCGATTCCGAATCGCTGATAACCGTGAACCGGGTTACTTCGGAGCCGGTACCGGCAGTGGTTGGAATTGCGATATGTGGTGGCCCATACTTCGGGGGTGAGTTAGGTACCTTGTAGTCTCGCGCACGCCCACCGTTGGCCGCGAGCATACCGATTGCCTTGGCTGTGTCGATGGAGCTGCCCCCGCCAAGGCTTACCAAACTGTCGTGGTCGCCAATACGAAAAGCCGCAAGCCCCGCGTTAATGGCTTCTGTTGTGGGATCCGGCACGGTGTCTGTAAACGCGCGACATTCGATCCCGGCACGCGCGAGTAACGTTGACAGCCTTTCTACCAGCCCCTGCCGCAGCAGAAACGAATCGGAAACTATGAGTGGACGTTTGCAGTTCAAACGCTCCAGAATACCGGCTACTTCGGCAAAGGCGGCTCTGCCTATCTTCAAAATTGACGGGATCTGTATCTCGACGCTCATAGTGATCACTTGACAACAAAGTACACACCGCCTGTGTCAGCGCGATGTGAAGACATCACACAGCATGCAGACTGCGGTGTCAACGGAGCATAAGGCCTATGCGACGCATTCAAAACTGCGGGGGAACTCTCAAAATACAGGCAAAAACTTGAAAAAAGAGCACGTTCTTGTTGCCGCGAAGAACAAGCGGTGTTCACCCGTTCCCATAAGGATCGATGCTCTTTTCACTCTGAGGCAAATAGAGGTACAACGTGTGTCTCTATATTGGATCTGCCGCCGGTCCGTCACATGCTCCGAAAGAAGCGACGGTATACGAAGCGGCTAAGTGAAGGAGAAAGTGCACGTATAACTCTGATGGGCTGACGTTGCCCACGTAATTATCACCATAGAGGTGGAAAGCAGCATGGAGTACGTTCGTCTCGGGAGCACAGGCATTAAGGTTTCGCGGCTCTGCGTTGGAACCATGAGCTATGGGTCCAAAAGATGGCGCGAGTGGGTGATCGAAGAAGAGGAGGCGAGACCGCTCATTCGGCAAGCGCTCGAGGCTGGCATCAACTTCTTCGACTCCGCCGACATGTACTCGTTAGGTGTCAGCGAGGAAATCCTTGGCCGGGCTGTTCGCGATTTCGCTCGCTCCCGCGACAATCTTGTGATCACCACCAAGGTCTTCAACGCCATGAGCGATGACCCGAACGACCGCGGTTTGTCTCGCAAGCACATCATCAAGTCCATCGATCGGAGCCTTAAACGGCTTGGGATGGATTATGTCGACCTCTACCAGATTCACCGCTTTGACGCGAACACGCCTATAGACGAGACGCTCAGTGCTTTGAACGATGTGGTGCGTGCGGGCAAGGCGCTCTATATCGGTGCATCCTCCATGTATGCATGGCAATTTCTGAAAATGCTCGAGTTCCAGAAGCAGAACGGCTTCGCGCGGTTTGTCACGATGCAAAACCACTACAATCTTGTCTATCGCGAAGAAGAGCGAGAGATGATTCCACTGTGCTGTGCGGAGAATATAGGCGTGACCCCATGGAGTCCCTTGGCCAAGGGATTTTTGATCGGCAACAGGAACCTGAACGAACGCGGAAGCGCCACACTACGCGCACAAACGGATAAATTTGCGCAAAAGTTCTATTACAAGGCCTCAGATCATAGGGTTGTCGACCGTGTGAGCGAAGTAGCCAAAGCACGAGGGGTGAACAATGCTCAAATTGGGTTGGCTTGGGTGCTATCGCGACCGTGCGTAACGGCACCGATTGTTGGTGTGTCCAGGCCGGAGCACTTACAGGACGCGGTCGCGGCACTCAACATTCGTCTGGAGGACAGTGAGAAGAATGCCCTTGAAGAACTTTATGAGCCACACGGTATAGCGGGTCACCTGTAGGACGCACTGGGAAACCACACGCTCTCAACATCCTGGTTAACTGATAAATTCATGTCCGGAGCGAATGGAGGAAGTTCGCACACGGATGGTTCTGATTTCTCTCTGAGGCAAATGGAAGTCATCGACTTCCACTATAGTGATTTTGCAATTCAGCAATTAGATTCTGTATCAGTTACCTGCCATGTATCAGGCTAGTCGCACAACGCTACTGGGCTGCCATAAGGCGGCCTGTAAGGGCGTGCGGACCGACTTTCCTTTGAGCACTCAGGATTAACAGGCCATGTCCAAATTCAGCAATCCGCAACGGCAACGCCTGCACACGGAGAGATTATGAATACTGGGAACGGATCGATATTTTGCCATAGCCGCAGTGGTAAACGGATTGCCTGCATCGTGCCATGTGCTATGTCAATGATCATGGCGAGTATGGCGCAGGGGCAGGCACCGGCACCCACACCTGCGCTTCCCATTTCAGGCGTTGCACCCCTTTCGCCCAAAGAGCCTGTGGATACGCCAGAGATGGCTAAAGACAAAGCCGAGATCATGGAATTGGCGAATAAGTTGGAAGCCGCGACCGCCCACGGTGACGTGGACGCCGCGGCCAGCCTGATCTCCCCGGACTTCACCATGATCCATGGTAACGGTTGGACTTACGGGGCCAATGTGCTGGCAGCAGATGACCGGCAAGCCTACTTAAATCGAGTGAAGAACCATGAATATCCCGTCCATGACATCGACCCTTCCTCGATCCACTTCGAGATGCATGGCGACGTGGCAATTGTGTGGGGAAGGTACCTCAGCCTGTTTATGCCCCAGGGCCGGCCTAACGGCGCGTTGACCTCCATCTGGTTCGAGCGTGTGTACCAGAAGCAAAATGGAAAGTGGATATACCTGTCTCATCGTTCAGTTCGCGTCGCGCCTTCTCCGGCAGGCATAGATCCTGGAGCAGTAACGACAATGACATTCTTCGTGCAGACGAATGGCTTCAACCGTGGAGGGTCGTACCAATTTGAAGGTAACGGCACGGGCGACGGTCACAACCTGCCTCTTAGCGCGCGCATGGGCACTCGTGCTGAGCGCGCTGGAACTGGTGCAAGTGCTTCGGTCTCGGGTATGCAGAGCGGTACTTCAGGCCGGAGTGGCGGGGTTCCTGCTCCTTCCGCTAAAGGCCCCGACATAGATGAAGTTTTTGCCATGGAACGCAAGCTCGGTGATGCGGTGTCGGGAGGGGATACGAACTTCTTTGCCAATTTCGCCTCAGACGACTTCTCGATGACGCACGGAGATATCTGGACCCGCGGAGGCATCAACCCGCTGGTAGATACGAAGGAAAGCTTCGCAAACCGCATTACGGTGAAGCAATACAACGCTTTTATTGAAGATCCGAGAACGCAAGGTGCCGAACTCCATGGCAACGTCATGATTACATGGGGAAGGTATGTCGCCAGCATAAAAGGCTTCCCTGCTGCACAGGCGTGGTTTTCTTGCTGGTACGAGCGTGTGTATGAGAAGCGAAATGGGAAGTGGGTATATCTGTCGCATCGGACTGTGCATAATCCAATGCGCGGACCCACCCGCGAGTCCGTCCAAGACAAATAGCAGTTTGGTCGCACTCGACACCCGACGAAGAACGATACCGTTTCCCGGTTTCTTCTGCTGATCATCTCAGCGTCGCGAATTGGCGACCGGGATGCCATCCCAATGTTACCGTCTATCTCTACCTGGGTGGAGTCGCGATCGAGGGTGAGATATTGCTCAGGTTTATCTTGTTCTCGAGTTCCCCATGTCGCCCATCGCGGCTGGCGCTCCCTTCTGGTCAGCCATCGCCGGGATACTACCGCGAATCATCGGTGTTGACGCTGCTGAGAAGAAGAGGCTCACATAACGCCCGATTGCAATGGCCAGCCTGCCACGGATCACGACTTTGAGTCGCAGTCGTGAATCAGACTGCTTGCCCCGAACTCTCTTCAAAGCGCCTTGCCGCGTGGCCCAACTAGCGCTGTGCACACGTTGAAATCGATCGACGGTTAGGCTAGAGAACTATACGTCCTGTGAGTCCGGACAGTGCGAGCGTACTTGTGTTCGCGATCGTTCGCCCGCGTAGTGAGCGTGACCATTGCTATGAAAGCAATAGGGATTCGCGATGTTCTCTTATTGAACTAGGTATTGTTCGTCGTCGGGCAAGACAGTGACACGAACCAACCTATATACAGCCTAGCACCGGAAGATTCTGACACACTTTGGGCGGTAATTGCGGATCAACTTCTGTAACTGCCGCAGGAGTTTCACGGCGGATGGGTTTCCGGGTACTCAATTGAATGCGGAGTTATGGATTCTGACGAACAAGGGAGGAGTTCGAAAATGCTGACGGTGGCTAGGATCTCATGTGCGGGAGTGTTGTTAGCCCTATTGACAGCTAGCGCGAACTTCGCATTCGGGCAAGGCTTAACGAGTGGATCAATCGGGGGTGTTGTTAAAGACTCCACCGGTGCCGTCGTGCCAGGCGTGAAGGTCGAGGTATCTAGTCCGGCGCTGATCGAGAAAGTGCGGAACACCGCCACGGGATCTGGAGGCGAGTACAAGTTTGTGAATCTGCCAATCGGTACTTATACCGTGACGTTCACTCGCGGAGGATTTAAGACTTTTCAACGGCGAGACGTCGTACTTACTGCCGGCTTCGATGCTCCGGTGGACGCAGCACTTGCGCTTGGCGAGATGACGCAAACCGTGGAAGTGACCTCCGCCGGTCCTGTCGTAGACGTCCAGAATGTGACTACGCAAAATGTCCTGGAGAGCCAGCAATTGACGCCCTGCCCGACCACGCAGTCGCTGGCGGACCTCTCGCAACTCACGCTCGGGACCACGACATCTGCATCTTCTACGGCTGGAATAGATGCTGATGTCGGAGGGAACCGCGGAGAACAGATTGCGTCGATGGCGGTTCACGGAGGCAACCAAGCAGACGAAATTGCGATGATTAACGGCCTCTCAACCCAACAGGCCGGTACCACTGGCTCGGGTTACTATCGGCTCGAGTTCTTCGACCCGGCGCAAACCGGAGAAATCAACATCATATCGAATGCCGGAAGCGGGGAGGTTCAAACAGCCGGCGTCCAGGTCAACATGGTACCGAAGTCTGGATCGGACAACTGGCACTGGCACCTGATGGCGAGCGGCACGAATGGTAATTTCGAGAACTCGAACCTTGATGCGAATCTGATCTCGCGTGGAGTAACAACACCGCCAGGAATCAAGGACATATACAATCTCGGAGTTGGGGTGGGTGGCCCAATCGTGAAGGGCAAGGTCTGGATGTATCTTACGGTCTCCACCTGGGGCGCAACACAAACAATTGGAAGTAACTGGTATAACTCGACACAAGGCACATTTGTGTACACGCCGGATCTGAAAAGGCCAGCAATACGACCGAATCCAAATAAGAGCGCAACCGGAAATTTCACCTGGCACGCGACTTCTAAAGACCAGTTTTCGTTCTTTCCGCTCTATCAAGACAACTGCAACTGCCGGAGGGAGGTGGCTAGCTCCCAAGCGCCAGAAGCCACGTCACAGGCCCGCTACGTGCCAATGATCAACATGGGCGGCACGTGGACGCATACAGTTTCAAAAGATGTGCTTCTGGCGGCCGGCGTATTGTGGGTTGACACGAACGCCCACTATGCGCCAGCGCCAGAGGTTCAGTACGGCGACGCCGAGGTAATCAATAACTCGACTGGATTCATTTACAATTTTGGGAGCTATGGTTTCGATCTTCACTGGCACAACCCACAAGTAAACGGCTATTTATCCACAGATATCATAAAAGGATCGCATAATCTCAAGTTCGGCTACACGTTCTTGCGCGGCTCCATGCACCAACTATCACCCACACAACAAAACCTGCCAATTGCGTACACAGTCAGCCAGGCAACGCCCTCATCTCCAATAACTCCAGTGTCTATCACCGAGTATGCGTTGCCCAATGAGCAACTTGATAAAGTCTCGAATATGGGAGTGTATGGCCAAGATCAGTGGAGGGTGAAGAGGTTGACCCTGAACTACGGTCTGCGGTTCGACTACTTGCACGCGTGGGTGCCTGCGGGCTCAAAGCCAGATAGCCCGTTTGCTTCTGGCTTCAGCTTCGACAAGGTGGACAACGTGCCGGACTGGAAGGATATCAACCCGCGGGTGGGCGCTTCGTACGACATCTTTGGAAATGGAAAGACGGCTGTCAAGTTCTCGTGGGGTCGGTACGTTGAGGCGCAGTCCGTGGGTATTGCTGCTGCGCTCAATCCAACGGCCGCCATCACATCCAGTGCTACGCGAACCTGGAGCGATCCGAACTTCAATCCGACTGTGCTCACTCGCAACTACACCCCGCCATGCAATCTGCTCATTCGAACCGCCAATGGCCTATGCGGCGCCGTTTCTCCGAGTACGTTCGGCTCACAGATCAGAACAACTACCTATTCCTCAGATGTGCTGATGGGTTGGAATGTCCGGCCGGCCGTTTACGAAACCTCTGCTATCCTGCAGCAAGAGCTGCGCCCTGGCGTTGCGCTGACTGCCGGATACTATCGGACAACCTACACAAATCAGCAAGTGACCAGGAACACCGCAGTTCCGCAGACAGCCTATGATCCTTATAGCGTCACGTTGCCTGTCGATCCGCGGGTGCCAGAAGGCGGCGGACAAGTTATTACCGGGTTTTATGACGTACAGCCCGCTTATTTCGGCAAGACTACGAACGAGGTATTTCACGCTTCTGACTTTGGCCACCCGAGCCAGGTTTACAACGGATTCGACGTCAACGTCACCGCACGGCTGCGCAAGGGCATCATGGCTGTAGGTGGAGTAAGCGATGGCCAGACAGACATCAACAATTGTTTCATTGTCAACTCTCCGCAAGATCTGCACTACTGCGACATTATCATTCCTTGGCGGGGACAGCTGCAGTTCAAGGGAAACATCATCTACCCCGTGCCCTGGCGCATGTTCCGCGTGAGTGCGGTATACCAAAACATATCTGGCTTGCCGATTGGGGCTAACTGGTCAGTGAGCAATGCCGTCATTGCACCGTCACTCGGTAGAAATCTGACGGCTTGCGGAAACCAGACCCAGGCACCGACGGCGTGTCGTTCAACGGCAACGTTGAACAACGTGATCGCGCCAAACACCCACTACGAGAACAGGCTGCAGCAACTTGATCTGCAGCTGAGCAAGGTCTTTGGCATTAGGAAAGACAAGGGTCACATTACCGGGAATTTCGGCATCTACAACGTGTTCAACGCCAACACGATTCTGAATCGCAACAACACCTACGGATCTGCGTATGGCACACCGACGGATGTTCTCGCCGCCCGGCTATTCAAATTCGGGGTGGATGTAACGTTCTAGTTACAACTCGCCAGAATAGCGAAAAGGCGAGTAGTTCCATAGCCGAGGAAAACAGCGTGGCGAATAGCCACGTTTGTATGTCAACCAAATTCGTTACCCATTGAAGCGGCTTGTGCCTGGGTCACGGTGAGTCTCCAAAGTTCCATTGTTTATGAGGCGATCAGGCGCAGGCAGTCTCCGGCAGGGCTTGTAAGCGAGGCACCAGAACGTCTAGACAAGCAGTTCGCTTGTGTTCGTCAGGCCGATAGAAATAGATGTTCAGGTACGTCGAGGATTTTGTTACAGTCTGTCACGGCTATGTCGATAAGCTCTTTCTGAACACTCGAGTGTTTCGTTATCTGGAACGGAAACACAAGCAAAGTCTCGAAGCGATGCAACTCTGGCAGGCACAAAAATGCACTTTGGAAACCGGGCTGGCCACCAACTCAATTCTGCGTGGTCGTTTAGGTAATCTGTGTCACTGTCACTGGCCGATAGAGCCCGGGAGGACTGATGGACGCCGATTTTATTCCAGAGTATCGCAAAACTCCCAGCACTGAACAAGGCCCAGTTTCTGCCGATCTGGGCCGAAAGACTTCAAAACCGCGCCTCCTCCGAAGTTGCGCAAGGAACTGATGGTCCCGATCTTGCATACCGGATGCATCCTTCTTTGTGCAACAAGGCGGGAGATGATTGCGAAAGTCTTATCTGGCGCGCTACTGTAGGTCGCAACAATCAGGATTCTCCTCTGCTGAGCGTTCGGATTCCTGTAGTACTGCGGTTTCTGGCCAAGCGCGGCTGAAGGCACCTGTAAGCTACCCGCCCTCCCGGCCTGAGACTGCTCTCGTTTGCGGTATGAATCACGCGCGGAGGTGCAAGCATGCATGCGATTACAGTGCTCGCGATCGGCACGAACTTGTCTATTGCCTTAAAGAAGGCGTGGGAATGTCGCAGTTTTTTCCTCACGCTGTCACATTCTCCTGGAGAAGCGAGTTCACTCTTACGACATGGCGATTTTGACCTCTGTCTGGTCGGAACAGCAGTATCCCGGGAGAGTAGAGCTAAACTCGCGTCTCTATTGCGGCACACACTTCATTCCAGAACGCCAGTGATCTCCTTGGCCGACGACTCTGGCCCAGCGGAAATCCTCGAGAATCTCAGCCAATCCAAGACATCCGGGTTGGATCTGCGGAGAATTGGCGAGTTTCTGAATGAGATCAAACAGCCTGCAAGCCTCTCGGCTGGTCATCTGGAAAGACGCCAGAAGAGATCCATCCCAAAACGAAAAGAATGATTGCATAAATGTTGCGCCATCACCTGCTAATACGCCTTTTCTAGCAGGCGCTACCAAGACTTCAAGACCAGCCGCAGTGCGAAATCATCCGTTACTGTAATGAACCGATTGCGAGAGGGCAAAGCCGCTCAGAACCGGGGCCTATCGGCCCGGTTCTGTTTTGGACTTCTTGCCCCGAACTTTTTAGTTTTCGTAACTCACGCCGGTATTGGACGGAGTTAGACGGAGTAGGGCTTCCCGTTTACGATTACGTTTTCGAACTTGAGGTCAGTGACGCCGGAAGTGTTGAGCTTGTCGTTCTTGATCGTGACGTGGAAATCTTTGAAGAGGATATTGCTGATCTCGGTCTGGCCGGGGTTGGGCTTGATGATGCCGAAGGAAGTGTACGCTCCCTTGATGCCGATGAACTTCAGGTTCTTGACGACTGATTTGGGCGGCTCCATGCCTTGGAGATCGAAGTACTGTGACCATGGTGCCATGTTGATGATGCCGCTGGAGAGACCTTCGGAGGTGATGTTCCGGAAGGTGATGTCCTCATAATGCTGAGGTGTATCGGGGCGCAGCTTGAGGGTTGCGATGCGGACGCCGCCAGTGATTTTGCAGTCTTCGGCGATGACGTCTCGGACGATGGTGGCCTCGCTGCCGCAGGTGAGAACGCCGCCGCCGCGCTTGAAGGTGCAGTTGCGGACGCGAATGTGCTCGACGGCCGGGCTGTCCTTGTCCTCCATAGCGCGCGGACCCTTGGAACCCTTGCAGGCAATGCAGTCGTCCGTAACGGAGAAGACGCAGCCATCGACAGTGACGTTGCGCGAGCTGTCGATGTCGATGCCGTCGGTGCTGGGGGCTTGCCTGTAGTCGTCAGGC
>Ga0207705_10004723_pt1 | contig 10263 bp, 9 predicted proteins | sample KBSC13metaG_FD_184314 | JGI IMG/M metagenome (GOLD analysis project Ga0207705, IMG submission 184314) | Corn rhizosphere microbial communities from Kellogg Biological Station, Michigan, USA - KBS C1-3 metaG (SPAdes) (version 2) | ecosystem: Host-associated > Plants > Roots > Rhizosphere > Soil ...
CTTTCGGCTCGAAGGTGGTGTGGTCCAGCACGAAGATTCCGCCCGGCCCGCCGCCGTCGGGCGCGCCGAGCGCATTCATATAGAGATCATCCGGCCCACAGTGGGAGGTGTGCGGTCGGCTATACCCGGTCTTGCGGTGGAGCGTCTCCGGCTCGATCACTTTGGTGATCTTCGGCGCACGCGGATCCGGTTTGACATCCAGCACATGGATCCGCGACGACCGCAGACCAGGAACAATCAGATAGCGTCGCTCCAGATGCGGGTGGGGCATGGCCGGACAGAGAGCGGCGCTGCACGCATTCCAGCCGAAATGGTGTAACTCATCTCCCACATTGGGCATATCCGTGCGCCCAACGACCGTGCCATAGTCGGGCGAACCGGGATCGACATCCATCACCGCGATGGCGTCCGGTTTTGCGCCCTCCGGATCGATGACGGCGACATAGGCCAGCGTCTCGCGGGCCGCTTCCATCGCCATCCTGGGCGACGGGTAGAACGTGGGATCGGGTGTCATTCGGTTAAACATCTTGGTTCTCCTCATGTTAAGGGTTCAGACGAAGGGATGATCCTGGCGCTTCCTGTAGCCGGCCTGGCTGGCGGCCCGCCAGAGTTCTTCCTGCTTTACCAGGGTGCTGGTGAAGCGCAGTTTCTCTGTCTCTTCCGCTAATTCCTTGCGGCCCATACGGTCGCTGAGGATCCATCCTCCGGCCAATCCCTGGGTATGGGTGGGAGTGATTTCGAGTCGTGCCGAGAATGGAAACCATTCGGATCTAAACGCGTCTCACGATTGTTCAACAAATAGTCGGGGAAGATGCGAAAAAAGTTACTGTCGGCGTGCTATTTTGCTAAATTTCCTGTAGAATGTCTCCAGTATATGTAGTGTTTACCCTGAGGGGAGTTGAACTCCCGTGCTCCCAGAGTTCTGATCTCACCGTATAGCACAGTTCGAATGCTTACCTCCGAGTTGTTAAGGGAACACTTATGCCGCAATGTGTTTTGCTCTCTCGTTTGTTCATATGAAGGTGAAAAGGAGAACCTCATGAAAGTACACAGGATTTTTACAATGTTGGCGGCAGTCTCTATGACGGTCCCGGCCCTTGCGTGTGATACATGCGTGTTGTGGACCCAGACTCCATTTCCGTTCCCTGTTGGTGGTGGAAAATACATAAAAAGAAGCATAGCGTATTGGAATCGCTGTGTAGACTTCGACAACGTTCCACCCGGACATTGCTGCATTGTCCCCGTAGTAAATTCCAATTATGTGAAAAATGGTCAGGTGGTGGGCGTATATTCGCGATCCTTCTGCAATAGCTCCACTCCAACAGATGTTGAATGCGGCAGTCCGACCAGTCCGCCTTACATGGCAAATCCGGTCCATATCGATCAGGGAATCTACTGGCAAAACTATAGCCCGGTGAGTCCATTTTCGCTAGTGGCACGGCCGGGTTCAAAAAAGAAGGCTGACTGCAAATGCGACGTGCCGGAGAAAAAATAGGAGCATCGAAATGAAAACTCGATTGGGAACGACTCGACAGGGGAAGGTCTACATTGCTGTCTCGCTTGTCCTACTGGGAGGGAGCCTCTATTCCGTTGGCGCTCACGCGAAGCACAAAAGAGATGCACCGATCTACACGCTCGGAAGCGGTGTTGCAGACCCGAACCAGGCAGGCAATATTGATCAGGCGGTCACCCAGACCCAGCAGTTGCTCAGTGCGCTTCAATCGGTAAATTACGATCCGGTGCAATTACCGGACTATAACCTGATGACTTTGCCCGATGCTCAGTTCGCGGAAAGCGAGGACGACCGACAATCAGACGTCTCCTCGTATGTATTTCCAGATGCCACCATGCCTGAACAGAGCGCGATTGCCTGTTACACTGACATCTACGCGCGAACAAATCGCTCCTACTATACGGGCGATACTTCCACCGCCGCGCCTTCCGGCTACTTTATCGTTGCTTGGAAAAACGGCACGGTTCAGAAGGTGCCGGTGGCAGATGTGCGCCGCATGACGAAAGCCGATGGCACCGGCATCGATTGTTTCCCCGGCATGACTGGATACGATCCTGCTCTGCCTCATTGGAGGCAATAGGCAAGCCTCCTACTACATTTCGGATAAGAATAATGCTGCCGGAAAGGACTTTGGTCCCTCCGGCAGTGTTATTGGCCGGCACCGATGGCATGAAAGGGCAGTGGGCCTCGAATAACCAGCCAAACTGCCATTTCATCAATACTGCGAAGTGAAGCGCTATCTCACAGTGGCAGTGTTCTGTCTCCCTACTTTACGTAACAGGAATCCCGAAGTGCGAAACCGAAATGGGAGTCACAACGCCATTGCGGCGCGGTACAATCACGGCGATGGCAGGAGAGAATTTTGATGAAGACAGTGGATAACTCGGTGAAGCGGTATTTCGACGACGCGACCTCCTTACGCGAGTGGACGGTGGATCTGCGTCGTCGGCTGCACCAGCACCCGGAGTTGTGTTATCAGGAATTCCGGACCAGCCAGTTGGTACGCGAAAAACTGGATGAGATCGGGGTTTCCTATCGGTATCCGGTGGCGGAGACAGGCGTGGTCGCGACCATCGGCGATGGAAACGGTCCCTGCGTCGCTTTGCGTGCCGATATGGATGCGCTGCCGATCGAAGAGGAGGCGGATGTGCCGTTCCGCAGTCAGACAGCGGGCAAGATGCACGCCTGCGGACACGACTGCCATACCGCGATGCTGCTCACCGCGGCGCGTGTGCTCAAAACCCGGGAATCGGAGATCCACGGCACCGTCAAACTGCTGTTTCAGCCTGCCGAGGAGGGCGGAGCCGGGGGACTGCGGATGTGCCAGGAGAGCGCACTGGCCAACCCGACGGTGGAGCGCATCTTCGGACTGCATGTCGGGCCGTACCTGAAAACCGGGACGATCGGCGCACGCGCGGGGACCTTTATGGCGTCGGCGGGAATGCTCCGGATCGAGATCACGGGCAAAGGCGGTCATGCCGCGATGCCGCATCTGGCGATCGACCCGGTCGTCACGGCGGCGAAGGTGGTCTGTGAGTTGCAGACCATCGTGTCGCGGGAACTGGACCCGCTGGAGTCCGGCGTCATCAGTGTCACGACCATCCATGGGGGCGAGGCGTTCAACGTGATTCCGCCCGCGGTCGTGCTGGAGGGCACATTCCGCTCGCTGACCTCCGCCGGCATGGATTTTCTCAAAGAGCGGATCCGCGAGGTCGCGACGCACATCGCGACGGCGAACCGATGTGAGGCGACGGTCGATTTCCCCGGCCACATCTATCCGCCAACCGTCAATGATGCCCACTGCTGGGATCTGGCGCAGGAGATCGGGCGGGAACTCCTCGGACCGGACGCCGTGCAGGAGGTCGCCCCGGTGATGGGCGGCGAAGATTTCTCCTACTACGCCGAACGCTTGCCGGGTGCCTTTGTCTTCCTCGGGGTCCGGAACGAGGATCAGGGAGCTACGTACAGCGTCCATCATCCGAAGTTCAAGGCCGATGAGGACGCGATGCCGATCGGCGCAGCGCTCCATGTCGCCTTCGCCTTCCGCTCTCTGGAAGAGCTGCGAAACGTGGCAAAGTAGATCGGGGTTCTTCCTGAGGCGGAGGCACGGCAGCCCTCACTTCGCGTCTGGTGCAAGCGTAATACGAACATCGGAGGGGGAAGAACCTTCGGAAAACGTCAGGTGAACGGACGGATCGCCCGGGGCGTAACCGGGAGTGTTCTCGGCGACATGGTGGCCGGGAATCTGGATGTTGAACTCCAGCGCTTCTTCAGGCGGCACGCCTCGAAATGTGAAACTTCCATCCTCGGCCAGAGTCGCCTGTTGTTGGTCCCAGGTCTCGGCGCGGGACAGCATGATCCGTGTTCCAGGGCGGATCGGTTTGCCATCCGTCAGTACGATGTGTCCTGTGATGGCGGCGGCGGGTTGAACGGTCAAATTCACTCCCTCGGCCGCCGTGTCGTTTTTGCCGGTGATGAGGGCTTGCCGCGGCATGGCCATGCCCTTCTCCGCGAGACTGTCCATCCGGACGCAGATCACGTATTTCTGTTCGGCCGGGATATTGGGCAGACTGAATTTACCCTCGGCATCCGTACCGATCTCGAACCAACCGACAAACGTGTCGATGTTCCGATTGACCGGTACGATCTCCACGGTCACCCCTGCCATCTTTGCGCCGGTTGCGCTGCGTACGGTTCCGGCGACCGTCGTTCCGGAAGCCATGGTCACGGTTTTAGGAGCACGCGTTCCTGTTTTGAGGTCCGCCACCACCTGGGGCGCCAGTCCACGCGCCGTGATTCGCGCGGTCACCGTGGAGCCTGGTTGCGGGCAGTCGAACCGAAACTCCCCACGTGCGTTGGTGATTGTCAGGGGATCCATGCCGGGAATACTGCCAAAAGTCATGTTCTTTCCCGTTTGAAGGCCGACCGGCTCGACCGTCGCACCCACCACCGGATGGCCGTCCGGATCGAGGACACGACCCGCCACCTGGCGTTGGAGATCCTGACTGCCCGCCGGACTCTTTTTGAGCGTGGCCCGAAGGGGGCTCTGCAAAGGATCGACCTTCGGAACGAACGTAGAGACGTACCCCTCTTTCACGACGAGCAGGCGAAAAATCAGCGAGGAGTCCACGGCAGGAATACGAAAACGGCCTTGCGCGTCCGTCGCCTGATGCTTGCCGCAGTCCACATAGCAGGAGGGACAGAAAGGACTGGTTCCTACCCGCGGGGCGGCCGTATAGACATAGACCGTAGCGCCGGGTAGCGGCGATCCTACTGCGTCGGAAATATGACCCGTCAGGTCCACGAGGGCCAGTTTCGCTTGCGGGGCGATAGGAGGCGTCTGTTTCTGGGCAAAGGACACATTCTGTGCCCCTGCGAGCGCCACATTACAGGCGATGAAGACAGCGGCTCCATGCACAACCAGACGTGATAAATTTTGCCTGTGGAAGCCGGAAAATGGGGACATGATGTTCTCCTTACAAAGCGCGCTCCTATTTCACCGGGCGGGGAAAGCGGAAGTAGACAGCATTTTCTTATCCTCCCTTGACGGACGATCCCGACGGCGCGTTGCACGAATTTGTGCCTGGCAGAGGTGATTTTCTGACTGGATGTCCGCCGGGCTGAACAGGAATACAGACAGTCGGAGCCGAATGGAGAAGACAACTCAGGGCAATCCCCTGAATCTCAGGGAGCAGCAATAGGAGAGGCGGATTCCATCGTTATGGCGGCAATCAGATTTGGGGTATCGAGCTATTCGTTCTGGCATTTTCGCGGTCCGAAGTTTCCGATGGAGGCGGTGATCGAGCGCGCGAGCGCGCTGGGATTTCAGGGCGTGGAGGTGCTGCACCGGCAGATGGAGAGCGAGGAGAACGAATATCTCCACCGGCTGAAGCGCCATGCCTTTCTCAACAGCGTGGATCTGGTCTGCCTCTCGATCCATCAGAACTTCGTGTCGCCCGATCCGGAGGTGCTCAGGCAGCAGGTGGCCCATACGGTCCATTGTATTCAGTTGGCGCATGAGATGGGCATCCCCTGTATTCGCCTGAACTCGGGCCGCTGGGGAACGATCGCCTCCTTCGACCGTCTGATGGAACTGCGGGGCGATGAGCCACCGCTGCCGGGATATACGGAAGACGACGCGTTTAAATGGTGCATCGAGGCCACGCAGCAGTGCCTGACGGCGGCGGAGAAGTACGGCGTGCTGCTGGCGCTGGAGAACCACTGGGGCCTGACGCGGGAGCCGGAGGGGGTGCTGCGGATCGTGGATGCCATCGGCTCGCCCTGGCTGAACGTGCTGATGGACACCGGGAACTTCCTGGAAGCGCCCTACGGGAAACTGGAGCAGATGGCCCCTCGCGCGGCGTATGTACATGCCAAGACCTATTTCGGTGGCGGCGAATGGTACACCCTGGACCTCGACTACCGCAAGGTGGCGGCGATCCTGGCGAAAGCCGACTATCGAGGCTATGTCTCGCTGGAGTTTGAAGGCAAAGAGGACGCTGAGACCGCGGTTCCGAAGAGCCTCGCGCTGCTGCGAGAAGCGTTCGGTTCGCCGGAATAGGAGACAATGCGATGCACTGGAACCCTGTATTGCCGGGAGTATGGCTCTTCCGGGATAGCTGCAACGTCTATGCGCTCGAAGGCAAGGAGGGGCTTCTGCTCATCGATGCCGGCACCGGCGCATGGCTCGACACTCTCGACGAACTGCCCCAGCGCCCGACCGCCCTGCTCTGCACCCACTACTTCCGGGACCATTCGGCGGGAGCGGGCGCGGCGGCCGAACAGGGCATCCCTGTCTATGTGCCGGAAGGAGAACTCGCGATCTTCACCGACCCCGAACAGCATTTTCGGGAGCGGGAGACCTATATCATCTACGATAACCTCTGGGATCACTTTGCGCCGATCGAGGGAGTCAAGGCCGCGGGAGCGCTACGGGACTATGAACTGACTACGCTTGCGGGGGTGGAGATCGAGGTGATCCCGCTGCCCGGCGTCACCTTCACGCAGAGCGGGATCGGAGTTACGCTGTCGGATGGGCGACGCGCGGTCTTCTGCGGTGAGGCGATTCACTCGCCGGGCCGCATGGCTCGGATCGCGCCTCTGCAATACAACTACAACGATCTGAGCGGAGCCATCCAGGCAGACTACTCGGCTCGCTCCCTGCGAGAGTGGCGGCCCGATGTGCTGCTGCCCAGCCTCGGCGAGCCGATCTGCACGGAGGCCGATGCGGCGCTCGCCCTGCTTCAGGAGAACCTGCGCCATCTCGCCGCGGTACGACCGGGGATGGTCGGTCAGATGGATCCGCTCAATTCAGCGCCTCTAGAGCGCATCACCGATCACGTCTGGCTCGATCGCCGATCGATGGCGAATACCTGGTACGTGATCAGCGACTCCGGCAAGGCTCTGGCAATCGACTACGGTTACCATGCCGCCTCGACCGCCTGGTGTCACTCCGCTCGCCCGGCACGGCGGCGGGCGCTGCTCCATGGCCTGGACGGATTGAAAGCGCAGTTCGGCATCGACCGGGTGGACGTGGTGCTGGTCAGTCACTTTCACGACGACCATGTGTGTGGCATCCCTGTGCTGCAGCGCCTCCACGGCACGGAGTGCTGGGCGGCGGAGAACTTCGCGGACCTGCTGGAGCATCCGGCAGCGCACAGTTTCCCCTGCTGCTGGCCGGTGGCGGCGCGTATCGATCGCCGTCTGCCGCTGGAGAAGGAATTTACCTGGGAGGAGTACACCTTCCGCCTGCATCCCATGAACGGCCATACCCGTTTCGCCGCGCTGATCGGCTTCGAAGCGGACGGCAAGCGTTTCGCCCATACCGGCGATCAGTACTTCTTCACCAACGGCGTGGCGGATTTCGCCGCGAATGGCCGCGCGCAGAACCACGTCTATCGCAACGGCGCGCTGCTGGACGGCTACGACGTGAGCGGGAAGTGGATGCTGGACTGGCGGCCCGAGATCGTCCTTCAGGGACATCAGCCCGCCATGTTCACAGACGAAGCGTTCTTCAAACACATCGCCGCCTGGACCGAAGACTATGCCGAAACTCACCGCCGAATCATGCCCCTCGACGACACGGAAACCCACTTCAATGAGGACAGTTGGGGCGGCTGGATCTGGCCCTACCGAACGCACTTGAACACCGTCGGCCCGGTCAAAGTCACCGTCACCGTCCGCAACCCCTTTCCCCATCCGGCAGAACTACAGGTGCGCCTCGTCGGCCCAAAAGGTTGGCACGGCAGTTCCGTCACGCTGACCGCAGAACCACGCGCCGAAGTCTCTGCTTCCCTCACCATCCTCCCCAGCGGCCCCTGTCGTCGCCAACCCATCGCCGTAGAACTCTCTTCCGCAGGGCAACCCTTCGGGCAAGTCGCCGAAGCGCTGGTCACCGTGGGAAATGCGCAGTTTTAGAGGGGCAGAGCAACTCTTCGACTACATCGCGGGTTACGGGACGCTCAAGTGATCGGTATTGGTGGTGCGGTACCAGCAGAGCAGCGCGGCGGCATCCGGAAGAACCGTCGGGATACCGGCGGGGCTATCGCGATAGAAGTAGGCGGCGGAGGAGAATGCGAACGGTTTCAGGCGCTCCGGCTGCCAGGGATTGACGAACTGAAAGCGGATGCGGCGCTCGAACCGAATGGCATCGGCCTCATGGGCACGATACATCACGATACTGGAGTTCAGCGCATCTTTCGAGGTCACGCCGTGCAGCTCTCCGGCAAAGACGCCTTCGCGAAAGTACCAGCCGCCCAGAAAGTAGTCCTCCAGACCGGTGCCAACAATACGAGGCGTCTCCCAGTCGTCGTCGAGGTAGATATATTCCGGTGCTTCGAGAAAACTCAGGTAGTGCTGCTGCTGCGCCTGCGCCGAGAGCGTGCATCCGACAAAATGCCCCCGTCCGGTAGCCTCCAGAATCGGAATCGGCTCGGGACCCGGATTGATCCCGGTGTGAAACTGGGTGTGGAAATAGCCGGTCTCGGTCAGCGGAGCCTCGGTGAGTTGATAGAGGATATTCGCGAAGACATCCGTGTCGATCTGCGGATCGAGATTCTCGAACTCGATGCGGAACCCGCGGGCGAACGGCATCGGAAACTTGCAGAAAAACCCGCCGCTCGACATACCGAAGTAGCGCGACGTGAAGTTGGAGATCTCGCACAACCCGTTGCCGAAGAAATCCCCGACCGGGCACTGCACCGCCGGTACGCTCTCGCCATCCCAGTAGATGCGCAGGATCAGCGTCTTGAGGATCGACTGCGAAATCGGGGCATCGGGATTCCAGTGCTGCCAGAACCAACCGGGGAACGTGATCCACAACTGCGTAATGTAACCTGCTCCCGCCACTTCGGGCAGGCTGACACGTTGGCCGCGCGGGATCCGGACGGTCTTGGATTTCCGGGCGAGATCAAACGTGGTCAGTTGATGCGTCGTTTCCTTACGGAAACGGGCGATGTCAGCGCCGGGGGTGTCCTCATGCATATATGTGCTACCTCTTTGAGCATTTAGTCGTCTCCTCTGGTTCGCCGCAAGGTTCCTCATGTCCTGCTCGATTCCCGGCAAGAAGAAGCGCCTGTCACCATCGAAAAATAAAGTAATCGTATGCCCCGAACCTTCTGACTATATTTATCGTCAATAGAGGTAGACTATAAATATAGTCAAGCTGGAGGCGAAGTGAACACACGCAAAAACATTACCCCTGCCGAGATGGAGATCCTCCAGTATGTCCTGGAGAACGCGCCGGTGACAGTGCGCGTGGTCGCCGACCATTTCGGACAGACGAAGGGACTCGCCCGCACCACCGTGTTGACCGTGATGGAGAAACTACGCGAGAAAGGGCATCTGAAGCGCGAAGCAGGCGCCGCCGGTTATCTCTACGCTCCGAACGTGCCGAAGGCGGAGATGCAGCGCAATCTGATTGCGACCTTCGTGGAGCGTTCTCTGGGAGGGGCTCTCTCTCCCTTTGTGGCCTATCTGGCGGATCGCGCTGTCCTGAATGAGGCGGAGATGGCGGAGGTCAACCGACTGTTGCAGAAACTGGAGAGCGGTGAACGCACACCGGACAAGAGCGACGATGAGAAGCAAGGAGGAGAACGATGATGTCTGGAATGAGTGGGCCGAGCGATTGGCAGAGTCTTGTCGGCGTCTGGTGGGAGGCGATGGGACGCGTCTGTCTGGCCGGAACTCTGATCCTGTGCGGCGCCTTCGTTCTGGCGCGTCTGCTCAGACGGATGCAGGCAGGCGTCCGCTGCTGGATTTGGCGGCTTGCCTTTCTGAAACTCTTCCTCCTTTTTGGCTGCGTCCTCACGATCTCCCTGCCGCTCCTACCAGCCAGACCCACCCTTGCCTGGAGAGTTGCGAAGCAGAAGAAGGCGGGCAACAGCGCCCCGGATGCCTTCCAAAGCGCGACGCCGACGGTTGCACCCGGTAGAGGAGCGGTCGCGAAAGCGGGAGCAACGCAAGCGGAAGCCGTTGGACAGAACGGATGGTTCGATCTGGTACCGCCGCTGTTGCTGGGCGTCTGGAGCCTGGGAGTCCTGTTCGGCCTCATGCGACTCGCGCGACAGTACCGGGAAGCGACAGCCCTGGTGCGATCTGCCGGCCCGATCACTGATCCGGCGATCCAGGCGGCGTTTTTTGAAATAGGCCGCGCCCTGAATTTACAACGCAGACCTGCTCTATTGGCGAGTGAACTGACGGATGTTCCTCTACTTTCTGGACTGTTGCGGCCTGCCATCGTGCTTCCGGCC
>Ga0207705_10004724_pt1 | contig 10263 bp, 16 predicted proteins | sample KBSC13metaG_FD_184314 | JGI IMG/M metagenome (GOLD analysis project Ga0207705, IMG submission 184314) | Corn rhizosphere microbial communities from Kellogg Biological Station, Michigan, USA - KBS C1-3 metaG (SPAdes) (version 2) | ecosystem: Host-associated > Plants > Roots > Rhizosphere > Soil ...
AAAATGAATCATGCGTTCGGGTCGCACTGGGATGATCGGCAGCGGTACTTCCCGAGAATGTGTCGGCAAAACCGCGACCTGCTCGGACTCGATGGGCGTTGTTCCCAGCGAGCCGCTTGTCGAGGCCTCCGCCTGCAGGATAGCAATCACCTCTTCTTTCCGATTGGCCAGTGCCGATCTCAACTCTGCGTCGAGCGCGCCAACAGGAGCACTGCATTTAAGCAGAGAACCCTCTACCCACAGCGTTACGCTCCGGCTGTGTAGGATCGAGAGAAGCGTGGCTGTGTCCATCATGGATTGTATTTCCAATAGATTGACCCGTTCTCGCTTCGAACACGGAGGTAAACGTCCCGATAGAGCCGGGACATACTGTCATGGCCAGCGGCACACCGCTTGATCCTATCTTGGTGTACCTCGTTTGGGAGCGCTTCTACGTAATGGACGGACACCACCGGCTTGCAGCCTATGCCACCGCGTAGTGGACAGGGGATATACCGGCCAGGCGAGCAGCAGCAGCAGCGGTTCACTGACGATTTGAAGCCGCCGGCGGGGTATTTTCGAAAAGGGGACCGACTTTTCAAGCGGGAGGTAATGAGGAACTTCGCGAGGCCATCCGTCATCGCCTGCAAGAAGTTTTCAGACAGGGGCGAGGTCGCGCTTCCTGTGTTTCAAGCGCCTGCGCACTGTTCGCGGTACAGCTTGTTCTTAACTGACGTGGCGTGTCACCACCATGCGCCGTTGCTACGCCTCGCGCATTCAGCGCCTCAGCAATCTGCCGAAGCGTACTTGCGCCAGCCTCGCGGATCACGGGCAGGATATTTGCGGCGTGTTTATCCGCACCGAATTTGATGGATGCCACAGCACTCTTGTGGGCCATGCGGCGCGGCTCCGAATGGCCGAACGATCGACGGCGTCCAACTTGACCTACGCATTACCCGGTACTCCAAGCGGGATCATCAGGTTTTGTTCCGACGCCTTTCCCAGCTTGGTACGAAGGCCTGCATCCACCGCCACTCGGCAATATCGGCCTCGCTTAGGGTCGGCCAAAACGCATCCCATGAGGCTTTGAAGGCGGCCTTAGCAGCGTCCAGCGTGTCCTCCGTTCCGAATGCACCGGGCGCCGGCTTGTCCATGGGCTGCACGTTCCACGACCAAGACCGCTTGCGCGCCAACACCAATCTTGCGGAATATCCGGCCTATTTGTAATCCGTCGAAATGAACCGTGTAGTCGTCCTCGAATGTCTCGCCGCCGATGACGGTCTTGTGCAGGGTAAGGGTCATCCCACCTCATCTACCTTGGCTAGAGAGAGGCCTGTCCCGCGACCCATGCTCCGCCACGAAGCCGATGCGGCGTTCGTTGATGATCCTGGAAAGGGGTGATGGGTCCATGGTCCACAAGAACTGAGGTTAGAAGAAGAGTAATCGAACGGCGAGGCCGACTGCGATCCATCCAATCACGTTGGCGAGGATAAAGATATTCCGTAACCGGCGGCCGGAGTGATCTGCGATCAACGATCGTTCCGTTGATGGCGCGTCCGTCGCAATTGGACTGTTGCGACTCGTTGCCTTGGCAGGCGCTGGATTATGGGATATCAAAAAACGCGTTGATCTTGATACCGGGGCGCGCGATGGCCGATAAATGACATGGGCCGCCAAGCGGAAATCTGCGCGAGACCGTCTGAATAGTATTCGCGGTCGCCTGATTAATCGCAGTTTGGGTGGAACATTGGGAGTCGCCGCCCCCTAAAAGTGACTGAAGTCATTCGCAATCCGACCTACCGCTAAAATCCTGCCTATCGATTCCGAGGTGTCTGCTCGCGCACATCGTTCACGATCAGACCTGGACCGAATCCGGGAAAGGTGTCGAAGGCCAAGCATGGGTGTATCCGACTGACCAATTGGGACGCCGAACGCGTCGCCAAGCGTGGCTCAAAGGCACAAAGATGAGGTGGACGGGGGCGTCAGCCTGACTATGCCAGCCCCATTTTTTGGCCTGCTGCGGGCGCAGACTCACGATTCATTCACCCTGTCTCAGTGTTTGCAATGCCTCGTATGTGAATTCGAAGCAGCCATCCCAGTAACCGTTATTGTGCGAGCAACAGCCCGAGGTGAGAAGGCCTCAGGCTGTTGTCTTTCTCAATCGATCACTTGAACGACCCGGCGGCTTGTTGGATCGACCAAAACGACATCGTCGCCGGAATAAACATAGCGATAGCTATGCAGAGATGGACCCCAATCGCCCGGGACTGGAAGAAGTTCGACATCCGCGGGCAGCGTCGCGCCGACGGTGATACGTTCTTTTACGGTGACCGGCCTTACCTTGTGTTCGGTAATATAGCCCTTGATTCTGGTGCGCTGTTCTGGCGCGACCGTTATCGAGGTGGCGTTGGCAGCGCCAGTGGTCGTGACGGTAGTTGTCGACTGCGCAAGTGCAGGAGCGGTCAGAGCGACCGCCGCGAGAATAGCCAGGATTGCACGCTTCATTGGTGTCCTCCTAAAGTGCGAGCTCAATTGCTCCGCAGCAAGTCAACGTTGCGACGATGCTGCTGTTCCAAGCTGGATGAGCGGAACAAATCTCCTCCCAGCCGCATTTCCGAGCCCGGATCAGAGATCGAGCTTGCGATACACACCGCGGCCTTCGGCACCAGGACTAAGAGGAATACTTCTAAATCGGGAGTGCGCTGATCTCGAGACCCCCGCTGCCTTTTGAAAGTTCGGTCAGGTGACGCTGCGGGATAAATGCATGAGCCGCAGCAGATTTGTTCCCTGCAGCCCATGCGACCGTCGACGCGGCGATCTACCGATTAGTTTGATGAGCATACCTTGACGGTCTTCATGCTGGTTTCAGCTTCCGACCGTGTCTTATACACAGTGCCCGCAGGACTGACGATCGTCATCGACGTATCGGTCGGTTTCGTGTCGACGATGGTGCACTTCTTCGTCTTCACGTCTTGTACGATGTAGAATTCCTCCGCCGCGAGTGCGGGTGGGACGAATGAAAAAATGAGACCTGCAGCGGCGATTACTCTAAAGTTCATGTTCTCCTCCTTAAAATCCGACTTAGTTGTTGACGCCAAACAACTAGTGCATGTGAACTAGCCAATAACCCGCTCCACCAATGACGATCACAGCGGGGACGGCCCAGAGCAATAAAACCGGCATTGTCGCCTCCTTCGTTTTTGCCACCAGGATCAACAATTATTGGTTGACGTTTGTTCCGGGGTTCTTAGTCGCCGAAGTAACCGAAGTCTGGCCGGTCGTCGCCACCGAAGGCCATAACAGGCGCTTCCTGGTAATCACTGGGTTCTGATTGTTGGCGCTTAGCTTTTTCTGCCTGCCGCCTTGCTTTGCGTTCGGCGTATCGCTTGCGCCGTTCCGCCTGAGCCTTTTTAGCGCCCGTCTTTGAGGCCTGTTTTTCGCCAAGCGGCTGGGTTTCTTGCACCGGCTGTAGCTGCGGCTGCGGCGCGGCCGCAATCTGTTGCGGTTGTTGCGGTTGCTCCGGCGGCTGCGCTGCCACTGCGGGGGCGGGCAGTACGACGCGAACTGCCGATTGCGGTTCTGCAGAAGCGCGGGTTTGATATTCAGCCGGTTTGTCCAAGGCCGAGTTGGCCAACATGACCCCTCCGCCAAAGCCTGCGCCGAGGATGATGAAAGTGGTTCCCACTCCGGCGAAAAAAATGCCCGCGTTCGATGTCATAACAAGTACGTCCAAAGGTACAGACGAACGTCGAAATCACTAAATAAGTTCCGGTCCAAGAAAAGCTGGTGACAGCCTTCCCGTTTAGCCTCGTATCGCTGTCGCCGATTCGGGACACGGAGGTTTCGCTCACGACCGTCCCTCTTTTGCCCGATCAGTGGATCACCACGCACGATATCCGACGGGCGTTTGGATATTTTCAACCATCTGGGCGCGCTGGCGAAGGCGAGCCTCGAATTTTCGCTTGGATGTCTTTGCTGTTGCGTGCCGCTGGCGTTTTTTTTCGCAGGCGCGCTTCGGCACGAGCATTCATGAACACGTTGGGGGCGCGCCGTGACTGCAGGCTTATCCTCAGGCTCAACGTACGGTATCGCCGCGAATGCGTTCAGCCTGCAACTTCGGGGACGGAGCAGGAGCGGCGGCGCGCTTCTCACCGTGAATTGCAATCGACCGAAGCGCCGCCATTGACGCCGAGCTTTGCAATAATTGGTTGGTTTTTCCCCGGCGGATTATCGATTGAGGCTGCCACCAGAAACGATAGTCCCAAAAGAGCTGAGCCGACGAATTCAGGATGTACACGTGCCGAACCCACCTGCAGAATTGCCCGTGACAAGCCGAGGCGGCGTGGTTTGTTCCGAGGGACCTTGGAGCGCGGGAAGAAGATTAGCGCTCGGATAGTTCAGGCCGGCCGTTGCGCCGGACTTTTCCCACCGCGATCGAATGTTCTCACTTTCGATCTTGGTTTCGAACTCAGGGTGATCTTTGACCCGGCTCTTTCGATGACCATCCGGCGGTGGCTATTCCTATCTGAGGCCGCGACAAGGGTTTTGATCCGACTTTGCCGTGGGGAAGGGGCACCCCCTCTCCTTGGCCCTGAGAAGAAGCTGTTCAACCGACGCTTGAATATCACTGAGACTCGAAAGACCGACCCGCCACTCAACACATGCTGGCGCAGGCGGTCCAACTTCCCCTCATCCCAACTCGATCGTTTTTTCATGAAAGAGAAAATTCGCAAAGTGCCAGTATAGTTCCGCGTTATTTCGCGCCGCCTTTCAGATGCGGAGAGGACCGAGACCAGTCGTCAAGGATCTCGAAGCTGTTCTTCGATATCCTGCGAGAGTTTTTGCAAGGGCTCCCGGGTGACCGTGTGGCTCGTCAGTAAGAGCACCCGCCGCACTTGTGCCAATGCCGCTCCAGCTGTGCTCGGCCGCTGCTTTGAGTAGTCATGCGCGTCGTCCCAATTTAAGACGCGGGACCGGCGCGATCGTTTCATTTGATGTTTGGTTTGATGTTTGGTTCTTTCTTGTCGAAGCGCGCGAATTTCGGGCGGGCTGCCAAAGCTCGACGTCCTGGCCGTCGACCAACTGGCGAGCGGTTCTCAAAGCTTCATCGTCGTCAGCACACTCGAGTTCGATCGAGTGGTGAAACTGGCCGTCCGGCCCGATAATACGCGCGATATTCTGGCATGGGATATCTTAGAAAGCGGGGAGTCGGAGCCTGTCTGCCCGCTGTCCGACTCAAGATAACTTATTTGTAAGACGATCAGCAGATACCTTGCCGCTAGATTGAGGCGCAATTCGTCGGCGGATTTTTCGAAGGCTGCCGGATCAGCAACCGCTGCCAAGACTCGCGAAAAAAGTCTCAGAATTATTTCTTCTTCTTGGGGACTTTCTTTCCCTTCTTGCGAGCCTTGGATAATCCAATGGCGATTGCCTGCTTCTTGCTTTTGACTTTTCCGCCTTTTCCCTTCGGCCCGCTTTTTGCGGTGCCTTTCTTGTAACGGCGCATTTCACTCTTCACATCGCTGCCCGAGCTTTTAGAGTATTTTCGCTTTTTCGCTTTCTTTGCCATGAGGATCCCCAAGGTTAATTGCCGGCATAACCGGTGAGGAGAAGGCTGGTTCCAGCAACGATAGGGTCCGCCTCGGTCGATACGAAGTCCGACCCTCCCGCCTGAGCGGCGGCCATCTGCTGAGATAGCTCCCGCACGTCAGCGGCCATGTAGCCACACTATTTGCGTGGTGGTCCCAGCATCGTCGCATACTGTCCTTTGACCGCCGCATAACATTCGCAAGATGCATCTTTCAATCCTTGGACATCCAGGATTTGAATTTTGCCCCGCGAATACTTGATCATCCCCGCCTCTTGGAGCGTGTGTGCCACGACCGTGGCGCTATTGCGCCGAACGCCCAGCATCTCGCCAAGAAACTCCTGAGTGAAGGGAAGCATATCGCTGCCGGACAAATCTCGGGCACGAAGCATCCATCGGCAAAGCCTCGCTTCAACATCGTGGGCTGCCATGCAGGCTGCAGATTGCTGCGCCTGAGCGTAGACCGTTTGTTCATGCCGAATGAGCCGCGACAACATGGTGTGGCTTTGCAGTGCTACGCCCTTGAGTTCTTCGGCAGTGCAAACGATGGCAGTTCCACCAAGCTGAATAATGGCTCGACTGAACGAGGTCTTGCCATCGAGAGAGGCCAAGGCCCCAACTACCCCGTCCCGTCCAACCATCGCACCTTCAACGCTCTCGCCCGAAGAGAGGCTCACGACGAGCGAAACGACCGCGCCGGTCGGAAAGTAAACCGATCGCACTTCGTCTCCGACATCGAACAGGACGGTCTTCTGTTCAAGGTAAATTGGTTTCAGGTACGGTTGAAGGGCTGCGGTGTCGCCGAGCGAAAGCGATTCCAGCAGCAGATTTGTGCTGGTTGGCATGGCGGGCGCGTTCGTTGTGGGCAGGCGGGAACACAAAAGGCTCTCAGCCAGCGGCGCCTGTTCAATGTGCCGATGATCCGTGAAATCTACGCCGGAGCGTAAGACATAGCGAGGGCTATATTTTCACGCGTTATGTCGGACAGAGGGCAGACGGAGATAGTGAATCGAGCCTCAATTTCGCGATGGCAGCTTTTGATCCAGAAACCTTGAATGTGTTGCGCGTAGCGCTCGATGAGGCGTGGACAATTTGCCCGCCGAAATTCAAGCAAAAGCATCAAAAGGCGAAATGGCATCTCGAATCCTTGCACGCGCAGCGGCAGGCGAACGAGATGCGGCCAGGCTTCGCATTGCAGCACTATTCAAGCTTGCGAAGTGACTTTTTCAGATGGGAAGGAGGTTGATGCAACGTGTTTGCAAGCTCACGGTTGATTTCGTTTCCGCTATTTCAGCGTCGTCAGTGCAGCCGTTGTCGAGCCACCATGAGATTAGCGCGCCGATCACTAAGGGACGACGGATCGGAAAAGCGCATGTTCGAATGTCGGCGTTGCCAATTCATCGAGACAGAGATTTTGGGCGAGCCGATGAACGCGGAAGCCTTCGCATGGATCACGGGCGAGCTTCGACCGCCAAAATAAGGGTTTCTAATAAGTGGGATGCGCAAAATATGCCCGCTGGACCGGAGCGGTGTGAAGCATTGAAGAAGGCGGGCAGCGTCGCATCTGACATGAAAAACTTTTTTGGACGGTAGCGCCTCCAAACCGGGCCGCCCAGCGCAATTTGTTAACGTTGGATTTTCCTGTCTGGACGCGCATCGGAAAAGCTCACGCCCGAGAGGTCGTACCCCGCTTGGCTTTCCGGAAGCACGTTCCGGTCCGGAGCCTTCTTTGCTTAACGGCTTTAATCTTCATGAGCGACGAAGAGCATCAAGGCAACGAACCTTTTGATCATCGTGGCACTTGCCCGCTGATTCTGATCTTGGCATGGTTTTTGTCAGGGGCGAATAAGCCAGACTCATCTTCCCTGAAATGCTTGAGTTTTTAGCAGCTCGCGTCCACCTTATATCTCCATTCGGAGAAGCGATGGGTGAAATCAAAGCTCCGCCGGGATCCAATAGCGTTCATCTTTGCATAGACATGCAAAGGCTCTTCGGCGCGAGCGGACCTTGGCCGACGCCTTGGTTGCCACGGGTACTGCCCACGATCGAACGGCTCGCGGCCCATGCGCCCGAACGCACGATCTTCACTCGTTTCATTCCGCCGGCCGCACCGGACGACGCATCGGGCATGTGGCGAGCCTATTACGCAAAATGGCCGGATGTCACTCGCGGGAAAATGGATACGTCTCTTTTACGACTAGTCCCGCAACTCGAGGACTTCGCGCCGCCGGCACTTGTAATCGACAAACCGGTTTATTCCGCGTTCGCGACCGGAACGCTTCGAACGCATCTAATAGAGAAACATGTGGATACGCTCATCGTTACCGGATCGGAAACCGACGTCTGCGTGCTTGCAACCGTTCTTGCAGCCGTGGACTACGGGTATCGCGTTATTGTCGTAAAGGATGGACTTTGCAGTTCATCAGATGCAGCGCATGGGGCGTCGCTTCACCTCTACGCGCAACGCTTCGACGTCCAGGTGGAGCTCGCCGAGGCCGAGGAGCTACTTGCGACCTGGCAGGTCTAATTTTTCGTCTGCCTTTCGAACGGGAACGTCGGCCGTGAACCCGCGTTGGGTGTTCGACGCACCGCATTCGGGAGACCAACATGGCAGACCGGGAAACAGGGAATCTAATCGGCAGCGACAAAGTAGAAGGTACGGCCGTCTACGGCGTTGGCCGAACTCAGATTGGCTCGATCAAGCGGGTAATGATTGACAAGCTGAGCGGCAAAGTTGCTTACGCCGTGCTGAGCTTCGGCGGTTTTCTCGGCATTGGCGACGATCACTATCCGCTGCCTTGGCAGTCGCTCGATTATGATCGAAGCCTGGGCGGATATCTCACTAACATCTCGGAATCGCAACTGACCGGGGCACCCAAATATAGGTCGGACACCGACTGGGACTGGAATGACCCGGGGCGCACGCGAGGAGTGAACGATTACTACGGCGTACCCTTTGTGTGACGCTAGTCCCGACAGCCGGGCGGTGTTCTCCCGCTGCGCTTCAGCGCTCCATACTTTAGCTCATCATGCCTGGCGCGTTGTCGTTGCAACCTAGGTAAGCCGCGTCGCAGCAGTTTCCGCAAGCATTGCTGTCCTGAGTTTTCGTAACTGGCAACGCCCGCGCTCTTTGTTCACCGGCATGACGGCGATTCTATTGGTGGCCATAGCTTGAGCCAGGGAGATGAGCTTTGATCCAGCCTGAGAGTTGGCGGCTGTTTCCCAGATTGTCATGGAGCCGAGGGCAACTAGCATCACAAGGGCAGTTTTCATGGCTGTGTCCCCTTGATCAAACCCGAGCACAGTTTGGATCAGCTTGTCGGCGGAAGGATGCGGGATACACGGCACCCCCGAACTTGGAAAGGTCTCGAAAGCGGAATCGCACGGCTGCGTGCGGCGGCACGCCCGTGGAATTCGCCGCCGTCTTGAGGTCTGGCAGAGTTATCAAGAGAGATCAGAAAGCGTCCGCCTCGAGGACGTTCGCAGCGGGGAGCGGCTGCATCGCGGCGCACATCGGTCAATTAGAGCGTGATAAGGTTCCAGTGGAACGATTGCATCCGTGGCCGGTTGCTCAGAAACGGAGAGCCGAATTACAACAGGCATCGAATTGTCCGGCTCACTCCAATTGAAACCGAGCGAATAACCGAGAAGGATGGACGATGAAAGGAATGAAAAGGAAGTTTCTGGTGACGACGGCGGTACTGCTGGCCAGCGTAGGCCTTGCGTCCGCACAAGGCGTCGGCGGTGGGGGGAGCGGAGCAACTGAAAAGGGAATGTCGGACGGCGGCCCTACCGGAGGCGGAATGGGCAGAGGCGCTTCCAATCGGGAAAGCGCTTCTCACAACGAAGGAAAACAGGTCCGCGGGTCAGAATCTCGCGAGAGCGGCCGGGCCGAAGGCTCCTCGTCGCGCAGCAGCGAGTCCAATCGAGCGCAGCGCGAAGAATCTGGCACGCAAGAGCGGAGCCACGCCGAAGATGCGCGCGACAGGGGCAAGGGCCAGACGGCGGGTCAGGAGCGCGAGTCCGACCACGAAAATACGCGCCATTCGCAGGACTCCAGTAAGAAGCAGCGTGACACCAGCAAGGATCGCGCGCAGCAGCAGGGTCAGAAAGACAAGGACCAGACGGCAAGCGAGCGTAAGTCCGAGCGCGACAATACGCAGAGGTCGGAAGACCGCACGCAGGACAACGGCAACGCAAATGCCAAGGCTGACAGCAAGTCCGACGGTCAGCAAAGTGGATCTGGTAAGAGCGCCCAGGACCGGGATTTGAGCTCCGGCACCAGCCAGAATGCGGCCCAGGGCCGGACGAACACGCAGGGTCAGACCCGGAACCAGACCGCGGCTAACACCCAGACCCAGAGCGGCAAGAACGTGACTGCACAGCAGCGCACGACGCTGCAGCAGTCAGTCCTGCAGGCCAGCAACGCCCCGCGCGTCAATGCGAACTCGATCAATTTCCAGATTCGTGCCGGCATCGCGGTCCCCTCAAGCGTGACGATAGCCTCAGTTTCGACTTACCCGGCGCTGATCGACGTGTTCCCTGCATATCGCGACGATAGCTTCTTCGTCGTGGAGGACGAGGTCGTGATTGTCGACCATGATCGCCGCATCGTCGACGTGGTCCCGGTCGGTCCGGGCGCGCGCTTTGGCAGGCATGGGGGCGCGAGCAGCGGCGGCAGCACTGTAGCGATTGTC
>Ga0207705_10004725_pt1 | contig 10263 bp, 9 predicted proteins | sample KBSC13metaG_FD_184314 | JGI IMG/M metagenome (GOLD analysis project Ga0207705, IMG submission 184314) | Corn rhizosphere microbial communities from Kellogg Biological Station, Michigan, USA - KBS C1-3 metaG (SPAdes) (version 2) | ecosystem: Host-associated > Plants > Roots > Rhizosphere > Soil ...
CTTCAACATTTCTTGGATCCTCAGGTAATCACCCATCGCGCAACCCTTTCGTCATGTCTTCCGGTCTCGTATGACCACCGATCGCCGCGCTTGGTTGCAGCGCGGAATACGACCTAGCTCATAACGGTGTACGTGGCAGTCGTTCTCGGCATTTTGTCCAGGAGTGACTTCGTGAAATTGTTACATCCATGGCATTGCCTTGATGCGACAGCTTCGTAGAGTTTGCAATTCATAAGATGTAACTTGTTGATTCCGCAGATTAATGTCTTTTGTGAATTCATTATCGTGAGAAATTTTTTTTAAAAAAGATTGAACTTAGGCAGTTTCCTTACGTCAAAGGGTTACATTCACTTTTTGATGTAAGGAAACGTTCAGATGAAAAAACTGGTTACTTTTGCTTCGGATCTCCGTCTCAACGCCTTGCTGTGCTGCAGCGCCACGGTATTGTTGACCGCATGCGGTGGCGGCCTGACCGACACCGCCAACGGCCAGCGGGCCCAGACCGCCGCAATCACGACGAGCGTGGACGAGTCCGCCGCAAACAGTGCCGCTGAGACGCCGAACACGGTCGATGCGACCGCGGCGCAAGCGACCGAAGCTGCTACCGGCAACTTCGAACTGGTCGGTTACGACGCCAATCCGCTGGCGGCATCGAACACCGACGCGACCGCGCAGGACAGCGCGGCCGCACCGGCAACGGCTGCGGATGGCGCACCCCACCTGCTGGCAACGATGACGAGCGTGAGCACGACCTCGTCGATGATGTCGACTCCGACCACCTCCTATAACTACTACGTGTCCCCGACCGGCTCCGATTCCGCCGCAGGCACGAAGACTGCGCCGTTCAAGACGCTGGCCCGCGCGGCCCAGGTCGCGACCCGCGCCGGCACCACCGTCTGGGTGGCACCGGGCACCTACGCCGGCGGCATCAAGACGACGGCGAGCGGCACCAGCTCGGCCCGTATCTACTGGGTCTCGACGACGAAGTGGGGCGCGAAGATCGTGCCGCCGGCGAGCTCGTCCAACAACAATGCATGGGATAACCGCGGCAACTACGTGAGCATCGTCGGCTTCAATATCGACGGTACGAATTCGGGCAGCGGCACGAAGTGGACCCATGGTATCTATACCGGCGGTTCGTACACCATGATCTCGGACAACCACATCCACCACATCGCGCAGGCCGTCAGCTGCACGAGCGCCGGGGGATCGGCGATCGGCGTCGACAGTTATTACAACGGCGTGCTGGGCGACGTGGTGAGCAACGTCGTCAACGACATCGGCCCGTCCGGCTGCAGCTACGTCCAGGGCATCTACGTGTCGACCTCCGGCACGATCAAGAACAACCTGGTCTATCGCGTAGCAGGCGCGGCGATCCACCTGTGGCACGACGCGACCAACGTGAAGATCACCAACAACACGGCGACAACGTCGAGCTTCGGCGTGGTGGTGGGCGGTGGCGACTTCTATCACTCGACGGCTGGCGCGAACAATGTCTTCGTCGCCAACAACATCGTGTACGACAACAAGTACGGCATCTCGGAGCAGGGCAAGACCGGCACGGCTAACCAGTACAAGAACAATCTCGTGTACAAGAACACGACGTACAACATCTCGCTGCGCAATGGTCTTGTGGCTACCGCAACCGTCAGCTCGGATCCGCTGCTGAAGGCGTACTCGCGCACGGCGACGACGCCTGACTTCCACCTGAGCACCAGCTCGCCGGCTATCGGCCGTGGCATCGCGACCAACGCCTACCCGAGCGACCTGGACGGCAAGGCGCGCAACAGCACCACCGGCTACGACATCGGCGCCTACCAGCACTGATCTCGTCATCACGCCCGGCGCCGAACGGCGCCGTAGCCCGGCTCAGGAAGCGTCGTCTTCCCGAGCCGGGCTTTTTCGTTTCAGGTGGCCGCTGCGACAGCGCTTGCCGACGCGCCCGTCCAGTTTTGTGTTTTCGTTACGCCAGGAAATTTTTTCCGAAAAACGTTGAACTTAGGCAGTTGCCTTGCGTCAAAGGGTTATCTTCACTTTTCAATGTAAGGAATTTTTCAGATGAAAAAACTGGTGACTTTTGCTTCGGATCTCCGTCTTAACGCCCTGCTGTGCTGCAGCGCCACGGTGTTGTTGACCGCATGTGGTGGCGGCCTGACCGACACCGCCAACGGCCAGCAGGCACAGACCGCCGCAATCACGACGAGCGCGGACGCGACCGCGGCAAACGGTGCCGCTACGACGCCGAACACGGTTGATGCAACCGCGGCGCAAGCGACCGACGCCACCCCGGCCGATTTTGCACTGGCCGGCTACGACGCCAATCCGCTGGCGGCATCGACGACCGACGCAGCCGCACCGGCGGCCACCACGGATGGCGCGCCCCACCTGCTGGCAATGGTGACGAGCGTGGCTCCGGCCTCGTCGATGATGTCGACGCCTTCCACTTCGTATAACTATTACGTGTCCCCGACCGGCTCCGACTCCGCCGCAGGCACGCAGGCCGCACCGTTCAAGACGCTGGCCCGCGCGGCCCAGGTCGCGACCCGCGCCGGCACCACCGTCTGGGTGGCACCGGGCACCTACGCCGGCGGCATCAAGACGACGGCGAGCGGCACCAGCTCGGCCCGCATTTACTGGGTTTCGACGACGAAGTGGGGCGCGAAGATCGTGCCGCCGGCCAGCTCGAGCAATAACAACGCCTGGGACAACCGCGGCAGCTACGTCAGCATCATCGGGTTCGACGTCGACGGCACGAATTCGGGCAGCGGCACGAAGTGGACCCATGGTATCTATACCGGCGGTTCGTACACCATGATCGCGGACAACCATATTCACAATATCGCGAAAACCGTCAGCTGCACGAGCGCCGGCGGTTCGGCGATCGGCGTCGACAGTTATTACAACGGCGTGCTGAGCGACGTGGTGAGCAACGTCGTCAACGACATCGGTCCGGCCGGCTGCAGCTATGTCCAGGGTATTTATTTCAGCACCTCGGGCACGATCAAGAACAACCTGTCGTATCGCGTGTCTGGCGCGGCGATCCACCTGTGGCACGACGCGACCAACGTGACCATCACCAACAACACGGCGACCACGGCATGGCCACGGTGTCCGCAACGCTGCCGTATCGTCAGGCGCGCGCGCGCGCGTGCGCGCCGTCGTGCTGGTCGGCATCGCGGTGGTGTTGCTGGCTGCCAGCCCCCCGGCGCCGTTGCGCGCCATCTATGAGCTGGTTGCCGTCACCGTGCTGTTCCCGTTGCTGATCGGCCTGGCGATGCGCAGTCCGCTGTCCGGCAGCGACGCACGCTGGGCTGCCGTGCTCGGCACGCTGTCCTATCCAGTCTACGTGCTGCACGTCCCCGCGGCGCGCACCCTGAACGGCGTGCTGGCCAAGGGCTTTCACGTCCCGGTCGAGCATTGGGCACCCTACGCCGGCTTCGCTTTCCTCGCGCTGTTCCTGCCGGCCTGCCTGCTGGCCGAGCGCTGGTACGACGGGCCGGTACGTGCGCGCCTCGGCGGCATGCTGCTGCCGAAGTTCAGCAAGCTGCCGGGCCGGAGCGGATGAGCGGCCATGGCGCGATGCTTGTCAGGTATCAGCGTAGCGATGAATCGTTTGGCTACAGTGAACCATCTTCCTTACCGCGGCTACGCCATGTCCACGTCTGCGCCCACATCTGCTTCCGATTCGGCCGTCGGTGCCGCGCCTCCGGATTTCGATTCCGCTTATTTTCGTCGGGCACTGTCGCAATTCGCGACCGGGATCGCGGTCGTCATCACCCGCGCGCCGGACGGCGAGGCGCATGGGCTGACCGTGAATTCGTTCACCTCCGTATCGCTCGAACCGCCGCTCGTGCTGTGGAGCCTGGCGAACAAGGCACGCAGCATGCCCGCGTTCATGCAGGCGTCACACTACATCGTCAATGTGCTGGGCGAGCACCAGGCCGACCTGGCGCTGCGTTTCTCCCAGAAAGTCGACGACCGTTTCGAGGCGCTCGCGTTCGACCTGTCCCGCACGGGCCTGCCGATCCTGCATGGCGCGGTGGCGTGGTTCGAATGCCGGAATCGCAGCCGCTACCAGGAGGGTGACCATGTCATCCTCGTCGGCCAGGTCGAGCGGTGTCGAGTCGACGCCCAGGCGCGCGCGCTCGGCTTCCATGGCGGACGCTTCGTGGCGATCCCATCTTCCGGAGCCCAACCATGACCCGCAACGTCCTGACCTTCATCAACCACGCCTGTTTCGAGATCCGCACTGACGACGCGTTGCTGCTCATCGACCCATGGGTGGAAGGCACCGCGTTCAATCATGGCTGGAGCCTGCTCGACCAGTCCACCAGCAATGCGGCCCTGATCGCCCGGTTGAACGAAGCCGGGCTGCCGGTGTATATCTGGTACTCGCACGAGCATCCCGACCATTTCTCGATTTCCTTCCTGAAAAAATTCAGGGAAGACTTCCGCGGCAAAGCCTGCTTCCTGTTCCAGCACACACTGGACAAGCGCGTGCTCGGCTTCCTGCAACGCAATGGCCAGCAGGTGCGCGAATGCCGGGCCGGCGTCCCGGAGACGCTCGCTGCCGGCCTGCGCATCACCGTGTGTCCCTATAGCGATGGCGATTCGTTCAGCCTGATTGAAGCGGGCGGCAAGACCGTGTTGAACCTGAATGATTGCGTCATCAACACGCGTGAGCAATGCAGCCGCGTCAAGGCGGCGCTCGACAGGATCGCGCCCCGTATCGACGTGATGTTCACGCAGTTCGGCTACGCGAACTGGGTCGGCAATCCGGACGACCCGGCGCGGCACCGGGCCGCGGCCACCGAAAAGATCGAACGGATCGCCCTGCAGGCCGGGACGTTCGCGCCGGCGCTGGTCGTCCCGTTCGCCTCCTTCGTGTATTTCAGTGCCGTCGAAAATGCGTACCTGAACGCAGCGCAGAACGCGCCACACGTGGTGTCCGGCGCGCCGGGCCTGGCCGCACACGCCCACCTCATGCGCTTCCTGAAACCGGGCGACACGATCGATCTCGTGGCCGATACCCCGGTGTCGCTGTTGCCGAGGCATGAGCGTGCAGTGGCGCACTGGCGCGGCCTCATCGAGGCGGGATTCCAGCTGCTCCCGGAACAGCCGGCGGCGTCGCTGGCCGAGGTCCAGGCCGCGTTCGCGACCTACCGCGATGCGATGAATACGAACCTGAAGGGGTTGCCGCGCCTGCTCGAATGGACCGGACGCATCGCCCCGCTGACAATCCACATCGCCGACCTGCGCAAGACACTGCGTTTTTCCTACCGCCGCGGCGTAGCGGAAGTGGCGGACGATGCGGCCTGCGACGTGGCCCTGACGTCCAGTAACGCGATCTTCCTGTTCAAGAACGAATATGGTTTCGATACGACCCAGGTCAACGGCCGTTTCCGGGTCGCGCATGTGGGGGCGACGCGCGTATTCAGCCGCTTTTTCCTGCCGCAACGGATGGGCAAGAACGGGTACGACCGGCGCCATCCGTTGTTGACCTTGCGCTATCTGGTCAGCAATGCGCTCGGACGGGCCGGCCGGCGCATGCAGGCGGCCTGGCGCTAGGTCAGGGCGCGTCAGTCGTCCAGCGGCGCAGTGATCTGCGGCCCGTCCGCGCCGGCGCGGTTGACGGCCGTGCTGACCTTGTACCATTCGAACGCATCGGCCGGCACGGCAGCATGTCGCGCGAGCTCGATGGCCTGCTGGGGAGAAAGGCCCGGGTCGAGCCACAGCTTCGCATCCTCGGCCTCCAGCACGACGGGACGGCGATCGTGGATGTCGAGCATGCCGCCAGATGCGTCGTCCGTGACGATCACGAAGCCTGCCTCGGCCCGGTTGTCCTCGAACGGTCCGAAGTTGGCGACGGCCAGCATGAACAGCGGCTCGTGGTCCTTGCGGTGGATGTGCCAGGGCTGTTTATGGCCTTTTTCGCCCGTCCATTCATACCAGCCCTCGGCCGGCACGATGCCGCGCCCGTTCTTGACGAGCCGCGACCAGTAGCGGTTGGCCAGCTTTTCCAGGCGCGCGTTGATGACGATGGGCACCTTGCCTTCGGCCCATTTCGCACGGTAACTCCAGAAAACGTCGTCCACGCGGTGCTCGCCGTCCTGCACATGCATGACGGGGCGATACGTGCCCGGCGCCGCATTCGGCGTCGGCTTCGACTCGCTGTCGAACACGGCGTCCGTCCAGCCGATCAGGTTGGCGTAATGACGTGCCGTCTGGCTTTGGTCAAATCGTCCACACATGGAATGATGGTAGCGCAGATGGCGGGCGACGGTCGTCCGTTAGGGCGTGCGTGCGGCACGACCAGCGCCAGGCCGACAGGCAGGCGGCCAAGGTGCGGAAGGGGCGACGAAAAGGTTCACTCCCGAAGCAGTCTTCATTGGGGACGGATGTGTTTCGCCTGCGACATCGATCTATAGGAAACGTCTTCAAGGGCCAGATGTGGATAGGATGCAGCGCACAAATTTGTTAAACTTCCTCTTATTTCCTTCGCGCAATTTCGCGCGCCTCTGCCCGGTCTCGTGCAATGCTTAGCTTATTTGCACAGTCTGCCCATCTTGTCGGCTCTAATTTGATCGCCATCCTTTTCCTTTTCGTCACCATCGCATTGTCTGCGATCATGCTGATGGTATTGCGTTCGCTGACGCGCAGCGGCGTGGCCGGCGTACGCGCGTGGACGTGGGCCAATGTGCTGGCGATCGTGGCATTGTTGCTGATCGCCGGCCGCGGCCGGATTCCGGACGTGCTGTCCATCGACGTCGCGAACCTGCTGTTCCTGGGCGCCCCCGCGCTGATGCATGCCGGTTTCCAGCGGCATCTCGGCCGCGCCGTACCGTGGCGCGCGCTGGCGGCGCTGTTGGCTGCCTCGACCGTGACGTTGGCCGTATTCCACTACGTGGTCGATGCCATGGCGGTGCGCATCGCACTGTCGTCCGTGTTTCACGGTAGCGTGTACACGGCCATGGCCCGGGGGCTGCGGCCGGGAAGCGATAGCGGGGAATCCCGCTACCCGATCCGCTTCGCCTTCGGTGCTGCACTGCTGCTGGTGACGGCCCACATGGTACGCGCCTTGCTGTATGCCGTGCAGTACGACACGAGGGTGGCGGCGTTCGACACGTCGCCCATCAATCTCGTTTGCTTCGCCCTGGGCACGCTGGCGCTGCCGGGCCTGACCTTGGGGGCAGTCATGATGGCGAATGCCGGCCTGATCGGCCGGGCCCGCTACGCGGCCGAGCACGACCACCTGACGGGCGCCTTGTCGCGCCGGGCGTTTTTCGGCCAGGCCGAACGCGCGCATGCGCAGGCCCAGCGTGCGGGCGATGCGCTATCGCTGCTGATCGTCGACGTCGACCATTTCAAGGCGATCAATGATACGCACGGTCACGCGGTCGGGGACGAGGTGCTGGCCGACCTCGTCGCACGCGTCAACGCCGTGCTGCGCGGGGAAACGTGCGCCCGCCTGGGCGGGGAGGAATTCGCGGTGCTGTTGCCGCGCACCGACGCGGACGCGGCCGTGCGCCAGGCGGACGAGTTGCGGCGCGCGCTCGAACGGGCCTGCGTGCCCGCATCCGCCGGGGCGATCGTGCGCTATACGGTCAGCGTGGGCGTGGCCAGTCTGGATGCCGGCGAAACGCTTGCGGGCCTGCTGCAGCGGGCCGATGCTGCGCTGTACGCGGCCAAGCGGGCGGGGCGGAATCGGGTGGGAGATGCGCGCGTGTTGGGGACCGATGACGCGATGTCGGCCTGAGCGGCCGACCTAAAACTGAAGTATCCACTTTCGTTGAATGCCGCATGGACACTTGGTGCCCGGAGCCGGGATCGAACCGGCACGCCATCGCTGGCACGGGATTTTAAGTCCCGGGTGTCTACCAGTTTCACCATCCGGGCAGCGCGCAGGATTCTAGCACAGCCGGACCCGGTCAGGGTCGAAATTACAACGTTGTCCGTAACGGCAGGGGACGTGAAGAGCCGAACGGCCTGACGAGCGCCGCCGCCACCTCCAGCACCACGGGACGCGGGCGGTCCGCGAGGCGCCGCTGCGCCGGCCGCGTCAGCACGCGCAGCGCGACGTCGAGCGGCACGCCGTCCTCGTGCAGCAGGCGTGCGGCCCGCGCGATACCGTGTTGCCGGCTGGCGGCCACCACGGTATCGATGAACAAGGAAGATATACGGTCGTGTCGTCGATTCATCCTGCGCGCTCCATTGCCGAGACCGCCGTATTGTGCCCCGTTTCGTTCCACGCAGCCATTTCAAGCGCGCTGTACATACAAAAGGTCCGCTTCAGTCCGCGCCATGCATGGTGTAGCATGCGGGTCGATATGCCCGCGGCCACGTTGCCGCGGCAAGACCATGCAAGGAAATACATTGAATATCACGATCAACGAGGAACTCCGCTCATTCATCGATCCCCTCACGCCGGTCGAGTACGCGGCGCTCGAACGCAGCCTGCTGGCCGACGGCTGCCGCGACGCGCTCGTGCTGTGGCGCGACGTGCTGATCGATGGCCATAACCGCTACGACATCTGCCGTAAGCACGGCATCCCGTTCCGCACCGTCGCCAACGACAAGTTCGACTCGCTCGAGGACGTCATGTTGTGGGTGATCGACAATAACCTCGCGCGCCGCAGCGTGTCGGACTTCCAGCGCGGCATGCTCGCGCTGCGCAAGAAGGAAATCGTGGCCGCGCGCGCCGCCCAGCGCGCGGCACAGCAACCGCCGGATGCCGCCCCCGAACAATCGGCGCAGGAACCGGCCGACGATCCGGCCGACCCGCCCTGGAGTACCCGCGAGGATGTCGCGAAGGCGGCGCGCGTGTCGGCGAACACGCTGAGCCAGATCGAACGCATCCGCAAGACGGCGGCGCCGCAGCTGGTCGAGGCCGTGCGCAGCGGGGCGATTTCCGTCAGCGCCGCCGCCACCGTCGCGTCGCTGCCGCCGGAAGCGCAGATCGCGGCCGTGGCCGGCGGGCGCAAGGAATTGCAGCAGGCCGCGCGCCAGGTACGCGAACAGAAGGCAGGCGCAAAGCCGAAGAAGGAGACCGTGCCCGATTCGCCGGAGGACCAGGTCAAGGCCTTGCGCGCCCAGGTCGGCGAACTGAAGGACCGCGTCGCTACCCTGATGACGGAGAACGAAGTGCTGCGCCAGAAACTGGCCGCGCTCGGGGGGGCCTGAGCCCGACGTGGAGATGCCATGACGATGTCCCGCTGCATGCCTGTCGCGCTGGCCTGCGCCGCGCTGCTCGCGCTGCCCTCGTCGCTACCGGCACACGCCGCTGCCACCAGGGCCACGGTCGCGGTGCGCGCTGCCTTCACCGCGGCCGACCTGGCGCGCATGAAGGCGGCGGCGCAGCGTGTGACGATCATGCGCGACCAGTGGGGTATCCCGCACGTGTTCGGCAAGACGGATGCCGATGCGGTGTTCGGCATGCTGTACGCGCAGGCCGAGGACGATTTCAACCGCGTCGAACTGAATTACATCAATGCGCTGGGGCGGCTGGCCGAGGTGGAAGGGGAGAAGGCGATCTGGCGCGACCTGCGCATGAAGCTCTACATCGACCCGGTCGACCTGAAGGCGAAGTACGCGGCAAGTCCCGCCTGGCTGAAGAAGCTGATGGACGCGTATGCCGATGGCCTGAACTGGTATCTCGCGACGCATCCGCAGGTGAAGCCGAAGCTGATCACGCGCTTCGAACCGTGGATGGCGCTGGCGTTCAGCGAGGGCAGCATCGGCGGCGATATCGAAAGCATCGACCTGAAGGGACTGGAAGCGTTCTATGGCCCGCAACTGGCGCAGAAGATAACGTTGGCCGACCTGGCCGATGCCGGCAAGGGTTTCGATCCGGAGCCGCGCGGCTCCAACGGCTTCGCCATCGCGCCCGCGCGCACGGCCGGCGGCCACGCGCTGTTGCTGATCAATCCGCACACGTCGTTCTATTTCCGTCCCGAGATCCACATGGTGAGCAATGAGGGACTGAATGCCTACGGGGCCGTGACGTGGGGCCAGTTCTTCATCTACCAGGGCTTCAACGACCGCATCGCCTGGATGCACACGTCGGGCGGCGGCGACGTCATCGACGAATACCTGGAAACGGTGGATCGCCGTGACGCTGGATACGTCTACCGGTATGGGGGCCTGCACGAGATCGACGAAACGATCACCGTGTTCAATCCGAAGAGCGGCTATGTGTCGAACACGAACAACTGGCCGTGCACGGGCTTCGGCGCAAGCAGTCCGGACTGCTCGAAGTATCCGGCG
>Ga0207705_10004726_pt1 | contig 10261 bp, 7 predicted proteins | sample KBSC13metaG_FD_184314 | JGI IMG/M metagenome (GOLD analysis project Ga0207705, IMG submission 184314) | Corn rhizosphere microbial communities from Kellogg Biological Station, Michigan, USA - KBS C1-3 metaG (SPAdes) (version 2) | ecosystem: Host-associated > Plants > Roots > Rhizosphere > Soil ...
GGCGCAGACCGCCGCCGCACCGGCGGAAAGACTGAGCGCCAATTCCCAGCCGGCCATCAGACCGTCGGTCCACTGGAAGAGCGGAGGCAACAGTTTCGAGGGTGCGTCGGGAACGGCGCCTGAGGCTGGGATTTCGGGATACAGCCATTGGACCGGATCAGGTGCCCGCAGGGACAGCGACTCGACGTTGAGATTGCCTGAGAGTTTCGGGTGGGCCGTCGTCCCCGAAACATCGGCGGCGCCCCGGATGATCGCGGAGGCGAAGTTCTCCCGGCCTTGAAATAACTTCACCGTCGACTTCTGGGTCGCGACCGAGAGTTGCAGTGCCGGGTCCCGCACATTGGCCAGTGAAACCTGGCCGCTCGCGGCAAAATCGCCGGCAAGGTGTTGTCCGGAGAATTTCTTCACCGTGAGCGTCTGGCCATCGAGCGCCGCTTCGCCTTCCACTTTGGTCAACATTTCGCCCGACCAGCCCAGCGGGATTTGCCCCTTGTTCAAGGTGATCTTCCCGCTGGTTTTCAATCCGTTGAGCGGGCCTTCGGCGACGATGTTGCCGAGCACCACGCCTTCGATCGGGAACTTGAATCCGGTGAGCAGCGAGGCCTCGTGGAGTCCGAGATTGTAGGCGGTGAGGTTGACCTTCGTCACGGTCTGGTCGTCGAGCAGCTTGGCGAAGGTGGTATTCGGCCAGGCATTCCAGACGTCGAAGGGGAGCAGCGCGTCGCCTTCCAGCGCGAGCGCCTGGTGGTTGTAGAGCTTGATGCCCTGGAGGCTGAGCGCCTTGTTGCCCACACCGACATTGGCCGTGAAGGAGGAGTCGTCATCCGAGAGGGCGAACCGGCTGAAAAGCATCGACCCTGGAGCGTAGGTGCCGTCGAGGTCGGCATTGATCGGATGCAGCAGCGCGGCGGTCGTGCCGAGCGAACGCAGCTTGCGCAGCCGGGCGGAGAAGCTGCCGCTGTGGCCCTTCGCCGAGCCTTCGCCGCTCCAGTCGATCACCGCCCCCCCGGCCAGCGGCTCGGGTACAATCGGCTTTTGAAGGAGCGCCGCGTATTTGTCGAGATCCTCGATGGAGGCGTGGATTTCTCCCCAGTACTGCTTGTCGCCGATGATATTGACGACGCCGTGGCCGCGCAGGTAGTCGCCGTTGTTGAAGAGCGAGACGTTGGTCAGTTGGAATTCGTTGCCATTCAGCTTCACGCCGGCGTGCAATTCTTCGATCGGGGCGTTGTGCCATTTCAAGTTCGAGCCGGAGACGATGAGCTGGCCGTTGAACTGCTGGCCCTTGGCGCGGATGGAGCCGTCGATATTCGCCTTGCCGGCTGCGTACTGAAACTCCGGCAGCATGAGCGCGGAGAGCTCCGTGAGGTTGTCGATCTTGGCCGCGATATTGACGTTGAATTCCGATTGCCACCAGGCCACGCCGGGCGTCGGGAGCGGCATCTCGCCGCTCAAGTTCAGGCGATTGTGGCCCTGGGCTAGCGAAAGTTCCGGCACTTGCACCCGCCCCTCCATCAGCGAGGCGCCCAGCACGAGGGCGTCCCATTGGCGCGAGTCCCACTGGAAATTCGTGGCCTCGAGCCGCAGGGATGCCGTGGCCTTGTGGAGCTGCTGAGGCGGTCCGCGGAAGGTGAATTTGCCCTGCTTGATCGTGCCGCCGGCGGCGTCGGAGACGAGCAGGAAATTGGCCAGCTTGCCGATGCTGATCTGCTTGAAGAAGACCGTGGCCTCGAAGCTGAATGGGCGCACGGAGGTGAGCGTGCCGGCGTCGACGCGGATGTCGCCGCCGAAGGCATCGAGCCACAGGCTCAGATTGAGTTCGCCCCGGGCGAGATCGTCCAACTCGGCCGACAGGTCGCGCAATTGGACGTCGGGCGCGAGGGTGAGATTGGCGACTTCGACCTTGGTATCCTGGATCGCCGTGGCGCCGCGCACATCGTGGAACGTGCGGGCCAGCCACGGCTGCTTGATCGCGAGCTGGCCGGCGTGGATCGTCCCCGCCTCCACATGGCTCAGGGTGAAATCCGTACCGGACAGGCGCACATAGTCGGAGTTGCTCTGGAAAATGAAATCCACGCCGCTCGCCTCGATGCGTTCCGGGGCGGGCATCCAGTGGCCGCGGGGCCTCGGGAAGTGGAATGAGAATGACGGGGAGCGCACCGGTGCTTCCACCGCTTCGAGCGGAAATTGAATCTTGCCGGTCAGCCCGGCGATGGTGAGGCGCTGGAACCAGCGGCCCGTGCTGCGGGGGAGCAGATTGCGCCAGGAGAATTCCGCGGTGGCCGCGGCGATTTCCACGCGCGTGACCGGGCCGGTATTGCTCTCGTAGATCCAGACCGAGTTGCGCAGGACCACCGGCTCCAGCAGGCTGCCATCCATCGAGCCGATTTGGACGGAGACGCCGCGACGCCAGGCCTCGAGGCGGATGCATTGGCCGGCCACGAACCGAAAGGTATTGGGCTCGAAAAGGGCGGCGACCGCGATGATGAGGAGGAAAATGAACAGCCGGAACGGGCGAAAACGGCGCCGTGCGCGGGATCGCTCGCTGGCGGGCGTCTCGCGGGCTGGGGTGGACGATAGGGAAGGTGATCGGCTCAAGGCTGGACGGGCATCCTAGCGCGAGCGTGGAAAAAGGAAAGAGCAGTGCGTGATTCCCGTAATCCCCAGCCTTGGCTAGTCCCCAAACAATCCCATCTGCGCGCTGGGGACGCGGAACGCGGCGGTGGATAGTTCCGGCAGGTCGTCGGGAAAACCCGCTTTGCGGCGCGCCATGGCGAAGAGGGCGCGGATTTGCTCGGCGAGGATGCCTTCGCCTTTCATGCGTACGCCCCATTTCGAGTCGTAGAGCTTGCCGCCGCGCATGGATTGGATGCGGCTCAGGACCTTGTCTTTGTGGCCGGGAGCATGACGCTCCAGCCACTCGGTGAAGAGCGGGGCCACGGCATACGGCAGCCGCACAATGGTATAGCCCGCGGTGCGGGCGCCGGCGCGGGCGGCTTGGGCGAGCAACTCGGGCACTTCATGATCGTTCAGCCCTGGGATGAGCGGGGCGGTCAGGACGATCACTGGAATGCCCGCGGCGCTGAGTTCTTCGATGGCGGCCAGCCGCCGGCTGGGCGGGGAAGCGCGGGGCTCCAGGGTTTTGGCGAGTTGAGGGTCGAGCGTGGTCAGCGAGATGCAGACGTGGGAGGCACCGTATTTCGCCAGTTCCGCGAGATAGTCGATATCGCGGGTCACGAGGTGGTTCTTGGTGATGATCCCGACCGGGTTGCGAAACTCCGCCAGCACCGCGAGGCAGCGGCGGGTCAGTTGCAGCCGCCGTTCGACAGGCTGGTAGCAATCGCTGATCGCGCTCATCGAGATGGCCTGCGGCTTCCATTTTTTTCGGGAGAGTTCCGCGCGCAGCAATTCCGGCGCGTTCTCCTTCACCACGATCTTCGTCTCGAAATCGAGTCCGGAAGAAAAGCCGAGGTATTCGTGGTAAGGCCGGGCAAAGCAGTAGGCGCAGCCGTGCTCGCATCCACGGTAGGGATTCAGCCCGGCGGAGAAGGGGATATCCGGCGAGTTGTTGAAGGCGATGACGGATTGGGAATCGTCCCGCAGGAATTGCGTGAGGGGCCGGATGGGTTCCCCGTCTTCGTCAAACGTCGCCTCCGGCTCCAACTCGACGGTCAATTTTTCGAAGCGGTTGTGCGGATTGGAAGCCGAGCCCCGCCCGCCGGGGGCGGGTGCGATGGGTTGAAAGGACATGTGTTCAATAGAACACATATTCGCCATCATGCCAGTTCTTGGTTCGTTGTTCTTTGTTCTTTGTTCTCTGTTCTTCGTTTTCCGCAGCGACGCCGAATGTCGGTGGAACCAAGAACCAAGCACCACGAACCAAGAACTTCCTCTAAGTCCCTTTCACCTGCCGCAACTTCGTCATCAGCCAGCGCCCCTCGATCATCCGTACGTCAAGCGTGTCGGTCACGGTGGCTGATTTCGTCTCTCCTTTGATGTGGTTCGCATCGCCTCTGCCTTGATAGGTGGTGCGATATTCGTAGGTAAACGTGATGCGCTTCGAGATGCTGTCCGCACCGTCTTTGATGGTGATGCCGCGGAGGTTTGACACCCGGTAATCGGTCCAATCCTTCATGAAGCCGAGCCGGCTTTTTCGGATGCTTTCGGGCGTTTTTACACCCTCATCGGTGAAATCCACCTGCGGGGCGCACAAGCTCACGAAGTTGGCGACATCGGGGCTCTCGAGAGCCCGCTGATACGAGGTCACCAATTGCTTAAGGGCCGGGTCGTCGTTTGGCGTGGGTGTCGCGGCACGGTTCGCGGGGACTGGGGTGGCGGGCGGCGGCTTCGCGACCAGCGGGATGAGCGGGACCTGGGTCGCGTCCTCTCTCACGTCGATATAAAGTTCCGTGCGCTCGTACCCTTCGCGTTCGAGGCGCAGCAGTGCGCTGCCGATCGGCACGCCTTGCAATCGTAAAGGACTCGTTCCCTTCTTCACGTCATCCAGATACACTTCGGCATTGGACGGCAGGGTGTTGACCGTAAAGGTCCCGACAGGCGGGACGGATGGTTTCGCCGCTTCGGGATCGGGCGTCGCGGGCGGCTTGGTGTCCGTGATTGGCGTGGGCTCGCTTTCGCCGGGTTGGGGAGTCGCGGCGGCGACGACCGGAGCAGGCGGCCGGAACCACGACGAATGCACCGCCATCCACACGATGCCCCCGCCGAGCAGAAATGCGCCGGCAAAGACCAGCGGAGATACCAATCGCGAGGTCTTGGTCGACGTTGGGGCCGGGGGCGGCGGCGAGGTCAGGCTGGCCGTCACCTCCTCGCCCGAGCGGAAACCATTCCGGATCCAGTCGGCAACGACCTTCGCATCTTGCGGACGATCCTGCGGATTTTTCGCCAGGCAACTGGCCACCACGTCCTCCCAGAGCGGCGGGATCGGGTCGCCTTCGCGCTTCAGCTCAGCCCGCCGCTCTTGCATGCGCGGTGGAATCGCGCTCTGGATTTGCGCCGTGATATTGCCGCGGAAGAACGGCGGCTTCGAGGTGAGCAATTCGTAAATCACGGCCCCCACGGAATACACGTCGTCCGATTCGCGGGCCTTCCCGCCCAGGGCTTGCTGCGGGCTCATATAGCCGAGCGTGCCGGAGACCCCGTGGATCTGGGTCACACGGCTCATGGAATCCGCGATCACGCTCGCGATGCCGAAGTCGGTGACCTTCAGGTGGCCATCGTTGCTGATCATCAGGTTGCTCGGCTTCAAGTCGCGGTGCACGACCTTCGGGCCGGTGTGCGCGTAGTGGAGTGCTTCGCACAGCTCGATGATCCACGGCCGCAATTCGTCCGGGCTGAAGCAATAGTGTGGGCGGCGGAGACGGAGTTGCGAGAGCGTGCAGCCGTCCACGTACTCCATCGAGATGGCGGCGGCCGCATTGTCCTGCTCGAAATCGTAGATCCGCATGATGTGCGGATGGGTGATTTTGCGGCTCAGCAGGGTTTCATGCCGCAGCTCATCGAGGGCGTCCGGCTCGGTGAGGAGCTGGTCCGCGAGGAACTTGAGGGCCACGCTGCAACCCAGCCGGCGGTCATGGGCGAGCCACACCACGCCCCGTCCGCCGCGCCCCAGTTCGTATTGAAGTTGATAGCGGTTGAAAAGGAGTTGCTCGCGTTTGAACGCGCGGAAAGTGCTGGTCTCGCTTGGAGGGTCCGGCGGTGGGAGGTTGGGACCTTCATCCATCAGCCGCCATCTAACACCCGCCCCGCACGAGGCGCAAGCGGGGGCTCTGGGTGGGAGCGCCAATCGTTACCCGCATCGATTTTCTTTGCTCCTTGGAGCCATTCTCAGCCCCTAAGGCCGCGGCGCGGAATTGCGGGTTTGGGACGCGTTTGGACATGCGGCTATGGTGCAGGGATATGGGTTGCGTCCCCATCCCGAAGATTTCTGTCAGCCCTCCGGGATGGAAGCGTACAACGTCATCCCGGACAACAATCCCGCGCGGCGGCTTGAAGGTCTCATGATGACGGTGATTGCGAATCAAGAATGGGCGAGGATTGGCCGCCGCCGCATTTGACATTCGCAAGGCTCCAGACCTGCGCTATCGTCGCTCACCCCAATGGCCATGCATTCGTCTCGATCCCCAAGACTCTCTGATTGCAGCGAGGCATCGGGGGCGTGCCGGAGTGACAGATGGACCCGCACCGTGGGCAGTCGGTTAGCCCCGCGAGGCTGGATGATCGGCGCCATCCTGCTTGGACTGTCGGTCCCGCATTTCTGCGCCCAGGCCCAGACGGATCCGGGCGGGCCCACCGTGATCCTGGGTGGCCCGGCGGCTGGTGCCCAGGCCCCGATGAAAGTTTCCGCAGCTCCGTCGCCGTCGCGCGACATGAATGCGCTTATCCTCGATGCCGTCCGCGCGATGCCCACCGGAGGCAGCTATCGCGCCAACGTCGCATCGCTTACGAGCCTGCGCCGTGCGATCCAAGCCACCAATTCCCGCCTGGTGATCGATCCGGCCCAGGCCACGCCGAACTTTTGTTCGGGGGCCACCTACCTCGCCTTCCTCTCGGTGCTCATTCAGTTGAACCGGGATGGCCGCCTGCCTCTCGATGAGAATGTCCTCACCGCGCTTTTGGTGCAGGAGCATCAGGCCGATGGCGCGGGCATCTGGGGCCGGTGGAATGCCAATGGGCCGGGGACAGCCCGGCTCTTCCACGAGGCGGACCTGGGAAGGAACTTCACCTCCTTCGAGGAAGCCAGGCCGGGAGATTTCATGAAGGTGTGGTGGAACGATGAAATCGGCGCGCGGGAATCCGGGCATTCGGTCGTCTACCTCGGCAGGACCACTCGGGCGGATGGTGAGTACGTGGAGTATTGGTCCTCGAATATGCCGAATGGGTTCGGCTACAACACCGTGCCCCGGGAGCGCATTCACCGGCAGCTCTTTACGCGCTTCGAGCATCCGGAGAATGTGGCCCGCCTGGCCAGCCTGCCGGCGCGCGACAAATATCTGGGTGACATGCTCAAGCGGCCCAGCTCGCCGGATGAAATGCTGCGCATGGTCGGCGCGCAAGACGCGGGGCGGCCCGCCGTGCCCGCTCCAGCGCCGCTTCCCGTGGCCTCGCCCGTGCCAGTCGCGGACAAGCCGGGTTCCGCGTCAAAAAAGATGGCGACGCCCGCACCGGCGGTCACGCCTGCGGCGAGTCCGGCGCCGAAAAAGGGTTGGTGGCCGTTTGGCCGTTCCTAATTGCTTTCGCGATTGTTGAGAAAACGCTCGGATCGAAGTGGACGCCCTACGTAGCCCCGAACCGAGCGGAGCGAGATAGCCTGCCGTAGGCCAGCCCGAAGGGTGGAGCGGAAACGACAGCAATTTATTCGTGGAACCTCGGCCGCAAGGGGGGTGATCTTTCCAGAAGACACTGCCCCGCCGCTTCTATGTTTACCCTCCTGACGCGCGGGGTTTCGGCGAATAAATTCACCGCTACGTAAACGTCGCGGCTGCGAATCACGCGATGCCAAATTGAGGACTCTGCCATGACGGCTGCATCTTTCCTCGCGTTCCCTCAATCATGCGCGGGTCTCGCTTGGGCGGGGTCACCGCGCAGTCGTTGTCTCGCACGGGAACTTCCGCGAGTGATTTCGTCAATCAGCCACCCGCAACAGGGGGAATCGATGCATATCGGGACTCAAGACTCGTCGGGCCGATCGAGGAGCCAGCGGACGAGGGCCACGTAGAGCGCGGCGAGTGCGATGCTCGTGAACATGCGCAGCGGCTGGAGCACGGCCCCACGCTCCCCAGAGGCATGAGGGAGGATGAAGAGAAGCTGGACCGCGCCCAGCCCGAACGAGAACGTGTGCGTCGCCGCCAGCCAAAAGAAAATGCCGACGCGGCGTTTGCTCACCGCGGCATACCACCACGCGCCGCAGGTCACGGCGCTGGCGATGAGGGAGACCAGGTAGGGAAACATGGACGGAGAGAGCACAGTCAGATTGGTATTCATCGGTGGTTGGGGTTACGTCGTCGCCCGCTCGGCGAGTTGGGCGAGCGCCGGACCGGTGACCCGCATCCGCCGCCAGTCGCCGTGCATCTCCGCGCCGAGGCTCTCGTAGAAGCGGATCGACGGCGCGTTCCAATCCAGCACCGACCACTCGTAGCGCCCGCATCCGCGAGCGACCGCGAGGCGGGCCACCTCGATGAGCAGACGTTTCCCGAGCCCCAGTCCGCGAAAGGCCGGACGCACGAAGAGGTCTTCCAGGTAGAGCCCCGTGCGGGCCTGGAAGGTGGAGAAGTTCGCGAAGAAAAGCGCGAAGCCCACGGGCGCGCCGCCCGCGCACGCGATGAGCACTTCCGCCTCGGGACGCGGCCCGAAGAGCGCCGTGGCGAGCAGGTCTTCCGTGGCTACGACTTCGTGGGCGAGGCGCTCGTATTCCGCAAGTTCCCGAATGAAAGCGAGGATGACGGGCACATCCTCGCGCTTCGCGGGACGAATACTGGTGGCGGAAGCGGCGGCGGGAGACATGGCGGGCGAATGTCGCGAGAGTGCGCGGTCGCGGCCCCTAAGAAAAGCCTCGCGTTTTTACTTGGCCATGTCGCCTCCCAACTTCAGCCTCACCCTCCCATGCACGCTCCCTCCGACCACACCCTCCCTTGGTGGCGCCAACTGACCCCGTACCATTGGTTTGTCTTCGCCATGGCGTCCCTGGCCTGGCTTTTCGATTGCCTCGACCAGCAATTGTTTTTGCTGGCGCGCGGCTCGGCCATGAAGGCGTTGCTCCCGGCCGGGGCGGACCCAAAGCTTTACGGAGGATACGCCACTTCCATCTTCGTCGTGGGTTGGGCAACCGGTGGACTCATCTTTGGCGCGGTTGGCGATCGTGTCGGCCGGGCCAAAACGCTCACGTTGTGCATTCTCATCTATTCTCTCTGCACCGGCCTTTCCGCCTTTTCCAAAGGCTGGGTCGATTTCGCGAGCTATCGATTCCTCACCGGCCTCGGGGTCGGGGGAGTTTTCGGCCTGGCCGTCGCGCTCATCGCGGACAGTTTGCCCGACGGCGCAAGAAGCCATGCCCTTGGCACGCTCCAGGCGCTCTCCGCGATTGGCAACGTGGCGGCCGGCGTGATCAGCATGTCGCTGGGCAGTGTGGAAGGTCGCTGGTTCGATTCAGGCAGCGCTTGGAAATACATGTTCCTGATCGGCGCGCTGCCCGCATTCATGTGCGTCTTCCTCCAGATCCGGCTGAAAGAGCCGGAGAAATGGGTCAAGGCGCGCGAGGCGGGGCGGCTGACGGGGGTGAAATTCGGGTCGTATACGTCGCTTTTCGGGGAAGCACGCTGGCGCGGACCCGCTCTGCTCGGCATGCTGCTGTGCGTGGCCGGCGTGGTCGGCTTGTGGGGCATCGGATTCTTCAGTCCGGAATTGGTCGGAGACGTGATCGAACGCTCGTTAAAGGCCAAGGGCGTGCCGGCGGCGGAGATCGCCGGCCAGAAGACTTACTGGACCGGCGTGAATATGATCACGCAGAACATCGGGTCCTTTTTCGGCATGCTGGTGTTCACGAAATTTGCCCAGAGCTGGGGACGGCGGAAGGCATTCACCGTCGCTTTCATTTGCGCGATGATTGCGACGATCGGCTATTTCCAGTTCTTCAATAAGATGGGGGACATCTGGATGAGCGCCGTGATGGGCTTCTTTCAACTCGCGCTCTTCGCGGGTTTTGCCATCTACCTCCCGGAGCTTTTCCCGACCCGCTTGCGCAGCACCGGCACCAGCTTCTGTTACAATGTGGGACGCTTCCTCGCGGCCAGCGGCCCGTTTACGCTCGGCGTCTTGCAGGCGAACATTGCAAACAAGGCGATCCTTGCCTTGGGACCAACGGCAGCCGACACCGCCAAGGCCGCAGCCAAGGTGGACGCATTCCGCAATGCCGCCAGCTACATGAGCGTCATCTTCCTGCTCGGCATCGTGGCCCTGATCTTCCTCCCGGAAACGAAGGGCCGTCCGATGCCGGAGGATATCGAGCCCACGGATCTCGAGCCCGCGTAACCGGATCCATTCCCGCTACTTCACGCCCGTCACGACGGGCTGGGTCCACGCCCGTTCGAATTCGCCCTCGCGAGAGGCGTTTTCCTTGAGATTCGAGGAGGTGACCCGGGCGCGCACGTAGATCTCGTCGCCGGTGGTCGCATAGCGGGCGCTGGTTCCGGTCACCGTGGCGAGCACGGTGCCGATGTCCTTGCTGTAGCTGCGGGTGACGCGTTGC
>Ga0207705_10004728_pt1 | contig 10260 bp, 18 predicted proteins | sample KBSC13metaG_FD_184314 | JGI IMG/M metagenome (GOLD analysis project Ga0207705, IMG submission 184314) | Corn rhizosphere microbial communities from Kellogg Biological Station, Michigan, USA - KBS C1-3 metaG (SPAdes) (version 2) | ecosystem: Host-associated > Plants > Roots > Rhizosphere > Soil ...
GCGTGAGAAAGAAGAGGCCGCTGCTGCGGAGGTGCGCGCGCGGCAACACGCCGCCATGGTAAAGGCCGACGCCGCTCTTGAAGCTGCCAAGGAGGAGCATGAGGCAATCGTCGGTAAAATTGACGACGATCGCGCTGCCATCGACCGACGCGCGGAAGCGGAGGAAACTCTACCAACATCAATCAACTCCTCGCAGAAGAGATCGTCGCAAACGTCCGCCCTCTAAGGCCGTCGAGGTACAAGCTACATCGATGATTTTGGGCGGAATCGCGCTGGCTTGCTACAGCGTCACCGTCTGCCAGATTCTCATGCGATTGCGTATCGGCGCACTGCCAGCAACCATTTCATCCATTGTTGTATGGCTCGCAATAGCCCTCGGTTTGCACGCCATGTTCTTAGGATGAATTAAATGCCTATCAGTTTCTCACTATCTGCCTTTTCCGACAGCCGATGGTACGAATATGTCGTGAGATTCGTACTTGGCGGGTTAGCAACGGTCGTTACGGGAATCCTCAGCGCCCTCTACGGTGAATCGATCGGTGGCTTGTTTTTGGCATTGCCCGCGATCTTTTGCGCCAGCGCGACTTTGATTGAGCGTCACGAAATTCGACGCAAGCGAAAAGCAGGGCTCGACGGAACACGACGCGGTCAAACTGCCGCAGCACTCGATGCGGCGGGAGCAGCACTGGGAAGCATAGCCATGATTTCGTTTGCGGTTGCGCTTCTCATATTGGCGCAACGCGGCCCGCTGCCTGCATTCTTCAGTGCAAGCACGGTCTGGATCGTGGTGGCCATTGGCGCTTGGTACGTGAGGCGGGTATTGCGCGTCGCGCGCGCCGCCTAGCGTTGCTTTGGATTGATCTAACCCGCTCTTACAAGTGGCTCACTAAGTGCTGCGCCGGGGGCGCTGACATGAACTTCATGTCCTTCACGGATCGCGAGAGATGCGGCGGCGACGGCGGCCTCGAAAGCCGCCTCCTTTGTCACGTAATCCCCTTCGACTTCTCCATCATGCAAAATGCCCCATTTGTCAGCGATCGGCGTGATGGCATATGTGGCGAGTCCCATTTCTCATTCCTTTGCTTTAGAGGAAGGGCCGGCCGCCAGTGACTGCGACCGTGGCGCCGGACACGTAGCTTGACAGCGGATCGGCCAACATCACGTAGGCGGTAGCCAATTCGGCCGGCTGTCCTGCCCGTTTCATCGGTGTGTTCTGACCGAAGGTCTTGACCGCTTCAGGCGGCATCGTCGACGGTATCAACGGCGTCCAGATCGGGCCAGGAGCAACAGCATTTACGCGGATGCCTTTCTCCGCCAGCAACTGAGCCAAACCGGCCGTGAAGTTATGGATGGCACCCTTGGTTGTCGCATAGGCAAGAAGTGTAGGATTTGGATCGTCGGAATTGATCGACGCAGTGTTGATGATCGCCGACCCCGGCTTCATGTGTGGAACGGCGGCCTTAACGAGATAGAACATAGCGTGGATATTGACGCGAAAGGTCAAATTCCATTCTTCGTCGGTGATGTCCTGGACGTCTTTGAATGAGGCTTGGTGCGCCGCATTGTTGACCAGGATGTCCACGCCGCCTAATTCAGCGACCGCTCGTTGGACAATGGTGCGACAGTGCTCGGGATGCTGTATATCGCCGCGCACCAAAAGCGCCTTCTGCTTCGCTTGTTCGACCAGTCGAGCCGTGTCTTTGGCGTCATCGTCCTCGTCGAGATATGCGATAACAACGTCCGCTCCCTCCCGCGCATAAGCAAGCGCGACGGCGCGACCTATGCCGCTGTCTCCGCCCGTGATGATTGCGCGCTTCCCTGTCAGTCTCCCGGACCCCTTGTAGCTGTTTTCGCCGTGGTCGGGTACCGGGTCCATTTGTTCGGTGGATCCAGGCATCGGCTGTTGCTGGGCGGGATAAGGCGGCTTGGGATAGTCGGCCATGAGCGAGTTCCGAAGGGGCTTGTTAGGGCTCCAACTTGATTCAGCTCACTTGGTTCCTGTGGCGGACAGGGAGGAGCGCGGCTCGTTCCTGTATGCACAGAGAACCACTTCGGACAGGGCCCTAACCATACCGTTCGGCTCGTGCGTCCATCAAGAACCGCGCGCGTCGTTGGTGCTGCCCGCCCTCCCAACTCCACTCAGGCGGCGTTACGGGATTCAGGGATGCGTTCCGCCAAGCTGGCAATGGTCTTGGTCAGACTATCCTGGCGCTCGCTCATTGCTCTTGCAAGCCACACCATCGACCCGGGCCGCGTCAGTCACGGGCCTTCGCCGTCGGAACTCGTTCAAACATTTCAGAAATTGGCACGCGCAGTATCTGGCAAATCTCGAATAGCCTGGCGGCGCTCACGCGATTCGTGCCTTTCTCGTATTTTTGCATCTGGTGAAAGCTGAGCCCAAGCCGATCGGCGAGGACGTTTCGACTCATGCCGATTTGAAGCCGATGATATCGAATTCGACTGCCGATAATCTCATCGACTGGGTTCGGTACTTTCGCAGACATATTGCCACGTCTCATCACTTACCTGGCGCCCGAAGCTGACGCACTTTAATCGGTTCCACTTGCGCTACAAACTGAGCACCCCTTACTATGGTGCTCCTCGATAACCAACAATCGGAGAGTGAACGTGGCGACAGGTATTGTGAAGTGGTTCAACGGACAAAAAGGCTACGGGTTTATTCAGCCTGATAACGGCGGCAAGGATGTCTTCGTCCATATTTCCGCGGTTGAGAAAGCGGGGCTCTCCGGCTTGAACGAAGGACAGAAGATCAGCTACGAGGTCGTCGCGAACCGCGGCAAAGAATCTGCAGAGAATCTGCGGGTCGGATAATGTTTACCGGTCTGTCCGGAGGATTCGAGGCTAAGCGGCGGTTTCCATGGCTGCGGCCTGTACCGGATTACGACTCGTCTAGCTTGCCGGAAGTTTATCGCGATCTTCCTGCGCTGCAGAAACCATTCCCAGATTGAGGCTTTAGAGCGGCTGAAGGCGCAAACGTAACAGTGGGCGTCGGTGACAAGTCGCCACCAACATCATCACTACGGATCGAGCCATTCGATGTCTAACGCTGCGCCGTTTTGCGCGATGATCACTGATGCGATCCATCCGATGAGAAACGCGATTGCAAGCAATTTGATTCTTTCGGCAGCCCAACTGGGAGAAAATAACCGAGAAAGAACTGCACCCAAAAAAGTCATTGCGACCTCTTCAGCGTCGATCCTGCCATTAGGTTCTGAAAAGGTTCATTCCAGCTTTGCCACCTGTTAACCCCGGCGGGTTTTTCACGAGCAGGGCATTCAACGTCGGTCCTCGCGAGTTTTAGCCGTCGGTGAGCTCGTTACTCCCACGGTTTGCGGTGGAGAGTTGGCTACCGATTTCTGAAGTGCATCAAGCTTCTCGTTCAGCGATTCCACTTGCCCTGCAAGTCTCTCAGTTTCAGCCCGCTGAGAGGCGAGAAGGTCTTGGACAACTTGGAGCTGATCGATCGCCTGCTGCTGGGTTGATCCAAGAGCCCTGGTAATTTCCATAAGATCCGCGGATGCTGGTTTGGGGGCAGGGGCCGCTCTCGCACCGAGCGCAGCCACACCGGCTATGCAGCCCCATATGATTGCGGCCGTGGCGACGGCGATAAGCAATGCGCCCAGAGGGGAAACTGCGGTGCTGAAAACTGCTTTTTTGGCTGACGATACTATCGCCATTGACGCCTCCAAATTGGCGATGCCCGGATGGGCGACACGATCTCGGCGTTGCAGAAACGGTTCGTGTATCGTCCGTGTAGCACGCACTAAGCGGGACTAATCGGGAAAGCCCGATATTAAAAGGCTTCTTCCAAACCAAATGAGACACGGATATATAATGCCAAACTTGCTTGCAAGCAACCGGCGCTGGATCGCGTCACGGCATCGCTCGTTACCGCCGCAATCGCGTTAGACGCGATTGTCACAGGCGGAATTACCTCGACGATCGCGGCTACAGTTTTACGTGCGCGCGAACTGTCAAACCGGCATAAGGATGCCGGGGTAGGCGGAAATGTTGCTCCGCGCCCTTTCCCTGTCTACGGGAAGCCGCATGCCGTCATATCCTAGATAGGTGCCGGACGCTGGTCGTATGACTTAAACCTATTTATGCAATAGCTGACCGCATCGCCAGCCCGGGCGTTGCTGCTGGCGATCGCCCCACCGATGATTGCGCCGGCAGCCAACCCTCCAATCGCCGGACCCCAGCCGTAACCGTGATGGTGCCTGTGACGCCAGTGGCCTCCGCGCCAGACATGATGGCGGTGACCTCGCCACTGAACGTTCGTTACGTTGTCAACCGCCTGCGTCTGTGCATTTACCGCGGTCAGGGCCGAGAGTGGCGCCGCACTCGACGTGGCCATCGATCCAAACAAAAGGGCGCCCGCGAGCGATGCAACTACGGCTCTGTTCATGTCATTCTCCTCGTGTTCGGTGGTTGTACGAGGCAATGGCTCGCAGGGTGGAGAGTTCGAATATTACAGATCTTTAATCCTTGTGTGTCTGTAAGTCAGCTGGAAGTGACCGGTGCGGTTGAGCAATAGGCGCTCGCGGACGGGCGGCGCGTTCAATAGAACCAGGGCGATCGCTCTTGCTCAGCGAGCCATCGATAATGCGCTAAATCTTGTCCGCCCAACAACACAGGCGGTGTCCAGCGTGAACGACCTCTATCTCCGCAAACTCGATCACCCTCAAGCCCGGGACAATTTACCGCGTCATCCTGAAAGAAAACGGCGACGAAACCGAGCTTGGATCGATCGGCGTTCAGAATCTCACCGGCGTCGTTTTGCGTTACTCGCCAATGTGACCAATGATATGATCGACTGGCTTGTCTGAAGATTGGCTAGATTGGCTGATTTGTGACTAGCAGCGAGGCTTCGAGCTATCTGACGAACTCGGCTCCGGCCATTCTTCCGTTCCGCCAGACCAACTCGCATACTTTCGCATCACCGTGAGTTGTGATGATCATTGCGAAGCGCTTTGGGATTGTCTGACCGGACTGCACAACGATCTTTGCGCCGCTATTTGAAATATCGGCGAGGTCGCATTCACGCCGTCGAGCATGATCCATGCTGTTTGACGACATTGGGCGCGTCGCTCGGTTCGTTTTTGTCTTCGAGCAACCATAAGATTTAGTTGACCATATCGAGGTCCATAAAACGTCTACCGAAAACTAAAAAGGCTATCAGTGACATCTGCGTCCGAATTACACTTTGACGAAGGGAACCGTCAGTGCAGCTTCACGCGCTTCCCGCTCATTACGTTCAGGGTCTTCGCCATCTTTGTCGCAGGGTAAAACACGGTACTCGTTGTCGAGAAACTCCTCGGCTTCCTTATCGTTGTGGTCATGAACTTCGACAACTAAGCCATTCTCTCGCGGATGTTTCCAGACATCCGCCTCCGTAGGAATGCTTTGCTGATCTGTTCTTGATCGCAGAATATGGCATATGGCATTCCCAAATAATCGAAAGGCTTTGAATTGGTTCCCTTGTGGGTCCATCTCAATCGGTCCTCGCTCAAGGATATTAAGCCTAAAAGCCCGACGTATAGCGCTGCTTCCGGAGAGCTTCAAACGTACGTCTGGTCTGGGGTTTCACGAAGAGCGAGATGATTTGGGGATGTTTTTCACGGATGCGTCGCTCGAGCTCCATGACGGCTTCTTCGATCTGTGGTGTGCAAAGCGCATCGGAAAATTCCAGGCTAAGGGTCGCCACAATCTGGTCGGGCGAGAGATGGACGGTGATCACACCATTCGCGCCTTCAACGCCTGGCTGATTTTCAGCGAGCAAAAGGATCGAATTGTTGGTCGCTTCGCTGGCCCGCTCGCCAATCAACAACCCTTTGCTCTCCCGCGCAAGAAGGGCTGCTGTAACCGCCAGAACCGTACCAATAAGAATCGAGGCGGCGCCATCAATTGCAGGTATTCCAAAACGATCGGCCGCCCAAATCCCGGTTGCTGCGATCGCGATGCCGATTAGGGCGGCGGTGTCTTCGAGAAGTACCATAAACGAGGGCGGATCCTTGCTCCTCGTGATTGCTTCAAGGTAAGGCATCGATCCCTTGGAGGCGCGGAAGGACTTCAGCGCGATCCACCACGAAATTCCCTCAAATAGAAACGAACAGCTCAGGACGACGTAGTTGACCAGCGCATTCTCGATCGGGGTCGGCGCGGCAATATGCTGGATGCCCTCGTAAAACGAGACGCCGGCGCCAAGCGCGAATAGTAAGAGCGCAACAATGAAACTCCAAAAATAGAGTTCGCGCCCATACCCCAGCGGATGATGTGCATCGGGCCTAAGACCGGCCCGTGAATACCCATAGAGAAGCAGCGCCTCGTTGCCCGTATCGACCAGCGAATGGACGCCCTCGCTGATCATGGACGAACTTCCAGTCATGAACGCAGCGATGAATTTGGTCACGGCAACCAGCAAGTTGCCGGCCAATGCCGCATAGATTACCTTTTTTGAGGAACTGTTCGTGGCCATATTCGGAGATAGAGTCCTGCGATGGAAAGGTCGCTGACCAGCGTAGCGAATATGCGATTAAAAACATTCTTTCCGCATCCAACGCAGATAGTCGTCGCGATTCTAGATCTCGGATGAAGCCGCAAAGCAAACTAAAAACGCTGGGAGCATCACGTCAACTGATTAACGTTTAGTGGGTCATCGTCCTTTTCGCGATCCGCCTCTCGCGCCTGTTCTTTTCCTTCTTCGGCAAGCTTACCGTCACTCGTCACCTCAGCGACAACCTGCTTTGTCTTCCCACCGACTTTGTCTTTGAGAGCGCCAACTTTCGTCATAATGGCCTCTTGAGTTTAGACCTACGCTGCCATCGTTCGGCAGGATTCGGCGCAAGATCTACACCCGGCTACGCATTCATCCATGTCGCCGATGCGTTTGCAGTCCCTTGCGCACTCGTCGCAAATTTCAGCGCATTCTTTGCAGGTATGTTTGTGGTGAGGAGAGTTAATTAGCATGAAGTGAGCCGAGGTCCGGCAAATCTCCGCGCAAGCCATCATCAAACGAAAATGGGCCGGTTCGACATGCTTCCCGCCAGTCTCAAGACAATGGTTCATCGCAATAGATAGACAGGTCTTATAGCAACTAAGACAGGCCTCAATGCACCTGGTCATTTCCTCGTTCATGAATACGCTCCCTTTCGGATGAAATGCTTAGAAGCGTATTCTGTTCCGGACGGCCGGCGGAGCGGGCGGAGAGAATCAACGCGACGGGCAGATCACGTTGGAAAGGCGCAAAAAGCCCTTTCAGTCGGCGCGCGGGGCCATGGGGATACTCCGGAGGAACTGACACGACAGAACCGGGATTCAAGTGGAATGGGGGCGTTTGGTTGCAAGTTTCTGCCGTGACCAGCAATCGGGACAGATGTCGTCCATGTGTCCCCCGGCATCGGACGACCGGGGCTCAAATCAGCGGTCGTCACTGCAGTTCTCGCCGGTAGCAAGAACCCACTGGAAAGCGGCAGCGCCGCCGTTCTGAGCTTTCGAGGTTGGCAATGCCCGCGGTTCTTGTTCGTCGGCATGACGGAGATTCTATCGTTGGCCAAAGCTCGAGCCAGAGAAATGACCTCGGACCCTGTCTGAGCGTTGGCGACTATGTCTAAAATCGTCATTGAGGCGAGGGCAGCGAACAACACAACGGCCGTTTTCATGGCTGTGTCCTCTTGAAGATATCGCAGCATCTCATGGGAGAGCTTCGTGATCTATGCTGCAAGTCACATTTCCCTTGATCGCCCTCGTGACTAGAGTCTCGCTGGTGTCCTAGGGGTTCGATCACGGTTCAGTGTTGTCGGCTGGCGGTAAAAACTTGGCGACGAGGGGGCGGCCGGCGGTTCTGTTTTTCTGACGGACGCAGATTGAGGAGAGCGGTGCCGCCCAGGCAGGTTCATGTAACACTGCTGCAATGAAAGATACTGATTGAGATCCTGCCCCGGACACGCCAGGTCAGACGACAATTGTTCGAAAGCAGTTGGCGAGCATCTTCCAACGAATGAATAAGGCCGTGGCTGGTGGAGCGGCTTCACCGCCAGACGTATAAAAACAAGCTGGCCAAGGTGTTCGACGACAAGCGAATCGAGGTTCCGGCCAGCTGGAACGCTGAGTTCACGTCACGATCGGTCAGCTCGTTGTCGAGTGGGATTTTTGGCTAAAGCCTTTAGTCGCTTAGCCTAGATAGGAGGAAGGCAATGATCGAATCCGATCATCCACGGCTCTCGATCGTGCAACAGTGCGAACTGGAATCGATCAGCCGCTCGCCCGCCAACCGATAGCGGGAGAGCGAGACGACGCGCAAATTGATGCGTCCGATCGGCGAGAAGCTTTCTGAAGGCCGTGGCTCGCGTCAGATGATGCGGCACCTGCGTCGCAATCCTGGTGCACTGGCCACGATTGCCTCCCGATGCGGCGCGGCTTCCTCTACGCCATAACATGAAAGATAGAGATCTCAATCAATGTTCCGGCGCTTAGAATTACTATGCCGATGAAGAACCTATTCGCTAATGTTTTCTCGCTTTGCCCTAGAATATTTCTGACAGCCGGTGTGGCCCTGCCCTTCTGGGCGTGGCAGAAACGCTCCTGACTGAATTACCCAACTCGGTAGTGCCGCGGCAGGTCTAATGGTGCCGTCACCACTCTTATTGTTTCCCGTTGAAGCTTCAAGCCAGCGCTCAGCGAACTTCCGCACCCCTGTGCTGCAACGTGATCCGAACTGGAATGGACTTTGATGCGGGTACCTTGCTTTCCTTGGCGTAGTGCCAGAGCGGGATCAGCGCATTGCATTCGGGGTAATAACAACAATGCAGCGTTCTGGCACGGCGTAAGACATGATTTGAAGGTCACCATACTCACGCTGCACGCCATCGTCCGCCGCGGCGGATAATTTGACGCGTCGCCGTCGCGAAGGTCCAGTTTGGCGATATCGGCCTCATTCATCAGAATGACATTGCGGCCGCCTTTCACGCCTCGGAACCGATCGTCTTCATTATAGATCGTCGTATTGAATTGTCCGTCTGCGCGCACGGTGATCAGCCTGTAGATGTCGCCGTCGTCTTCCCGCCGTTTCGAGAAACTTTCAGGCACGGTGAAGTTAGCCTTGCCGTTTGGCGTCTTCCATTTGCGCTCGCGCGCCGCAAGCGGTCGGGGGAATCCGCCTGGTATGAAAAGACGTTCGTTGAAATGCTTGAACTGGTCGGGATAGGTCGCCTCGATGGCGTCCCGAACCAGCGAGTAATCGCCGATCCATTTGTCCCAATCTACATTTGGATTTGGCGATAGGGTTGCTTTCGCTAAGCCGGCGACGATGAAGGGCTCGGATCGTACATGCTCGCCGACGGGCTTCCGCTGCCCCCGTGAACCATGAATACAAGCAGCTGAATCTTCCATCGAAACGACCTGCGGTCCTGTTGCTTGCTCGTCGATTTCGATGCGGCCGAGGCAGGGCAGGAGATGTAGGAATGTACGGACTTGCGAGACATCCTTTACCCTGAGCCTGAACGGCAGGAAGGATGATCACGATGTACAAATTCAGGCGCGATGTGGACCACAAGCTGCGGGTGCTCCAACACGCTGACAAGATTGGTGATGTCGGCAAGGCATGTCGGTATTTTGGCGTCGGCAGAGCCAGCTTCTATCGCTGGCGAACGGCTTATCGGCAGCATGGCCTGGCCGGCCTCGAGAACCGCAAAACAGCGCCGAAGAATCCCGCCAATGTTACCTCCCCGGAGATCGTCGAGAAGGTCCTGCACCTGCGCAAGACCTATCGTCTCGGGCCGATACGCATCGTGTGGTACCTGGCGCGTTATCACGCCATCACCATCTCCGATGCCGGCGTGTATCGCATTCTCAGGCGCAACGGCCTCAGCCGGTTGCCTGGCGGCACGCGTGTTCGCAAAATCCACACTCAGCGATACCAGAAGCAGGTGCCAGGCCATCAGATCCAGGTCGACGTCAAGTTCTTGAAATTCGAAGGAAAAGACGGCAAGCCCGTCAAGCGCTACCAGTACACGGCGATCGACGATGCCACGCGCATTCGCGCTCTGAAAATCTACGACCGCCACAATCAGTCGAACGCTATCGACTTCATCAACACCATCATCGACAAATTCCCGTTCCGCATCCGCGAGGTGCGAACGGACAACGGCCATGAGTTCCAGGCCCAATTCCACTGGCATGTTGAAGACCGGGGCATTCGCCACGCCTATATCAAACCAGCGTCGCCTCAGCTCAACGGCA
>Ga0207705_10004731_pt1 | contig 10257 bp, 6 predicted proteins | sample KBSC13metaG_FD_184314 | JGI IMG/M metagenome (GOLD analysis project Ga0207705, IMG submission 184314) | Corn rhizosphere microbial communities from Kellogg Biological Station, Michigan, USA - KBS C1-3 metaG (SPAdes) (version 2) | ecosystem: Host-associated > Plants > Roots > Rhizosphere > Soil ...
CGGGCGCTAGCGCTTGATCAGCTCCGCCGCCCGCAGCGCGAGCTCGGTGCGGTTTTCGACGTGGAACTTGTCGAAGATCGCGTGGAGATAGACTTTCACCGTGCCTTCGGTGACGCCGAGCTCGGCAGCGATGTCGCGATTGCGCAGGCCCTGGCGGACGAGCTCGATCAGCTCGCGCTCGCGGCGGGTGAGCGGCGGCGCCGAGGCGGCCTTGCGCTCGGCATCGCGGGTGCGCTGTGCAATCTCGGGATCGACCCAGCGCTTGCCCGCGGTGACCGCGTCCATGCATTCGAGCAGCAGGCCGGGGTCGGAAGTCTTGAGCGCCATTCCCTCAGGATCGAGCTCGGCGGCGGCGAGCAGCTGGGATTCATCCATCCCGGCGGTGATCAGGATCACCTTCGGCTTGAAGCGCGCGCGCGACAGCCGGCGCAGAACATCGAGCCCGGACGCGTCGGGCAAGTGAACGTCGAGCAGCACGAGGTCCGGCTTGAGGGCGGTGATCTGCTTGTTCGCTTCGGCCGCCGTGCGGGCGCGGCCGAGCAGCTCATATGCGGTCTTGCGCAGCAGCATGTCGAGCGCAGCGCCAATCATCGGATGGTCGTCGACAAGCAGGACTCTGGTCACACGGCGGCTCCGGCGAGAGGAAGGCTGATGCGGATACTGGTCGATCCAGGCTCAGAATCCAACTCGATCGAGCCGTGGGCGCGCTCGACCCGCTCCTTGAGCGACCAGGGTTCGGCAATCGCTTTGCCCTTGGCCCGGACGAAGCCCGAGCCGTTGTCCGCGACGCGCATGTGCAACCGGTCGTCGGCAAGTGCGACGTCGACATCGATGCGCCTGGCGCCGCCATGGCGAACCGCGTTGGCAACCGCTTCACGAAGCATTTGCTGGAGGTCGAGCTGGAGCCGGATCGGGATCGAGCCCCGGTCGTCGTCGGCGCTGACGCTGCATTCGACCGACCATTGCTGGCTGAGGCGGCCGGCCAGCGCCCGCAGTTCCGCCACCGCGTCGGCCAGTTCGAGCTCGCGGTCGCGCCGGAGCGCGAGCAGGAAGCCGCGGATCTCGCCCTGCTCCTCGACCAGCAGCCGCTTGAGCTCGTCAAGCTCGGCGCCGACCTGCGCGCCGGTCGCCGAGCGCTTGATCGCCTCGACCCGGAAAGCGGCGCCGGCGAGGAACTGGACGATGCTGTCGTGAACGTCGCGGGCGAGCGACAGCCGGGTGCGCGCAGCAGCGCCGGTTTCGATCGCTTCGAGCAACGTGTGACGATCGAGGATCGCGCCGGCGACGTAGCCAAGCTCGCGCCCGAACTCGATGAAATCGGTCGAGAGGTCGGGGACGCCCCACAACAGCAGCCAGCCCCGCTGTGTCCCGGTGCGGATTTCGGCGACCAGTCCCTCGACGCAGCCGAGCTGCTGCGCCTCGGCACAGTTCAAGAGGTCCGACGAGGCGGCGAAATGGAAGCGCCCTTCGGGCACGCGGCTCACCGCTCGGTTGCGCCGAAGGTCGTACAGAAATGCCGGCTGGGCGGCATCGCGGACCAGCGGCGCAGCGAGCGTAACCGTCCGCTGCTCCCCGCGGCCCATGACGAACGCATCGCACGGCTCCTCGCCGGCGGGCGCCACCGTCAGCGCACCGCCGGCCGCGCCGGACGCGTCCAGCGCAAGACCGAGCGCGCGGGCGAAGGCATTCTCATCCTCGCGAAAGCCGGCCTCCAGATCGTCGACGCGAAAGAACACGCGGGCGAGACGCTGATGAACGCCGAACCAGATCAGGAGCAGCGAGAGGATGAACAAGTGGCCGGCGCGGATGACGAAGCGCTCGAGCTCAAAGCTCTGGCGCGGCGCGACCATCAGGCCGGCGCTCAGATAGAGGACCACGAGCGAGGCCGCGGTGAACGCCGTCTCGCGCCAGCTCCAGCGGATCGCCGCCGAAAGCAAAGGCAGCACGAAGAACAGGAAGAAGGGACTGGTCGAGCCATTGGTCGAGAAGACGATCGCGGTGAATACCGCCATGTCGACGCCGTGCATCGGCACCGCGAGCCGCGCATCGAGCCACCAGTTGCGCCAGGTCGCCGCGGCGATGCCGACGGCGGCCGCAGCATAAGTGAAGAGCAGCGGAAAGGTCTGGACGGCGGTGCGGTCCGGCTCGCTGCGATCGAGCCACACCGCGAGCAGGAACAGGATGGCGAGCATCACCCGGCCGGTCGCGATGACGCGGCCGCTCTGATATTTGAACAGGCCCTGGAGAGCCGTCAGCCGCTGCAAAAATCCACCCCGCGAGGAACGCCCGGGCAATCTAGCCCGAACCCAAGCCCAGGTAAAACTTTGCAAAAAGCCGGTGCCGCTGCCGCCGCCTGGCGAAGCGGCTAACTCGCCATCCGCTTCGCGCCCAGCCCCTGCACCATCTGGTTGGCGCGCTCATAGGCGAGCGGCTTGCCGAACAGATAGCCCTGGATCGTATCGCAGCCGAGGTCGCGCATGCGCTCGAAATCCTCGGCGGTCTCGACGCCTTCCGCGGTGATCGACATGCGGAAGCTCTTGGCGAGCTGGACGATCGACTGGATGATCGCGACGTTTTCCGGGCGAGAGCCGGCCTCGCGAACGAAGCTGCCGTCGATCTTGAGCTTGTGGAAGATCGCCTTGTTCAAATAGCCGATCGACGAATAGCCGGTGCCGAAGTCGTCGAGCGCGATCCCCACGCCGAGCGCGCGCAGCCGGCCGAGCACGTCGAGGGTCGACCCGTTGTCGCCGAGGAACACGCCCTCGGTGACCTCGAGCTCGATCCGGTTTCCGGGCAGCTTGTGACGGGCAAGGGCCTCGCTGACGAGGTTGGGCAGCGCCGCCTGGATCATCTGCTTGGGGCTGATGTTGAGCGCCACGGTGATCGGGTCGGGCCAGGTCGCGGCGGCGCGGCATGCCTCGTCGATGACCCATTCGCCAATCGCCGGCATGAGGCCGGATTCCTCGGCGACCGGGATAAAGACGTTGGGCGGCACGAGCCCGCGCTGCGGGTGGTTCCAGCGGATCAGCGCCTCGAAGCCGACGAGTTTCTGGGTCTTGGCATTGATCAGCGGCTGGAACACGAGGTGGAACTGCTTGGACGCGATGGCGCTGCGAAGGTCGCCTTCGAGACGGATCCGGTCGTCCTGCTCCGACTGCAGCTCCGAAGAGAAGTAGCGGGCACAGCCGCGGCCAGCATCTTTCGCCTGGTAAAGGGCGAGGTCGGCCTTGAGGATCAGATCGTCGACCGTCGCGCCGTCGATCGGCCCGAAGGCGCAGCCGATCGACACGCCGATCCGGATTTCGGTCTGGTCGATCATATAGGGTTCTGCGATCGACTGAATGATGCGGTCGGCGAGCGTCTCGACCTTGCGGCGGCTCTGCGCGTCGGCGATCACGATCGCGAATTCGTCGCCGCCCATGCGGCCGACCGTGCCGTGCGAGCTGACTTCGTCGACCAGGCGCTTGGCGACCGCCCGAAGTACGGCGTCACCCTTGGGATGCCCGAACGTGTCGTTGACCGGCTTGAACCCGTCGAGGTCGAGGAACATGATCGCGCACGGCACATTGCCCGAAGTCGCGCCGCGCAACGCCTCGCCGAGCAACTGGCGGACGCGGCCGCGGTTGGGCAGGCCGGACAGCACATCGACATTGGCGAGGTGGGTCAACCGCTCCTGCGTCTGGCGGATCTCGGTGATGTCCGAACCGACGCCGCGGAACCCTTCGAAACGGCCGGCGGTGTCGATGATCGGATCGCCGGCCATCGAGATCCAGCGCGCCCCGCGCGGCGTCCCCAATTCCATTTCGAGCGCATTGAAGGGCTGCTTTTCGAGCAGCACCTTGCCGAGCTCGGCATGGCCGCCGAGCAGCGACGGCAGCGAATGACCGATCAGCTGGCCGGCCGGGCGCCCAAGCAGGGCACTCATGCGCGAGCTGATGTAGGTGCAGCGGTTGTCGCCGTCGACCTGCCACAGCCAGCCGACGCCGCGCTGCTCATATTCCTGCAGCAGCAGGCTCGCGCTTTCGCTCTGGCTGCCGACGTCGGCATTCATCTTGAGCTGGTGGAACGCCCATCGCGCAACCGTCATCACGCCGGTGACCGAAACGCCGAGCGTGAACAGGATCGACAGCATGTGCTGGAACGGCACCGTGTGGCGGCCGAGCACCAGGGCGCCGCCGACGCCGACGGTAAATCCGATCATCCACGCCATCGCGCATTGCGGCACCACGACGAGGCCGAGGCCGCCGACCCCGAGACCGGCCATGACCGAAGCGGCGATCACCTGAGTGCCGGGATCGAGCGTCGGGAACAGGTACAGCGGGAGGCTGAGGAAGGTGACGGCCCGAACGGCGACTTCGCCGGCGAGCAGCCAGCTTGGCACCCGGCGACCCGAACGGCCGACGCAGGTTATCGATTGAGTGCGCGCAAGCTGCATCGCGCCGAGATTGACGCCGCCGACGGCCAAGGCCCACGGCAGCAGCAAGGTGGGCCCGACCACGTTCCACAAATTGGCGAGCATGATCAGCGCGGCGACAATATTCGCGGCGGCGAAGAAGGGCGCGAGCTGGGCGCGCGAGATCAGCTGCACGTCGCGTAGCGGCGAGCTTTCGGACTCCGCCTCGCGTGCCGCGAGGCCGGCCGACTCCCCTCCGGGAAGCCGGGCCGAAATCAAACGCTTGTACCTGTCAGGAGCCTCGTACATCCGCCCGCCGTTCCACGTGTGCGATGCGGCTTATCCAAAGAGAGTTGAGGCCCGGTTAAGACCTGTAAAGATTGCAGCGATCCCAGCCGGCGTTCTTAACCGGCGCTAAGAAGCCGCCTGCGCAGACGGGAGCTGCCACGCGGCTAGCGCTCGCAATGCGCGGGCAGCGGCTCTATATCCCTCGCGATGGCGACCGACAGCGCGACCCTCGACCGACGAGCGGCCTCGCCCCGGCGCGTGTCCGACACGCCCAAGATCCACTCCCCCGCCGAGCCGATCGCGCGCGGGATGGGCCTCGACCGGCCGTTCTTCGACGACAAGAACCGCGCCTTCTGGGTCCTGCAGTCGATCGGCTGGAGCGGTTATTTCTTCCTGCGCTCCTTGTCCGGCTTCGCCAATTCGATGGGCTGGATGTGGCTGATCCACACGCTTTTGCTGACGGCCACCGGTTATTCGCTGACCCTGCTGATGGCGTCGCTGTTCCGGCGGCTGATCAAGATGCAGCCGATCTGGACGCTGGTTCTGTCGCTGGGCGCGGTGATGCTTGCATCGTCGGCCTTCTCGATCATCGAGACGTGGAGCTACGCGACATTCCTCAAGCCAACCTCGCGCCCGATGGGGGTCGAGTATTTCGGCGCGATCCTGCTCAATTTCTCGCTGCTCGCCGCGTGGACCGCGCTGTATTACGGGATCAATTATTTCCTGCTGCTGGAAGACCAGATCCGCCAGCGCGAGAAGCTCGAAGGCCAGGCGTCGACCGCCCAACTCGCGATGCTGCGCTACCAGCTCAACCCGCATTTCCTGTTCAACACGCTGAACTCGATCTCGACTCTGGTCCTGCTGAAGCAGACGGAGCGCGCCAATGCGATGCTCGCGCGCCTGTCCTCGTTCCTCCGCTACACGCTTGCCAACGAGCCCACCGCCAAGGTCACGCTGGCGCAGGAAGTCGAGACGCTGAAACTCTACCTCGAGATCGAGAAGATGCGGTTCGAGGAGCGGCTTCGTCCGCATTTCCGGATCGAGTCCGAGACGATCGGCGCGCGTCTTCCCTCGCTGCTGCTCCAGCCGCTGATCGAAAATGCGATCAAATATGCAGTGACGCCGGCCGAGAATGGAGCCGACATCTGGATTACTGCCTGTCGCGAGGGTCAGGCGGTGAGGATCGAAGTCGCCGACAACGGCAGTGGCGAGGGATCGGAATTCGCGGCGAGCCCATCCACCGGCGTCGGACTGGCGAACATTCGCGACCGGCTGTCGCAGGCCTATGGCGGAACCCACCGTTTCGATACCAGACAGAACGAGCGCGGGGGTTTCAGCGTTATTGTGGAAATCCCCTACGAGACCGGAGACAAGGCCTGATGACCATCCGGACCATATTGGTCGACGACGAACCCCTGGCGACCCAGGGGCTGCAGCTCCGGTTGCAAGCCTTCGACGACGTCGAAATCGTCGCTTCAGCGGCCAACGGCCGCGAGGCGATCCGCCAGATCAAGACCCACAAGCCCGACCTCGTCTTCCTCGACATCCAGATGCCGGGCTTCGACGGATTCTCGGTGATCCAGGGCCTAATGGACGTCGAACCGCCATTGTTCGTGTTCGTCACCGCTTACGGCGAGCATGCGCTGCGCGCGTTCGACGCGCAGGCGGTCGATTATCTGATGAAGCCGGTCGACGAAGACCGGCTGGCCGGGACCATGGACCGGGTGCGGCAGCGGCTCAACGAGAAGCGCGGGGCCGAAGAGACCGAGCGGCTGAAGGAAGCGCTCGCCGAACATGCGCCCGAAGCCGCCGAGGAACTGGCCGATGCAAGCCCCGACGCGCATGCCGCCAATCGCTACGAGAAGATGATCAACATCAAGGACCAGGGGCAGATTTTCAGGGTCGACGTCGACACGATCGAGCGGATCGATGCGGCGGGCGACTATATGTGCATCCAGACCGGCGACAACACGCTGATCCTGCGCGAGACGATGAAGGACCTGGAGAAGCGGCTGGACCCGCGGCGGTTCCAGCGGGTCCACCGGTCGACGATCGTCAACCTCGACCTGGTCAAGCAGGTCAAGCCGCACACCAACGGCGAATGCTTCCTGGTGCTCGATTCCGGGGCGCAGGTGAAGGTGTCGCGGAGCTATCGCGACGTGGTCGCGCGCTTCGTCCATTAAGGCGGAAACCCGCCCCCGCATAAGCGGGGACGGGTCCCTTGGGTGCCGGCTCGAGAGGTTGGTTCCCTGACCGGCAGCGCCCCGATACTCCGTTTAATGGATAATTAACAGCATCAGCGCGGCTACCCGGCAATGCGCGGGCTTTGGACGTACGCAATTGCCTTTGCTGGAATCGCTGACGCCTGATCCGCCGCAATGGCTTGAGCGGCGGCAGCTTTGCTCGCGGAGCGGGGATCAGAGGCTCAGGCCGAGCGCGAAATACGCGATGTTGTCGCTGCTGTCCTCGCCGCCGCGGACGAAGCCATGCTGGTTCATGTAGCCCGCTTCGCCGGTCAGCCGTTTGGTGAGCGGAGTTGAGAAGCTGATTAGGTTGCGGACCCGGTCGAGGCCGCTGGCGCGCTGGAAACCGGTAGTGTTGAGGTCGAAGAACGGCTCGCTGCTGAGGTTGAGAGCGGTCTTCCCGTGGATCGGAACGGAGACCTTGAGATAGGGCCGCAGACGCCACCCGGTTCCGTCCACCCCTTCGCGCCAACGCTGCTCGAGCCGGATCCTCGCGCTGACCTTGGCGCGGCCGAGCTGGAGGATATTGTCGAACGTCGCCTGCTCGCGGGCGCGGTGCTCCATGACCGTGAAATGCCCGGCCGAATATTGCGGGTCGTGGGTGTAGCCGGCCCACATTGTAGTGACCTTGCTGAGGCGATAGCCGACGAGCGTGTTGGACTCGATTTCATAGAGACCGTTGCGGTGGTCGCTGAACCGGGTCGTAAGCTCTTCCGACAGGCGCCACTTGTCGGCCACTTTGATCGTCGCCGAAGCCGTCGCCCAGACTTGCGAGTCCGAGCTCGCCGACGCCGCCGTCGGCAACAGCAATCCGGCAAGCAGGGCTGTGGTTCGGGGCCGGGGCACAGCCCGGTCTTAGGTAGCTGTCACAAATTCGCAATAACGGGGCGGCCCGGTCGTTTGCCCCTGCGCCCGGGCCGCCCATGCGACAGATCGGCAAATCTAATGCCGGCCGCCCAGGCTGAACGAAAGCTCTAAGCCGTACGTGCGCGGCGGGTTCAGGTTGCCGTAGTCGCCGAGGACCGCCGCGTTCGCGGCGGAGCGGCGGTAGATGTGGGTCTCGTTTAGCAAATTGCGCGCCCACAAGGCGAAGGTCAGCGAGGTCGCTCCATGGTTCACTTCGACATCGGCGAGCGCAATCCGGCCGTTGACGATGAAGCTTGAATCCGTCTTCACCGGCTCGGACTGGAAGCTGTACTGCCTGCCCGCATAATTGGCGTCGAGGTGGAAGCGCAGCTTCGCGTCGGCGATGCCGGCCGGCAGTTCGTAATCGGCAAAGCCCGATGCGGCGTGCTTCGGCGTGTAGACCGTGAACACCTGGAACAGCGGATTGCCGGGCAGGAACGGGTTGGGCGTCGGCGGCACCTTGATGTCGGTGTAGGCGTAGGATGCGCCGAGTGTCAGGGCGCGCATCGGCCGCACGGTCAGGTCGGCTTCGATGCCCTTGATCTTCGATGCGCCCGGCGCGTTTCGGGTTTCTTCCGTGTGCAGGTTGAAGGTCGGGCTGTTGGGGTTGGTGTCGACACTGTCGAAGTCGGTCTGAGTACCTGTTCGGCGCATGTAGTAGGCGGCGAGATTGAGGCGGGCGCGCCGGTCGAAGAAATCCATCTTCGCCCCGATTTCGTAGGATTTGACGACTTCCGGACCGAACGCAGTGAAGGTTTGCGAACGATCGTTCGCTCCGCCGCCGCGATAGCCGGTCGCATATTTGGCATAGATGTGGATGTCCGGGGTCGCGTCGAGCGCAGCGACGAGCATCGGATCGACCCGGTCCTTGTCGAAGTTGAACAGGAACGCCGTGGTGCGGCCGTTGACGATGTCGAGGATGCCGGTGCGCTTGTCCTTGGTCCAGCGCGCGCCCGCGGTGAGGTGCAGGATATCCAGCCCCGGGGGAGTCCACGTCGCCTGGCCGAACGCCGCGTAGCTGCGCGCCTTCGCATGGCTGTCACGCTGGATGAACCAGGAGTCACGGTCCCAGCCTTGAGTGGCCGAAACGAACGGCGGCTGCGGGATGCCGTTCCCGTTCTCGCTGTTGATCGTGTAGCCGGTGCCGTCCGCGTTCCAGCGGTTGGTCGACGGCGTTGCCGCGAGTTCGCTGACCTTTTCCCGGAAGTAATAAGCGCCGAAGACGTAATCGACCGAGGCGGCGTGGCCGACCGCCTGAAACTCCTGACTGAACTGGTGCTGGTAGAGCTCTGACAGGCTGTAGCGGCTGAAGTTCGCGTTGGGCTGGAAGATTGTGCGATGGGCGCCGCCGCTATTGTCCCACTGATGCGTGCCGACTTGGCGGTAGCCGGTGATCGAGCGCAGCTCGAGGCCCGGCATGACCTTGTACTTCACCGTGCCGGTCCAGCCGTTCGATCGATCGACGCTCGGCTGTTGCGGAACCCCGATCTCGGCGACTTTTTGGCGATGATCGCCACTGACGACCACAAGCGGCGAGAGCGGCGCGATGCAGGCCGGCGTGCATGTGCCGCCGGGCGGAGCAACCAGGGTCGTGCCGTTGTACACGCCGACCGTTCTGCCGAGCGGGTTGTAATTGATCAGCTGGCTGAAATTGGGCGTGTTCTCGTCTTTCGACTGGTCGTAGGCGACATCCACGGTCAGATGGTCGATGGGCGTCCACCGAGCCGCGATGCGGCCGCCGACGACATTGTGGTAGTTCCAGCCAAATTGCCCAGCGAGCGGGTTCTTCACCGTCGCATCCTGATGGTCGTAGATCGCGTCGATCTTGATCGCGATGTCGGCGACGGCGGGAAGGTCGACGTGAAGCGCGCCCTCGCGCTGGCCGTAATTGCCGACCCCGACCGAGCCGCGCACCCCGAACACGCCGCTCGGCGAACGCGTAATGATGCTGACCGCGCCGCCTTCGGTGTTGCGACCGAACAAAGTGCCCTGCGGCCCGCGCAGCACCTCGATCCGATCGATGTCGAGCAAGGCGGCGTTGAGGCCCTGCTGGCGGCCGAGATAGATGCCGTCGACGTACACGCCGACGCCCTGGTCGCGCGCGGTCTGGTTGGCGTCGAACGGGACGATCCCGCGGATGCCGACGGTCAGCGCCGACTGCCGCGCCTCGAAGGTGGCCACTCGAAGACTCGGGATCGAGCCGTCGCCGAGATCGAGCAGGCTGGATGCGTGGCGGTTGGCAAGCGCCTGCGCGTTGGCGACACTGATCGCGATCGGCGTGCGCTGAAGGTTGGTGGAGACCTTGGTCGCCGTCACGACGATCACGTCGAGACCGCTCGTTGCGCCTTTTGGGTCGGTGGCTGCCGGCGATGCTTCGGCAGGCGCCTGCGCTGCAGGGGCAACGATGCCGTCGGAAGCGGCTTGCGC
>Ga0207705_10004734_pt1 | contig 10249 bp, 6 predicted proteins | sample KBSC13metaG_FD_184314 | JGI IMG/M metagenome (GOLD analysis project Ga0207705, IMG submission 184314) | Corn rhizosphere microbial communities from Kellogg Biological Station, Michigan, USA - KBS C1-3 metaG (SPAdes) (version 2) | ecosystem: Host-associated > Plants > Roots > Rhizosphere > Soil ...
CGGATGGTGTCGTACTCGGCGTCCCCCGTGTACATGCAGGCTCGCGTGCGCCCGTGCATGGCGAGCGACTGGATGCCGTGGCCTTCCGCGATGCGCGCGATGTTGAGCGCGTTGCGGTTCTCCTTGTTCCATCCCGTGCGGATCTTGAGCGTCACGGGCACGTCGACCGCCTTCACGACCGCGTCGACGATCTTCGCCACGAGCGACTCGTTCTGCAGCAGCGCGCTGCCCGCGTACACGTTGCAGATCTTCTTGGCCGGGCAGCCCATGTTGATGTCGATGATGTGGGCGCCCTTGTCGACGTTGTACTTCGCGGCCTCGGCCATCATCTCGGGGTCGGCGCCGGCGATCTGGATCACCTTCGGCTCGACCTCGCCCTCGTGGTTGCCGCGGCGGATCGTCTTCTCCGAGCCCCACAGGAGCGAGTTCGACGCGACCATCTCCGATACGGCCATGCCGGCGCCGAGGCGCTTGCAGAGGCTGCGGAACGGCCGATCGGTCACGCCCGCCATGGGCGCGACGATCAAGTTGTTCCTGAGCTCGATGGGGCCGATCTTCACGTCGGAATTGGTTTCGCGCGGGCGCGGCGACCCGGGCGGCAAATCGAAGGGGCACCCATTTTATACGCGCCGCAAACGGGCAAGGAAGTTAATTGATCCACAGGCGATTACGCATGTCGCGCCCCCGCGACAAATGTCAAGGGCCTTCGCTCGACGCGCTCACGATCGCCCCTACGCGTTCGCAATTCATGCTCCGTAGCCTCCACCGCCGGGCGTCTCGATCACGAAAACGTCGTCCGCCTGCACTTCGGTTTCATCGGCGAACCCGAGGTCGGTGCGTGCACCGCCGCGGCGCTCGACCCAGTTGCGGCCCACGTCACCCGGCGCGCCGCCCTGCATCCCGTAAGGCGGGACGCGCCGGTGCCCCGCGAGAATCGCCGCGGTCATGGGCTCCAGGAAGCGCACGCGCCGCGTGGCGCCGTCGCCCCCATGCCACTTGCCGCGCCCTCCGCTGCCCCTGCGGATCTCGTGGCCATCGATGCGAACCGGGAAGCGCCACTCGAGCACCTCCGGGTCCGTGAGCCGCGAGTTGGTCATGTGCGCCTGCACCGCGTCGGCGCCGTTGAATCCGGGCCCCGCGCCGGTGCCGCCCGCGATGGTCTCGTAGTACTGGTAGCGCGCATTGCCGAAGGTGAAGTTGTTCATGGTCCCGTAGGAGGCGCCCATGGCGCCCAGGGCGCCGTAGAGCGCATCCGTGATGCACTGCGAGGTCTCGACGTTCCCGGCCACGGTCGCGGCCGGCGGCCGGGGGTTCAGCATCGAGCCGCCGGGAATGATGATCCGGATCGGCTTGAGGCACCCGGCGTTCAGCGGGATGTCGTCGTCGACCAGGGTCCGGAAGACGTACAGGACCGCCGCATAGACTACGGCGGATGGCGCATTGAAGTTGCTCTCGAGCTGCGCGGACGTGCCGGTGAAGTCGACGGTGGCGCTGCGGCGGTCGGCGCCGATGGTGACCTTCACGCGGATCAGCGCGCCATTGTCCATCTCGTACGCGAACTCGCCGTCCTTCAGCACGCCGATCACGCGGCGCACGCACTCCTCCGCGTTGTCCTGCACGTGGCGCATGTAAGCCTGCACGACATCGAGGCCGAAGTGCGCGACCATGCGCCGCAGCTCCTGCACGCCCTTCTCGTTGGCGGCGATTTGCGCGCGCAGGTCGGCGATGTTCTGGTCCGGATTGCGAGCCGGGTAGCGTGCCCCGCCGAGCAGCTTGCGCATGTCCGCCTCGAGCATGCGGCCGTCTTCCACCAGCTTCACGTTGTCGAGCAGGACGCCCTCTTCCTCCACGGTGCGCGAGAACGGCGGCATGGAGCCGGGCGTGATGCCGCCGATGTCGGCATGGTGGCCACGGGAGCCGACGTAGAAGAGGACGTCATCCCGGCGCCCGGGGACGGACCCCGGCGCTTCCTTCCGGGGGTCCGTCCCCGGTTTTTGATCGACCATGTAAACCGGCGTGATCACCGTCACGTCCGGCAAATGCGTGCCTCCGTTGTACGGATCATTCAGCACGTACACATCGCCCGGCTTCATCGTTCCCGCGTTCTTGCGGATCACCGTCTTGATGCTCTCCCCCATGGAGCCGAGGTGCACGGGCATGTGCGGGGCGTTGGCGATGAGGTTGCCGTCGGCGTCGAAGAGCGCGCACGAGAAGTCGAGCCGCTCCTTGATGTTCACCGAGTACGCGGTCTGCGCAAGGCGCACGCCCATCTGCTCGGCGATCGACATGAAGAGGTTGTTGAACACCTCGAGCATCACCGGGTCCACGGTCGTGCCCAGCGCATAGCGCGCGCTGCGCGCGACGCGCCGCTCCAGCACGAGATGGTCCTGGGGCGTCACGAGCGCCTCCCATTCGGGCTCGACGATCGTCGTGGCGTTGCGCTCGGCGATGATGGCCGGCCCCGGGATGCGCATCCCCGGCGCCAGCTCCTCGCGCATGAAGACCGGGGCATCGTGCGCCACACCGCCGCTCGTCATGCGCACCCGCGTGGAGGGCTCGGGGCGCTCACGCGAAGGCGCCGCCACGGGCGTGACGTCGGCGGGAGCATCGCCTCGAGCCACGACTTCCACGGAGATGGCCTCCACGACCAGCGCGCGCTCGGGCATCAGGAAGGAAAAGCGGTTGCGATACAGCGCCTCGAACGAGGCGCGCATCTTCGCCGCGTCAGCGAACGGCACCACCAGTGAAGTATCGGTGCCCTCGTACTTGAGATGGACGCGCTCGATCACGCGCGCGATCTCGGCGCCCTGGCCGACCAGCTCCTCCACGCACTGCGCGCTGAGCGGCAGGTAGGCGAGGCGCAATTCGCCCACCCCCTCGAAGTCATCGAGGCGCTTCTCCACCGATCTTTCGCGCATGGCCCGAACTTCCGCGAGGCCCATGCCGTATGCGGAGAGCACGCCCGCAAGGGGATGGATGTAGACCCTCTTCATGCCGAGCTCGTCGGCCACGAGGCACGCATGCTGCCCGCCCGCGCCTCCGAAGCACGCGAGCGTGTATTCGGTGACGTCGTGCCCGCGCTGCACGGAGATGAACTTGATGGCGTTGGCCATGTTCGCGACGGCGATTCGCAGGAAGCCTTCGGCCACCACCTCGGGCGATTGCGGGGTCCCGGTCGCGGCGCCGATCTCCTGCGCGAACTCCTCGAACTTCCGCCGCACGACTTCCGCATCGAGCGCCTCGCCGCCGTTCGGCCCGAAGACCTTCGGGAAGAAGGCCGGCTGGATCTTGCCGAGCATCACGTTGCAATCGGTCACCGTGAGCGGCCCGCCGCGCCGGTAGCAGGCGGGGCCGGGGTTCGCACCGGCGGAGTCGGGACCTACGCGTTGGCGTTGGCCATCGAAGAAGAGGATCGAGCCGCCACCGGCCGCGATGGTGTGGATCGACATCATCGGCGCGCGCATGCGCACGCCCGCCACCTGCGTCTCGAACTCGCGCTCGAGCTCGCCCGCGTAGTGCGACACGTCCGTCGAGGTGCCTCCCATGTCGAAGCCGATCACCTTGTCGAAGCCCGCGCCTTCGGAGGTGCGCACCATGCCCACGATGCCGCCCGCGGGGCCCGACAGGATCGAGTCCTTGCCCTGGAAGCGGTGCGCGTCGGTGAGCCCGCCGTTGGATTGCATGAACAAAAGCCGCGTGTCCGGCAATTCGCCCGCGACGCGATCGACGTAGCTTCGCAGGATCGGGGACAGGTACGCGTCCACCACCGTCGTGTCCCCGCGCGAGACGATCTTCATGAGCGGGCCCACCTCGTGCGACACCGAGACCTGCTCGAAGCCCAGCTCGCGCGCGAGCCCGGCCACGCGGCGCTCGTGCGCCGGGTATCGGTAGCCGTGCATCAGCACGATCGCCACGGCGCGGAAGTTCTCCGCGCGCGCCTGCGCGAGGTCGAGGCGCGTGCGCTGCTCGTCGAGGGGCCGCACCACTTCCCCGTGCGCGCCCATGCGCTCATCGACCTCGAACACACGCCGGTAGAGCATCTCCGGCAGGCGGATGTTGCGATCGAAGATGCGCGGGCGGTTCTGGTACGCGATGCGCAGCTGGTCGCGGAAGCCGCGGGTGATGAAGAGCGCGGTCGCCTCGCCCTTGCGCTCGAGGAGCGCGTTCGTCGCGACGGTGGTGCCCATCTTGACCGCGTCGATCTTCTCGACCGGTATAGCGTCCCCCGGCGAAACGCCCAGGAGGTGGCGGATGCCGGCGACCGCGGCGTCGCGATATTGCCCGGGATTCTCGGAAAGCAGCTTGTGCGTGACGAGCGTGCCGTCGGGCCGGCGCGCGACCACGTCGGTGAACGTGCCCCCGCGATCGATCCAGAATTCCCACCCGCGTGCGCTTGCGTCCATGCGGTGCATTTTGACACGCGCCCTCAGCGCGTCGGCACGAGGCTCTCCGCGGCCAGGGGCATGACGGCCTTGCGCCACTCCGAGAGCAGGCTCGCCGGCGTATTCGCGGTCGGGCGGCTCGCGCGCGTGCCGACGACCGTGGAGGCGAAGTCGCGGTGCGACGCCGTGTCCTGCCAGTATTTCCAGCCGCTTTGACGGTCGAGGAGGCCTATGAACGCGCCTTGCTGGAAGTACGCGAAATGCGACTGCTCCGGCTGCTGCAGCGGCGAGCCCTGCCACGTGTCGGGCGCGGGGATGCCGAGCTCCGCGAGGATCGTCGGTGCGATGTCCACCTGCGCCGGGCTGCGCGCGCGCAGGGGCGCCGGCTCATAGCCCTGCGAGAGCATGAGCAGCGGCACGCGAAGCACTTCCTCGTACACGCTGTTGCCGTGCCCCCACTTGTCCTTCTCGCCCAGGGATTCCCCATGGTCACCCGTGACGACGACGAGGCTGTCGCGCAGGTAGCCCTTGGCCTCGAGCGCCTCGAGCACGTCGTGGATCACGCGATCGGCCTGGTTCACACCGTCGTCGTAGTAGTTCGTTGCCGCCGCGACGAGACGCCCGCCGGCATCGACCCGATTCGCGGGATAGAAGTAGTTGACGACCGGGCGCCACTTGAGCGAATCGTCGTGCAGGTAGCCCAGCGCGTGCGCCGACATGAGGTGCAAGTGCAGCATGACGGGGGTGGCGCCGTCCCATTTTGGCAGCGAGCGGACGCGGTCCACGACGTCCTGGTCGTCGAACATGCGCGGCGAGTGGGCCGTGGACGCGTCGTGATACTCCTCCACGGTCCCGTAGTGGCCGCGCAGGTCGTAGAAGTGGGTATGGTCGTCGGCGATGAGCAGGATGCGGCGGTAGCCATGGGCGCCGAGGACTTCATGCAGGGTGAACATCCGGGGCGAGAAGCGGTGCACGTAGCGCGAGCCCAGGAGGCTCATGACGCCGCACACCGTCTCGGCGCAGGAGGTGCGCACGGCGGGCGAGAGGCGCGCGCCACGGCCCGCCGCGCGGTATGCGAGGTACGGCGTCGTGTCGCGAGCGTAGCCGTAGAGGCTCGTATGGTCGGCGCGGAAGGAGTCCACGACGATCAGCACGAGGTTGTGCCGCGTTGCGGCCGCGGCCTTGGTGTATCGCCGCCGCGCGTCGTCTTCGCGCGCGCCGCGCTGCGCGGAAGCCGCCTTGTCCATGCCGGTATGCGGCCCGACGAGGAGCGTGGCGTCCCACGGGAAGAACGACAGCGCAAGGGGCTCTTGAGCGTCGACGGGCGGGCGCAACGTGTACCAGCCGACGTCCGCGACCGCCGCGACGAAGACCGCGACCGCGCCATACTCGATGGCGCGACGCGGGGCCCAGGAGAGCAGGACCGAAATCCAGTCGAAGCGCGCCGCCGCGAGGCGCCCCAGGCAAACGCCCAGGACGACCACTGCGAGCGCCGCCGCGCCTACGACGTACAGGGGGATGTCCAGGACGTCCAGCAGCTCCACGCCCCGCGGCAGGTAAATCTGCGCGAGCTGCGAGGTGGCGACCCGCCCCCACGACTGGAGCCCCGTGATGACGAGGGCGTAGTAGCCGACGAGGCACGTGAACGCCAAGCCCAGGAGGAGCGTGTCGGCGGCCCGGCGCACGGGGCGCGAAACGCCACAGCACGCGATCGCCAGGCGCACGCATGCGAGCAATGCCCCCAGGTCGGCGAGGATGCGCAGGTGCGGCGCGACCGCGGACGGCGGCGCGCCGTAGCGGCCGAGATACAGCGCGAGGAACGCCACGCAAGGCACCAGCACGCACGAGATCTCGGCGGCCAGCCGCAGGAGGGTGGTACCGGCCGCATCAAGGCGCGGCGCGAAAGGTCGTTGCACGTGGATCTTCTTCCTTGCCCCGAAAAGCTTAACTTTCGCTGGCGGGCTTTCGCAAGCGCGGCGCATGCCCGGCCGTTTTGACACGAACCCTTCGCTTTGCTAGGTTGCGGCGACGATTCCCCCGGAGGCTCCCCCATGAAGCTCATGCAGCTCCTGCTCGCGGCCGCTTGCTCGGCCCTCGCGAGCGCCGCCACGTTCGCGCAGACAGCGTGGGACATGCCCACGCCCTATCCCGCGTCGAACTTCCACACCGAGAACATCATGCAGTTCGTCTCGGACGTGGAAAAGGCCTCGGGCGGCAAGCTCAAGATCACGGTCCACGCCAACGCTTCGCTCTTCAAGGCCCCGGAGATCAAGCGTGCGGTGCAAGGCGGCCAGGCGCAGATCGGCGAGATCCTGCTCTCGGGCTATTCGAACGAGGACCCGATCTTCGGCGTGGACTCCGTGCCCTTCCTCGCCACGAGCTATGCCGATGCGCGCAAGCTCTGGCTCGCCTCGAAGAAGGCGACCGAGGACCGTTTCGCGAAGCAGGGGATGATGATCCTGTACACGGTCCCGTGGCCACCGCAGGGCATCTATTCTTCCAAGCCGCTGCAGTCGATCGCGGACATGAAGGGCCTCAAGATGCGCGCGTACAACCCGTACACGGCGCGCATCGCCGAGCTCGCCGGCGCGCAGCCGGTCACGATCCAGGTCGCGGAGCTCGCGCAGGCCTTCGCCACGGGCGCGGTCAACGCGAACATCACGTCGGGCTCCACGGGCTATGACACCAAGGCGTGGGAAGTCGTGAAGCACTACTACGACACCCAGGCGTGGCTTCCCAAGAACGTGGTCTTCGTGAACCGGAAGGCCTTCGACGCGCTCGACAAGAAGACGCAGGAGGCGGTGCTCAAGGCGGCGGGCGACGCCGAGAAGCGCGGCTGGAAGACGTCGGAGGAGAAGAACGGCTGGTATCTCGAGCAGCTGAAGAAGAACGGCATGACCGTCGAGAAACCCTCGAAGCAGCTCGAAAGCGACTTCAAGAAGATCGGCCAGACCATGACGCAGGAGTGGGTGAAGACCGCCGGGCCGGACGGCAAGGCGATCATCGACGCGTACTCGAAGTAGTGCGCCGCCTGCTCGACACGATCTACGACGCCGCGGGGCACCTCGCGGCGTTTTTCATGGTGGGCATCCTGCTGATGGTGCTCGCGAGCGTGGTCGGGCGGCTCGCGGGCTTCAACCTGCGCGGCTCCGATGCCTACGCCGGCTACTGCATGGCGGCCGCCGGGTTCCTCGCGCTGGCGCATACGCTCAAGCGCGGCGAGCACATCCGGGTCACCCTCTTTCTCGAGCGCTTCGACGGCCGCCTGCGCCGTCCGCTCGAGATCTGGTGCCACCTCGCGGGCACGTTCTTTTGCGCCGTGCTCGCCTTCTACAGCGTGCGCCTGGTGTGGCAGTCGCACGAGTTCAACGACATCTCGCAGGGCACGGACGCGACACCCATGTGGATCCCGCAGGTCGGCATGGCGCTCGGCTGCGCGGTGCTGCTGGTCGCGATGGTCGACGATCTCGTGCGCGTGCTGCGCGGCAGGGCGCTCGCGGCCGCCCCCGACGAGCTGAAGGCGATCGAGTAGCCATGGACGCCTTCATCACCACGCTGCTCATCGTGGCGCTCTTCGCGCTCCTCGGCAGCGGCCTCTGGATCGGGCTTTCGCTGCTGGGCGTCGCGTGGATCGGCATGGAGCTCTTCACCGCGCGGCCGGCGGGCGACGCCATGGCGGTCACCATCTGGGGCTCGCTCTCGTCGTGGACGCTCACGGCGCTCCCGCTCTTCGTCTGGATGGGCGAGATCCTCTTCCGCACCCGGCTCTCCGAGGACATGTTCAAGGGCCTCGCGCCGTGGCTCACGCGCCTGCCCGGGCGGCTGCTGCACACCAACATCATCGGCTGCACCATCTTCGCCGCGGTCTCGGGCTCGAGCGCCGCGACCTGCGCCACGATCGGCAAGATGACGCTGCCGGAGCTCGAGAAGCGCGGCTACCCCGACGACATGACCATCGGCACGCTCGCGGGGGCGGGGACGCTGGGCCTGCTGATTCCGCCTTCGATCATCATGATCGTGTACGGCGTGAGCGCGGATGTCTCGATCACGCGCCTCTTCATCGCGGGGGTGATCCCGGGAATCCTGCTCGCCGGGCTCTTCATGGGCTATACCATCGTCTGGGCCTTGCTGCACCCGGACCGCATCCCGCTGCCGGACACGACGCTCACGTTCCGCGAGAAGGTCCACGCGTCGCGCCACCTGATCCCGGTCGTGGCCCTCATCGCGCTGGTGCTGGGCTCGATCTACGTGGGGATCGCCACCGCGACCGAAGCGGCCGCGCTCGGTGTGGTGGGTGCGTTGATCCTGTCCGTGGTGCAGGGCTCGATGAGCTGGAAGGTTTTCCGCGAAAGCCTCATGGGGGCCACGCGGCTCTACTGCATGATCGCGTTCATCCTCGCGGGCGCCGCCTTCCTCACGCTCTCGATGGGCTACATCGGCCTGCCGCGCCGGCTCGCGGAATTCATCGGCGGCCTCGGCCTGTCGCGGATGGGGCTCCTCTTCTGGCTCATGGTGTTCTACATCGTGCTCGGCTGCTTCCTGGACGGCATCTCGATGGTGGTGCTGACGATGGGCGTCATCCTGCCCACGATCCAGAAGGCCGGCATCGACCTCGTCTGGTTCGGCATCTTCATCGTGCTCGTGGTGGAGATGGCGCAGGTCACGCCGCCCGTGGGCTTCAACCTCTTCGTGCTGCAGGGCATGACGAAGCGGGAGATCACCTACATCGCGCGCGTGGCCTTCCCGCTCTTCCTCCTGATGGTGGTCGCCGTCGCGCTGCTGTACTTCGTGCCGGGGCTCGTGACGTGGCTCCCGGAGCACATGCGCTGATCACTCCACGAGCAGCGTGTAGCGGATGTCCTGGGCGAGCGAAGGCACCAGCCCGCCGAAATGCAGCGTGTGGCGACCCTTGGCAAGCGGCCGGAGCATGAGCCAGTAACCGTCGGAGGCGCTCATCACCTTCGGACCGGCGGGCGAGCGAGCATTGACGTTGAAGCATTTCGCCGGCGCGGCACGACGGCCTTCCAGGTCCGCGATCGGCTTGCCGTCGAGCTCGGCAAAGAGCGAAGCCCGCGCCACCAGGCCCGCGGCGCGCTCCCTGAGCACGTCGCAGTCGGCGTTCCCGTCGTCCGGCATCATGATGTACGTGACGAGGGGGAAGAAGAGGTACTTGCCCGCCGGAACGGGACAGGAGCGCTCGACCGGCCGCGCGCCGTAGGAGCCCGCGAGGAAGAAGACCGCGCCTTCCTGTCCCTCGCCGCATCGGGTGCCTTCGCGATCCGCCGCCGGGCTCTCCGAGGCCGGGAATGATGCAAGCCACGCCCACCAGCGCGCGCTCCACATCTCGATCGTGCGGTCCTCGATGATCTCGATCCTCGGGACGACGGCGGCTGCATCCGCGTTCGCGGCCGGCGCCGATCGAGCCGCGCCGCTGCCGCCGGCAATGAGCGCAGCCGCCGTGAAAACGACGAGCCGGTTCAGCATCGGTGCATCTGCTCCCGTCGCACGTTCTTCTCCGCGAGACGGGCGTAGACGAATTCGAGGGGACCCCAATCGGAGAGGCATGTCGGGATCAGGTGGCCGCCGGGATCGTACGACTGGGCCCTGCGATAGAGAGTCTCGACCTTGTCCGGGCCCTCGCGGTCGCGCGCGGCCCGGGCCCACTGGCCATAGAGCGCGAGGGACAACGTCTCGCGCGCATGGCCATGATTGCCGCGGATCGCCAGCGCCTCGCGCGCCGCCTGCTCGCCGCGCCCGAAATCCTGCTGGACGACGATCAATTCGCGGGCGTAGTGAGCGCGCAGCATCGCATCGCGCGGATCGAGCGCCGCGCGCCGCGCGAACACCCGGTCGGCCTGCTCGAGCTT
>Ga0207705_10004743_pt1 | contig 10239 bp, 7 predicted proteins | sample KBSC13metaG_FD_184314 | JGI IMG/M metagenome (GOLD analysis project Ga0207705, IMG submission 184314) | Corn rhizosphere microbial communities from Kellogg Biological Station, Michigan, USA - KBS C1-3 metaG (SPAdes) (version 2) | ecosystem: Host-associated > Plants > Roots > Rhizosphere > Soil ...
CGACACGACCTGGAAGTTTCGCGACATGTATGCCGAACGTGACCGCATCGCCGCCGAGCCCGGCATCGACCTCATCATTTACCGGAATCCCGAAGCGCTCGACAAAGGCATCAACCCGTTCGACCACGGACCGCTGCACACCGACATGTGGAAGACCGAGGGGCTTCGCCAGGCGCTCGATCTTCATGGCTTCGACGCGGCGTTCGGCGGCGCCCGCCGCGACGAGGAGAAGAGCCGGGCGAAGGAGCGGGTGTTCAGCTTCCGCGACAAGAACCACCGCTGGGACCCGAAGCGACAGCGGCCGGAGCTGTGGTCGCTGTACAATGCCCGCAAGAACAAGGGCGAGACGATGCGCGTCTTCCCTCTGTCCAACTGGACCGAGCTCGACGTCTGGCAATATATCTTGCGCGAGGGGATCCGGATCGTGCCCCTGTATTTCGCAGCGGAGCGGCCGACGGTGACACGTGACGGCACCGTCCTGATGGTCGACGATGAGCGCATGCGGCTCGAGCCTGGCGAGGAGGTCGTCCGTCGCAAGGTCCGCTTCCGGACGCTTGGCTGCTACCCGCTGTCGGGCGCGGTGCCGAGCGAGGCGGAGACGGTCGAGGACATCGTTGCCGAGATGCTCGCCTCGTCGAGCTCCGAGCGGCAAGGCCGCGTGATCGACCGCGATACCGGCAGCGCGTCGATGGAGAAGAAGAAGCAGGAGGGCTATTTTTGACCGCTCCTGCCGACGTCAAGGCGTGGCTCGCCGAACAGCAGCACAAGGAGCTGCTGCGCTTCATCACCTGCGGCAGCGTCGACGACGGCAAGTCGACGCTCATCGGCCGGCTGCTGTTCGAGACGCAGGCGATCTTCGACGACCAGCTCGCGGCGCTGGAAGCCGACAGCAGGCGGCACGGCACGCAGGGCGAGAACATCGACTTCGCATTGCTCGTCGACGGCCTCAGCGCCGAGCGCGAGCAGGGCATCACCATCGACGTCGCCTACCGCTATTTCTCGAGCGAGAGGCGCAAGTTCATCGTCGCCGATACGCCGGGGCACGAGCAGTATACGCGCAACATGGTGACCGGGGCATCGACCGCGGACCTTGCGGTGCTGCTGGTCGATGCACGCAAGGGCGTGCTGACCCAGACGCGGCGGCACAGCTACCTGGCGAAGCTCGTCGGCATCCGCCGCTTCGTGCTGGCGGTGAACAAGATGGACCTGGTCGATTACGACCAGGCGGCGTTCGAGGCCATCGCGGCGGACTATCGCGCCTTCGCCGAGAAGATCGGGATCGATCAGTGGGTCGCGATTCCGGTATCGGGTCTCAACGGCGACAATGTGGTTGGGTCGAGCGACGCGACGCCGTGGTACCAAGGTCCGAGCGTGCTCGACCATCTCGATACCGTCGCGCTCGATGCGGCTGCGGATGCGGCCAAGCCGCTGCGCATGGCGGTACAATGGGTTAACCGCCCCAACCAGGATTTCCGGGGTTTCGCCGGACAGATCGCGAGCGGCACAGTCGCTCCGGGCAACGAGGTGCGTATCCTCCCGTCGGGCCGGTTGACGCGGATCGAGCGCGTGGTGACATCCGGCGGTGACCTCGAGCTGGCGGTTGCCGGCCAGTCGGTGACGCTGACCTTCGCCAACGAGGTGGACTGCTCGCGCGGCGACGTGATTGCGGTCGCGGGCGATCCGCCGGAGGTGGCCGACCAGTTCGAGGCAGCGATCGTGTGGATGGCCGACGAGCCGTTGATCCCCGGCCGCGGTTATTGGCTGAAGCTCGGCACGCAGACCGTCACCGCGACGGTCCACCACCCCAAATATGAGGTCAACGTCAACACGCTCGAGCATCTCGCGGCGCCGACGCTCGGGCTCAATGCCATCGGCATCGCGGAGATCGCGACCGACCGCGAGATCACCTTCGAGCCTTATGCGGTCGAGGGGTCGAGCCCCAACCGCGTGCTTGGCGGCTTCATCCTGATCGACAAGCTTTCGAACGCGACGGTCGCCTGCGGCATGTTGCACTTTGCGCTGCGTCGCGCCCACAACATCCACCGCCAGCACCTCGACGTCAGCCGCGAGACGCACGCGGCGCTGAAGGGCCAAAAGCCCGCGGTGCTGTGGTTCACTGGGCTTAGCGGCGCGGGCAAGTCGACGATCGCCAACCTCGTTGAGCAGAAGCTCGCCAAGCTCGGCCGGCACACCTTCCTGCTCGACGGCGACAATGTCCGCCACGGCCTCAACCGCGACCTCGGCTTCACCGAGGCCGACCGCATCGAGAACATCCGCCGGGTCGGCGAAGTCGCGCGGCTGATGGCGGACGCCGGCCTGATCGTGCTGACCGCGTTCATCTCGCCCTTCCGCGCCGAGCGGGAGATGGTGCGCAAGATGATGGCGCAAGGCGAGTTCATCGAGGTGTTCGTCGATACGCCGCTGGCCGAGGCCGAGAAGCGCGACGCCAAGGGCCTCTATGCGAAGGCGCGCGCGGGCGAGCTCAAGAATTTCACCGGTATCGACAGTCCGTACGAGGAGCCCGAGCAGCCCGAGATCCGCATCGACACGACGGCGATGAGCCCGGAGGCCGCGGCGGACCTCATCGTCGAGGAGCTTTTGAAACGGCGCTAGAGCGGGCTGAAATCCGTCCCAATGATACAGCGCTGCAACCAACGATCGGAACGGCGGTTAGAGCCGGGATGAAAGTGCATCTGACCGCTCTGCCCTTGCTGCTGTTCGCAGCCGTTCCGGCCTATGGGCAGGACTCCGACTATTTCCGCGTCCGGGTCGGCCTCGGCGGGCAGGTGCGGCCGGATTTCATCGGCTCCAAAGACTATGAGCTCGCGCCCTTGTGGGACGTCGATTTCGCCAGCGGAACGAACCAATTCCGGTTTGAGGCGCCCGACGACGTCTTCGGAATCCCGGCGATCAGCTCGGGCAGCTTCGCGGCGGGCCCAGCACTCAACGTCGCCAGCGGACGCAAGGACTCGGATGTGGGCGCGCCGGTCGGCAAGGTTTCGACGACCTTCGAGGCGGGCGGCTTCATGCAATATGACTTGAGCAAGTCGGTCCGGATCCGCGCCGACCTGCGCAAGGGCATCGGCGGCCATAACGGTATCGTCGGTGCGGTCGGTGCCGATTACATCTGGCGCGACGGAGACCGCTACGTCTTCTCGGTCGGCCCGAGGCTGCTGTTCTCGAACGAGCGCTACCAGCAGGCGTACTTTGGAGTCAGCCCCGCCGCCGCACTTGCGACCGGACTGCCGTTGTATCGCCCGGGCGGCGGCATACACGCAGTCGCGCTCGCCAGCGGCCTGTCCTACCAGTTCAACCCGCGCTTCGGCATGTTTGGCTTCGCGCGTTACGAGCGGCTGGTCGGCGACGCGGCCAAGTCGCCGATCGTCCGGCAGTTCGGCTCGCGCGACCAATTCTCCGCCGGCCTGGGCCTCAGCTACACGTTCATCCTCAAGCGCTAGCTAGTCGCCCGCGCCGGGATCCGGCGTAAAATATTTGTCGTACTTGCCTTCTTCGCCCTTGTGCTCGTCGGCGTCGGCAGGGCTGTCCTTCTTGCGCGTGATGTTCGGCCAGTCGGCGGAGAAGTTCGAGTTGAGCTCGAGCCATTTTTCGAGCCCGCTTTCGGTGTCGGGCAGGATCGCCTCGGCCGGGCATTCGGGCTCGCACACGCCGCAATCGATGCACTCGTTGGGGTTGATGACGAGCATCACCTCGCCTTCGTAGAAGCAATCGACCGGGCAGACCTCGACGCAGTCCATATATTTGCATTTGATGCAGGCGTCGGTGACGACGTAGGTCATACGCGAAGGCTCCCTTTACCGGCTTCGCTAGGTCGCGGGTTTCGGCTCGTCAATTCCCAGCTCCTCGTAGCAGGCGCGCGCCTCGGGTGCAGGCCCCCGCCGCGTGGGGAGCGCGACCGTCCTCAGGACGCGAACCTCGCCGTGAAGCGGGAGCGCGACGATGCTTCCGACATGGACCTCTTCGGACGGCTTCTCGACCCGCTGGCCGTCGATCCGGACATGGCCCTTGTCGATGATCGACTGGGCGAGGGTGCGGCTCTTCACCAGCCGGATGAAGAACAGGAAGCGGTCGACCCTCAAGGGGCCTTCGGCCTCTTGAGCTTCGCGAGTTCGGCAAACGCGTGCGATTGTGCCGGCCTGCGATCCCCGCGCGGAGCGTGACGGCCACGCCATTTCCAGGCTTCGCCCGCCCGGGTGAAGCCGACCTCGCCCATCAGGCGCGTCACCGCTTCGTCGGACAGGCCGACGGACGTCGCGAGCCCGGCATTGACCGGGTCTTCGCCGCCCGCCGAACGGACCTTGCGAGCGTGGCTGGCCAGGCGGTCGGCGAGGTCGATCCGGATCCATTCGCGGCCGAGCCGGCGGTAGGCGAAAGCGGCGCCGCGCGGGTCGGCTTCGGCGGTCAATGTTGCCGCGCCGGCAGGAGGAAGAGCGGGCATTTTTTGCCCGGTGCGCACCGCGACCAGGGCTGCACGCCAGAATTGCGGCGCGGGCTTCAGCAGCGGGTCGACGAAGACGTCGAGCGGGCCCAGGCGGACGCGGAGCCGGTGGAGCGACTGGCGGTCGGCCTGCTCGAGATGGGCAATCGCGCTCAGCATGGACTTGCGGGGAAGCACGCCAGCTGCGTCGGCGAGCATTGCCGCGAGCGCGCGAACCCCCGGCGAATTGCCGGCATCGGTCGCTGCAGCGGCGAGCGTCTTCAATGGCTTCAAGTGACGGTCGATCTGCGCATCGAGCCAACGCTCGAGCCGCTCGCGCAGCGCGGCGCGGCTCACCGCCGATAGCCGGTCCAGGGCGCGCGCGGTGCGGACGGCAGGCTCGAGCAGGGAGCGCCCTCCGGCGAGCCGGGCAAGGACATGCTCGCCCCAGGCGACGGCGAGGCTGCCGTCCTCCTCGACCTTGAGGTTGAAGGCGTGGTCTGGCGCCTCGACCAGCTCGCGGGCGCGGCGGTCGAGCTCGTCGCCAAGGCGGCGCTCGGCGGCGGCAAGCAGCAGGCGCTTGTCGGCCAGGCGTGCATTGGGATCGACGCGGAAGTCGAAGCCGGCAAGATGGCCGATCGGCTCTGGCCCGACGCTGACCTCGCCGTCGGCGGCAACCGTGACCGGCAGCGCGTCGGCGCCGCGTGCGCCGATGTCGCGGACGAGAACCGCGGTGCGGCGGTCGACGAAGCGCTGGGTCAGCCGTTCGTGAAGCGCGTCGCTGAGCCGGGCCTCGACCAGCCGGGTGCGTTCCGCCCATTTGGCCGGCTCCTTCAGCCAGTCGGCGCGGTGCGCGATATAGGCCCAGCTGCGGATCCCGGCGAGCCGGTCGGCGAGCGCCTCGATGTCGCCGCTCATATTGTCGAGCCGGGCGACCTCGGCCGCGAACCATTCGTGCGGGATGTGCCCGCCCTCGCCGATGTAGCTGAACAGCCGGCGGACCATGCGGGCATGGTGCATGGGCCCGACCTTGCGGAAATCGGGAAGGCCGCAGACGGCCCACAGCCGCCGCGCCTGCGCGGACTTGCGCGCCGCAATCGCCGGGTCCTCCGCGAGGAGCTTGAGCACCGCGAGGTCGATCGCCTCGGGCGCCGGACGAAGCAGCGGGTCGTCGCTCTTCACTTCGAGGCTGCGGATCAGCGAGCCTACGTCGGTGAAGTCGAGATCGGCGTTGCGCCAATAGAGGCTGTCGAGCGGACGGAAGCGGTGGTCCTCGATCGCGTCGACCTCTTCCTCGCTGAAGCCGCCGCTTTCCTCGCTGAGGCCAAGCGTGCCGAAGGTGCCGTCCTTCTGGTGACGCCCGGCGCGCCCTGCGATCTGCGCCATCTCGGCGACGCTGAGGCGGCGGTCGCGGCGGCCGTCGAACTTCTCGAGGCCGGCGAAGGCGACATGGGCGACGTCCATGTTGAGGCCCATGCCGATGGCGTCGGTGGCCACCAGATAATCGACCTCGCCGCGCTGGAACATCGCAACCTGGGCGTTGCGCGTGGCCGGGGAGAGGGCGCCCATCACCACGGCCGCGCCACCCTTGAAGCGGCGCAGCATCTCGGCGAGCGCATAGACCTGCTCGGCGGAGAAGGCGACGACCGCCGAGCGCGCCGGCAGGCGCGAGAGCTTGACGCTGCCCGAATAGCGCAAGGTCGAGAAGCGCGGCCGGCTGACAATCTCGGCCTCTGGCAGGAGCTCGCGGATGACCGGCCGAAGCGTGTCCGAGCCGAGGATCAGGGTTTCCTCGCGGCCCCGAGCGCGGAGCATCCGGTCGGTGAAGACGTGGCCGCGCTCCGGATCGATGCCGAGCTGGGCTTCGTCGATCGCGGCGAAGGCGAAGTCGCGATTGAGCTCCTCGTCGTGATGGCTGTCGCCACCAGCGACCGGCATGCTCTCCGCGGTGCAAAGAAAATAGCGCGCGGCCGGGGGGACGATCCGCTCCTCCCCGGTCAGCAGCGCGACCTGCTTCTCGCCCTTGATGGCAATCACGCGATCATAGACCTCGCGGGCGAGCAGCCGCAGCGGGAAACCCATGACGCCGGACGAGTGGCCGCACATCCGTTCGATCGCCAAGTAGGTCTTGCCGGTATTCGTGGGTCCCAGGATCGCCCGGACCGGTGCGTCTGAACGGCGCGCCATGATGTTGAATGTGGCAGCGTTTCGCCTGCGTGCAAGGTTCCTTCGACGGATGAAATTAGGTCGGCCTTAACCTTGTTTCGCGAAGACGGTCCTCGTGTTGATGCCAATCGACCATCAAGCGACTTTCGGGCGCCGCGGGATGGCCCGCGCGCGCTCTTCCCGCTGGCGGCGCCCGGGCTGGATGGGCGCCGGTGCGCTCGCGCTTCTTTGCAGCGGGGTCGCCTGGGCATCCCTTCCACGGCCTTCGGCGATGCCGATCGACCAGCAGCGGCAATGGCAGGCACTTGGCGTCGCCCCGCTGTCGAGCGGCGGGGCGAGCGGGATGGCGATGGCGCCCACCCAGGCCGTGGAAGCGGTCAATTTCGTGCCGAAGCGCGCGGTTGCGACGATTGCGGCGGTCCCCGCTCCAATTGGCGCGCAGGTGGCGAGCGGGCCCCTGCGCATCCGCGGCCACGTCGGCGACGGACTCTACTGGTCCCTTCGAGCCGCTGGAGCCAGCCCACAGGTCGCGGCGCAATATCTGGCGGCCCTCGCGACCGAGATCGACGTCGGCGAGGTGGGCCCGAGCGATGGCTTCGACCTCGTGCTCGGGGCCGATCGCCAGCTGCTTTACGCGGGCCTGTCGCGGGCGATGTCGTCGAGCCTGCAGCTGGTGCGGTGGAGCGCGAACGGCCAGGCGAAATGGATAAACGCCGCCAATGCCGAGCGGCCGGCGCCGTCGGTCGGCGGACTGATGATGCCCGCGAACGGGCCGGTGACTTCCTATTTCGGCTACCGCTACCATCCGATCCTGCACTTTAGCCGCTTCCACGCCGGGCTCGACATCGGTGCGGGCTGGGGCAGCCCGATCGTCGCCGCGGCCGACGGGCAGGTGATCGGCGCCGGCTGGGCCGGCGGCTATGGCCGCGAGGTGCAGATCGCTCATGGCGGCGGGATCGTCAGCCTCTATGGCCACATGAGCGAGATCGTCGCGCAGCCGGGAAGCTTCGTCCGCGCGGGACAGTTGATCGGTTATGTCGGGTCGTCGGGCCTGTCGACCGGGCCGCATCTTCATTTCGAGGTCCGCCAAGACGGAAATCCGGTGAACCCGCTGGGGGTACGGCTGGTCAGCGCCCCGGTCGTCGACACGAACCTAGCAGCGGCGGTCAAGGCGAGGCTGGCGGCGCTGCTCAAGGTCGGCACTCACAGCTGAATCTTGTCATCCCCCATTGCCGATCTAGGGTCGGCGCATGGGGGCGGGAGTTCAGAGGCGCAGCGCCTTCGCATTCATAGCGATAGCCATCTGGTTGCTGGCGATCGTCTTCGTGCGGCCGCTGTCGGTCGACGAGAGCCAATATGTCGCGGCGACCGCCCTCACGGCGAAGGGCCTGCTCCCGTACCGTGACTATGCTTATTTGCAGACGCCGCTGCAGCCGTTCGTCTTTGCGCCGCTGCAATGGCTGTTCGCGGGCCATCTCCTGCTCGCGACGCGGCTGGCGAATGCGCTCCTCGCGCTGGCGACCAGCATTTTCGTGTACGCGGCCGGCCGGCGGCTTGGCGCCAGCGAGCGTGCGGCGAGCGCGGCGGCGCTGCTGCTGGTGAGCTGCCAATCCTTTGCCTGGTGCGCCGGTGTGGCGCGCAACGACCTTCTGCCGGCGGCGCTGACGTCGGTGGGTCTATGGGTGATTGCCGGCGGGCGAGTGCCGTTCGTTGCCGGCCTCGCGCTCGGCTTGGCCGCAAGCGCCAAGATTTCTTACGCCGTCCCCGCGGCAATTGTGTTTCTCGCGATTGCGTGGAGCGATCGGAAACAGGCTTTTCAGTTCGCGGCCGGCGTCGTTGTCGGCCTTGTCCCGACCGCGATCCTTGCAGCGCTCGCGCCGCGCCAGTTCATTGCCGAGGCGATCGTCTTCCCGGCTACGGCGCCGGCGCAATACTACACCGAGATTGGCAAGGCGTGGCGGCTGGGGCCCGTGCGCTTCCTTCAGCTCCTCCAGTGCGCGGCTCTCGGCCCCGCGCTGATCGCCGCGATCGAAGTAGCGCGGCCCAGTCGCGAATGGTTCGGCGATCCGGCCAGGCGGGCAATGCTGGCCGCCGCTGCCGGAGGGATGATCAGCGCGGCGCTGAACGAGCCGTTCCAGATCTTCTACCTGATGCCCGCGCTGCCGCCTTTGTTCGTGCTGGCCAGCCTGGTCCTGGCGGAACGCCGTCCGCGCTGGCTGAGCGCCGTTTGGGCTCTATTCGCAGTCGCCGGGCTCGCCCCTGTCGCAGGCTGGTTCGTTCGCGCAGCCACTGTCGTACCGCTAATCGATGCCGAACGACGCTCAAGCGCGCTAGCAGCAGCACTGCGTGCGGAAGGCATCGCCGGTCCAGTGGCGACAATGGCCGGGCAATTTGTCGATAACGTCGACCCGCGCTTCGCGGCAGGGCCGTTTCTTTACAGGGCGAGAGGGTTCGTGTCGGAGAGCCAGGCGCGAGAGTGGCAGATGGTGACGCGCGATCAGGCCGGAACGCTTGCTGCAGAGCCGCCAGCGGCGATCGTCACCGGGACTTATCCCGACTCGCAGCCCAACCAGGAGCGGGAGCTCGCCGAACAAGCGCGGCCGCTGGGCTACCGGCCCGTTGCGGACGCAGCCGGCTTCACGATCTGGGCGCGCCGGCCTTAGCGGCCGTGGCCGCGCCAGCGCTTGATCGTGCGTGTGATGATCCCGGCCTCGTCGCCGGTCTCGCGCCACAGGCGGGCGAAGCTCGGGTCCGACGAGGCCGGGCGCTTCTCGGGCTCAAGGTCGTCGAAGCGGACGCGGATCGGGATCGCGACACCCTCGCCGCAGACGATGCATTCGCGGTTGCGGAGCGCGGGAATCGCGTCGAGGAAGCCGCGCGCGCCTTCCGGCATCGCGGCCCGCACGCAGGCCTGGTCGCGGTCGTTGTTCAAGCGCATCGAGATGATCGTTCCGCACTGCGAGAGCACGCCTTCGGCAAGGTCCGACGGGCGCTGCGTGATGAGACCCAGCGAAACGCCGTACTTACGGCCTTCCTTGGCGATGCGCTCGAGGATCTTGCGGACGGCCTGGCCGGTCTCGGCATGTTCGTCCTTGGGGACGTAGCGGTGCGCCTCTTCGCAGACGAGCAGCAGCGGGCGCTGCGCCTCGGTCCGCGACCAGATCGAATAGTCAAACACCATTCGCGCGAGCACCGAGACCACGACCGAGGTGATTTCCGAAGGAACTCCGGAGACGTCGACGATCGAGATCGGGCGGCCCTGGCTAGGCAGGCGGAACAGCTTGGCAAGGAAGCTGCCCATCGAATCCGACACCATCATGCCGGAGAACATGAAGGTGTAGCGCGGGTCGGCGCGAAGCTCCTCGAGCTTGGTCTTCAGCCGCTGGAAGGGGATGGTGTCGCCGGCGCGGTCGAGCTTGCCCATCTCATTGACGATGATCGCGTTGAGGTCGGTCAAGAGGTAGGGGATCGGGCTGTCGACCGTCACCTTGCCGAACTGGCTCATGTCCTTACCCTTGGTGCGGGCGGCCAGCAGGCACTTGGCGAGGATGTCGGCGTCGCGTTGCCGTTCGGAACCGTGCGTCGTCAGGAGGACTTCGCAATGCTCCTCGAAGTTCATCAGCCAGTAGGGCAGCTGC
>Ga0207705_10004744_pt1 | contig 10238 bp, 9 predicted proteins | sample KBSC13metaG_FD_184314 | JGI IMG/M metagenome (GOLD analysis project Ga0207705, IMG submission 184314) | Corn rhizosphere microbial communities from Kellogg Biological Station, Michigan, USA - KBS C1-3 metaG (SPAdes) (version 2) | ecosystem: Host-associated > Plants > Roots > Rhizosphere > Soil ...
CGCCGTGCGGCTTACACAGGCCACCGAGGCGGCCGCGCGCGGCAAGCAGATCGTCTCCTGGCTGGAAGCGTGAAATATACCGCCATCCTCCTCGCCGGATCGCGACCGGGCCGTGATCCATTCGCCGCGCAATTCGGCAATGACATCAAGGCGTTGATCGCCGTCGCCGGGGAGCCGATGGTGCGACGCCCGGTTCGCGCACTGCTCGCCAGCGAGAACGTCGACCGAGTTATGGTGCTTTCGCAGGCGCCGGACAGGCTTGCCGCGGTGATTCCCGACGATTCGCGGATCGAGTTCCGGCAGTCGACCGACACGATCGCTGCGACGCTGCTCGCGATATGCCTAGATCAGCACACGCGCTGGCCGCTGCTTGTCACGACCGCGGATCACGCGCTGCTCGACACAGCGACGATCGACGAATTTTGCTCGCGCGCGACCGATGCCGATCTTGCAGTCGGAGTGGTGGAGCGACGCGTCTTGATGCAGCGATTTCCGAATTCGGAACGAACCTGGCTCAAGTTCCGCGGCGGCGCCTACACGGGGGCCAATCTGTTCGCGCTCCGGTCGCCGAAGGTCTCGGGTGCGATCGAACTCTGGCGCGGCGTCGAACAGGATCGAAAAAAGGGCTGGAGGTTGATCGCCCTCGTCGGACCATGGATTCTTGCCGGGACCCTGCTCCGCTTGGTGAGCATCGATACCGCCTTGCGGCGCCTGGGACGCAAGCTCGGCCTGGTGATCAAGGCCGTGCGGCTCACGAATCCGGTTGCCGGCATCGACGTCGACAAGCCCGCCGACCATACGTTGGTCGAAGAGATCTTCGCGGGGCGCGCATGAGCGACCTTGCCGTTTACGACATGGACCGAACGGTTACGAAGCGCGCCACGTACACGCCCTTCCTGCTCCACTGCGCAGTAAGGCGCGCACCGTGGAGGCTCCTCCTCCTTCCGTTCGTCGCCTTGTCCATGCTCGCCTATGTCCTGAGGCTCATCGACCGCGCGAAGCTGAAGGAGATCAACCACCATCTGCTGATCGGACGGCGAGTTCATCCGCGGGATCTGACGCCGCTCATCGAGAGCTTTGCTGAAAGGCAGGTGACGGGCAACATTCGCCCGGGCGCGCTTCAGGCGATCGCTCGCGACAAGGCCCAAAGTCGGCGCGTCGTGCTCGCGACCGCTTCCTACCGGCTCTACGCCGAGGCGATCGCGCGAAGGCTCGGCTTCGACGACGTGATCGCCACCGGTTCGTTCATCGGGCTGGACGAACGCGTCCACGCCAAGATCGCAGGTGAGAATTGCTATGGGCCGGCCAAGATGCGGATGATCGCGGACTGGGTCCACGCCTCAGGCCTCCAAGGCGCGCACAGTCACGTCCGCTTCTACTCCGACCATGTGTCGGACAGGCCGGCGTTCGAATGGTCGGACGAACCGGTCGCCGTGAACCCGCACGGCAAGCTGCGTCGCCTCGCCGAGGAACGGGGGTGGGCGATCGAGGACTGGGGCTAGACGGCGTCGAGCGCGTGCGCGAAATCGGCGATGAGGTCGTTGGGATCCTCGACGCCGATCGAGATGCGGACCAGGTTCGGAGTGATGTCCAACGCCGCCTTTCGCTCTTCCGGTACGGAAAGGTGCGTCATCGCCGCGGGCGCGCTGGCGAGCGTCTCCGTCCCGCCGAGGCTAACGGCGAGATGCGCGATCTGCAGCGCGTCGAGGAAGGCGAACGCTTCCTTCTCGCCGCCCTTGAGGTAGAGCGAAAACGTCGAACCGGCGCCGGTGCAGTGCCGGCGGTAGATATCCGCCTGACGCGCGCCCTCCTCCAGGAAGCCGAGATAGCCGACCTTCTCGACCTTGGGATGATCGCGCAGGAACGCGCAGACCTTCTCGGCGCTTTCGCCGGCCTTGGTCATCCGAAGCTCGAGCGTCTCAAGGCTGCGCAACAGCATCCACGCCGTATTCGGGTCGCAGATGCCGCCCATCACGTTGCGCATCATTCGGGCCTTGTCGATCACGGCGCGGTTTCCAACGAGCGCACCGGCGACGAGATCGCTGTGGCCGCCCGCATATTTGGTCAGGCTGTAAACGCTGACGTCGGCGCCTTGATTGAGCGGCTGCGCCCACAACGGGCCCAAAAAGGTATTGTCGATCGCGATGGGCGGGAGTTCGCCTTGGTCGGCGAACGCTGCCGCGCGAGCCGCGGCGACGGCCTCGACGTCCACCAGCTGATTGGTCGGGTTGGCCGGGCTCTCCAAATAGATGAGCGCGACGCGGCCCATCGCCTTGGCGCGCGCCATGACCTCGTCCAATTCCTCCCGCGTCGCACCGGCGGGGAAGTCGATGTACTTCACGCCGAACTGCGGCAGGATCTTGTCGATGATGGTCTCGCTCGCCGCGTAAAGCGGGCCCGAGTGGATCACCACGTCGCCGGGCCGAACCAGCGCGAGGAGTAGGACCGCGATGGCGGTCATTCCGCTGGAGAAGGTCAGCGCAGCCTCCGCGTCCTCCCATATCCGAAGACGGTCCTCCAAAATCTCCTGGTTCGGCCCGTTGAAGCGCGAATAGACGAGCCCCTCGGCCGTGCCGCCTCCGGGGCGCTTGCCGGTAATGCCCTCGAAAAAGCGCTTTCCGTCCTCGGCTTTTTCGAAGACGAAGGTCGAGGTGAGGAAAATCGGCGCCTTGAGCGACCCTTCGGACAGGGCCGGATCGAACCCGTAGCCCATCATCAGAGTGGCCGGGCTGAGCTTGTGATTGCCGATCGTGGTCGGCGTCTGCTTCGGCGGGCGACGGCTCGACGGCATCGGATCATATTCGTCGGACAAATAGATTCTCCTTATCGAGGCGCGCATTAGCGCGAAGGCTGCAGCGCGCCAATCAAGTCCGCCCCTTCGTTCGATAAGTTCAGCTTGTCGGCAGTGCGATCGCGCTGAGATGCCGACCGTAATCGGCTTCGCCGAGATGAGTGGCGCGACGGAAAGAATAGAAGCGGTCCGGATCGGCGTAGGTGTCTAGGCTCAGATTTTCGGCACGCACGCCGGCCGACCGCAGCCGAGATTGGACGTAAGCGGGCAGGTCGAAATGGGGTTTCGCTCCGGGATTCCGAGTGAAAAAGCGCTCGTTCTCCGTGGAAGCTTCGATGAAGCGTCGGTAAAAAGCGTCGTCGACCTCGTAGGACGGCTGCGCGATCGCCGGTCCGATCGCTGCACGGATCCGGTCCCGCGCTGCGCCCAACCCCTCCATCGCGGCGATCGTTGCCTCGGTCACCCCGCCGAAGGCACCGCGCCATCCGGCGTGCGCGGCGCCGACCACCCCGGCCTCGGCGTCGGCAAACAAGACAGGCGCGCAATCGGCGGTGAGGATCCCCAGCAACAGATTGGGCCGATCAGTGACCATCGCGTCGGCACGAGGGCGGTCCGAGTGAGCCCAGGGGCGCTCGACGTACACCACCTCGGCCGAGTGGACCTGATGGACCGTCGCGAGTGCGGCGCCCGGCAAGAGCGCGTCGACCGCACGACGCCGATTCTCGTCGATTGCGTTCCGATCGTCGTTGCTGCCGTAGCCGACGTTGAGGCCCGAAAGCTCGCCACTCGAGACGCCGCCCCGGCGGCCAAGAAAGCCGTGCGGCACGCGGCCGAGCTTTTCGGCGCGGTAGACGTCCACGTCCGTCAAAGCTGCTTCCGCATGATGATGTCGTGATCGGCCTGGCTGCCGACCATGAAGTCGTATCGCCCGACCGGTTCGAACCCGTAGCGGTCGTAGAACCGGCGGGCACGGTGGTTGTCGATGAACACGGTGAGATAGATTTCGTCTGCGGCTCGGCGCGCAGTCTCTTCGATCGCCCAATCCATCAGCGCCTTTGCGACGCCGCTGCCGTGATGTTCCTTCAATACGTAGAACTGGTCGAGAAGGATGGCCCGACGGTCCGTTTCGACCGGGATCTTGAGCGGCCCGAGCTTGACGTAGCCCACGGGTTGTCCGTCCGCTTCCGCGATCTGAACGGCATAGGACGGATCGCCAAGCTGCGCCCTCCAGTCGTCAATGCCGAAGCTCGAAAGAAATTCTTCGAGATCCTCGGCGCGATAGAGATGCGCGAAGGCGTCGCAAAAGCTCGTGTCGAACAGGCGATCGAGAACGATCGCATCGTCTGGCGTGGCAGAACGATAGGTGATCATTCGAATCCTGCGGGCGCCGGCCATTGCGGTGAATGGATCGCGACCACCTTGAACAATTGTCCCATCTGGTCGGCGCCGGTCAGTCTTTCCGCAGCCGCCCGAATATCGTCGCTCCGGCTGGGATTCGACCGTGCGAGCGAGTTGGCACGGGCTTCGAGACCCAGCCGATCGAGCCATTCGCCCTGCCCAACGACCGACGTGACTCCCGCCCCCGAGTTGCTCGCAATTTGCACAACAGCCACAAAATCCACATGCGACGTCAGGTCCTGCTCGCCCGGATCTGCGAGCACTGCAGCGAAACCGTGGCGGCGGACAGCCTGGAGCGTGTCTCCCTTGCCGCTGCGGTCGTGGCCGTAGTCGATGAACAATGCGACGCCCCCGTTCTTGACCAAGTGCTCGGCGACGGCGCCGACTGCCGCCTCACGCGCTGGGGAAAGCTCGATGGTCTCTCCATCTCGGTCGAACGCGAGTCCGCCGCCAAGTGCGGTGATCCGCCGTTCGGTGCCATTGACGATCTGCCTGATCGGCAGCGCGTCGAGGAATTCATTGGCGACCAGCAGCGAAGGCGCGTTCGGAAGCTCCTCGATCAACTCATGCCAATGTGCGTCAGGCACCGCGTCCCTTTGCATCTCGCGCAGGACCGGGCTCGTCTCGACGAAATGGCATTCGCCCGAAAATCCGGCCGAGCGCAGCACTCGCAAGGCGTCGAGCGCCAGCGTTCCCCTGCCCGGACCGAGCTCGGCATAGACCGCCTCGGCGGGCCTGCCCGCACGGGTCCATGCATCGGCGAGGCATGCGCCGACCAGCTCGCCGAACATCTGGCTGATTTCCGGAGCGGTGGTGAAATCGCCCGCGGTCCCGAACGGGTCCCGCGTGGCGTAATAATATTCGTTGCAGGCTTCCATGAAGCTCTCGACCGTGATCGGACCCTCGGCCGCGATCCGCTCGCGGAGAGCGCGCTCGAGCGGAGTCACGCCACGCTGGCGGTGCCCGCTGTGGGCTCCACTCGAGTGCGCCGCCCCTTGGCCGTCAGCATCAGATAGAGTCCGCCGAGGATCATCGGCAGCGACAGCCACTGGCCCATGTGGAGGTGCGTCGCCTGCGCGAATTGGATGAGCTGGCTGTCTGGCTCGCGAATGAACTCGATGCCGAAGCGGAACAGGCCGTAGAAGAAGATGAACGCGCCGACGAGCTTGCCCGGCTCGTAACGAGCCTTCGTCTTCCAGAACATCCACCAGAGGATTGCAAACAGCACGATACCTTCGAGAAACGCCTCGTACAGCTGACTCGGGTGTCGCGGCGGACCGAGGACGCTGCCGAACGGGGTCGGCTCAACGAAGCGAACGGCCCAGGGCACCGTGGTCGCCGCGCCCCAAAGCTCCTGGTTGATGAAGTTCGCCAGGCGGCCGAAGAAAAGGCCGAAAGGGACGCAGCACGCGACATAATCGTGGATCCGCAGCCAGGACAATTTCTCTTTGTGGGCGAAATAGAAGATGCCGATCGAAGTGCCGATCACGCCGCCGTGGAACGACATCCCCCCGTCCCACAGCCTCACGATCTCGATCGGATGCTGGAGGTAGTGACCGAGATTGTAGAACAAGACGTAGCCGATCCGCCCGCCAAGGATGATTCCAAGCGCCGCGTAAAAGACGAGATCGTCGGCGTGGCGCCGGGCAATCGGCGCGCCCGGTTGCCGGATCAGCTTGAGCAGATACCAGTAACCGACGAAGATGCCCGCGAGATAGGCAATGCTGTACCAGCGAAGGTCGAAGCTCCCGATGTGCAGGAGAACCGGCGAAAGGCCCAAATCCGGGAACGCGGTGAACCTTGAATAATCGACGGCTTGCAAGGACTTCCCCTTCGATGCGACAGCGCCTCATAAGGTGGGTCGTCGCAAAGGCAAAGAAAAGCGGGGCGTGAATGCCGACTGAGCTCGATCGCAGGTTTGACGAGACGCTGGAAGCGGTCACGGGACCGGGCGGACGGCTGGTGATCACGACAGATGCCGAGGGCCGTGCGATCGTCGAGAATCTGCCCGGCACCCTGCCTGGCCTGTTCCGGGCTTTCTGCTCATTGCACGCAGAACTCGAGGGCCTGGTGGCGGGCGATGAACGCCTGACCTTCGGCGATCTCGATCGGATTTCCGAGCGGGTTGCTCATGGCCTGGTCGCGCGAGGCATCGCAAAAGGCGACCGGGTCGCCATCGCGATGCGAAACTGCCCGTCGTGGATCGTGACCTATATAGCCATCCTGAAGGCCGGCGGGATCGCGACATTGCTTAACGGCTGGTGGGAAGAGCTCGAGATGGAACATGCGATCCGTCTCGTTGAGCCCAAACTCATCATTGCGGACGCTCCGCGAGCCAAACGCATCGCTGCAAAATGCGCGGACACCGACATTTTCCCGGTTAGCATCGAGCTTCCCGTCGAGCAGGCCCTGGCGGAACTCCTCGGAAGCGAAGACGCGCCATTGCCGGAGGTCGCTCCGGAGGACGACGCGACGATCCTGTTCACGTCGGGCTCAACCGGCGAATCCAAGGGCGCACTATCCACCCACCGCGCCGTGACCACCGCGACTTACGCCTACGCGACCGGCCTGATCGTCTTGCTCGGTATCCTGACAAAGGACGGCCGGGCACCGGCGTCGCAGTCGCGCATCCTGGTAACGGTGCCCCTTTTCCATGTGACCGGGGAAGTCCCGGTGATGATCAACAGCTTCGTCACCGGACGATGCATGATCGTCATGCCCAAGTGGGACGCGGGCGAGGCGCTGAGGCTGATCGAGAAGGAGAAAATCACCTATTTCGTCGGGGTGCCGACGATGAGCCTCGAGCTCATGAACCATCCGGAGCGGCATAAGTACGATCTCTCGACGCTTAGCGACATCACTGCGGGCGGCGCGCCTCGGCCGACCAGCCACGTCGAACGGCTACGGGAGGAGTTTCCACACGCTCAGCCTGCGCTGGGCTATGGTCTCACGGAGACGAACGCGGCCGGGTGCGCGAATTACTGGGGGAATTACGCGGCCAAGCCGGCATCCACCGGGCGGGCACAGAAGCCGTACATCGAGCTGGCCATCCTCGGTGAAGGCGATCGTCACCTGCCCCCCGGCGGGGTCGGCGAAATCGGGATCCGAAGCGCGTCGAACATCAGCTGTTATTGGCGCAATCCGGAGGCCACCAACGCGCTGTTCACCGCGGACGATTACGTCCGTACGGGCGACGTCGGTTATATCGACGAGGACGGCTATCTGTTCATCGTCGACCGCAAGAAAGAGATCATCATCCGCGGCGGCGAGAATATCTCCGCGGCCGAGGTCGAAGCGGAATGCTACGCCTGTCCTGACGTGGCCGAAGTCGCGGTTTTCGCGGCGCCTGACGAGCGTCTGGGTGAAGTACCGGTTGCGATCGTGCACACGAAGAACGGCCTGTCCGAAGAGGATCTCCGCGCGTTTCTGGAAAGCCGGATCGCGCGCTTCAAGATCCCTGCACGGTTCATCTTCAGCGCTGAACCGCTGCCCAAGCTCGGTACCGGGAAGATCGATCGGCCCAGCCTCAAGGCGCAGTACGCGCGTTGAACGTCGATCGCCGGACACTGCTGATCGGCGGCGGCGTCGGTGTGGGGCTGGTCGTGGCTTTCACGCTCTGGCCGCGCGGTCTCGGCAGCGGCCTCGCGACCGGCCCCCACGAGCAAACATTCGGCAATTACATCAAGATCGCGCGTGACGGACGTGTGACCGTCGCCTTGCCGCAGGTCGAAACCGGGCAAGGCATCTGGACCGCCTTGCCGCAGATCGTCGCCGACGAGTTGGGAGCGGCGTGGGATTCGATGGCCGTAGAGCCCGCCCCCCTCGCCGGCGCCTACGAAAACCCCCTCGCGAGGGAGGAGGGATGGCCGCGCGGCATACGCGTCACGGCAGGATCGACCTCCGTCCGCGCGTTCGAGCAGCCGCTGCGCGAGGCGGCAGCGACCGCGCGAATGATGCTTGTCGGAGCGGCCGCCGACCGTTGGGGCGTGGCGCCGCAGGAGTGCGATGTTGGAGACGGCTTCGTGCTCAATCGCGGACGCACCTTCACCTTCGGCGAACTGGCCGAGGAGGCGGCGGACAGGACCGCGCCGAGGCGCGCGCAACTCCGAACGTCGACCAACGGACGGATCATCGGACGGCCGCTGCCCCGCCTCGACGGGCCGGCAAAGATCGATGGCAGCCTGCGCTTCGCGAGCGACGTGAGGCTTCCGGGCATGCTCTTCGCTTCGGTGCGGATGGCGCCTCCCGGCGGTCGCCTGCGTCAGGCTTCGAGCGAAGCGATCAAAGGCGCGCCCGGGGTCGAGCGGATCGTAGCGCGCGACACCTGGGTTGCCGTGGTGGCGAATAGCTGGTGGGCGGCCGAGCGGGCGCTCAAGGCTGCCGACCCGATATTCTCGGGAGCGAAAAGCCCGCCTGACATGCGCCCGTCGTTCGAGGCGGCCCTCGCCAACGGCAGCGGCGACCAATGGTTTAGCCGGGGTGACTATGAGGCGACCGTTCGCGGTTCGCGTCCGCTCGCCGCGACCTATTACGTCGCTCCGTCCCAACATCTCGGCCTCGAGCCGCCGAGCGCAACGGCCCGGACCGGCAATGGGGTGGAGATATGGACCGCCGCTCAAGCGCCAGGCTTTGGGCCTCTGATCAAGGACGCGAGCCTATACCCCATGGCCGTCGGCGAGCCTGCAGGCCGAGCGCTTGAGCCGGACGCCGCACCGATCGCGCTGGAGTTGGCGCGCGAGTTGAAGCGGCCGGTGCAGGTGACACTGGGGCAAGGCGCCGCACAGAACCACGACCGCCTCGCGCCCGGCGCCCTGGCGCGGATGACTGCGCTTCCCGGACAAGGCGGATTGACCGCCGCGTGGCAAATGCGCGTCGCCACGATGGATGGGCTTGCGTTCGCATTTGCGCGTCTCGAAGGGAAAAAGCCGTCGCAGAAGCTCTCTTCGAGTGGACTCGATGGCGCGGTGTTGCCCTATGCCATTCCGAACGTGCGCATCGAGAGCGTCGCCGCCGATCTGCCGCTCGCCGCGGGCTATATGCGAGGCTCCCCTCAGCGCGAGATGTGCTTTTTCACCGAGAGCTTCATCGATGAGCTGGCTCGTGCGGTGGGCATGGAGCCCCTCGCTTTCCGCATGTCGATGCTCGGGAGCGACCCGCGGCTCGCACGCTGCCTCCAGGGCGCCGCACGGCTCGCCCAGTGGGACGGCGGGGCACCCGGGAGCTCGATGGGTATTGCCGGCTGCTCGGCGTTCGGCTCGCGCATCGGCCTCGTCGCGAGCGCAAGCATCGGCGACGACCAGCGGATCAAGGTGCATCGGCTCGTCGCCGCCGTCGATTGCGGGCGGGTCATGAATGCCGGTATCGTAGAACAGCAAATTCAAGGCGGTTTGATTTGGGCACTCGGGCAGGCGACCGTGTCGGTACCTGAATACGTGGCGGGAATGCCGCGAGCCCGCCCCATCGGCAGCGTGGGACTGCCGCGCATCGGCGACATCCCGGAGATCGTCGTCGAGGTCATTCGCAGCAGCGACGCGCCGGGCGGAGTCAGCGGCCTTGGCACGACCGTGCTCGCGCCTGCAGTCGCCAATGCGATATTCGCGGCGACCGGCAAGAGGATGCGCTCGCTGCCGTTCGATCCCATGTCTGTCGCATGACCGCTCCTCCGAATCCGAAGATCGGCGTCCTGCTCATCAACCTCGGCACGCCGGACGCGCCGCATGCGCGTGCGGTGCGGCGGTACCTCGCCGAGTTTCTCAGCGATCCTCGGGTGGTGGAAATTCCAGCAATCGCCTGGAAACCGATCCTCTACGGAATCATCCTCCGCACCCGGCCGCGACGGTCGGCTGAAGCGTATAATCAGGTCTGGACGAACGAAGGCTCGCCGCTCGCCGTCGTTGCTAGGCGTCAGGCACAAGCGCTTCGCGCTCGCTTCGAAGGCCGCGCGAACGTCCATTGGGCGATGCGCTACGGCAACCCGGGCATTGCCGCGGCAATCGCGAAGATGTGGGACGAAGGCTGCACGCGCATCCTCGCGGCGCCGCTCTATCCG
>Ga0207705_10004745_pt1 | contig 10238 bp, 10 predicted proteins | sample KBSC13metaG_FD_184314 | JGI IMG/M metagenome (GOLD analysis project Ga0207705, IMG submission 184314) | Corn rhizosphere microbial communities from Kellogg Biological Station, Michigan, USA - KBS C1-3 metaG (SPAdes) (version 2) | ecosystem: Host-associated > Plants > Roots > Rhizosphere > Soil ...
CCATCGGTTGGCTTGGGCCTTCTCCGTCTCTTCCGCGGACAATCCCTGGAACCGGTCTTCCACGGCAAAATGCGCCAGGTTCAGCGTCCACCATTTCTGGAGCGTCGGGCCCGAGCCAACCGATGGGAAATGGCGCGCGAGGAGCGCGGCGGGGTCGCCATTACTCTGCGGCCACTCGCGTACGAGGCGCGCCAGGTTCGCCCGGCCATCGGGCAGTTCGACGAGCATTTCCAAAAGGCCCATGGCCAGCGCGCTGTTCACCGCCAGTGCGGTCGGCCCCATCTCATCGGGCTTTTCCGCCAGGAAATCCCCGATGGCCGGGAGGTGATTCGTTTCGACGAGACGCCGGAAGACGCTGTTGTCCGCGCTCTGCTCCTGGCGGCGCGCCATGGCGAGCATCCCTTCCACGACCCACCACGGGGGTTCGACGATCGGCTGACCGGCGGTCACTCCCGATTGGCGATAGGCATATTCCATGAGCAGAGCCTTGAGGATGACTTTATGCAAATGGACCACGGTCGGGTCGTCCCCAATCTTCACCTGGATCTCGATCTTGAACCCTGGCTGCGTCTCTGCGAGCCGCAGCCGCGCCGCCGGCTCCCCTTGCTCCAACGTCGTGGCGCGTGCCAAGGTAATCACGACCGGTGCCCGCCAGCGATCGTTCTGTCCCAGGAGTTGCACCACCTGCGCCTTTACATCCTCGGCAAAACCGGCCACCCGCTGGCGCAACCGGACATCCTCGCTGTAAACGATGAACTGCTTGTCGCCGCTCTCACTTCGCTGGCGAAGATCGAGCGCCCGCGCCGGCATGCTTCCCGCCGCCACCATCGTGGCGAGCCAAAGCATGGCGCGCGCGATCATTTTGGAGCAGCGGTGGCGCCCTTGGTCACGAGATCGATGTGCTGGTCTTCGATCTTCACACTGGACAGCTTATCCATCTGCTTGCGTTCGCGATCGAGCGACATCCAGATGCTTTGGAAGACGAAATCGGCGTAGCGCATGAGCTGGGGATCGATCGCCAGCCGGCCGAAATTCCCCCCGACGACGGTCGTCGCAAACTTTCCGTCCTTCACTTCCATAGTGTAATCCACGCCGGCAAAAACGGGATAACCCCAAACCGAGTTTTCGGAGGTAATTTTCATGACTCCCGGCCGCAAGGTCGCAAACGCCCGCGTAAACTCCACTCCAGGGACGGCGTTCTCCTTGGCCTTGAGCGCGCGCTTCAAAAACTCGTTCACCTCGTCTTCCGTAAAAGAAATGGAGCGCGGCGCCGGAGATTCCAGCGCTTCCATCATGTCGCTGCTGACGAGGCGTCCGGAGCCCATTTTCTTGGCTTCAGGGACACCATCGGGAGCGCGGGCGATGAGAAATAGAACCGCAACCACCACGGCCCAGAAGAGGACCTTGAACAGCATCATGACCTCGCGCCAGAACCAGCCGCTCCGGGGATTGGTCATCTTCTCGATCCGCTTGCGGGCCTGTTCCGGTGCTTCCTGCTTCTTTTCCTCCGTCTTCGGCAAAAGGGAGCGATCGAGCTTGGAGCCGCAGTTGTGGCAGTAAACGCGCTCCGGCTCGTTCAGGTAGCCGCACTGTTCACAGGGGAGGTTCGCCGTGGGGGAAGGATTCGTTGGCATGACTAATCTTTCTTCTTGGGAGCAGAGGGCTTTGGTTTTTCCGCCGGTGCGGGTTTCGACTCCGCCTTTTTCGTCTCTCCGGCCTTGCTTTCGCCACCGGTGGATTCGCTTTTCGCGGCTGAATCACTCTTGGCGGCAGCCTTGTAACCTTCGCTACGATAATCGGTAATGTAAAAGCCCGATCCCTTGAAAATCAATCCCGCTCCCATGCTGATCTTCCGTTTTACGCGGCCTTTGCCCCACTTTTTTTGCTGACAGGCGTCCTTGGGGCAAACCGTGAGGGCCGCATCGGCCATCGGTTGGCGGTATTCGAAGGATTTTTTGCACTTTTCACAGTAGTATTCGTAAGTCGGCATGCGAGGTCGGGTCTTTCGGGAGAAAAGGTGGGATGCTATACCAGAGCCCTTTGCATGTCGCAATCGATTGTTCCCCTTTAGCCATTGCGCCCTTGACGCTCTGTGGGAGTGCCACTTTATTTGGCGCCTTTTGAAATCCATCGTACCGATGCAACGAATTCACGGCCTGCTCCTTTTACTCACCCTTCTGGCCGCAGGCTGCGCCCAGCAAGATTCCCGCGTACGTGAAGGTACGGCATATCTGGGCGGCTATCACCGCCAGGACCAGCCCCAGCGAGCCAACTTTGACAATGTGTCCTACTGGGATGGCGATCACGCCTCAGGAGCGCCATCGATCCGCATCGATCTCGCGGAGCAGCGCGCCTACTTCTACAAGGGCGGCGAATTGGTCGGCATCTCCGTCATCTCCAGCGGTCGCGAAGGATTCAACACGCCCACGGGGAGTTTCCATATCATCCAGAAAGACAAGGACCACAAATCGAGCCTCTACGGCGACTACATCGACGCAAACACCCACGAGGTCGTGAAAAAGGACGTCGATACCACGAAGGACAAGCGGCCCCCGGGGACTATTTTTGATGGCGCCAAAATGCCGAATTTCATGCGCATTGTCGGCGGCACCGGGATGCACGAAGGGTTTCTCCCCGGCTATCCCGCCTCGCATGGTTGCATCCGGATGCCCGGGTTCATGGCGGAGAAGTTTTTCGAGAACGTCTCGATCGGCACGCCCGTGACACTCGTTCACTAATCGCCTGTGCCCGTCCCCGAAATCTCCGTCACCGAGGCACATGAGCGGCTGTCGGCGCCGAATCCGCCACGGTTGATCGATGTCCGCGAGGCGGATGAATTCGAGATCGCCCGCATTCCTTCCGCGGAGTTGATGCCCCTTTCGCAATGGCCCGCGCTGGCTTTGGAGAAATTGACCGAGCTCACGCAACCGCTCCTCATCCAGTGCCACCACGGTGGCCGCTCGGCCCGAGCGGCTGATTTCCTGCTCCGCAACGGCTTTACCGACGTGACGAACCTGGCGGGCGGCATTGATGCCTGGTCGCTGGAGATCGACCCCTCGGTCCCGCGCTACTGAGCAGGCTTCAGGACTTTATCGATCAGGGCGCTGACGGCTTCGTCCGCGGCCTTTTCTGCCGCAGCACCGGCGCAATTCGTCGCCGCGACGAAAACTGCGTCCCGCGCCGGTGCGATCCAGACCACAAAATAGAACATCGTATTGGTGCCGGAGTGAGTGAGCGCATTCCCATGCGCCCAATCGCGCGGGAGCGATCTCCAGCCGAAGGCGTAGTCGCCGTCCTCCAGAGGCGTGTGCAACTTGCGAAAGCCGTCCCGGCGGAGGAACATGGTGCCAATTCTCTCCCCCAGAGCGTGCAGCGCGGCGTAGCGTGCGAAGTCGACCAGGGTGCAATGCACCGTCCCGCCGGGGCCGATGGCCGGCGGATTGTCCGCATCCGGTCCTTGCGGGACCGGCTTCATCTCCGCACCCGCGTGCCCCCAAGGCTGATCAATCTTTCCGGGCGAGGCCGGCGCGCCAAAACCCGCCGAGGTCATGTGGCAGGGCTCGAAGATCATGGTGCGCATCAGGTCTTCCCAAGGCCGCCTGGCCACGCGCTCCAACATCGCTCCCGCAATGGAGTAACCCTGATTGGAATAGACAAACTTCGTCCCGGGCGGCTCCTCCGTCCGGCGCAGCAGGAGCCCGGTCACAAAATTCATGCGCTGCTCGGGCGGCGTGCCAACGCGCGCCTCGGCATTGCGCCACAGGTTCGGCGGAGCTTCCGCCGGCGCACCGCCGCGATGCGTGAGCAACATCTCCAGAGTGACAATCTGCCACGAGGGATCCATGGTTTCACGTAATTCCGGAAAGACGTCACCGATCTTCGTCTCCCAACGCAGCTTCCCCTGCTCGACAAAAATGGCCGCCAGTGTCGCGGTCATGGACTTGGTGCAGGAGCCGATGTGCCACTGGTCGTTGCGGGTCACGGGATCCAGCGCGCCGAGTTTTCGAACTCCCACCGCACCGTCCATGCGCACTTCGCCGCCCATCATCGCCAGTGCGGCGAGGGCGGGAATCTTGTGCTTCGCGCGGATCGCCTCGAGCTCCGCATCGATGGACGGAACCGACTGAGCGAAGGCCGCGCCGGCATAAAGGAGAAGCGCCGAGATAATGCAGAGCGTCCATCGCGGCACCAAGGGCGCGGGAATTCGAAATCCGAAATCCGAAATTGCTCGGCGCCTCCGCACCGCCCCTGCGGGCTGCCTTCGGCAGGCTATCTCGCTCCGCTCCGTTCGAAACAATATCAAATGGATGGAATTCAGGAAAAGGGGACGAAGCAGCACACCCTCGTTTTCCAAACATTTTCCAAAAATTGGAATTTGTTTCGGATTTCGACATTCGGATTTCGGATTTCCGGATCGCAGTTCCTTCCCCGGGCGATCCGGTCAGTATTTCTTCAACACATGCCGGATCATCATCACCACGGCATCGTTGCACGCGTCGTCCGCCTCTTCGTGCGCGGCGTTGGTCGCGGCGACGAAGGCCGTCTCCTTCTCGGGAGCGACCCACATCACAGCATAGAACATCGCGTTCGAGCCCGTGTGCCAGTAGACGTCTCCGCCTGCCCACTCGCGGTCCTGCACGAGCCAGCCCATGCCATATTCCTGCCCCGGCGCCCGTTTGTGCAGTTTGTTGAAAGTCTCCTCGCTGAGGAGGCGCGGCTCCGCATGTTCCCAATCGGCATGCCAGCTCGCGTAGCGCGCAAAGTCGGCCATGGAAGCGTGCACCGTCGCCGCGGGGCCAATCGCCGGCGGGTTGTCCGCCATCGGACCGGGTGGAACCGGGCGCAACTCGCCGAGTTGCCCGAGATGCCCCCAAGGCTGGTCCAGCTTGCCGGGCAAGGCCGGCTCGCCAAATCCGGCCGACTTCATGCCGAGCGGATCGAAGAGGCGCCAGCGAAGCAAATCCTCCCACGCGCACTTCGTGACCCGCTCGATCATCGCCCCGGCGATGGCGTAGCCCTCGTTCGAGTAAATGAATTTCCTGCCCCGCGGCTCCTCGAGCGGCGCGCAGACCATTCCGCGCAGCAGGGCCAGGCGCTGCTCGACCGGAGTATCCTTGCGCTGCAACGCCTCGGCCCACACATCCACCGGCGGATGCTCCGGCGCGCCGCTGCGATGGGTGAGCAATTGCTCCAGGGTAACGGGCCGCCAGGCCGGTCGCATTTTTTCATCCAGCTCCGGAAAGATCTCCGCGACGGTGGAACTCCAGTGCAACTGGCCTTCATCGACCATCATGCCCGCCAGGGTGGCGGTCATGGACTTGGTGCACGAGCCCAGGTGCCAGTGGTCGCCGGTCGTCACATGCTCCATGGAGCCCAGCTCGCGCACGCCGGTCGCCACATTGGCCACCAGCTTGCCACGGCGCATGGCCGCCACCGCCAAAGCGGGAAGTCCACGGTCGCGGCGGATGCTCTCCAGCCGGGCCGTCAGTTCGTCCTGATCATCTTCCGCCGCTTTCATGGGTCGTACCGAACCGCCGAAGCTGGCTGCTCCAACCAGCAATTTAAGGAATTGTCGCCGGGATGCGCGGCGATAGTCGTTGCGCATTTCGGCGGCGAACAAAGCCTACAATACCCAATCCCGCAACCGCTATTGCGGCAATTTGATAACCGGAGACCTCGCCCGTCACCCGCGGCGTCGCGCGCAGAAATTCGTGGGCGAATCGGAAGAGTCCGTAGCCGAGGAGGTAGAGATGAAAATGCTGGCCTTCCAGGATGCGCCGGCGGCGCAGGACGAGAAAAATGCCGATAGCCACGAGATTGAAAAGAATTTCCACCGGCACGGCCGGCCAGCGCGCAATGCCCCTCGCATCGCGAATCGTCCACCAGGCCGGTTCGCAGCGCCGCCCGAGACAACATCCATGCAGGAGGCACCCGATTCGCCCCAGCACGATGCCCACGGGCGCGATCAGCGCAAACCAGTCCCCCGTCGAAGTCGTGTATCCAATTAGTTTCTTGGCGATTTCGACTCCGGCATATCCCCCGAGCAAGGCTCCGAGGATTGTTTTACCGGTGGCCCAGATCATCCAGCGATTGGGATCATCCCAAAACATCCAGCCCTCCGCCGCCAGATAGACCAGCTTCGCACCGAGGAAGGCGCTGGCGAGCGCGGCCAGGTAAATGATCATCAGACGCTCGTCCCGGCGCGCCACCCGGCGCCAAAAGGCGACACTCACCCCAATTCCGGCGAGCATCAGCCACGAATACAGCGACACCGTCATTGCGCAGTTGCCCCACCGGCGGCGTAGTAGCGGCAAAAGGAATCCAGCTTTCCATCGGGCCGGATCACGTGAGTGCAGCAGCGATCAATCCGATCTTCGTCCCAGGTCCCCGCGTCCATGAAGGGCTTGATGAAAAGGCGGAAGGTGTGCCGTTCATCCAACTCGAATTCCTTCAAGAGCGCGCCCAGCGGTTCGTTCTCACAGCCGCACTGGAGCAGGTCTTCCAGGCGATACCGGATCTTGTCGCGCAAAAATCCCTGCACCTGGGCGAAGTCAATGAATTCGCTAATCGAGCGCGTGCCGCCATCGGGCGTGCGGAGCAGATAACCGATGGTCGCGCAGTTGGGATCGCCACAAGGCAGTGGCGTGAAGTCTTCGTAGCGCAACCGCCCGCTGGCCTGCTCCACGGCCGCGAGGATGATATCGGCGGTATTGAGGCGCGTGGCGATGGACGGCGCGCGCCCGGTCGCGAACATCGGCTGAAAAGCCACGCCACGAATGTGCGGGTAGTTGAGTCCAAACGTGACCGCCTCCCAAACCTGCGCGAGATTCTCGGGCGTGACCGTCATGGCAAGCGTGATGGGAATATTCAGCGTGCCGCACCGCTCGATGGCCCGCCGCCGAATTTCCCGCAGGTCCGCGCCGCGTAGCGCACGCTGCCCGGCTTCGCCCGGGCCATCGAATTGCAGATAGAGCTGAAATTTCCCGTAGCGAAACGTCTTGGCGAGCTGGTCCAGGAACGCGTCATCCTGGGCGAGGCGCACCCCATTCGTGTTCAGCAGCACATAATCGATCCCGGGGTTGGCGTGGCACCACGCGAGGAGTTCGGCGAACTGCGGATGCAGCGTTGGCTCGCCTCCGGAGAGTTGGAGGATCTCGATGCCACCCTTGCGATCGATCACGCCCTGGATGCGCGCCTGCAACTGCGCGAGCGGCACGGCATCCACATGGGGATCGCGGGGAGAATCCGCGAAGCACGTGGGGCATGCCAGATTGCAGGAGTTCACGATCTCAATGAGCGCCAGACATGTCGAAAGCTTCTCCACCTTGCCCGCGAAATCTCCAGGAGCGGCGTTGCGGCCCAGCGTTCCCCGAACCGCGCCATCTTCCGCCGAACAGGCATTGCCGCCACAACAGGCGTTCTCGGGATCGCCCTGGGCCAGCCAGTAAAATCTCGCATCCGATGCGATGCAGGTTTCCAACTCGCCATGCTGCGGACACCGGCGTCGAAGGAGGATTCGCTGCTGCTTTGCACCGCCGACCTTCCAAACCTCCCCCGGACACTCGTCCCGGCAAATCGGACACCGCGTCCTCGTTCGCTTCAACAACGTCTCGCTGGTAAAAGACGAATTCATCACGCGAGCCGTCAATGAAGGCCGGTTTTCGAGACGACCAGCAGGCATCCTCCAAAGAAAACGTGCCAGTCCACATCCATCAGCGGAAACTCATGCCATCCGCAAGAGTGGCACATCCCGCGAACGCGACCCCTATATAGAGTATCTGAATCCCGAGGAAGGCCAGAAACCCGACGCCACCGCCCTTGCGTTTTCCGATCATCACCGCGCAGACGATGGAGCAAACCAGCATGCCGAGGAGAGCGGCGAATGACAGCGGGATTCCCACATCGCCGCCAGCGCCATTGCGCCCCCCGGCCACCCCGAACCCGACGGCCAGGGCCATCACGGCAATGGGAGAGCAAAGAACGATGTAGAAAGTCCGCCCGAGCGGCTTGGGTTCCTGGAGAGGCGGAGTTTCCATGCGCGCATGCTACCCGCTTCCGGGTCTGCCGTCACGACTTCCCCTGCACACGCGCGGCGACCTTGAGCCGCAGGGCGTTGAGGGCGATGAAGCCGGTGGCGTCATTCTGATTGTAGGCCTTTGTCGGGTCGGCCTCCATCGTCGCGATATCGGGGTTGTAGAGGCTGAGCGGCGACTTGCGGCCGGCGGTGATGACGTTACCCTTGTAGAGCTTGAGCCGCACGGTGCCGGTGACGTTCTTCTGCGACTCGGTGACGAGCGATTGCAGGGCCTCGCGCTCGGGCGCGAACCAGAAACCGTTGTAAACCAGCGTCGCATATTTCGGGATGAGCGAATCGCGCAGGTGCATGACTTCGCGATCCATGGTGAGCGATTCCACCTGCCGGTGCGCGAAGTGGAGGATGGCGCCGCCGGGCGTTTCATAGACGCCGCGCGACTTCATCCCGACGAAGCGATTTTCCACCAGGTCGACGCGGCCGATGCCGTGCTTGCCGCCCAGCTTGTTGAGGACGCGCATGACCTGGAGCGGCGAAAGAAGCGCGTGATTGTCCGAATCGTATTTCACGCTGATTTTCAGATCCGCCAGCAAGGCGTCCAATTCATGGTAGCCGATCGCCACGCAGTTGCCTTTCTCGAAGACCAGTTCCACATGCTCTGCCTTGTCGGGCGCTTCCTCGGGAGAAACGGACAAGACGTACATGTCCCGCGCTTTTTCCGCGCTGGCGTCGAACCACGGATCTTCCAGGATGCCCGCCTCGAAGCTGATGTGGAGAAGATTGCGGTCCATCGAATAGGGCTTTTTGGCCGAAGCCGAAACGGGAATCCCGTTTTTCTCCGCGTAGGCGATCATCTCAGCACGCCCCGGGAACTGCTCACGAAACCGCTCCTGGCGCCACGGCGCGATGACCTGCAACTCAGGCGCGAGCGCCGCGGCCGTCAGTTCAAATCGCACCTGGTCGTTGCCCTTGCCAGTCGCCCCATGCGCGACGGCATCGGCTTTTTCCGCCCTGGCGATTTCCACCATGCGCTTGGCGATGAGCGGCCGCGCGATGGACGTGCCGAGGTAATACTGCCCCTCGTAAATCGCGCCGGCCTGGAACATCGGGAAGATGAAATCGCGAGCGAACTCTTCCCGCAGATCGTCGATGAAGCATTTGCTCGCCCCGGTGCGTAGCGCCTTGGCGTCGAGACCGTGCAATTCCTCCTCCTGGCCCACATCCGCGCAAAAGGCGATGATCTCCGCGGAGTAGGTTTCCTTCAGCCAGGTGAGCAGGACGGAGGTGTCCAGCCCTCCGGAGTAAGCAACGACGATTTTCATAGGGCGGCCTTTCTAGCGGCGAAGGCGCGGGAGTGAAACACGGATTTTTCGGTGGAGATGCGTAGCGGAATCTGGCGCGACGCGGCGGCATCCCCATGATTAAACCACTCCTACGGGGCAATCTTCAAAATGGGCACCGACGAATTTCCTGTTGGCTCCAGCGTGGGATCCAGCGTGAGCGGACGCGGGCGGGTGAAATCCGGATGATCGATCGGCATCACGGGAAAATCGCGCTCCGATCCGTCGCGCACCACGCGAACGATCACCTCGCCACCGGGGGAGAGGAAGAAGGACGCATCGATCATGTCCTCCAGGCAACGGATGCCGACGTCGCCGACCTTGAGCAGCACATCCCCACCTTGCAGCCCGGCTTTCGCCGCCGGGCCCTCCGTAATCACCTCTTCAATATAGGCCGTGGACCCGGAGACCGGCGCCTCCAGCGATTTCACATGCACCCCGATCCAGCCTGGTCGCACATCGTGGAAACGGACGTAATCCTTCCGGACCTTTTCGGCGGCTTCAATGGGTAGCACAAACGAAGCGCTGCCCATATCGACCCGGCTCATGAGAATCCCGACGACGTCGCCCTTGCAGTTCAGCAGCGGCGCACCGCCCTCGCCGCGTTGCACCGGAATATTGGCGCGGATGTGCGAGGTCGCGAAGTAGTGCCCTTGAAAGCTGTGATCAAAGCCGCCGACCGTGCCGAACGCGGGCGTGAGCGGCAGGTCCATGGGGTAGCCGACGGCAATGATCGGCGAAGCGACGCTCAATTTGCGGGAATTCCCAAAAGGCAGGAACGGTGTTTCGGCATCGATCTTCAGGATCGCCACACCGCTGCGCATGTCGCTCACCAACCGGTGAGCGGGATAGTGGACATTCCCGAC
>Ga0207705_10004746_pt1 | contig 10236 bp, 9 predicted proteins | sample KBSC13metaG_FD_184314 | JGI IMG/M metagenome (GOLD analysis project Ga0207705, IMG submission 184314) | Corn rhizosphere microbial communities from Kellogg Biological Station, Michigan, USA - KBS C1-3 metaG (SPAdes) (version 2) | ecosystem: Host-associated > Plants > Roots > Rhizosphere > Soil ...
GGCCAACACCACCAGACCCTTCTGGTTCCAGCTCTACGTGATGCGCGACCGCGGATTCATCGAGCGGCTCATCGATCGCGCGAAGGCGGCGAAGTGCTCCGCGCTGGTGCTCACCCTCGACCTGCAGATCCTCGGCCAGCGCCACAAGGACATCATCAACGGTCTCTCCGCGCCGCCCAAGCCCACGCTGCGCAACATGCTCAACCTCTTCACCAAGCCGTGGTGGTGCTGGGACATGCTGAAGACGCAGCGGCGCGGCTTCGGCAACATCGTGGGCCACGTGACGGGCGTGGCCGACATGTCGTCGCTATCGAACTGGACCGCATCGCAATTCGATCCGACGCTCTGCTGGAAGGACGTGGAGTGGGTGAAGAGCCGCTGGGGCGGCAAGCTGATCCTCAAGGGCATCATGGATCCCGAGGATGCGCGCATCGCCGCGGACATCGGCGCCGATGCGCTCGTCGTGTCCAACCACGGCGGCCGGCAATTGGACGGCGCGCCCTCCTCGATCCGCATGCTGCCGCGCGTGGCCGATGCCGTCGGCTCGAAGATCGAGGTGTGGGTGGACGGCGGCATCCGCTCGGGCCAGGACGTGCTCAAGGCGATCGCCCTCGGCGCGAAGGGTACGATGATCGGACGGCCCTACGTGTACGGGCTGGGTGCGATGGCCGGGCCGGGTGTGACGCGCTGCCTCGAACTCATTCATCGCGAGCTGGACGTGAGCATGGCCCTCTGCGGCAAGTCGCACATCCAGGACGTGGACCGCAGCATCCTTATGCCGGAGACGATTCCCACATGAAAACGCCTTTTGCCTCGCTGCCGCTGTTTCCGACCACCATCGCGGGCAGCCTGCCCAAGCCGGCCTGGCTCGCGGAGCCCGAGCAGCTCTGGGCGCCCTGGAAGCTCGAGGGCCGCGCGCTCGACGAAGGCAAGCAGGATGCCGTGCGCCTCGCGGTGTGCATGCAGGAGAAGGCCGGCATCGACGTCGTGACCGACGGCGAGCAGACGCGCAGGCATTTCGTGAACGGCTACATGGAGAAGCTCGAAGGCATCGACTTCAAGAACCTCCAGGTCGTGCACATCCGCAATCGCTACGATGCGAAGGTGCCCAAGGTCGTGGGGCCGGTCACGCGGCCGCAGCCGGTGCACAACGAGGACGTGAAGTTCCTGCGCGCATTCACGAGCAAGGCCATCAAGTTCACGCTTCCCGGGCCGATGACGATGGTGGACACGCTCTACGACGCGTACTACGGCTCGCGCGAGAAGCTCGCGATGGCGTTCGCCGACATCCTGAACCAGGAAGCGCGCGAGCTGGCCGCGCTCGGCGTGGACGTGATCCAGTTCGACGAGCCCGCGTTCAACGTGTACTTCGACGAGGTGCGCGACTGGGGTGTGGCCGCGCTCGAGCGTGCGCGTGCGGGCCTCAAGTGCAAGACGGCCGTGCACATCTGCTACGGCTACGGCATCGAGGCGAACAACAAGTGGAAGGAGACGCTCGGCGCGGAATGGCGCCAGTACGAGAACACCTTCCCGCTGCTGGCCAAGTCGAGCATCGACCAGGTCTCGCTCGAATGCGCGAACTCGCACGTGCCGATGGAGCTCATGGCGCTGCTGCAGGGCAAGGACGTGATGGTCGGCTGCATCGACGTCGCCAATCCGCGCATCGAGACGCCCGACGACGTGGCCAAGGTCATTCGCCAGGCCCTCAAATACGTGCCCAAGGAGCGCCTGTTCCCCTGCACCAATTGCGGCATGGTCCCGCTGCACCGCGACGTGGCGGCGGGCAAGCTCTCGGCGCTCGGAAAAGGTGCCGCACTCATGCGCCAGGAGGTTGTCCAAGCCGTACCCGCTTGAGACGGAGAACGGAAAATGGACCCCAAAATCGTCTGGATCGTCGCGATCGCCGCAGGTCTCGCGATCGGCTATTTGGTCGTGATGCGCGTCTTCTTCAGGGAGAGCAAGGATCTGGACAAGAAGATCGACTACGCCAAGATGAAGGAGTGGAAGGACGAGGACTGAAGGAGGCGTGAGCGCGCTCGACGACTCGCTGCGCATCTTCGACGCCGGCAACGCCGAGCGATATGCCGCGGAGCTCTTCCGCGAGTGCTTCGGCGCGCCTTTCCCCGTACCTCGCGAGGGGTGCGGGCTTCCGATCCCCACGCCTGCGCAAAACTGGCGGCAGTATGTCGCCATCTATCGCTGGCCCGACGGCCGCGAAGAGACCGTGGGCTTCTGCAACTGGATCCGCCACGGGGACGTGTACCTCGAAGGCGGCATGTGCGTGCGCGAAAACGTCTATCGACGACTGCCGCGCGAGCACTTCCGCGAGATTCGCGAGCGCGGTGGCATCGCGCAGATGATGATGGAGACCGCGGCGCGCGAGTTGAACGATGCCATCGCCTGGTTCGGCCATTGCGGCGATGCGAAGGCCATGGCGGTGGATCTGCGGGCGGGTTACGTGACCACGAACCACAAGCACGTCATCGTGAAGTGGTTTCGCGAGGTCCCGGCGCAAGAGCGGCAACAGCTGATCGATTCCATCGCGGCGATCGGACCGTTCTAGCGATAGGCGATCGCGCGCCTCAACCCGAAGTTGAGCGCCAGCACCAGGATCGCCGCGGCCATCTTCACGGGGACCATCGGGGCGCCCAGGACGCCGTACCCTGCCCACACGATGCCGTTCGACGCGGCAAGCCCCAGCGTGCTGATTGCGAGCGTGACGAGGTAGAGCCGCGCGACTCCGCTGTCGCGCAGCGAACGCCCGAACACCCAGATGTGCGCCAAGACGAACTGCGCCGCGTTCGCGACCAGGAAGCCCAGCGTGTTGGCGACGAGGTAATGAACCCACGGCAACGTGGCGAGGGTCACCGCGAGGTCGATGGCGAAAGCCATGACGCCGGTGGCGGCATAGCCCAGGAAGCGGCGGCTCTCGGCGGGCATGCCGATTATAGGCGCGAGTACTCTCGCCGATTTCCCGCCGAGCAAACCTACCCGCGCAGGTAGGTTCGCCTCCGCCACGCGTTTGTCACCATCTTCGCGGTCCCGTCAATTTCCGCGGAGGAACAATGCAATCCCGATCCAGGAATCTTTTCGCCTCGCTGCTTTTGTTCGTGGCGCCGGCGGTCATGGCAGCGCCTTACGGTTGGCATGACTCCTCGAGTACCAGCTCGCTCGATGGATGGACGTGCAGTGCGGACAACTTCAACCAGGCCCTGACCATCAATGTGTACGACCAGTTCGGCTACGTAGGACCCGGTACGGCCGGCAACTTCCGCGGGGACTTGGGGCAAGCCGGCGTCTGCGGCGGAACTTCCAACCACGGTTTCCACTACGACCTTTCGCAATCATCGCGCAACCTTCGCGACGGGCAGACGCATTCCTTCTCGGTCTACGCGGCGGACCCCATCACCGGCCGCAACTACCTGCTGAGCGGATCGCCGCAGTCGGTGTTCATGCCGGCGCAGCCAGCCACGCTCCCCTATGGATGGCTGGACTTCACCAACACGACGGGTGCATCGGGCTGGACGTGCGACGTCGATAACACGAACGCAGCGTTGACGATCCAGATCACCGACCAGTACGGGGTGGTGGGGACGGCAACCGCGAATGCGTATCGCGGAGACCTGGGCGGCGTGTGTCCGGGCAACCTGTATCACGGCTTCAATGTCGTCTGGTCGCAATTCAGCCGGGACATCCGCGATGGGCTCTCGCATTACATTCGCGCCTATGCCTTCGACAGCCAGACGGGACAGCAGGTCGAGCTGAGCGGCTCGGGGCACGATGTGTTCTTCCAGCTGACGGGCACGATGCAAACGCTTGCCGCGCCGTCCTGCGGCATCTTGTTCTCGACCGGCGAGCAATACCGCGATCCGGACGGGGTCGGACGCGGAAGAAACGGCATCGTGAGAGACAACTGGTTCATGCTGACTCGCTGGCAAGGCGCCCGGGAGATGGATTTTGTGGACCATGTCGTGGGTTACGACGTGGGGCAATTCACGGGGCTGCATACCACCAACCAGCGGGGCGTCTACCCGGAGCAGAGCGCGGGCAGCGCGGCCGTGCAGAACAGCTGCTACACGAGCGGGATGCTGCTCAACTCGTGGACGAGCCCTCACCGGCCCGTGGTCGGCGGCTGGGCCGACGACATGCTGGGCTATGCCTTCAGCGGCGACGTTCGGCCCTTTACGCTGAACGGGCGCGAGACCACGCTCGTCATCAGCGCGAACGTCGTCGTGCCCGGTTTCTTTCAATACCGGTTCTTCCCGGACCGCGGCCCGCCTCCGACCGCGCAGGTGGGGTTCTTCGCGTACCTGCGGGACAAGCGGCCCGACCATCAGAGCGCGCCGCCGATCGCGGTCCTGGCGATGACGCATATGTCGAATGTTGATGACAGCTGGCCTGGCGGCGGCGGGTGGGACTACCAGGCCACCGACCCGAACCCGTACAGCAACGAGACGACTTCCTACACGTACGCAACCAGCCATTTTCCGAATTGGTTCCCGGCATCGCAGGTCGGCAACGGGGTGTGCTACGTGTCCGTGCCAATTAACCTGGCCGAGAATGCGACGGACCGGCACCGCATCACCGTGGTGGACGCGGACACGGCCAAATGGCACAGCGCGCTCACGTCGTACAACACCGATCTGAGCAAGCCCATGGAGTCGTACCGGGTACGCATCACGCCGGACAACTTGAGGAACATCGTCGCCCGCGTGAACCAGAACTGTCCCTACGCAATCAACTCCGCGGGTCCTTATTCCACGAATGCCGCGGACTGGGCGCTCGAGTACGCGGGCATCATCGCGGAGACGGCGATTCCCACGGACCAGACCCTCGCCAGCGGCAGCCATTATGACAACAGCTGGTCCGATTGGCCTGGCGCAGGAAATTATTCGGACCACAGTCACGACCAGGTCGCGCTGAGTGTTCGAATCGATTCGCCGACCATCTCGCGCTACGTTCCCTGACAACCGTTCGTCGACGGGACGGGGCCTCCGGGCCCCGTTTTCTTTGTGCGGCTAATATGCGCGCATGAAGACCGTTTCGATCGTCGTGCCGTGCCGCAACGAGGAGCAGGCGATCGCGCCGCTGATGTCGCGGCTCGAGCCCGTGCATGCGCAGCTCGCGGCCGTGCGCCTCGAGGTGGTGTTCGTGAACGACGGAAGCAACGACGCCACGCTGGCCGCCATGGTCGCAGCCCAGCAGGCCTTCACCGGCGGGGAGGTGGTGATCGTCGACCTCAGCCGCAACTTCGGCAAGGAAGCGGCGCTGTCGGCCGGGCTTTCGGTTTGCACGGGCGACGCCGCGATACCGCTCGACGCCGACCTTCAGGATCCGCCCGAGCTCATCGCGAGCATGGTCGAGCGATGGGAGGCCGGGGCGGAGGTGGTGCTCGCGCGGCGCGCGGACCGCTCGACCGACTCGTGGCTGAAGCGCACCTCCGCGCACGCGTTCTACGCGCTGCAGAACGCGACCTCGGATGTCTCGATTCCCGCGGATGTGGGCGACTTCAGGCTCATGGATCGCGCCGTGGTCGACGTGATCAACGCGCTTCCCGAGAACCGCCGCTACATGAAAGGCCTCTTCGCATGGGCGGGATTTCGCACCGAGTCGATCGACTATGCGCGCCCGGCGCGGGCCAGCGGTGCCACGCAATACAACGCGTGGCGCCTCGCGCGGCTGGCGCTCGAAGGGCTGACCAGCTTCTCGCTGGCACCGTTGCGCATCGCGACCGTCGTAGGCGCGGGCGTGGCGCTGTTCGCGCTGGTCAAGGGCGCGCAGATCGCGATTCGCACGCTCATGTATGGCGTGGACGTTCCCGGCTACGCGTCGATCTTCAGCGCCGTGGCGTTCCTCGGAGGCTTCCAGCTCTTCTGCCTCGGCATCATCGGCGAATACGTGGGGCGCACCTACCTCGAGGCGAAGCGACGCCCCGCCTTCGTGATCCGCAAGGTCCTGCGCTAGCGACATGATGCGTCGCGAGAACGCGCTGGCGATCGGCGTGGTTGCAACCCTGATGGCCGTTTACATCGCCGGCGCGGCATGGAGTGCCGCGATACAGGACACGGCGCGCGACGTGTACTACGCGTACTCCATACGACACGGTCTGTGGTTTCCGATGCAGGGGCCGGTGCTCGGGGGCGCGGTCCACCTGGGTCCGGCCTGGTTCTACCTGATGGCGTTTGCGCTGCTCTTCAGCGACGGATGGCTTGCGATCGCGCTGTTCGCCGCGCTGCTCGCAAGCCTCAAATTTCCACTGGCGTACGCGCTGGGAAAGCGCTGCGTCGACGCGCGCTTCGGGCTGCTCTGGGCATGCGCGTTGGCGCTACCCGGCTGGAGCACGTTCGAGCAGCTCATCTTCTTCAATCCCAATCCGGCCGCCGCGTGCGTGCTCGGCGCGCTGCTGCTGTGGCTGCGATCGCTCGAGCGAAATTCGCTTCGCCTCGCCTTCGGAATGGGCCTGCTGCTGGCGCTTTCGCTCCATGTGCATCCGACCTGCGCGCCGTTGATGGCGCTGGGCGTGCATGCGGTGTGGCGCGCGCCGCGCCGGGTAGCGCTCGCGATCGCCATGCTGATCGGCTTCTTCCTGCCCTTCGTGCCCTACGTCGCGCACGAGTTCGTCGCCGGAGCACCGGATGCAGCCAGTGCGGCGCGGTACATGAAGGACCAGGTCTCCGCCTTCCAGGCCGTGAATGCGCCGTTGGTCCTGGGCGCCTGGTTCGCCGCAGGGCCGCAAGCGATCGCGGGCTATCTGTGGAAAGCGCCGCTGGCCGTGTCCATCGCCTGCGGAATCGCCGCGAGCTTGCCCGCGGCCGCGGCGATCATGGCACTCGCGACGCACCGAATGCCGGGACCGGCTCGCGCAGCGGCCATCGGCCTTGCGGCAGGTTGCGTCGTCTTCGCCGTGGTGCCGGCCGTGCTTCGGCCCACTACGCCGTGGTATTTCGTTTACGCGCTGGCGCCGTTCGGAGCCGGACTCATCGCGTCCGGCCTCTGGCTGCGGCTTCGCGCCGCTGCGCCGGCGGCATTGGCGAGCGCATGCGTTGCGATCGTCGCGATCCACGCGTGCGTCTCGTGGCAGGTCGCGTCGCTCGTGCGCTCGGGCGAGGGGCAGCTTTCTTCGCGCATCCTCGACGTCAAGCAATGGCGCGGCAAGCAGGTCTACGCCGACACGTGGTACCCCGCCGCGGGCCGCGCCTCGCTGGGCACCTTCCTTTGCTCTTCCGGCAACGTTTCCGCGTTGCACGGCCATCTCGCATTCATCGAGGACCGCAGCGTCGGCGTCGACGCGCTTTTCGCTTGCGGGACCCGCGCGAACCTGCTGCTCATGGGCGCCGACCCCGCGGCGGCACATTGGGTCGGAATGTCCAGAGCGTTCTGGTCGCGGCTGGACGCGGCGCCGGAATGCTGGAGCGGCTCCCTGGGAATCGCCACAGCCGCCGCGGTCGCCTGGCCCGCGCAGGGCATCGGTATCGCCGACGGCCGCGCGTACTTCCCGCGACAGACATCGAGGTCGCAGCCGCACGCAACCACCGTGCGGTTCCAGGCGGCACCGGGACAGGCGCTGCTCATCAGCAATCCCTTGCTCGGCTACGAGGCGATGGCGGACGTGCAGGCCGCGGCGGATGAACGGCCCGTTGCCCCGCTCGCGACGAACGACCTTTCACGGCTTTTCGTGGCACCCGAGGGCGGCGGCGTCGTGACATGGACGCTCACGTTCTCGGCCAGCTCGCCGGAATCCATCGACGTAGTGCTGCTCGATCGGACACGGTCGCGCCATCCCGGGGAATGCGCGTCATGGAAAAAGACGCAGCGTTGAGATCGCGTACAGCAACGCGAGCGAAACGACGATCCACGCGCCAAGCATGAGCACCTCGCTGCGCGGGTGCATGGCCGGCCGCCAAAGGTTGAACAGGAAGAAGGCCGGGAGGGCGTAGCCAGGCTCCACCATCGGGTGCAGGGCCACCGCCAGGACGGCGAACGCAATCGGCACGCGCAGCTCTCGCTGCGCTGCGCCGCCAGGACCGCGTCATGGCGATCCAGGCGCACGGCACGAAGGCGGCTGCCCGTATCCCTACATGCTCGCTCGCCTCCCTGCAGCACGAGGTTGTGCACCAGGTAGCCGGACAGCACGCGGTTGTACTCATGCGCGTCCGGGACCGAGACCAGGTAGATCGCGAACGCGCCCGCGAGCGCGAGCGCGACGAGCGGTCTCGTCGACCAGCAACTGTGGAATGTGCCACGCGATCCATCCGCCGGCTGAGAGCACTGCGAGCGCGATCACCGCGGGCGCACGCGCTCCAAGGCTCACGCGAGCAGCGCCTCGAGCTGGCGAGGGCTGCGCCAGTGCTCCCCGCAGACGAGCCGCGGAATGTTCCATACGCTCGTGGATGCGTCCACGACTTGAGCGCCGACACCGAAGGCCGCGACCATGCCATGCTCGCCGGCGCGCTCCGGAAGGTACTCCTCGACGAGGAATCGATTCACGTGCCCGAAAGGGAAGGCGAATACGCGGCAGCGCCCGCCGACCCGGGCGTTGATGTAGTCCGACGCCCGCCGGATCTCGGCATCGGCGCTCACGTAATCGCGCACGAGCGTGAAATTGTCGCGTTCCTGCACGCTGACCGCGATGGTCGCCGGCGCATGATGCACGTGGTCCCAGCTGTGGTTGCCGATGGCGATCGTCGGGGCGTCGGCCGCGGCCTTCCACCAATGCTCGCCGAGCCAGCCCGCGCGATCGGGATAGCCGCAATCCGGCGCCCGCTCCATGGCGCGCCGCGCCTCGGGTGACGCGATGACAAAGCTCGTCGCGCACGCCTCGCGCCCCGTGCGAGCCGAAAAGTCCCGCAGGATATTGGCGAAGCCGCGCTGCGGTCCGAAGCGCTCGTGCGTGAAGTCCTCGACATCGAATACCGGGCCGTCGTCGAACGAGAGACCGACGATCCGCTCGCCGGTGTCCAGTCGCCGCTCTCGCACCATCGTGCCGATGGTTTCGAGGCACACGATGCGCGCGTCCAGGCGATGCAACGTCTCGAGATCGGCGGCGAGCGCCACGTGGTCGTTCGTCGCGTAATCGCTGCCCGAGATGTTGTGCGAGTGGTACGCGAGGACCCGCACGGTCATGCGCCGCGCGTTCTCTTCTTGTTGATCCAGGACGAGTAAAGCTCGGTGTTCGCCAGGTCCTGCAAGGGGTAATGCTCGATCTCGGGCGTGTACTCGATGAGGTCCTGCGTGCGCAGCGCCACGCGCCACGGCCGGAACTCGAGAGCGCGCATCTCCTGCTCGAACCGCGCCACCGTGATCGGGTTGAGCTCCGTGAACCACTGGAAGAACTGCTCGTTGCTCGAGAACTCGCCCGAGCGATCGATGTATCGCGGCGGCGTCTCGAGCACCAGCTGGCGGATCTCCTCGCGCGACTTCTTCAGGTGGAAGAACGGCTCGTCGCTGAACTCCGTGAGGTGGTGCCCGATGTTCGAGTAGTACAGACCGGGCGCCACCATGATGAGACCGTCGGGGCGCAGCACGCGCTTCATCTCGCGCAGAGCCTGCAGGTAGCCGCCGGCCATGTGCTCGACCGAGCCCCACGAGATCACCACGTCGAAGCTGTCGTCGGGGAACGGCAGGAAGTTCGCGTCCTCGGCGCGGAACTCAAGGTTGTCCGGCATGAGGTCCTCGGGCATCGCGTTGTCGCGCAGGATCTGCGGCAGCCGCTCGAAGCCGCGAAAGGGATCGATGCCGACCAGCTTCTCGCAGCGCGTGCGCAACGCGATGCCCAGATCGGTGATGCCGTCGCCGCAGCCCACGTCCAGGATGCGGCCACGAAGGGACGGATGATCGCCCAGCAGGTATCCCGTGGTCGTCATCGCCGCGTGGTCGAAATGCCGCCAGAACCAGTCGCTGTGGCCCTTGCTCCAGCCCATCGACGCGAGCGAAGGCGTGGGCTGGATCGACTCCAGCGTCCATCGCATCGGCTCGTCGGGCGCGGCCTCGTGGGCGCTCGCGCGGAAGCGTCCCTGCAGCAGCGCGCCCTCGACGTCCGCCATCGCATGGCGGTGCTGGATGCGTAGCGTGGATTCGACCTCGCGCGACTTGAGCGCGCCGGGAAGCGCCACCTCGAGGCGATAGCGCCCGCGCGGCAGCCACTGGATGCGGGGAGACCCTTCGTAGGCGCTCTCGAACACCGCGCCGTCCTCCGTGCGCAGCTTGGCCTCGAATCGCGGCTGGAAGACGATCGGC
>Ga0207705_10004755_pt1 | contig 10228 bp, 8 predicted proteins | sample KBSC13metaG_FD_184314 | JGI IMG/M metagenome (GOLD analysis project Ga0207705, IMG submission 184314) | Corn rhizosphere microbial communities from Kellogg Biological Station, Michigan, USA - KBS C1-3 metaG (SPAdes) (version 2) | ecosystem: Host-associated > Plants > Roots > Rhizosphere > Soil ...
CCCGTGGCTGAAGCATGAGATCGTCGAGCCTTACGGGATGACGGTGACCCAGGTTGCCGAGCACCTCCATGTCAGCCGGCAGAACATGAGCCTGCTGCTGAACGGCCACGCCAGCCTGAGCGCAATGATGGCGTTGCGCTTCGAAAAGGCGTTTGGCATTTCGGCGGATACGCTGCTGCGAATGCAGGTGACTTACGACCTCGCGCAAGTGCGGCTGAGCGGGAAGGAGCCGGATGTGGAGCGGGCGGCGGACGCGGCTTGAGACAGTGACAAGGTTATCGGGCATATCCGATCAGAGGCTGCTGCGTTGCCTTCGCTGTGCTATTGCGCGCCTGGAGAGAGACCGAACGTGACCGAACACCAGCCTCTGAATACCGCCCCGCTGCCCGTGAAGCTTCGGGTTGAGGACTATCTGCTGCTCGACGGCTCGAGCGCTTTCGAAGCCTACAACAAGACCGAGCTGATCGAGGGAGAAGTCTATTTCATGAACGCCCAGCACCGGCCGCATGCGCGGGTGAAGTCGCGGCTATATCTGGCCCTGGCCGATTCGCTCAAGGGAACCGGCCTGGAGGCTGTGGTCGAGGGCTCGGTGGAAATCCCGCCGCATAATGTCCCCGAACCCGACATCGTCGTCACCAGCGAGCCGGAGGGCGAGGGGTTGATCCCGCTTCGCTCGGTGCACCTTATTGTCGAGGTGGCGGACAGCACGCTGAAGGCGGACCTGTCGGTCAAGGCGGCAATCTATGCGCGCGAGGGCGTGCCCGAATATTGGGTGGTGGATGTAGACGCTCGAGTGATCCACCAGATGTGGGCGCCTGAAGGCGAACTCTATTCCAACCGACGGGAAGTCGCGTTCGGCGAGCCGCTCACTGCAGCGACGATTTCCGGGCTGATGGTGGAGACGGCGGCAGTCTGAATTGAGCATTGGGTAACCGGAACGTCGTGTCCCTAGAATGTCGATAGCGGTTATCATACTGAGATCAATAGAGTGCTGCGGCGATATGCGGCCCGGCGAAGGTTATGAGTCTAAGAGCAACGCAACTTTGGCTCTGAGATGAGAAAATTCGATTGAGTCAGTCAGAAGCTTCACTCGGCCGAGACTAATCCGGTCCGCTCCGGGTAAAATTCCCATTGGGCGGGATCGCGATGATCCGCGATTTCACTGACGTTGGGTTGGAAAGCGAAGACGTAGATATGAGCTGCTCGTCCGGGTTCTGCGACGAATAACGGACCCTCCCAGCGCCCGCTCCGTTCCCTGATGTCAAAGCTCGGATTGATTTTGCCGTGTGCTGGCGGTGCCCAGGATTGCCGCGCCGCCGATTGTTTGACTTCGAGACGTTTGCCATCACTCCGTTCGAAATCAAACGAGCTGTAGTCGCCCGCTCGCCATACCCACTCCGGTTCCAACGCCATCGCAACAATTGCTTCAACGACGTGGCCTCGCAGCACGTTTGTGACAAGCGGCTTGCCGAAGGCTTCGTTGCTCACCCTCTCAACAACCTGCTGAATTGAAGGCAGGCGAGTTGTCACCGCGTAAGCTTCTTGTACGCCAACCTTGTCGGCCGATCCGCCGCATCGCCCAACCTCCGCCGCTTGTCTTCCTCGTAAGCCTCGAAGTTGCCTTCGAACCACTCCACATGGCTGTCGCCTTCGAACGCCAGGATGTGCGTCGCCAGGCGGTCGAGGAAGAAGCGGTCGTGGCTGATGACGACGGCGCAGCCGGCGAAGTTCTCGATCGCGTCTTCCAGCGCGGCGAGGGTCTCGACGTCGAGGTCGTTGGTCGGCTCGTCGAGCAGCAGCACGTTGCCGCCGGTCTTGAGCATCTTGGCCATGTGCACGCGGTTGCGCTCGCCGCCCGAGAGCTTGCCGACGTTCTTCTGCTGGTCCTGGCCCTTGAAATTGAACGCGCCGACATAGGCCCGCGTGGACATGTCGTTGCCATTGACCTTCATGTAGTCGAGCCCGTCGCTGATCTCCTCCCACACGTTGTGCGCGGGGTTGAGGTGATCGCGGCTCTGGTCGACGAAGCCGAGGCGCACCGTGGGGCCGATGTCGATCGCGCCGCTGTCGGGCGTCTCCTTGCCGGTGATGAGCTTGAACAACGTCGACTTGCCGGCGCCGTTGGGGCCGATCACGCCGACGATGCCGCCCGGCGGAAGGGTGAAGCTCAGACCCTCGAACAGCAGCTTGTCGCCATAGGCCTTGGAGATGTCCTTGACCTCGATGACCTTGCCGCCGAGCCGCTCGGGCACCTGGATAACGATCTGCGCCTTGCCCGGCTTGCGGTCCTTCTGCGCTTCCTGCAGCTGCTCGAACTTGCGGATGCGCGCCTTGCTCTTGGTCTGGCGCGCGGCCGGGGTCTGGCGGATCCACTCGAGCTCTTCGCGTAGCGCCTTGGAGCGGCCGGATTCCTCGCGCTCTTCCTGAGCGAGGCGCTTGGCCTTCTTCTCGAGGTAGGTCGAGTAGTTGCCCTCGTAAGGGAAGTACTTGCCGCGATCGAGCTCGAGGATCCAGTCGACCACGTGATCGAGGAAATAACGGTCGTGGGTGATCATCAGCACCGCGCCGGCGTATTCCTTGAGGTGGTTTTCGAGCCATTCGACGCTTTCGGCATCGAGGTGGTTCGTCGGCTCGTCGAGCAGCAGGATCGACGGCTTCTGGATTAGCAGGCGGGTGAGGGCGATGCGGCGCTTCTCGCCGCCCGAGAGATTGTCGACCCGCCAGTCGCCCGGCGGACAGCGCAGCGCTTCCATCGCTATCTCGAGCTGGTTGTCGAGCGTCCAGCCGTCGACCGCGTCGATCTTCTCCTGCAGCTCGCCCATTTCGGTGCCCAGCGCGTCGAAGTCGGCGCCGTCCTCGCCCATCTCGATGCCGATCTGGTTGAAACGATCGACCATGTCGGCGATCTCGCGCGCGCCGTCCTTGACGTTTTCGAGCACCGTCTTGCTCTGGTCGAGCTCGGGCTCCTGAGCCAGATAGCCGACGGTGATGTACTCGCCCGGCCAGGCCTCGCCCGTAAACTCGGTGTCGATCCCGGCCATGATCTTCATCAGCGTCGACTTGCCGACGCCGTTGGGGCCGACAATGCCGATCTTGGCGCCCTGGTAGAACTGCAGGTTGATGTCGCTGAGCACCGGCTTCTGCGCGCCGGGGAAGGTCTTCGTCATGCCCTTCATGACGTATGCGTACTGGGCGGCCATCGGGGGTCCTCGGGTAATCGGGTGGTGTCAGGAGTTGGCGCGCAGATAGGCGGTTAGAGCGGCCGCGGCAAGCACGGCGCGGCCCTTCGACCGCCGCGTCGCCCGGCGGTTCGCGGAACCTTTGGCCCGCCGCGCCATTGCCGAACCGCGACCCCTATTTCGGCGCAGGAGAGTTCCATGAAATCTATGTTAATCCCGGCACTTCTAGTGGCCACCAGCATCGCATTGGCGACGTCGGGCTGTTCCAAGAAGGACGACGACACCACCAAGACCACCGCCGCTACCGACACCGCGACGCCGGCCGATACCGGCACTCCCACCGCGGCGGCTCCGGCGGCGGACAGCCACGCGGCCCAATTCCTTACCGATGCCATTCGCGGCGACAACGCCGAGATCAAGGCGGGGCAGGCCGCGCAATCGATGGGCTCGAGCCAGGGCGTCAAGGATTTCGGCAAGATGCTGGTCGACGATCACACCAAGGCGCGCGATCAGGCCAGCCAGGTCGCCACGGCGATGAACGTGCCCGTGCCGTCGGATACGCCGCCGGAGGCCGATAAGGACCTGAAGATGACGATGGGCATGTCCGGCGCCGGCTTCGACAAGGACTTCATCGCGATGGAGGTGAAGGATCACAAGAACGACATCGCCAAATTCGAAGCGGAAGCGAAGAGCAGCGATCCCTCGCAAGTGACCGACCTGGCCAAGCAGACCGTCCCGGTGCTGAAGAAGCATCTGCAGACCGCGCAGTCGCTGCAGAAATGATCCTGGCGGAACGGGGCGGCGCGGCCGCCCCGCCGTTCCTTCGAAATCGCGCTCCGCGCCGCGGCTGTTGGTGCCGCCGGAGCCCGTTCCCCGGCGTCTAACGCGCGGGTTACATGACGAAAATTTCATGCTTTCGTCAGCGGCCGGTCGTGCGCCGGCGGCTACTCCCACGCCAACCCGCGCGCGCTCCTGATGGCGCGGGCTAGCCGGGGTTGTGGGTGCTCCCGTTCCCGCAGTGTCGGCTCGTCCCCGCGGTGCGATCTGGATTGGCCTCGCGCCGATCGTCAGGTCGGGCGCGGCAGTTCCCCCTGGCGGTCCAGCCCCAAGGTCCCGCCGGGGGGAACTCGTCGTCTCAGCCTTGCGGATCAGGCGGCGACAGGCAGGATAAGCCGGACGATCAGCCCCGGATGCGCGTCGTTCAGTTCGACGCGGCCGCCGTGCAGCCGGGCGGTCGCCTCGACCAGCGCCAGGCCAAGCCCATGCCCGCCGGCATGGCGCGAATGATCCAGCCGGCCGAATCGTCGCAGGGCTTCCTCGCGGCGATCGGCCGGGATGCCGGCGCCGTCATCGGCGACCGAGATGACGATCGCATCGCGTTCGCGCGTGACCCCCAGGTCGATCCGCGAGCCGCCCTCCGCATGGCGCAGCGCGTTTTCGACAAGGTTGCCGAGCGCCTGGCCGAGCAACTCGCGGTGGACGGGGAGCACCATTCCCTCCGCGGTTTCCGCCGCGAGGACGAAGCCGCTGTCCTCCGCCGCAGGGCCGTAGATTTCGACCAAATCGCCCAGCACGGCGGCAAGGTCCACGGCTTCGAAGCGATCACGGCCGATGCCGGCCTCGGCGCGGCTGATCTGCAGCGCCGCGGTCAACATCCCCTGCAAGCCTTCGGCCTCCTGTTGCGCGGACTCGAGCGCTGCGCGCGCGCCGGCATCCCGGGCGCCGACGGCGGCGCGCTCGATCACCGATTGCAGGCGCGTTATCGGCGAGCGCAAGTCGTGCGCCAGGCCGTCGGTGACCAGCCGCAGTTCCACGACCAGAGCCTCGATCTTGTCGAGCATGCCGTTGAACCCGCGGCCGAGCCGGGAGAACGCGTCGTCGCCGGTTCCGACCTCGACCCGCTGCGACAGGTCGCCTTCGCCGACCCGCTCGGCTATCCCGGCGATGCGCGCGACCCGGCGCTCGATGATCCGCAGCAGGACGAACACCAGCCCCAGCGCCAGGGGCCCGGCAATCGCCAGCGCCAGCAGGAACGCCCACTGGTTGGCGTCGCTCAGTTGCTGGCCGCCGCTCATGACGTAGCCCGTCACGAGGCGCGAACCGTCGGGGAGCGGAGTGATCAGGAGCAGCACCCGGTGGCCCACCCGATCGCCCGGACGGCGCATGGCGATCTCGAACCAGCGCGCTCGCGGGGTCAAAGCGCGCGGCCACGCGGGCAAGTTGCCGGCCACGATTTTCCCCGAGGCGTCGGCGTAGGAGATGACTTCCTCGCCGAGCGGATTGAAGCGCACCCGGTCGCGAATCGCCGAGGTCAGGCCGCGCGGGCCGTCGCCGACATATTCGGACATCAATTCGTCGCGCAGCTCGGTCACCAGCGAAGACCGTTCAATCGCCAGCGCGCGGGCGCTGGCGAAGTTCATGAAGCCCAGCATCGCCAGCGTCGGCAGGAAGATCGCCGCGAACAGCAGCGCGGCGAGTCGGCGAGCCATCTAGCGAGTGGCGCCCAGCCGGTACCCGGCACCGCGCACGGTGTGGAGGATGGGATCGGGGAAGCTTTCGTCGATCTTCTTGCGCAGGCGGCTGATGTGCACGTCGATCACATTGCTGCCTGGATCGAAGTGGTAATCCCACACACCTTCGAGCAGCATCGTGCGGGTGACCACCTGGCCGGCGTGGCGAAGCAGGTATTCGAGCAGGCGGAATTCGCGCGGCTGCAACTCGATCGCCCGGCCGGAGCGACGCACCTGGCGGGTCAGCAGGTCCATTTCGAGGTCGCCGCAAGCAAGCGAGGTGACGGTGCGGGTTCCCGCCCCGCTCTTGCGGATCAGCAGGCGCAGGCGGGCCAGCAACTCGGCGAACGCAAAAGGCTTGACCAGGTAATCGTCGCAACCGGCGTTCAGGCCGTCGACGCGGTCATCCGCGGCGCCGAGCGCGGAGAGAATGATGACCGGCGTCTCGATGCTGGCCGCGCGCAGCGCGCCGAGCACCGCCATGCCGTCCATCTGTGGCAGCATGCGGTCGAGCACGATCGCGTCGTAGCTGCCGTCGGTCGCCAGGAACAGCCCGTCGCGGCCGTTGTCGGCGCAATCGACCGAAAACCCGTGCTCGTCGAGCCCGCGCACGACGAACGATCCCGTCGTCGCATCGTCTTCGATGACCAGTATCTTGTGCCCCATTGCGCCTCCCGCCGCTCCGGCCTGGCGGATGTCACCTTTCCGGAGGCTGACAGAAACGTGACGTGGCTGTCAGCTTCGCGGGGACATCTCCCACACACCGCTACCAGCGGGGAAGCCGTGGCGGAAGCGTCCAAAGCTGCGATTGCCTTCGCGCAGTTCGATGGTCTTGCGGCCGATCGTCTTGCGGCATTTCTCGAGAGCCAGCCAGGGATTGGGTGCGACGCATTCCATCCGCTGCGTGCTCTCGTTCCCTTCGGGGTCGAACAGTAGCGTGTAGGTCGGCATTGCAGGGCTCCTCCTTCGATTCGCCCCCTCCGTTTCGGCAACATACACCCGCTGGGGCTTGCCGTAGCCAACTTTTGTAAAGGTCGATGTCGGTCGAAGCGGTCACCGCTGTGCTATCGCCTGCGAAAAACTGGTCGGGGAGACAGGATTCGAACCTGCGGCCCTCTGCTCCCAAAGCAGATGCGCTACCGGACTGCGCTACTCCCCGACCCTTCTCGCCGTCGCTTCCCCGCGGAGAAGACTGGTGGGCCCGGCAGGATTCGAACCTGCGACCTAGCCGTTATGAGCGGCCAGCTCTAACCGCTGAGCTACAGGCCCATCCGTTCGCGAGCGGCCGCGAGGTAGCCGCCGGGCCGGGCGATGGCAAGCCGCCCTAGCGTTCGACCGCGTCCATGATCCCGGCGACGGATGTCGGGCGCACGCCGCGCATGTCGCAGTAAGCCAGCACCCGCCGCCACCAGTCGTAAAGCGCATCGAGGTCGTGCTCGTCGCGCACATAGGGGGTGTGGCCCGCCCGGAGCGAGGGGCTGTGGAAGGAGAAGACGAGCAATGGCAAGCCGTCGTCCATCGCGATGTCGATCCCGCGGATCGCTTCTTCGACGCTGACGCCTTCCGGTGTCAGCGGAATGCGTTCGAGCAAGCCGAGGCGCGAGAGCAGCCCGCGCAGCTGCGGCGCGCGCCATAAGGCCGGGTAAATCTGGTCCCCCTGACGCCGCAGCAGCCCCCAGAAAACGCTCGTCAGCGGCAGCTCGAGCAGGGCGCGCTCCGCGTCCAGCCAATAGGGCGCCAGCGGATGGCGGCGATAGTCGGGGCCGCCGGCGGCCGAATAGTCGAACTTCGAGCGTACAGAACTGTCGATGGCGATGCCGTTGTCCCGCAGCACCTCGGCGGTGTGCGGCCCGGTGCCATAGCGCCCCGCGCGATAGATCAGCGGAGCGACGCCGAACTTGTCCTCGATCATGTCGCGCAAATTGCCGAACTTGGCCGCCTCGAGATTTGGCGGCAGGTTGCCGGCAAAGGACGTGTGGGGGCTGAGCTCCTCGTCGAACGGCGGGTTGACCCACGGATGGAGCTGGACGCCGATCTCCGCGCGGCCGGATGCCAGGGGCGCGCGCAGGATGTCGGCAGCGAGGGACGACGTCGCGACCGGCCAGTCGATCAGATAGATCGGCACGACGCCGAGGCCTTCGCAGAACTCCTGGAACTTCGCGAGCCGGGGGATGTGGTCGAGGCCGTGACCTTCGCGGGCCAGCGGCTTGCTCCAGTCGAACTCTTCCTCGGTATCGACGGTCACGATGTACCGGCACCCGAAACCGGGTGCGAAACGAGCGAGGCGCCCTTTGGGCGGCGGATCGGGAATTGCCGTCATCGCCGCCTCCCCCCTGTGAGCGACTTGTCAGGCGGCGTCCGACGCGCCGCCTTCCTCTCGCTGGCTATGGTCCGGCGCTCCGCCGGTCAAGGCCGGGAGCGACAGGACGAGGGTTTCCCCCTGGAGAACGAGCGACCCACCGGCCCCTTCCGCTTCGCTGCGCGCCAGGCGCAGGGTGAAACCGGTGCCGAACATTCCCGCGCTGAGAGTGGACGCCTCGCTGCGTGCGCCGGTGGCGAACAGGTCGTCCTCACCGGCGAGGCCGAGCGGCAGTTCGGCATGAAGCTCTGTGCCGCGACCGGTGCTGCGCAGCGTGAGCTCGATCACTTCGCCCGGCGCCAGCGAGCCGGCCAGGGAAGCGAGCAGGCGCCAGGTCAGCAGCGCAGCGTCGGCCGCGCCAAGCCGGACAGCGAACACTTCGCCGGACGTCAGCAGCCGCAAGTGAGCGCCACGCGGGCGCGTGACGCCTTCCAGCCGGCGCAAGGTGCCCTCGACGATCAGGCGGATATTGCAGCCATCGGCCGACATCTCCTCCGCGCCGCTTTCCAGCCTGGCCAGGCGGTCGATTTCGTCGAAGCCGGCGAGCAGCCGCGCGGCGTCGACCCCGATTGCCCCGGCGAGCGCACGATAGGCGTTTGGCGCAGGCCCGAACAATTGCTGCTGGATGATCTCGGCGAACCCCTGAATCGCGTTCACCGGCGTGCGCAGCTCATGCAGGACCTGGCGCATGCGGTCGCCCGCCGGGCTTTGCGCCGGCTGGGTCACAGGCTGGAACGGCCGCCGCATGCGGCCCACATGGCCCCGAAATATTCCGCTGGTGGGATCGAAGCGTGGGACGGCATCGATGCGCCACTCTCCCGCGACCAGCTCCGCGCCGGGCAGCTCGATGCGCCCCGCGCGCACGATGCCGCGCCGGCGCAGGGCCAGATCGGTCGTGGCGTCGCCGCGCGCGCCCTCGTACTGGTTGCCGGCCAGGCGAAGCCCGACGACCATCGGGGCCAGGTGTGCCTCGGCCCAGTCGATCCGGCCCGCCGCGTCGGTCGAAAAATCAAAGGCAGTGACCGGCGCCGCCTCGGCCATCAACTCGCCGATGTCGAGCGGCAGCCGTGGGGCGACCGCGGCGCTGCCCCGTCGCGCCTTCTGGAACGCCTCGATGCGGCGGACGAGCGCGCCGATGCCGGCGCCCGACTCCGCCGGCTTATCGCTCTCCGGCGGCGCTGGCCGCGCGGCCTCGGCGAGCAAGACTGGCCGTTCCGGCAGGACCAGGTCCTGAACCCCGAGGCGGGCCAGCAACCGGCGGACCGAGCCCGGCAAGTCCCGCCGGTGGCGCAGGAATCCGCGCGCCGTGACCGGGAGCGAGGGGATCAATTCGAGCCACTCGCTTTCGCGCAGACGAGCGGCCGCCATGACGGCCGCGGCCACTTGCGGCTCGCCCCGGGCAAGATGAGCGACGAGCCCGGGATCGCGCAAGCGCAGCCAAGGTTCGCGGACAATTCGCGACTGTTCGATCGCCGGAAGAATCTCCGAGATCTCCGTCAGCCGCGCGTAAGCCGCCGCGACCATCTCTCCGTTGGCATCGGGCGGATTGCTGCCCAGAAGGTCGAGCAATTGGCGCAATTGCGTGCGCGCCGCGCGCTCGCCCGCGGCGCCGGAGCGCAAGACGGTGGCGAGACGGTCGTCGAACTGCATCGAAACTCCGGCTGCGCGCGCGGAAACACGCGCGGGCGAATTGCCCTTAGCCGGTGGATTGTCGCCCGGAACGGAAAGCTCCGCGGCGTTGCAAACCGGGACAATTGCGCCCATAGATAATAATGTTACCTAGCCCGCGATACTTTTGTCGCTAAGTTGCAAATGTCGCGTCGCGATTCGATGAGGCGATCTCGGGGGAGTAGCGCGGACACGATGGCATCGCTTGATTCGATCGACCGGCGGCTTCTGGCTGAATTGCAGGACGAAGGCCGGGTAACCAACGTCGAGCTCGCCCAGCGCGTGGGCCTCACCGCTCCGCCATGCCTGCGCCGGGTTCGCGCCCTTGAGGAAGAGGGCGTGATCAAGGGCTACCATGCGGAGCTCGACGCCTCCAAACTGGGCTTCGCGATCACCGTGTTCGCGATGGTCAGTCTCAAGAGCCAGGCCGAGGAAGACCTGCGCGCGTTCGAGCATCACGTGCAGACCCTGCCCGAAGTGCGCGAATGCCACATGCTCAACGGCGAGATCGA
>Ga0207705_10004760_pt1 | contig 10225 bp, 12 predicted proteins | sample KBSC13metaG_FD_184314 | JGI IMG/M metagenome (GOLD analysis project Ga0207705, IMG submission 184314) | Corn rhizosphere microbial communities from Kellogg Biological Station, Michigan, USA - KBS C1-3 metaG (SPAdes) (version 2) | ecosystem: Host-associated > Plants > Roots > Rhizosphere > Soil ...
TCGGCCTGTCCCTGCAGCTCGACGGCTTGTTCGGCCGCGACGACCGGCCCGACCACTTCCCGCGCGCCGCCGTTGCCGAGGTCATGGGGATCCGCACGGCCTGGCTCGAGGCAGGGCCGCGCGACGCACCGCCCGTCCTGCTGCTCCACGGGCTGGGCGCGACGAACGCCTCGCTGCTCCCCGTCCTCGCCGACCTCGCCCACGACCACCGGGTGGTCGCGCCCGACCTGCCGGGCTTCGGCAACTCCGGTGCGCCGTCGGCGTCGTACTCCCCCGCCTGGTTCGCGGCCTGGGTCGAGGCGCTGCAGCGGCACGTCGGGATGAGGCGTGCGGTCGTGCTGGGCAACTCGCTCGGCGGTCGCATCGCTCTCGAGCAGGCGCTGACCCATCCCCGCTCCGTCACGGGGCTCGCGCTGCTCACCCCGTCACCGGCCTTCCGCCGGCTGCGGCAGCTGGTCCCCGTCGTGCGGCTGCTGCGGCCCGAGCTGGGAGGCGTGCCGCTCCGGCTCTCGCACGCCCTCGTCGTCGAGGCCGTCCGGGCGATGTTCAGCGACCCCGACCGGCTGCCGAGGACCTGGTACGACGCGGCCGCCGACGAGTGCGTCCGCGTCTTCCGCTCCCGGGCGCACCGGGTGGCGTTCTTCGCGTGCGCGCGGCAGATCTTCGTCGAGGAGGCCCACGGCCGGCACGGCTTCTGGGACCGGCTGCCGGGGCTCGCACCGCCCGCCCTCTTCATCTGGGGCGACCGGGACCGTCTGGTCCCGTCGACCTTCGCGGCCCACGTCGCCGACTCTCTGCCGGACGCTGGTTCGATCGTGCTGGAGGACTGCGGGCACGTCCCGCAGTTCGAGCACCCGGCCGAGACGATGGCCCTCGTCCGCGGCTTCATGTCGCAGCTGTCCTAGCCGTCGCCTAGCGTGACCCGCGTGACGACGACTGCCGAGCGCAAGAGCGAGATCCACCCCAACGCCGTGCTGGCCATCGTGCTCACCGCGGTCTTCATGAACCTGCTCGACATCTCCATCGTGAACGTCGCGATCCCGAGCATCCAGAAGGACCTGACCGCGTCGTTCGCCGAGATCCAGCTGGTGCTCGCGGGCTACCAGCTGGCCTTCGCGTGCCTGCTCATCACGGGCGGACGGCTCGGCGACATCTACGGCCGGAAGCGCTTGTTCATCCTCGGGATGGCGGTGTTCACGCTCGGCTCCCTCGGCTGCGGCGTGTCCGGCAGCCCGACGCTGCTCATCCTCTTCCGGATCGTGCAGGGCGCGGGCGCGGGACTCATGGTCCCGCAGGTGCTCTCCACGATCCAGGTCACCATCCCGCCGCGCGACCGCGGCCGTGCGTTCGGGCTGTTCGGCGCGACCATCGGCATCGCGACGATCCTCGGTCCGCTGGTCGGCGGCGCGCTCATCTCGCTGAACCTCTTCGGCACCGACTGGCGGATGATCTTCCTCGTCAACATCCCGGTGGGCATCGCCTCGATCACGGCCGCCTTCCGGCTCCTGCCCGAGACCGTGGCCCCCGACGCGCCGCGGCTCGACATCCCGGGCGCTCTCGTCGTGACGCTCGGCCTGTTCCTCGTCGTCTACCCCTTGACCGAGGGCCGTGAGAAGGGCTGGCCCGTCTGGCTGGTCGCCATGGTCGTCGCCGCGGTCCCGGTCCTGTGGGCCTTCGTCGCGGTGCAGCGGCGCAAGACCGCGGCCAACGCCAGCCCCCTGGTGCTCATGACGCTGTTCGGCAACCAGAGCTTCCGGGTCGGCCTGGTGGTGAGCCTCGTCTTCTTCGCCGGCATCCCCGCGTTCTTCTTCACCTTCGGGCTCTACCTGCAGATCGGACTCGGCTTCTCAGCCCTCCACGCCGGCCTCACCGGCTTCCCGTTCGCCCTGGGCACGGCGATCGCCTCGTCGCAGTCGGACCGCATCGCCAAGCGGATCGGCACCAACATCCTGCGCTTCGGCGCCGGCCTGCTCTCGCTGTCAATGGTGATCCTCATCGGCGCGGTGCACCACTTCGGGACAGGCATCACGTCCTGGGACATCGCGCCCTTCCTGCTGCTCAGCGGTCTCGGCCTCGGCTGCTTCGTCGCTCCGCTGACCAACCTGATCCTGGCGGGCATCCACGGTCGCGAGGCGGGGTCGGCCAGCGGGGTCCTGACCACGGGCCAGCAGGTCGGGGGCGCGCTCGGCGTCGCCGTCGTCGGCATCGTCTTCTTCGGCCCTCTCGAGCCACGCCTCGGCTGCCGCGCACGCGGCCCGGACCCGGCTCCCCGCGGCTGTGCCCGCCACGGTCGCGTCCCACTTCGAGGGCTGCTTCGTCACGCAGTCGAAGGCCCCGGACCCGTCGGTCACGCCGGCGGGGTGCGGGATCCCGACGGGCACGCCCGCCACGATCCAGGCGGCTTTCGGCCGTGCCGCGGCCTACGGCCGACGCGTCGACTTCGTGCACGCCTTCGAGCGCACGCTGCTCTACGAGGTCGGTGTCTTCCTCCTCGCAGCGCTGCTCGTCACGTTCCTGCCCAGGGTCGACCCGGCCTCCCTCGGCCACGGCCCTCCCGCCGCCGAGTAGCTCGCTCAGCTGCCCTGGATCTCCCGCAGCTGCTGCGCCGCGCGCTGCGCGGTGATGACCGCGAGCGCGACGACGGGGGCGAAGGCCAGCACCGCGAGCCGGTCTCCCTCGGAGAACGCGTCCACCCGGGTCGAGTCGACCTGCAGCACACCGATCGGCCGGCCCTCGGCGATGAGCGGCACGCCGTACCACGAGCGCACCCCCGCCGAGCTGTTCTTGGCCCGGCGCTGCGCCGTCACGGTGCTGGCGATGGTGATGTCGGGCAGGTAGCGCGTCTCGCCCGTCACGGCGATCGTCCCCGACACGCCCTGTCCCAGCGGCAGCCGGGCCGCCATCGCCTCGGGCGTGGGCTTGGGCATGCCCGCCGCGATGCGCAGCTGCTCGTCCTCGACGAGGAAGATGGCGCCGCCGTCGAAGTCCACGCTGGCCTTGAGCGTCGTGAAGGCGTGCTCCAGCACCGATTCGAGGCCAAGCCGGCCGGTCACCGCCTTGGCGCCCTCCACCAGCAGCGCCGTGTGCCGCAGCTCGGCGTGCGAGGGCCCGTGGCTCTCCGGGAGCCCGGCGCGCCCGTCGCGCGGTTGCGGAACCATCGTCTCGGACACCCGGCGGCGCAGCAGGAACACCAGCTGCTGAGCGGTCACCGGCGTCCCGAGCAGGAAGCCCTGCACGGCGTCGCAGCCCATGTCCCGCAGGGCACTGAGCTGCAGGTCGTTCTCGACCCCCTCGGCGATCACCCGCAGGTCGAAGGTGTGAGCCATGCCGATGACGCCACCGACGATGGCACGGCTGCCGGCGTCGGCGCCCAGGCCGGCGACGAAGGACTGGTCGACCTTCACCTGGTCGACCGGGAAGCGCGCCAGGTAGGTCAGCGAGGCGTGCCCCGTCCCGAAGTCGTCGATCGAGAGCCGCACCCCGATGTCACGCAGCTGCTCGAGGCTCTCGACGACGTGCTCCACGTCGGCGGCGAGCGCGGTCTCGGTGACCTCCAGGCACAGCCGCGTCGGTTCGACACCGGCGGCGTCGAGGAGCTGGCCGACGCGGTCAGGGAAGCCCCGGCTCACGAGCTGCCGGAGGCTGACGTTGACCGACACCGAGAGCGGCGGGCTGCCCTCGACGGTCGGCCACAGCGCGATGTCGTGCAAGGCGCGCTCGAGGACGAGCTCGCCGAGCTCGAGGATCAGGTCGCTCTGCTCCGCGACCGCCACGAACTCCATCGGGGAGACCGCCCCGCGCCGCGGGTGCTCCCACCGGGCGAGCGCCTCGCAGCCGAGGACCCGGCCGGTCGACAGGCTCACCACGGGCTGGTAGACGACCGAGAGGTCCCGGCTCCGCAGCGCAGCCCGCAGGTCGACCTCCAGCTCGTGCGTCCGGACGGCCGCCTCGCGGAGCTCGGTGCTGAAGACGCGGTAGCGGCCGCCGCCCGCGGCCTTCGCGGCGTACATCGCCGTGTCGGCGTCACGCAGGACCAGCTCGCCCGTGTCGCCCGGCCCCGCGAGAGCGATGCCGATGCTCGCCCCGATGACGATCTCGCCGCCGTCTCCCATCGACCGCGCCTCGTTGAGGGCGGCGAGCACGCGCTCCGCGACGCCCTCGCAGATCTCCTCGTCCGCGTTGCGGCACAGGACGACGAACTCGTCGCCGCCGATGCGCGCGACCAGGTCCTCGGGGCGCATCACGTCGCGCAGCCGGACCGCGACCTGGACGAGCAGCAGGTCGCCGGCCGCGTGGCCGAGGCCGTCGTTCACGACCTTGAAGCGGTCGAGGTCCAGGAACAGCAGGCCGACCTCCTCGCCGCGCGCGAGGGCCGCGTCGAGCCGGGCGAGGAGCAGGCTGCGGTTCGGCAGGTCGGTGAGCGAGTCGTGCGCGGCGGCGTGGGAGAGCATCGCCTCGGAGCGCTTGCGCTCGGTGATGTTCTCGACCTGAAGGACGATGCGCGAGGGCACGCCGGCCGCGCCGTGCAGGAGGGTCGCGGACACGTGGCCCCAGCGCAGCCCCCCGTCGGGCCGGCGGAGGCGGACCTCGAGACGGGTGCTCGGCTCGCTGGTGGACAGGCCGTGCAGGGCGGCGGCCGTGCGGTCGCGGTCCAACCCGTCGACGACGTGCTCGAGCGGCGTGGAGAGCAGCGCGGTCGGTGGCTCCCCGACGAGCAGCGCGAGTGAGCGGTTGACCTGCAGCACGTGGAGATCGAGGTCGAGCAGGGCCATACCGATCGAGGCGTGCTCGAACGCGGCGGCGAACTGCAGCTCGGCCTGCCGCACGCGGGCGCTGCCGCGGAGCATCAGCGAGCGCAGCGCCGCGGTCGGCACGGTGAAGACGAGGCACAGCACCGCCACTGCCTGGGGCCCGACCGTCTGGCTCGTCGCGTCCAGCTGCGGCCACAGCACGGCGATGGCTGCCACGGGCACGGCCGTCGCAGGGACGCCGCGCCACCCGTACCGGATGGGCCCTTCGAGGAGGACGAAGACGCCGAGCAGCGACCCGGCTCCCGGGTGGTCCTGGAACACGGCGCTGTACGCCGCATAGACCGCGATGTCCACCGCCGTCGACCACTTGCCGAACCGCCGCGCCTGGCTGACGGTGCCGGCACGCGCGACCCAGATGGCGACGCCGAACGACACGACGGCCAGCAGCGCGTTGACGGCAGCGGGCAGGCCGAGCCCCGACGACGCCTGTGCCAGAAGGGCTATCCCGCCCGCCAGGCAGACCGCGGCGCGGAGTGTGGCCAGCAGGGCCTCGTAGCGCGCCTCGGGCAGCCCGTCGACGAGCCGGGCCAGTGCTCGGCGGAACAGCATGCGCATGCGCGGCCCCATCTGGGTGAGGGGATAGTGACTGCGAAGGTAGGACCCTCTCTGCCGGGGTCGGCACCACCCGGCAGGACCCCACCGGGGTAGCCCGTTCGGACTACCGCCGGCGACGGAGGTCGCGCTGCAGGGCCTCACCGAGCCCGCGGGTCTCGCGGCGGTTCAGCTCGGCCCCGGCCACCGCCCCGGCCAGGAACGGGGCGAGGGAGGTGAGGTTGCGCCGCAGGCGCTTCACGACCCGCTGCCGCACCTGCTGGCGGGCCGCCGTGCTCAGCACGTCGGACAGCGACGGCCCGCCGGTACTGGTGTCGAGCCCGCGCTTGGCGGCCCACGAGGTGAGGTAGGCGAAGGCCACCTGACGGCGGTTGCCGAGCGGCGCCTTGCCGTAGACGACGTGCAGCTCGGCGACGAGCTTGAGCTCCACGGCCACGACGGCGAGGGTCTCGGCGGCGAGCTGGACCGGCGCGGCGAGCAGGGCCGGGGGCGCGGCGATCTCGACCGCGGCCAACGCCCCGGCGGTTGCGCCGATGCCGGCGGTCACCACCGAGGCGTTGCGGATGAGCGCGGCAGCGAGCTCGTCCCCGGACAGACCGGAGTGGTGCTGGCGCAGCGTCAGCAGGTCCCGGACCGGCAGGTGCGGGGCGATCTCGTCGCTCAGCAGGTCCGCGAGCCGTCGGCCCGAGAACGAGGCAGCCCGGACACCGCCGGCCAGGACCCGGGCCAAGGCGCCGAGCAGGCGACCCCGCTCGCGCCGGTCGAGGTCGTCAGCGGTGAGCCGGGCGACGAGGTCGCCCAGCTCGGGCCGCTCGAGGTCGTTCACCCCCGGGGGGCTAGGCGCACTCGCGGCAGATGAGCCGGCCGCCCTTGTCACTGGCCAGCTGACTGCGGTGGTGCACGAGGAAGCACGACGAGCAGGTGAACTCGTCGCTCTGCTTCGGCAGCACCTTGACGGTCAGCTCCTCGCCGGAGAGATCGGCGCCGGGCAGCTCCAGGGCCTCGGCGAGGTCCGTCTCGTCGATGTCGACGCTGCCGCTCTGCGCCTCCGCCCGGCGGGCCTTCAGCTCCTCGAGGCTGTCCTCACCCATGTCGTCGGCATCGTTGCGACGGGGGGTGTCGTAGTCGGTGGCCATGGTCCTGGGCTCTCCTTCTTCACGTCCTGCGCGGGTGCTAACGCACGAGGGCGTCGTTCTGTGCCCGAGTCTTGCGAGCGGTTCGAGCGGCTGAGGGTAGCGGGTCGGGCTGACGGTCAGGACGGGACCGCCCTACCCTTCTCAGCTGGCGCCCAACGGGGTGACGCCGGTCACGTCTCCGCGGCGGCGCTCGCCTGGCCGTACGCCCCCCAGAGGAGCCCGGTCAGCTGCTCGGCCAGCGCCTGACGGGTGCAGTCCTGGTGCTCGAGCCAGCGGTCACCCGCCGCCTGGACCATGCCGAGGATGGCGGCGGCCCAGATGCCGGCGCGCACGTCGTCGGGGGCGAGCCGCAGCTCGTGGCCGATGCCCGCCGACAGCAGCTCCTGGAGGCGGCGCAGGAACCCCCGGACGGGTGCGCCGGACTGCGCTGCCTCCTCCGACTCGACGAGGAACCGGTAGACCTGCGGCTCCGCCTCGATCACCGACAGGTAGGTGTCGACCGTCCGCAGCACCCGCTCGCGCGAGGTCCCCCCGGCGGTCAGGGCGTCGACGAGCGCGTCCAGGAGCCGGTCGGTGTGGCGCTCGGCCAAGGCGGCGTACAGCCCGCTCTTGTCCCCGAAGTGGCGGTAGAGGATCGGCTTGGTGATGCCGGCCTCGGCGGCGATGGCGGCCATGGAGGCGGACGCCCCGTCCCGCTGCACCACCCGGTCCGCCGCGGCGAGGAGGCTCTCCCGCCGGGCGTCGCGGTCCTGCAGCGGTACGGACATCGACACGTGCCCTACGGGATCTGGTGGCCGGAGATCGCGCGGCTGATGATGAGGCGCTGGATCTCGCTGGTGCCCTCGAAGATCGTGTAGATCTTCGCGTCGCGGTGCATGCGCTCCACCGGGTACTCGCGGGTGTAGCCGTTGCCGCCGAGGATCTGGATGGCGCGGTCCGTCACGTCGACCGCGGTCTCGCCGGCGAACAGCTTCGACATCGAGCCCTCGCCGCTGGTGAACGGGACGCCGTTGCGACCCATCCAGGCGGCCCGCCAGACGAGGAGCCGGGCGGCGTCGATCTTCGTCTTCATGTCGGCGAGCTGGAACGCGACGCCCTGGTTCTGGACGATCGGGCGGCCGAACTGCTCGCGGGTGCCCGCGTACTCGAGCGCGTACTCGTACGCCGCCCGCGCGATCCCGACGGCCTGCGCGCCGACCGACGGCCGGGAGGCCTCGAAGGTCGCCATGGCGGCCTGGCCGCCCTTCTCGCGCGTCGACTGGACGGTCTCGCCGCGCTCCACCGCGGCCTGCCGCTCGCGCGCCTTGGCGAGGCGTGCGTCGAGGCGCTCCTTGCCCCCCAGCAGCGCCGAGCCCGGGATGCGGCAGTTGTCGAGGATGACCTCGGAGGTGTGGGACGCGCGGATGCCGTGCTTCTTGAACTTCTGGCCCTGCGTCAGGCCCTTGCCCTTGAACTCCGGGCCGACGACGAACGACGCCTGGCCGCGCGCCTTGAGCGAGGCGTCGACCGACGCGACGACCACGTGCACGTCGGCGATGCCGCCGTTCGTGATCCAGGTCTTGACGCCGTTGAGGACCCACTCGTCCTTGGCCTCGTCGTAGACAGCGTTCGTCTTCATCGAGGACACGTCGGAGCCGGCGTTGGGCTCGGAGACCGCCAGGGCGCAGAGCTTCAGGTCGCCCGGCGAGCCGAAGCACTGCGGCGCCCACTCCCCGAGCTGCTCCGGCGTGCCGTTGGCCAGGATGCCGGCCAGGCCGAGGGTCGTGCCGACGATCGACAGGCCGATGCCGGCGTCACCCCAGAAGAGCTCCTCCATGACGACGGGCAGGCTGATGCCGGTCTCGTCGCCCCAGGTGCTCGCGAAGAAGTCGAGGGAGTAGATGCCTGCCTTGGCGGCCTCCTCGATGATCGGCCAGGGGGTCTCCTCGCGCTCGTCCCACTCCGCCGCGGCCGGGCGGACGACGTCGCGCGAGAACTCGTGGAGCCACTTCTGGAGGGTCTGCTGGTCTTCGTTCAGGGCGAGGCTGAAGCCGGTCATGGGTGCTCCTGGTCCGCTGCTGTTACCGGCGGTAACAGTGGCATCGCCACGAGGGTGTGTCAAGCGTCTCTTGACGTTCGTTACCGCCGGTAACACTCTGGGGTGCATGGCTTCCGTGACCGTTTCCAGCTGCGTCGTGCACGGCCACGACGTGCGCTACGCACAGGCCGGGACCACGGGTCCGGTCGTCGTCCTGCTGCACGGGATCGCCTCGCGCGCCGCCCAGTGGGCATCGGTGATGTCGGTGCTCGGAGAGCGCTACCGGGTGCTCGCTCCCGACCTCCTCGGGCACGGTCTGTCCGCGAAGCCGCGCGGCGACTACTCCCTCGGCGCGCAGGCCTGCGGCGTCCGCGACCTGCTCGCCACCCTCGGCCACGACCGCGTCTCCCTCGTGGGGCACTCGCTCGGCGGTGGCATCGCGATGCAGTTCGCCTACCAGTTCCCGGAGCGCGTCGAGCGCCTCGCCCTCGTCAGCTCGGGCGGCCTCGGCCGCGAGGTCTCGGTGTTCCTGCGCGCCGCCACGCTGCCCGGCTCCGAGCTCGTCCTGCCGCTGCTTGCCGGCTCCTGGGTACGACGGGCGGGAAGCGCGCTGGACAAGCGCGTCGGCCGGTTCGTGCCCGCCGGTCTGCACGAGGCGCTCGTCGGCTTCGGGAGCCTCGGCGACGGCCCGACGCGCTCGGCCTTCGTCCACACCGCCCGCTCGGTCATCGACATCGCCGGGCAGCGGGTGGACGGTCGCGACCGGCTCTACCTCGCCGAGGACCTGCCGATGCTCGTGGTCTGGGGCGCCCGCGACGCGATCCTGCCCGTCGCCCACGGCCGGGCCGTCGCCGAGCTCGTGCCGACGGCGCGGTACGTCGAGTTCCCCGGCAGCGGGCACTTCCCGCACCTCACCGAGCCGCGCCGGCTGGCCGAGGTCTTCGAGGACTGGCTGACGAGCACCGAGCCGGCCCACCTCGATCCGTCGACGCTGACGGAGCGCCTGCGGGCTACTGCTGCGACGCGTCGAACGGGATGACCTGCTCGAGCGTCGCCCCCGACGACGCGCACGTCAGCCCCTTCTCCGGCCCGTTGCCGGCATAGGCCTGGATGAACTGCAGCAACCGCGGGTCGGTCGGCGAGGTCAGCTTCAGCTGAGCGCCCCACGCGGTGACCTCGACAGGGGCCTCCTGACCCGCGTAGGGGCTCACCATGACGAACTCGTGGTTCGCCCCGTAGTACTGCTCGAGCTGGGAGACGGTGGCCTGTGGCGCGTGCGGCGGGTACGTGATCCAGACGCCACCGTGCTCGAGGGAGTGCACGACGTTCACCTTCGGCAGCTCTCCCGCGTAGACCCCGCACTTGAGCCACACCGGGCTGTGCGCCCCTCCCACCGGCGGGGACTGCGGGTACGTGATGCCGTACTCCCCCTTGGCGAGGTGCTTGCGGCTCAGCCCTGTGTAGGTCTGCACGCCGGCGATGCTCGCGACCGGCGTCTCGGAGGCCGTGGGGGCTGGCTTCGCGGTCTTGGTCTTGCAGCCTGTGAGCAGGATGAGGGGCACCAGCAGGAAGACGGCTCGACGCACGCGACGACCCTACGCTGGCCGCATGAGAGCCCTGGTGAGCACGACGGTCCTGCTGCTCGTGACCGCGTGCGGCGCCGGCAGCCATCTCAGCGCGGCCGGGTCGCCGACCGTCCGGCCGACCGC
>Ga0207705_10004761_pt1 | contig 10224 bp, 11 predicted proteins | sample KBSC13metaG_FD_184314 | JGI IMG/M metagenome (GOLD analysis project Ga0207705, IMG submission 184314) | Corn rhizosphere microbial communities from Kellogg Biological Station, Michigan, USA - KBS C1-3 metaG (SPAdes) (version 2) | ecosystem: Host-associated > Plants > Roots > Rhizosphere > Soil ...
GGTGCGGTCGTCCATCCCCACCATGCGGGCGGGAACGATGGTCGCGGTCTGCAGCGCTTCGGGGTTGGTCAGGCCCGCCTGCTGGTAGAGCTCGAGCTCGCGCACCAGCTCCAGGCCATAGCCGTCGGTTCCGGCGACGATCCGCACGCCCGCCTTGTGGAGCCGGTCAACCAACCCGACCATCTTGTCGAAGCTCTTCTTGAAATCCTCGCGGGTGAGGCCGTCGAACAACGGATAGCCGCTGATCTTCCAGCCACGCGCGACGGCGGGCGGGGCAATGTCGGCGAACGGCGCATATTCGGGTGAAAGCGCGCTTCCGTCCGAGGTCATCAGCGGCTCCCACACCGTCAAGGTCGGGTCGATGATCGTCTTGCGCTTCGCAAGCTCGGCATAGAAAGCCTTCATCGCCGGGGAATCGAGGTCGACATCCTTGCCGTACTTGGCCGGCCCTTCGAGGCGCGCCGAGGTGTTGGCCTTGTCCACCACCGACTGCGGCATCGCCTGCATCATGATGAAATTGATGTGCGTGACCTCGTCATAGCCGGCGCGGACCGCGTCGAGCGGTCGCATGCCCGCGGGCACGTGGCCGTGGACGTGCAGGCCGAGCTTGTGCGCTTCGGCGGCGCCGGGGGCGATCCAGGCCGGATTCATCGAGGTGTAGAATTTGACGCCCCACAGCCCGGCGGCCTTGATCTTGTCGACCGCGGCGATGGTCTCCGCCTCGCTCGACACGGTCTCCGACCCTTGCGCGGCCAGCGGATCCTTGCGGTCGATGATGACCGAGATCTTGCCGTCTGGGGCGAGCAGGTCGCCGGCCGCGCGGCGCTTGTAGATGCTGTGCGCATCCTCGATCGACGAGCCGGGGCTGCGGTAATTGGTCATGCCGGTGGCGAGGTTCTGAAGCAGGTTCCAGTCGTCGCCGACGTGCTGGTGCGAATCCCACAGGCCGGGGAGCAGCGTCTTGCCGCGCCCGTCGATCACGGTCCCGCCGGCCGGAGCCTTGATCGAGCCCGCCGCGCCCATGGCGGCGACCTTGCCGTCGGCGATCAGTACCGCCCGGCCTGGGAGATATTTGCCGGCGACCGAGTCGAACATCAGGACATTGTCGACGAGGGTCGGCGTCTTGTTGGCCGTATCGAGGAAGCGGTGGGCGACATCCTTGACCATCGCCGCGGTCGCCTTGTCCTGGATGTCCTTGAGAACGGGCCCGGCCTTCTCGAAGCCCTCGGGCAGGAGCGAGATGGTGCCGGCGTTGCCGAAATAATGGTTGTCGCCGTCGAGCCAGACGGCGCTGGGCGCGAAGCCGAGGCCCTTGATGAAGGCGAGCTTGACCGTCTTCGGCCCCTGCGGCCCGTCGATCTGGACGCTCTGGCCGATGCTGAGGCTGGCATGACCGCTGGGCAGCAGGTCCATGCCCTTGTCGCCGGCCGCGACCAACGCCTCAATGTCCTTGTCGGCTGCCAGCCACGGACCGCCGTAAGTGCTGTATCGTTTGCCGCCCAGAGGCGCGGAGCCGGAATCGACCGACGTCTTCCAATGGGCGACGCCACTGGCATCGACGTTGAAGTCCTCGGTCGCGTCGCCCTGGTCGGTGTAGCCGCGAATGGCGATCGCCGTCGGACGGCCGTCCGGGCCAAGCGTGGTCAGCTGGTCATCCTCGGTGATCCATCCCCGAAGCGACATCGACATGCGATAGGCGATGCGACCGTCGGGCATGGTCCACGACCAGATGTCGCCATGCTTACCGGCGGTCGAGCTGATGGTGTAGTGACGCGCGCCCTCGATGGGCTTCAACAGCTGCTCCTTGGGCGTCGGATCGGCGATCGCGGCTGAGGCGCAGGCGGACAGAAGGACGGCAAGAATCGTGGCGCGCATGGAAGAACCCCCGGCAAATGGAATGCCGGAGGTCTGGCGCGGCTCGCTGTCGCGCGCAACCGATTGTTCGACAGGCGGCGGTATGCGTCGCTTCACGGCGCCGGAAGAAGGAAGTGGGAGGCTTCTGTTGCCCGGCGCCTCCCGTGCCGCTGGAATCCCCTTCTGTTGCCCGGTGGGGTCCAACCGCGCTTTAGCTTTGTAACTTCAGACCGTTAGGCCGTCAGTTACGCGGCAAGAGCGAGCGCCTCGTTATCGTTGGCACTTGTGTGAATGAGCCGTCACGGTGGCTCAATCCGATCGGCAACTAGGCCTTTATTGCACTCGTCGATCCTATTTCGCCCCCATCAGCAGCAGCATTTCACTGCGGCTGGTGGTGGAGGCGCCGGGGTACTGCCCCCCGGGTCCGAAGTGCCTATTCCACCCAATCATCTACCGACGTAGCCGGTTGCCCGGCGCGCCCAAGATAGTGATTCGGCGGTGAAATCACAAGCAAAGGGACTGGAAACACGCGCTGCGCTGATGTTATGCTGATTCGTGCAAATTGGTTTCCAAGGGGTCTCAAACGCATGAAAAAGCTAGTTTTTGTTGTCGCAACCATGGGCGCGCTAGCGCTTGGCGCGTGCAGCGGCAACAATCAGGACGAGGTCAGCAATGCCGAGATGAATCAGCCGGCAACCGACCTCAACGCGCTGTCGAGCGACGCGGCGAACGATGCCGCCAACAGCGAGGCCGACGCGCTCGGCAACCAGCAGAACCAGCTCGAGAACGAGAGCGCCGACAACACGCTCAACCCGAGCGACGCGCAGGAGCAGAACGTCAGCGGCATGTAACGGCTTGCCGCTCCCGGCGTGGGGCAACGGCCGCCCGGGGTTCGCCTCGGGCGGCTTTTTCTTTGCCCCGCCGACGCCTAGGGCGCCAGCCGTGAATGACGATCCAATTCCCGCAGCGACACTGATCGTCGTGCGCGATCGCCCAGGCGGCGCTCCCGAACTGCTAATGGTCGAACGTGCCCAGGGCATGGCCTTCGCGGCGGGAGCAATGGTCTTCCCCGGCGGCCGCATCGACCCCGCCGATCGTGACATGGCGAGCGTTCTGGGGGTCGACGGAGCCGCGGTCGCCGCGGTGCGCGAGACACTCGAGGAGACGGCGATCCCCGTGGGCTTGACCCCGCTGCCGGCTCGCGAGACATGCCTCGAGCTTCAGCAAGCTCTGGCGGCCGAGCAGGGCTTCGGCCCTTTGCTGGAAGCCGCCGGCCTTGCGCTCGACGCGGTCGCGCTGGTCCCCTTCGCCCGCTGGGTCCCGAAATTCCACGCGGTGCGCCGCTTCGACACTTTGTTCTACGTCGCGCCGGCGCCGGATATCGACTGGGCGCCGGAGGTCATCGCGGGAGAATGCGCGGGCGCGGCGTGGGTCGCCGCGGCGGAGATCCTGGAGCGGGAAAAGCGCGGCGAGGCCCGGCTGATCTTCCCGACGCGGCGCACTCTGGAACGCCTCGCCCAGCATTCGAGCTTCGCCGAAATCCGCGTCGACGCCGTTGCGCATCGCATCGATCCGGTCACGCCCTGGGTCGAGGAGGTCGACGGACAGAAATTCATCACTATTCCGCCCGATCTCGGCTTTCCGGTGACGAGGGAGCGGCTCGACGGGCTCTGGCGCGGCTAGGCCGGCGTCCGAGTCGCCCATCAAGCGCATAAGAAAAGGGGACCCGCAGCCGCGGATCCCCTTATCGTCGGACCTTTGAAGCGTTTACTTCAGATGGTTCGACAGATGCTTGTTCATCTCGAACATGCTGACGCGGTCCTTGCCCCCAAAGACCTTCTTCAGGGTCTCGTCGGCGACGATTTCCCGTTTGTTTTGCGGGTTTTGCAGATTGTTCTTGCGGATGTGATCCCACACCTTCGAAACGACCTGGCTGCGCGGCAGCGGATCGTTGCCGGTGATCTTCGCCAGATCCGCCGAAGGTTGAACCGGACGGGCCAGCCCGCCCCCCGCTTTACGACCAGTCCCTTGTGCCATCAGGCCCTCCTGTTGTTCCCCTCTTCGTAGAGCGCAACTCGAAGGCCTTTGCAATGGCCCAAAGCGAACATGGATCAAGAAGGCGGCGCCCCGAACGGAACGACCCGATTGGCGGCGTCGTGGCCGATGTCCGCACGACCGCCAAATGGGATGCCGGCGCGGGTGCACCAGTCCTCGACAATCGCGACCTCATTGGTTCCGAAATCCGGGTCATTGCCGATGATGTCGCCGACCCGGCCGAGCCTGATGCGCGCAGCGCGGCGGACGTTGTCGCTAGCCGTGACGTGGAACATCGTGCGGTCGATCCGGTAGAGATGCTCGCTCACCTCCTCGACGATCAGGTCGACCCCGGCGAAATCGGGCTCCAGCGGTGTCCCAAGCAGATTGGACAAGACCGTGAGGTTGAACGCCATCGCTCGCTGCTGAAGATTTGGCTCGAGCGCTGAGGGGGCCCGCTCGACCAGCCAATCCAGCGCGCGCCGGACCGCGGCTTCGCCGTCGCCGAGACCGTGATCGCCGCGCACGATGTCCTGCGGCATCGGTCCCCACGCGACTTGAAGTCCGGCCTTGTGAAAGCCGGCGAGCAGGAATCCGGCGTCGCTGTAGCCCATGTAGAGCTTGCCGCGCGCGGCACCGGGCAGGTCGGCCAGCGCCGCCTCGGCAATGCGATTGGAGCCATAGCCACCGCGCGCGAACCAGATCGCGTCGACGGATGGGTCGGCCATGACCTCGCGCAGCGCGGCCAGCCGCGCTTCATCGGGCCCGGCGAAATGGCCGTCCGTGAGAAAGCATTGCGGGTGAATGACGAGCTCGCAATCGCCGCGCTCGGCGACGATCGCTTCGACCGCGCCGGCCGCCTCGCGCTTGAGAGGGCAACTCGGGGCGACAATGGCGATGCGCATCCTGCTCCTCTCAGTAGCGGCCACGGCGACCGCTGCGGATCAAGGCGCCGCCGGCGACGATCAATCCGATGCCGACAAGAAACGGAATTCCCAGGAAGTTGAAGGCCTGTGTGAAGTTCTTCCAGGAATTGGGTCCGCCGTAGAACATGGACATGCAAAGCCCGGTCGCTCCGGCAACCAAAATTCCGACGGCCAACAGGCAACCTCCGAGGAGCTCCTTCATTCGACCCCGGCTCCGTCATCGGCATCGGCACGCGCCCCGCGGATCATGCGTTGGCCGGCGATTGCGAGGCCGATCCCCATCGCGAACGGGATTCCGCCGTAGGCCAGGATCGCGCCGATCGCGCGAAGCGGATCGACCATTATGCCGTTCATCAGCAGGCCGATGGAGCACAGCCCGCTGGCACCGGCGATCAAGATTCCGGCCGCTGCCAGGCACCCGCCGAACAGCCGCCTCATTCGCTTGAGCCTTCCTCGCCGTTCCGGACGTCGCCCCGGCCGCTGCGAATAAGTGCGCGGCCGCCAAGCGCAATGGCCGTTCCGACGGCGAAGGGGATGCCACCCACCAGCGCGACCGTCGGCCACATCTTCCATCCCGAATATTCGCCGGGAGTGAACAGCACGGCCATCGAGCACAGGCCGCTGCCTCCGGCGATCAGGATGCCCACGGCAAGCAGCAGGCCGCCCCAGGTCTCTTTCATGGCCGCGCTTCGCCGCTCGCCGAGCGGTGGCGGGCAAGCACTCCTGCCCCCTCGGCGCCGTCGCGATAGAAGGTGTTGTATGTGTCGAAAGGAATGATCTGGCCCTCGTCCGTCACGAAATGGACGCAGCTGCGCTTCACCGTGCCGATGTCGAAATTATAGCGGTCGAGGAACTGGAGGATGACCACGCGGAAGCTGTTGGCGTAGCTCAGCTCTTCCGGGACCATCGCCTGCGGCAGGCAGCAGAGCAGTCCCGCGAGCTTCTCTTCGGTGTTGGCCTGGGCCGTCGCCAGCGAAAGCAGGTCCATCACGGCGGCCTTGAGCGCCGGGTAGGCCTCGTAGCTGATGGTGTTGGGCCCATTGAGGATGAGCTCGCGCGGGAGCAGGCTGGTGAGCGGCGTCACCTCGCGGCCCTGCCGAAGCCCGTAGCCGATCGAGATCTGGTCGGGGTTGCAGGGCAGCGGGATCATGTCCTCGGTCGCGAACACGCCCGAATTGCCGACCTCGCGCCGGATCTGGGTCAGCAGGACGCGATTGACCCGCGGGTCGAACCCTTCGTTGCGGCCGGCGTCCTGCACCGGCTGAAAGGTCACGCCGCGCACGCAGCGCCACTCGAGCGCGTGGCGGACAATATCGGCGACCTCATGGTCGTTGACGCCGCGCTTCACCACCACGACGAGGGTCGTCGACAGCCCGACCGCCTCGAGCGCTTCGAGCGCCTGCCGGCGAATCCGCGACAGCTTCGCCCCGCGCAGCGCGACCAGCGCGTCATCGTTCAGGGAATCGAACTGGAGGTAGACTTCGAGCCGCGGCGCGTAGCTGGCAAGCCGCTCCACGAATGCCGGGTCCTGCGCGATCCGAACGCCGTTCGTGTTGATCATCACGTGGCGGATCGGGCGCTTTTTGACTTCGTCGAGAATGGCAAAGAAGTCGGGGTGAATGCTCGGCTCGCCGCCCGACAGCTGGACGAGGTCGGGCTCGCCCTCACTGGCGACGAGCGCGTCGAGCATTCGCTCGATCTCCGCGAGCGGCCGATGACTTCCGTGGATGTCGGTCGCGCTGGCGAAGCAGATCGGACAGGCGAGATTGCACGCCTGGTTGATCTCGATGATCGCGAGGCAGCTGTGCTGCTCGTGATCCGGGCACAGCCCGCAGTCGAACGGGCACCCGGCTTCCGTTCGCGTCTGTGTCGTCAGCGGCCGGTCACCGGGCTTGATCCACAGTTTCTGCTGACGCCAATATTCGAGATCGTCGCTGATCAGCGTCTTCTGCACGCCATGTGCGCGGCACCGCTTGAGGTAGAAGACCTGCTCATCCTCGATGATCACCTTGGCCGGGACGAGCTCGAGGCAGGTCTCGCACAGGCTCGTCGTCTGGCCATGGAAGAGATAGTGAGCCGCCTTGCGCTGCGCCTGCTCAGGCGGTGCGGAGCTCGCCTCGAGTGTCGCGCCGCCACCAGATAATTCCATAAGCGACCAGCCCAATCATCAGCAGATGGAACACGTTCAGCGGCCCGAGCAGCCTCGGATACGGCTTCCAGAATTCCCACAGGAAGCGCTGACCAGCATAGAAAATAATCAGGGCGTGAAAAGCGTGATCGCGCGCCCAGCTCGCCCCGCTCAACCGGGCGCGAATGTAGACGATCAAAAACAAGCCAATCGCCAAGGATTCATAGAGCTCGACGGGATGGCGAGCGACTCCGTCGCCGAGGTCCACGCCCCAAGGCGCGCTGGTCGGAACGCCGTACGTGTAATCGGGCAGTCCCGCGAACAGGCAACCGAGCCGGCCGATGATGATCCCGACGCAGATCGGCAGCACCAACGCACCGCCAGTCGAGACGCGAATCCCGTGGACGAGCTTCCAGGTCTCGACCGCGATAATGCCGCCGGCGAGGGCTCCCGCGATGCTGTGCGATGGGAGAGCCGCAACCGCTCTCAGCGAGTTCGCCGAGCCGAACAACCAGGCTCCGGCAACCGCGCCCAATCCCAGAGCAATGAAATAGCTCGGCTCAACCGTCCGGGAGAGCCGCCGAGCCTGTTCCGGCCAGCGCGAATATTGCCAGCGCATCGCCAGCGCAGCCGCAATCCACGCCACCGCGTCCCCGACATAATGCGCGGCCGGGCTCGTCGGGACGTGGATCATCCGTCGGCCGGCTCCACCGCATAATCGTCGCCATAGAACTTGCTGGTGCTGCGGGTGTGGAACGTGATCGCCTTGATCGGATCGTACTTCGGCTCGCCGAGCCCCGGCAGCACCTCGAGCAGCTCGTCTTCCCAGACATAGACCGCCATCGGGAAAGACACGCGCGCCGAGGCCCGCTGGGATCCGTCGGTCGGCTTCCCCACACGGTGGGTGGTCGATGGCAGCAGATCGTTGGTGATCCGCTGCATATAGTCACCGGTGTTGATGATGATGGAGCCGAACGGCGCGCGCATCCGCACCCATTTGCCACTGCGATGATTCCACACCTGCAGGCCATCGACCTTGCTCGCCGGGAGGATCGTGAACAGGTCCACGTCCTCGTGCCCGAACAGGCGCCCCGCGCCCGACTGGTCCTGCACGGAACTCATCGGCGGATAATAGTTGAAACGCAGGCCGAAGTTGGTCCGCGTGAGCTTGCGGTCGTAGACATGCGGGTCGACGCCGAGGCCCTCGAACATCGCCTGGGCGATCGGCTTGATCAGCTGCTCATGGGCCAGGACCAGCGGCCGGAACCGGGGCTCATATTCCGCCAGCGGCCAGAAATCCTCGGGCCGGAACGCAGTGCCGCGATCCTGGGGAATGTCGAACGCGCGCCGGCACCAGACCCAGCCCTCGACCAGGTCCGGATGGATCTCGCTCGTCTCCTCGATCGGGAAATAGCCCTGGCTGACCGAGCCGTGGCGCCCGGCGCGGAAGCGCATCTTGTCGGGCAGCGAGGTGGAGGTGAACAGTTCGAGCACGCCGTCATGGGCATCGTCGTACAACGCGGTGTCGACGCCGTGGCCGGTGAGGACGGCGAAGCCGATCTCGCCGAGCGCGGCGGCGAACTCATTCGCGAAGCGCGCCCGCTCGGTGGAATCGCCGTGAAGGTAACGGCCGAGGTCAAGGGTCGCGATCTCGTAATCCTCGTCGAACGCATCGCCCTCGCCTTCCGCCAGGCGATAGGTGTGCCCCTTCAAGACCTGGTCGTATCGCTCGAACTCGCGGTTGAGCGCGTGAAGGTCGCTCATGCGACCGCCGCTTCTGCGCCGACCTTCCCCGCTTTCTCCTCCCGCCGCCCTCTCATCGAAGCGAGGGCCATGGTGGCGGCGGCGTAGAGCACGACCACGAGAACCAGCCAGCGCAGGAGGTCCAGCGGCATCGACTTCACGATCAGCGCGGCGATCAGAACCGCGGGAATGCCGCCGATCGTCAGCCCGATGACGATGCGAAAGTCGATCTGGCCGATCTGGACGTGGCGGGCTCCGGCGCCCGCCCCCATCAGGGATGCACCGCTGGCCATGATCGGGAAGCACAGCCGCGGATCCATCCCCATCAGGCTCAGCAGCACCAGCGTCGGCGCGTAATTACCGACCCCGAAATTGGCGAGAACGCCGAACGCGAAACTGGCGACGATCGCGATGATGGTCTGCAGCATCGGCAGGCCGGTCGCGGTGCCGCCGCCAGGGAATAAGTGGAGGTTGGTCATGGCGAACGCGATGGCGGCCAACAGAAGGCCGACCGCGACCGTCGCCTGGACGATCCACACCCGGGCCCGGGCAACCAGCGGAGCGCCCATCAGCCCGCCCAGCCCCGTCGCGAGCGCCCCGCCGAACAGCAAGGTTGGATCGACCGACACCCCCAGCAGAATGAGGAAGATGATGCCTTCGGTCATCGCCGGAGGCGTGAGACCCGCGATCAGGGTCGGCGGAATCAGCCGGTCCGGGACGAGCTTGCGGAACCTCAGCCAGGCGGTTGTCGTCGCGAAGCTGCCAATGCCGAGCGTGTCGAAGAAGTTCACGACCGCGCCGAGCCCGATGGCTTCGAGAGTCGGGACCGCCTTGCGCTGAACCACGGCGCGGAGGAGGATGGCGACATAGGCGGCCATCGCCAGCACGACCGGAACGAGGATTGCCATCAGCATGGCGATGGACTGTAGTGAAGTTTCGCCGCTTGTGGAGGGGGACTCATGAAGAAGCGCTCAGCTTTCGTTTTCGCAATCGCCGGACTGCTGGTCACGTCGGCGGCGCCGGCGCCCGCCACCTACAGCGTGCTCATCAGTGGCGGCACGATCTACGACGGTTCAGGCGGAACGCCCTACGTCGGCGACGTCGCTCTTCAGGGCGACAAGATCGTCTATGTCGGGCCACATGCGCCGGGCACCGCGGCGCGCACCGTCGACGCGACCGGCAAGGCGGTCTCGCCTGGGTTCATCAACATGCTGAGCTGGGCGGTCGAGAGCCTGATCGCCGACGGCCGCGGGATGAGCGACACCTACCAAGGCGTCACTCTCGAAGTATTCGGCGAAGGCGATTCGATGGGCCCGCTCACCCCCGAGATGAAGCGCCTGGCGCTGAAGCGGCAGGGCGACATCAAATATCCGATCAAGTGGACCACCCTCGCCCAATATCTCGAATATCTGCAGCACAAGGGCATCACGCCCAATGTCGCCTCGTTCATCGGCGCGACGACGGTGCGCGTGCACGAGCTCGGCGAGAAGGACGTCGACCCTACCCCCGCGCAGCTCGACCGGATGCGCGCGCTGGTCC
>Ga0207705_10004762_pt1 | contig 10223 bp, 14 predicted proteins | sample KBSC13metaG_FD_184314 | JGI IMG/M metagenome (GOLD analysis project Ga0207705, IMG submission 184314) | Corn rhizosphere microbial communities from Kellogg Biological Station, Michigan, USA - KBS C1-3 metaG (SPAdes) (version 2) | ecosystem: Host-associated > Plants > Roots > Rhizosphere > Soil ...
TCGCAAGCGCCTTTTCGTCGACCTGTTCGGCTGGGAGGTGCCGGTGGTGGACGGTCAGTACGAAATGGACCAGTTCGACAATGCCGACACGATCTATTTGATCGTTGCCGACGCCGAAGACGAGCACCAGGCATCGATCCGGCTGTTCCCTAGCACACGGCCGCATATGCTGGGCACGTTATTTGCCCACCTCTGCCCGTTCGGCGTGCCGGTCGACGATGCGACCTGGGAAAGCACTCGGCTCTGCCTGCCGCAGCGGCACGGCGCCGAGCGCCGCCGGGAGCTGCGCAACATGCTTTTCTCGGCGATGGTCGACGTCGCTCTCGATCGCGGCATCGAACGCTACACCGGCGTCGTCCCGGACCCGTTCCGCAAGGAAGTGCTGTCGCTGGGCTGGCAGGCCGAACCGCTTGGGCCTGCGGTGCGCATCCCGGGTGGGCCGATCGGCGCCTTCCTCATCCATGTCCGGCCGGACACGCCCGAGCGGCTTGGCTGGTCGGGCGTCTATTCGCCCGTGCTCGACCGGGTGCCCGCGTGAGCGCCGCGGTCGATCCCCACGCCGCGACGCTCGCGCGCGACGGCTGGTGCGTGTTCGGTCGCGCGGTCGAGCCTGGCCTGATCGCGCGGATCGAAGCGGATCTCGATCCTCGCTTCGCAGCGACGCCCCTGTGCCAGGGCGCCTTCTACGGGGAATGGACCAAGCGCTTCGGTTCGCTGCTCACGCGGTCGCCGGCGATCGAGCGGCTGGCGATGCATCCGCAGGTCCTCCAGATCGTCGGGAAGATGCTGCTGCCCTGGTGCGAGCGCATCGCGCTCAACCTGACCCAGGCAATCGAAATTCATCCCGGTGCGCTGCCGCAGTTGCCGCACCGTGACCAGGATATGTGGCAGGGACCGAAGGGTTGCCTCGAGTATCTCGTCAATGTGATGTGGCCGCTGACGGCGTTCACGCGGGCAAACGGCGGCACTCGCCTGTGGACTGGAAGCCAGCTCGACCAGGACACCCCCGTCCTCCCCGAAGAGGAGTCGGTCGTTCCGCTCGTCGTACCGGGCGATGCTCTGGTCTTCCTCGGATCCACTCTTCACGGCGGCGGCGGCAACTCCGGCGCCGCACCGCGTCGAGGCATCGTCATCAGTTATTGCCTGGGCTGGCTGAAGCCGTTCGAACTGCAATGGCTGGTCTATCCGCCGCAGGTGGCACGCCACTTCTCGCCGGAATTGGCCGCGCTGGTCGGATACGCCCAGCATCGGCCCAACCTCGGCAATGTCGAAGGACAATGTCCGTCGATCCTGCTCGGCGACCGCGTGCCCGACCATCTGCCGGCGATCGATGCGCTTCGGCCCGACCAGGCCGAGGCGGCGGCCATGTTCGTCCGGTCGCAGATGGGCGAGCTCGGCTGAGAGCCTAACGATGAGCAGGGCCGATCCCGCCGCCTTCGAGGCCGTTCTCCGCAGGGGACGCAGCGCGCTTGCCTGGGAGGTGCTGCGGCGAGATCCTGCCTATCGTGCGGCCTATGCCGCACTGCCGACTCTGCCGCCGCCCGGTGTGGCAGCCGACGCCGACTTCGCGGCGCGTTGGGGGCTGCACTTTCCCTGAAGATCCAGCACAAACATGCGCCTGTGTGTTGCCGATGTGGACGGCGGCCATTGACCCGCGTGTGCTCGCTGTTCGGGCCTTGAAGCCAACCGATGGCCGGGCCCGGCTATTCGATGGACAGTCGGCCGGTGTGAGGATGGTGCGGGGGCCGCGTTGCGAGCATCTGATAGTTGAGCCGGGTGGCGAGGTCATCAGGCTCGATGTGATCGATGGGACGGTTACTGCCGGGCCGGTGATGTTGCGCTTCGACCTCGCCGATGATGATCGTCTCGACTTGCAGGTGTCGGCGATGCGAGCGTTTCGCGGTGCAGCGTCTGTTGTGCGACCGAATGTGCAACTGGCGCGCAGACTGCTCGCATTGCAAGCGGTCGATGAGCACGATGCGGGCGCTAGCCTTCGGGAGACCGCAGACATCGTCCTTGGACTAGGCGCATGGCCGGGCGACGGTGAGCATCGGAAATCATATGTGCGGCGCTTGCTGGCCGCCGGATCGCGCATGATCGCTGCAGGTCCACGTGCAATCCTAACGAGAACCGATCCAGCATAACCACCACCCCGCGGGCGTGGGCATTTACCGTCCAATGATCACAGTTTGATGAGAAGACATGGCTCGACGTCGAGCGCTCCGGCCAGTTTACCGAGCACCGTGACGCTGGCCGACACGCGCGCGCGCTCGATCGAGCCGATGTAGCGCGAGCTCAGTCCTGTGAGATCGGCAACTTCTTCTTGCGTCAGATCACGCTCGTGGCGAAGTCGACGCAGATTGGTCGCCAGAACGTGCTTCAGATCCATCCCGACCGGGATCAGCGGGCAAGAACGAAAGTTCTAGGAACGATAGTTCCTATTCGCTATTATGGACGCCTTCGAATTGCAGGCGGACCATGGACCTCGTCGACCGGCTGGCACCAACGGGAAATGCGCTGGTCGATTACGACCGCCGTCATCTGGCCCTCTATGCGGCGTTGCTAGAGGCGGATGACGCTGGCGACAGGTGGCAGGAGGCCGCAACGTCAATCATGCAGATCGATATCACCAGGTGTGATGCTGAAGCCAGCTGGCGCTCTCATCTTGAACGGGCGCGCTGGATCGTCGGCGACGGTCTCGGGACCGCGCTCGAAGCGTTCAACCAGCACAGACCTGAAATCAAAGCCGAATAGATCTGACGTCCGGCACCTCCTAGCGACCAGGCTTCCGGCAAGGCGATGGAATCGACGATGGACTGAGGCTATCCTGCGAGCGTGGATAGCAGCGACGAAGCGAGGGCCTTTCTGATCGCCCGGCAACTGATCGCCGAACATGGCGGCGATGTCGTGCGTTTCGTCCAGGATAAGATCGATGCGCTCACCGCCGCGCGCGACTACGAGCAGATTGCGGCGTGGTTCGTCATTCGAAACGCCGTCGCACTTTCACTGGGAGCCGATCCGACCCTTCATTGACCAGTTCGCCAACGGACGGCGTCGGCAAAGGCGCCTCGCGCCGGGCCGCCGATGATGAGGAACGCGGGGATAGTGGAGCGTGCTCTGACGGACTGCTGCGCAGCCGCCAGGGTCCGCGACTCTTTTTAGCCCGCGTAGCGCTCTTGCTCGCCGCCGAAGGGCGCGGCGGCGGCTGGCCCACAGGCCCGCGCGCACGCCGCCGCGCCGGCCGGCGCTCGCAAGGGCGCACTTATGATGGCCGATCCTTCGCGGAGCGGCGCGGATCGCCGGGGCGGCCCGGCGCGATCGCGCTCTACGGCTCGCGCTGCTCGCCGCCGAGCCCCTCTCGCGTCTCGTCCTCCGGTAACGATCGCTGGCGCGGATGCGGACGCCGCGCCTGGGCGCGGCGGCGCTGCTTCTTGCCTCTCCCGTTACGGCGGGTGTGGGCGGCGCGCCCGGCTAGGCCCGTCGCGGGCGAAGCCAACCCCTTACGGGGTGCTCCACTAGCGTTCCGCCCTCACGGTGTCTTCGCCCGCTCTAAGGCGGGCCTCTTGGTCGCGTCTTGCCGCCCACCCCCGCCTTCGCGGGGAGGCTTTGTGCCTTTTTTTGGGGTGGTGTGGAGGACAGGCCATGCCCAGATCATCGAGCCGCAGTGCCCGCCGCTTGGCGGCGCAGGAACGGCAGGAACCCCGCGCGAACCTATACGACGAGGTGACCGCGCGCATCGTCGGCGAACTCCAGGCGGGGCGCTTCCCGTGGGTCCAGCCGTGGGGAAGAGCCGGTGGCACCGGCCCCGGCCTGCCGCACAACGCGCTTACCGGCCGGGCCTATTCGGGCGTCAATATCCTGATCCTCTGGGGCGCGGTCATCGAGCATGGCTGGCCCTCTCAAAGCTGGCTGACCTTCCGGCAGGCTCGGGAGGCGGGCGGCTGCGTCCGCAAGGGCGAGCGTGGCGCGACCGTGGTCTATGCCGACCGCTTCACCCCCGAGGCCGAGAGTGAGGCTGAAAAGGCATCGCTCCGGGGGAGCGATGACCAGCCGAGCCGCGCCATTTGGTTTCTCAAGCGCTTCACCGTGTTCAATGTCGTGCAGTGCGAGGGGCTGCGCGACGGGCTGACGTCCGATCCCGCGCCTCTGCCCGAACGCGAGATCGTGCCGGTCGCCGAGGAGGTTATCGCCGCATCCGGCGTCGAGTTCCGCATCGGCGGCGACCGCGCCTTCTACGCGCCGGACCCCGATTTGGTGGCTGTGCCGCCGCAGCCCGCCTTCTTCGAACAGGTCAACTATTACCGGACCTGCCTGCACGAGCTGACCCACGCCACCGGCCATGCCAAGCGGCTCGGGCGCGACCTCAAGAACGCCTTCGGCAGCAAGGACTACGCTCGCGAGGAACTGGTCGCCGAGATGGGATCGGCCTTCCTGTGCGCCGCGCTCGGCATCGTCCCGACCGTGCGGCATGCCGACTATATCGGCTCATGGCTGGAGGTGCTGCGCGAAGACAATCGCGCGATCTTCCGCGCCGCCAGTCAGGCGAGCAAAGCCGCCGACTGGCTGCTCGCCCGCCATCGCGAAGCGCACGAAGCGCGCATCGAGGGGAGGATCGCGGCATGATCCTGCTGACCCCCGAGCTTCGTCTCGCGCTGCGCGCGAACGACATCAACCGGCGCGCCGCCCAGCGCGACGAAAGGCCGGAACCCGACCCCGTTCCCGTGCTGAAACTCTTCAATCCGGTCGGCGCCGCGACATGGCTCGCGACCGAACTCGATGAGGATAACGACACCTTGTTCGGCCTTGCCGACCTTGGCTTCGGCTGCCCCGAACTCGGCTATTTCAGCCTGTCGGAGATCGCCTCGGTTCGCCTGCCATTCGGCCTCGGCATCGAGCGCGACATAGGTTTCGAGACGCCGTTTCCGCTGTCCCGATGGACCGACGCCGCGCGCCGCGCCGGTTCGATCCAATGGGCCGAAACCCTGCTGCGCCGTGCCGCAGCCGACGAGCTTCCGCCAATCGGTGGATGACGCCGGCGGCCGTTCGCCGCCATTCGAAAGCCGATCCGCCATCCCGCAGAGAGCGACGGACCGGCACTCACGAGGAGTGAAGTCATGAAACTCGAATTCATCGACATTGGCAACATCGACGACAGCGCCGTGAACATGCGGCATGGGCGCAAGGCTCCGAACGTGTCCGACATCCTGCCGACCGTGCGCGGGCGCGGGATCATCGTGCCCGTGATCCTGCGCCCCGGCGTGGTCGAAGGCCGCTTCGAACTGGTCGCGGGACGCAGGCGCGTCCACGCCGCCAGGGTCGCCCAGGCCGAGGAGGGCGCGGACCCCGAGCTTGGCCGGGTGCCGTCCGCGATCATGGAGGCGGGCGACGACGCCGCCGCGCTGGAAGCCTCGCTGATCGAGAACTTGGCAAGGCTCGACCCCGACGAGGTGACCCAGTGGGAAACCTTCACCCGGCTGGTCAGGGAAGGCCGCGCGGTGGACGACATCGCCGCCACTTTCGGGCTGCCCGACCTCGTCATTCGCCGCGTGCTGGCGCTCGGCAACCTGCTGCCGCGCATCCGCCATCTCTACCGCGACGAGAAGATCGACCGCACCACCGTCCGCCACCTGACCCTTGCCAGCAAGAGCCAGCAGCGCGCGTGGCTGGCGCTTTACGACGACGCCGACGCTTATGCACCGAGCGGCCACCAATTGAAGGCGTGGCTGTTCGGCGGGCAGTCGATCGCGGCACGGCATGCGCTGTTCGACCTCGACGGTTATGCGGGCGGGACCGTCGCCGACCTGTTCGGCGATGACCGCTATTTCGCGGACCCCGACGCCTTCTGGACGGCGCAGAACGCCGCCATCGAGGCGCGGCGCGCGGCCTATATCGAGGACGGCTGGAGCGATGTCGTGATCGTCCCCGCGTCCGAGCATTTCCATTCGTGGGAATACGAGAAGGCCCCCAAGCGCAAGGGCGGGCGCGTCTATGTCGATGTCCGCTCGACCGGCGAGGTGACCTTCCACGAAGGCTATCAGACCCGCAACGAGGCGCGCCGCGCCACCAGCGGCGAGGCTCCCGAGGGAGCGAAGCCGCAGCGCCCCGAACTGACCTCGCCCTTGCAGACCTATGTCGACCTGCACCGCCACGCCGCCGTCCGCGCCGCGCTGCTGGCCCGGCCCGAGGTGGCGCTGCGCCTGATGCTCGCCCATGCCATCGTCGGCTCGCACCTCTGGAGCGTGCGGCCCGAACCGCAGGCGACGCGCAACGACGAGGTGCGCGAGAGCGTCGAAACGTCGCGCGGCGAGACGGTGTTCGACGAGCGCCGCCGTGCCGTGCTCGACCTGCTCGGCTTCTCGGCGGAGGAACCGACCGTCACCGGGGGCAATGGCGACGACTATGGCGTGGCGGGCCTGTTCCTGCGCCTGATCGAGCTCCCGGACCCCGCCGTCTTGGAAGTGATCGCGGTCGTGATCGGCGAGACGTTGGCCGCCGGAAGCGCCGCGGTCGAGGCGGCCGGGACCGAGATCGGCGTGGACATGGCCGACTGGTGGCAGGCCGACGACGCCCTGGTCGGGTTGATCCGCGACCGCGAGGTGCTGGGCCGGATGGTCGCCGATGTGGCGGGCGAGAAGGTCGCCAGCGGCAACGCGCGCGAGAAGGCGAAGACCTTGAAGCGGATCATCGCTGACCATCTGGCGGGCAGCGACGGGCGGCCCAAGGTCGAGCGCTGGGTGCCGCGCTGGATGCAGTTCCCGCCGAGCGCCTACACCACGCGCGGCGGCGTCGGCACGGTCGCGGTTCACGCCAAGGTCGTCGCCGCGCGCGATGCGCGGGCCGCGCCGGACCCCGACGAGCGGGTCGAACCGTTCGCCGAAGCGGCATAGTTATAGGCGGGCGGGGGGTATCCCGCCCGCCGCTCGGGCCCTCCAAAATCGGCCGCGCGCCTCCGCCGTTCCGGCGTCGGCGCGCGGTACGTTCTAATGGCGATGTCGCCGGGCGCTCGCTACATCCCCCCACATGTCAGGGATTGAAGACGCCTCGCAAGCAGAACGCCAGACGGTCGAACGAACCGCCATCACCGACTACAAGGCGACTCTCCGCGAACCGAGCCGGCCACCGAGCAAGGGCGGCAATACCGGCGCGCTGCACGGCCACGCCCTCAATATCGGCGGTGTCTGGTACAGTTTCCTGGCTCTCGGTGCCCAAAAGTCGGTCTTCGCGTCGGACACGGTCGCGTTCGACTGGGCCTGGGATCCCTCGCGGAAGCACCGCAACATCGTCCGGGACACCATTCGGGTCTGGGACAAGAAGGGGTCGCCGGTCGTTCGCGGCAATCGCGGATCGAAACCGAAGCTCAGGACAGCCCAGACGCGGTTGCCCGCGCGGCGGAGAGAGTGGAAGGATTAGTCCGGGGAGGGTGAACCACCATTAGTTGCCGCGTCCCAGTTGTTACTTCGCGCGGAAACAGATCACCTTCTTCTCGCTGCCGCAGATCGAGCAGGCCTCTTTGAGGCGCTCGAAACCGCGCGTGCCGGCGAGTTCCCGCGTCTTGTGATTGGCGTGCTGCCGGACCGAAAGTCCGAGCCGCTCGCTGATGCAGTCGTCGCAGATCGGCTCCGGCGACAGCCGCTCGATCAGTCCGCGAACCTGGTCCAATACCGTCATCACGCCCCCTGTGCCCATGGTCTAGCTTCCGACGGGGGGAACGCCAAGGAAGCAGCAAGGCGAGGATGATTTCATTCGCAAATGCCCAGCCATCGCCGTGATGACTGCCGGAATCATGCACATGATCCGCTTCGTCCTCGGTCTCTGCAACCCCGGCGGCCTTGATCGATCGCGGTTTGCCGCAAGCCTTCCTCCGACGCGCAACGGCTTCGCCGACCTTCTTCCCCGGCGCGGTGCCCGCGCCTTCCTCGCGAGACAAGAAGCCCGGCTCGGGCCGTCCTCCGCTTTGCTTCGACCTGGCGGTGCGCGTCGTCAGGCCCGCGGCCTGACAACCGCATCGAGGCCGCATGGGGCGGCATCGACCCATCGAATGGAGGTTATCATGGCACAGATCGGCAGCTTCACCCGCGGCGACGGCGGCGTCTACAGTGGCGAAATCCGGACCCTCACCCTTCGCGTCAAGGCCACCATCCGGCCCGTCGAACGCGAGAACGACAAGGCACCGGATCATCGCGTGATCGCCGGCGGTGTCGAGTTCGGCGCGGGCTGGACCAAGGCAGCGCGCGAGACCGGGGCCGAGTATCTGAGCCTCAAGCTCGACGATCCGTCCTTCCCGGCACCGATCTACGCGACGCTAACCCAAGGCGACGACGGCGAGCACAAGCTCATCTGGTCGCGCTGACCGACGGGCCCCGCGCCCATCCGGCGCGGGGCTTTCAGCCTCGGTGTGTCGAAAATGCGAGATCGGTTTTCGACACTCTCCACCCAGTGCTCCTCCCGGCATCTCCGGTGTCCCGACCGCGCATTGCGGTTCCCCCCAGAGGACACCGATTCCCATGGACACCGACGACGAGATCGCCCGAGCCGGTCGCGCCAAACGCGGCTCGCCCTTCCTCAATACCGACCAGGCCGCCGCCTATCTCAAGCTGTCGAGCCGGCTGCTGAAGCGCCTTCGCCGCGCTGGCAAGGGGCCGGTGTTCCGCCGCCACAGCCGTTTCGTCCAATATCATATCGACGACCTCGATGCCTGGTCCGGCGAGCAGGCCGCGCGGGAGATCGGGCGATGAAGAGCGGCCGCCACGGCGCGGGCGACGCCCCGCTTCTCGCCTGGGGCGATGCGCTCCGCGCCGCCAAGACGCGCCGCTCGCGGCTGTGCAGTCGGATCGCCATCACCGGCGCCGGCATCGCTGTCCTGCTCGCCAGCGCGGCCGTTCCGCCCGCGCCACGCCTCGTCTGGAACGCCAGCGCGAGCGCGCCGGTCGGGCTCTATGCGGTTACGCCCGGTGCTTCAGCCGAGCCCGGCGACATGGTGGTCGCGCGGGTTCCCGGTCCCTTCCGGCGGCTTGCGGCTGAGCGCCGCTACCTGCCGATGAATGTGCCGCTGGTGAAGCGTGTCGCGGGCTATGCCGGCGACGAGGTCTGTGCGCTCGGAAACCGAATCTTCGTGAACGGCCGCCCGGTTGCGATCCGTCGCGCAACCGACCGCGAAGGCCGAACGATGCCGGCGTGGCGCGGCTGCATCCGTTTGCACGGTCGCCAACTCTTCCTGCTCATGGATAACCCTGCATCGTTCGATGGCCGCTATTTCGGAGCGACCGAAGGCGACGATGTGATCGGCCAGGCGCGACTGCTGTGGCGCCGCTGAAGCTCCTGACCGCCGCCGTGGCGCTGGCCGTCGCGACGCCCGTCCAGGCGGAATCAGTGGCCGACTGGCGGCCCTACATCACCGAGGCATCGCTCCGCTTCGGCGTGCCGACCGCCTGGATCGAGCGGGTGATGCGCGCCGAAAGCAATGGCCAGACTCGGCTCAACGGCCGTCCCATCCGCAGCCGCGCCGGTGCGATGGGGCTGATGCAACTGATGCCCGGCACCTGGGCAGACATGCGACAGAGGCTCGGTCTCGACGCCGATCCAGACGATCCGCGCGACAACATTCTTGCCGGCGCCTTGTATCTGCGCCTGATGTACGACCGGTTCGGCTATCCCGGCCTGTTCGCCGCTTACAATGCCGGTCCTGCGCGATATGCGGCCCATCTGGCGACCGGGAGCGCGCTTCCCGGCGAAACCATCGCCTATCTCCGGACGGTCGGCGGGGTGCCTTCGGCCGGGCCATCGCCCTCCGGCCAGGCACCACGCGAAGCCCTGTTCGCCGTTCGATATCCGGCGCCCAGCCAGCAGGAGCTGACCGCCGTCGTGCCCACTGCAGCCTCGCTTTTCGCGGTGCGTCGTGATGGTCGGTGAGGCGAGGTATCGCTCCACCGAGAGGTGGAAGGCTCGTCTCGACAGGCCCAGCATGACGGGTGGCGGAGCGGCTATCAAGGCCCGCGGGTACCCCCCAATTTGCTGCGCAAATCGGTTCCCCCCACGTCCGCTTCGCGGCGCTGCGCTTCGCTCCGCGGCCCTGACAGCCGCTCCGCCACCCGTCCCCCAAGCGCCGTTCTCGATGGTGAGGACGCAAGCGTTGGAGGTCATCATGGGCATGTATCAGAGCATCGGAACGGCGTCGGATCGCGTGATGGCGAGGCTGATGGCGGGTCTGGAAATCGAGTTCGGGC
>Ga0207705_10004763_pt1 | contig 10221 bp, 6 predicted proteins | sample KBSC13metaG_FD_184314 | JGI IMG/M metagenome (GOLD analysis project Ga0207705, IMG submission 184314) | Corn rhizosphere microbial communities from Kellogg Biological Station, Michigan, USA - KBS C1-3 metaG (SPAdes) (version 2) | ecosystem: Host-associated > Plants > Roots > Rhizosphere > Soil ...
GAAGATACAATATTATTTTCAATCTTTTCTCCGTTTTCAATTCCACGTTCGCAAATAGTGTACAAGCAATCCTGCTGTTGAAAGGCTGACAAATCTCCTTTTGAAGTAGTTTTCACAACCACGATTCTGCCATTAAATACACCCCTTCTGTTTGCCTTATCTATAAAATAATCTGGCAGGCCGCGAAGCAGTCTTCCGGTACCAAACTGCAAAACTCTTTCCGGCAAATCAAATATATCTGCATTTGGAAGTGTGACCTGATCCCCTCGAATATTTTTTAAGTTATATTTTGACAATTTCATTGAATTCATTTTTTTCTTTTTTTAGTAAAACACAACTTGAAGACTTTTATCTTTACTGTTCTTTATCAGATTAATAGAATAGAGTATCAAAACCATAAGTGACATTTCATGTTTCTTTTGTTTTTTTCCCCACATTCCGAAAATTTTAGTATAATAATATTGATTTATTTTATATTGACTCACTTCGCTTTACGAAGGCTTATCATTACTACCCCGTGAGGGCGAACCTCTGCAGAAAACTCGCCATCAAAAATTCCCAGATCTTTTTGCCTCCACAAATCCCTCACAATATATTTTCCTTTTATTCCTGCGTCACTCCATTTCAAAATAATATTGCGGGTAACATTGTCGGTAGTGTTAAATAATCCCGCGGCTTTACTTCCATCCTCCATATCCTTTGCAAGTACACCACAGGAATCCTGTCTTGAAATCACGGTCGCCTGTTTGCCCAAAGGATCCTGGTTTACAGCAATTACTTCATCATTTGTCAGAAGATTTAAAGTAAAATCATCCAGTTTGGTAAGATCGCAACCCAGCAGGAGCGGAACCGACATCAGGCACCAGGCGCTTATATGCGCATATTGTTCATCAGGTGTAAGCGTGGTAGGTCGTGGCCCCTTGCCCCAGCCAACCCAGCCTACAACGAGCATATCAGGGTCGTTCCAATGGCCGGGACTGGCATAAGGCGCCCACTTGTCCTGGTTAAGCAAACGGCTTTTCAAGCTTTTCCAGTTATCTCTTATGTCTCCTCCTGTCCGCCAGGCATTTGCCACTTTTGACAATTGCTGTATAGAAACAAAAGGAGTACTGTTAGAAAGGCTAAATACAATATCCCTGCCGCTGCTTCGAAGCAGATTATACATGGCTTTCGTCTCTGGTAGCTCAATGGGATTCCAGTCGTATTTCAGATAATCAAATCCCCATTTTGCCCATTGCTTTACGTCTTTATCCCAGAAAGTGTATTCTCCGATTTTATAAGGAAATAACTTTTTATTACGTGGCACATTTTCTTTTACCGGTTCAAACATACCCTGCGGGTTCATGGCAGAACCACCGATATGATGGCCGTAAGATTCAATCCAGGGCGTGGAATAAATTCCTGTTTTTAATCCCAGGGAATGTACTTGATCACACAGAGCCTGCATATCTGGAAAGGTAGCAGAATCAGGCATAATAGCATGAAATTCACCACCCCGTTTTCCCTGCCATACATCATCAATATTCATGTAAGACCATCCGTGGTTGATCAAGCCGCTGGATACCATTGCCTTTGCATTTGCCTCTACCAATTGCTGCGTAACTTTTGTCGCATACACATTCCAGCTGTTCCAGCCCATTGGAGGCGTAAGAGCGATATTTTCACCAACAACGAGCTTTAAGGTACGTGATGTTTGGCCGGCTTTATTCTTGGCATGGAGCGTAATTACATATTCTCCTTCTTTGCGGATAGAACCGGAAAGCCTGCCGGTCTTTGAATCTAATTTAATACCTAAAGGAAGATGATCCGCAGAAAACGCCATTGGCCTTATGCCGGCAGCAGCAATGGTGAATAAAACCGGATGAGCAGGGCGCACCCCAAAAACTTTTGGGCCATTGATACGTGGCGATGGTCCACTCTTCGGCGTAAGAATGTATTTGGATAACGTATCTTGAGCCCTCAAAATGGAGGTGTAAGTTGAGCAAAGGAAAAGAATAAAAAATATTTTTTTCATTGAATAGCGTTGTCGTTAAAAATATTCAAGGAGGCAAAGCTTCAATTGTTAATGATTCGGACGACATTAAATTAAAACCTGTTTTTAGCCATTGCAATTGAAGAAGATTTTTAGAGATTTTATTTTGATTCATTAGCAAATTATTCAACTATTCTGGCAAAGGCTTTCAAATATCAATTTTAAATAGGAGTATTTATTATAATGTGTTTTGATCGATACGTTTAAAAACAAACGATTTCAAAAAAAATATCATTGGACAAATGCGAGAACTTTCGTTTATGCCTTAACCCATCTATCAGAATAAGATTGCCTGCAGGTATATTGCACGGACGATCCGCATCTGAAGGAAAGAAAAGGAAAAATGTTCCCAGCTTAGGGTCATATATCTTACCTTCTGCACTGTAATTTGCCGCATCTTTTTTTGGTTATATTTTTTGGTGACGGTTGCTTTTGAAACGGGCCAAACGCCTATTTTTTCTTCGCCTGCAATGACATACTGAAGGTCAATATAATTGCCGTGCGACTCCCAATTAGTTTTATCAAAATCCATTGTACGATCTTCTGTAATGGTTGCAAATACATTATCGCCGTCAATTGAATATTTTCCCTACTCCATTTTTTCCAGATCATTATTTTCCAAAAAGCAAATGCCTCATGCCAATATTTTTTATTCAGCTTATATTGCTTCGCAAATTCTTATACATCTATTGATTCATGTACATCTATTGATTTGTGTAGTTTCAATTTCAGGCCCTATTTGTGATCATTTGCCTAAAATATTATTTTACCGATTCCAATAGGACCGTTTTCAATTTAATAATCATTCAAAAATAAGAATCCATCTTATTTGTCCTTTTGCTGCTGGTTATTTTTTTCAAATACAGATTAATGGCTGTTTTTTTTTGTGTTGTTACTACTATTATTATGATAATTTCTGAATCAAAAAATCTATGTATTCATGCCTTAGCGATGTAATTGACCACTTTAAAAACAAATAAACAAGCACATTATTTATTACTTGCCCTGGCGTTCAATAACCAATATTTACTAAAGCTTTTTTCCCAAGCCGTTCTGTAAGTTGAGCCAGGTAAAGGCTTTTGGGTGCAACATTTATTTCGGGAGAATCATAAATCCCATCGTGAACCAAAGGCTCTTTATTAAATGGCATTGCTTTTCGATCATGTGCCCCGATGCTTCCGATTACCCAATTAGCCGAACCCGGGGGCATTTGATTTAAATAAGATTTTGCTTTACAATTCCACGCTACAGCCCATCCAATCGTCCAGCCATGACCTGATCCATAAGCGCCACGGTTCATAAAATCAATTCCTCCATCCGGCACGTTACAATTATCAACCAGCAAACCGGTTGCCCATCTTTGATGAGGCTGTATCCACCCGTTCCCTTTAAAAACGCAGTTGAGCAGTACCACAGGCCCTGTTACTTTTGCCCCGGTTCCAAAGAAAAAAAGATTGTCACCGGTAATTTTGCAATTATTAAAAAACAACTGCTGGCCGCTTCCGTTAAGGTCTGCGGGCTTTGCCGCACCTATTGTTGGCTGTTCATGCAGAATGCTTAGATTATCGACAGTTATTCTTTTTCCTGTTACGCTTACACTATTTACCGTATTATACACTTCAATATTCCTGGCCCAGCCATCAATTAAGCCACTCATTGAAAATGCGCGGTTAGAGCCTTCATTTATGGTAACAGATTGCGCAGGCGACTGAATGCGCAGATCCTCAATTCCTATTTGTGAAAGTTCGCCGGTGGTACTAATCTTTACAACAGAAACACCTGGGAGATTCAAATATTTTGAATCATAGCTATCAGTCAGCGGAACATCTACGGTGATTTTATTCTTTTCTTTTTTTATGATGATGCGATCGCATGTTATTTCGCCGCTGATCCAGGTTTGTTTTTTCCCATCACGCACCAGCAAATCCATTCCCATAAAGTGAACCCATGCATCGGTTATAGGTCGCGCGATCCGGATGGTATCACCGGTTGAAAATGCCGAAGCGTCTGTGAGAGTGAAAGAAGTTGAACCCGAGGGAACATATTTATCAGCAAAATATGCAGGAGTTCCAAAAGGCTTTGCAACAACCTGTCCCCTTACAGAAATACAAAGATGCGGTTTGCCCGTCATGTTAATAATACTGCCGTTTTCTTCTGAACCGCTTCCCCGCAAAACAACTCCGGATGCATTGATCTGGATCGTTTTTTCACAATCATAACTGCCCGGCTTTAGCAATACAGCGCCCCGAAATCCGTTTATCAACGGCATCTCAGACACTTTGTCAATCGCGTCTTGTATAGACCCTGAATTATCCCCTTCTACAGAAGTTAAAACAATTTTGGCATCCACTACAGGAATTTTTACACCTCCGCCCATATATCCTGCAAAAGAAAAATCCATGATTCTATCGCCTTCAGGAAGTGTTTTATAATCAAATTTTCCAGTCGAATTGTAAAAAACCCATTTGCTCTTTGCAAGCTTCTTGTTTTGAGCCTGAGCTGGTGAAAAATAAAATCCTGTTGCTATAAAAATTAAAAATAATATCCACGTTCTTACAGAGAAATGTCTGTCCATAATAGAAGTTTATTAATAAAAAACCTATAGAATTGCATTTAAAAAAAGTCAGACAAGGAATTTAAATAGAAGTAAAGAACAACTGACAGTTTCTCTCTCTATTTTACCTCTGCTCCAACCTTTCCCGTTTTATTATTTTTCAATTTTACTCCGTTAGTATTCCCTTCTTTTAAAACAAATGCTTCGGCTCTTCCCTGCACTTTATTTTCAGCAATTACGGCGGCCTTTACATCCTGTAACCTGATTACGGATTCTGCTCCATTTGTTGCAGGCATGTTACAATCTGTGATTTCAATATTTTTTGCGTCTTCACAAATCATAGCCGGACGCAAATCATTATTTTTTAACCGGAAAGTAATGTTCTTTAATTTCAGTCCTTCTACATGCCTTGCCCACACACCATAAGCCGGAATGGTCGGGCCAAAAGTTTTTACTTCAGGATACTGGTTCACCGCTTCAGGTACTTCATGCCTAGAATCGGCGAGCGTTCCGGTTCCCAATAGATCTATTTCGATATTTTCCAAAGTAAGATTTGTAATATAATGGCCAGGCACTCCGGTAATTAAAATTCCGGAAGGTGGTTTTAATTGTGCAAAATCAGCAGCTTTTGCCTTTACATTTTTTACGATTACATTCTCAAAAGTGCCGGTCGGCTGTTGTGTATCTGCATCCTTACGAAAAACACTCAGTCTGGAACCGAGCCGGAAAAGCATTGGTGTTTTTACATTGTCCATCGTAATATTTGAGATTTCTACATTACGAAGATGAGCGCCATCCACCGTTAATAATTTGATGCCTCCGTTTTTGGTGTCATAAATATGGCAATCTGAAATTTTTATATCTTCAAAATTGGCCATTGATTCAGTTCCCATTTTAATACCAGCCTGGTTGCTTTTCAGCCGCATTCCGCTTACTGTTATATTCCTGCAGGCCATTTTACTTGATGTCGTTTTAAAAACCAAAGCATCATCCCCGCTTATTACGTCGCAATTTTTTATGCGCACATTCTGGCAGCCATCTATGCCGATGCCATCATTATGTGCTACACCTACACTCACTATTTTTACATTTTCAATCTGCACATTTTTTGATTGGAAGTAATGAGAAGTCCATGCAGCGGCGTAATTGAGTGTTACATCTTTTACAGTAACACCATTACACCGAACGATTCTCACTAAGAAAGGACGGCGGCCCCAGCGCTGGCCTTCGGGCCTTGAATCAGTTTTAATTTGTTCTGCTTTTAATTTACTTCCCTGTCCGTCAATAGCACCTTCGCCTTCTATCCCCACATTTTTTGCATCTACCGCCACGAGTAATGCCCAGCCTACATGGATGCCAAGGCCTTCTACAAACGGGTCCAGGTTTTGATAATCTTCAATGTGCGTACTGCCCAGCAAACGGGCGCCTTTTTGCAGATGCAGGGTTACATTATCTTTCAAAACAATGGTGCCTGATAAAAAAGTTCCTTTGGGAAAAATAACTTTTCCGCCACCACTGTGATTACAGGCATCAATAGCTTTTTGTATGAAAGGGGAATTCAATGTTTGGCCATCACCCACAGCACCATACTTTGTAACATCCACATCAGCGGCATGAAGTACTGTAGCAAAAAGCATTGCAATACAAAGCAAAATTTTGTTTTTATACATAAGCTCTATTTTGTTTAGTGCAGGTTTATCTTTCAACAATCGTATTACTGTATTGAATAAACACGTAGCAGAAACAATTTTTATCTTGTATTAATTTCATAAAACCACCTGAACTACATCCACCAGGCTGGTGCGGATGTTGGCAGGCAACTCAATAGTTAATTGTCCATCGGCATAATTCGTCTTTAATTTTTTTTGAGAGCCTAAAAGACCTATTGACTTTGGCTGATGAGCAACTTTTAAAGTAAGCGTTATGTCTTTAGCCGGCAACCGGTCTTCTTCATACTTTCCATTTTCTTTAAATTCAGGAATCACAAAAAGATAGCGGTAATTATCTTTAGAAGTGGCAGGTACAGAAGCCGTTTCATCTTCCGGTAATTGCTTGACATGCTGTACCGAACGCCCATTTATCTTCATCCAATCCTCCAATACTTTCATATTTTTATATACAGCCTCGGGGAAAACTCCATCAGCGGTAGGGCCTACTCCTAGCAAATAATTAACGCCCCAGGCGCGGGCCGAAACAAATTGTCCCAATACAAAAGCATTCGAGCGGAAGGGAATGGTATTACTATTGGCCCAACTGTTAGTCCATGTATTACAAAACTCAGCCCACGTATCACCTGGGTCCTGCTTCGGAGGATTGCGTTCAAAAGTGATAAAATCGCCTTTACCGTGTAGCCGCGGATTTATTACAATTCCAGGTTGCAGTTTACGAATCTCTTCCTGTGTAATCACGTTATTACCATTGGGAATTGGTGGCTTGCCATCAAACCAAAGCAAGTCAATTTTACCATATCGCGTCAACAATTCTTCTACTTGTCCTTTCACCATAGCAGCATATTCTTCCTGGTGTTTTTTTATTTCTTCTGGTGATTTTACAATAGTTCTGGGATCTAAGTTTTCATCAACCTTTGGCAAATCCGGGTTCGACTTATATGCTTTGCCATAAATAAAACTCATGTAATCGCGGTCAAAATACCAATTTGGAGGAGAATAATAAAGGCCCGCTTTCAATCCATACTTTCTACAGGCATCCACGAAAGGTTTAATTAAATCCTTTCCACCCATATAATTTTTAGTACTGAAATTGCCATAAGCGCTTGGCCATAATGCGAAGCCTTCGTGATGCCGCGTAGTCAATACAGCATACTTAAAGCCCGCTTCCTTAGCAGCTTTTATCCATTTGTCCGGATCATATTTTCCAGGATTGAAATCTTTCGCCATTGCAAAATAAGCCTTCGGCGTAACTACAGGCGGTTTGCCATTGAGGTTAAAATCTTTTTCCCGAACGACACGGGCCAGCTCCTCTGAATCTAATTTTTTATCAGAGAGTGCCCTTCCGGGAATCATAGGCCACGAGATGTCAAGATTTTTCACAGAAGCCAAACCCCAATGAATGAATAAACCCAGCCCGGCATCAGGAAACCATTGTGCATCAGGATGAAAAGTATGTGTGGTAACTTTTTGTGTTGCCATATTGATCATACTATGCTCAGAGCTTACGGTTTTGCTGTCTTTATTTTGAGCGTTTGCCGTCAGGAATAACGCCAAACATCCTGCAAAAAAAAATGAACGATGTATCATTGGAGAACGAGAATTAATGTTTTTAAAAAGTTTTTGTGGATCAATCCAATGCTCCTGTTTTCATCATACCATTTGAATCAAGATTTACATTTGGAACCTCTCCTTTTACAACTACTTTTATTACACTAGCTATCGGATCAATTGCTTTTGCAGGCACATTTAATTGCATTCCGTCATTTACCAGTTGTGCTTTCAAATTGCCTCCTCCCAGAAGTTTCGCAGAAACGATTTTATTTTTCAGGCCGGGAACTAACAATTTCCCATCGGAAGGCCAATTGAATACGCTGAAATATAGCGTGGTATTATTTTTCGATTTTACGCTGGTACAGCGGCCCCAGTCGAAAGGCGCAACCGGACTTGCTTTTGTTGCGTAAATAGCTTCATGATTTATTTTCATCCATTCCCCTATTTCTTTTAATCGGTCTATACTTTCCTGTGGAAATGTACCGTCATCTTTTGGGCCTACATTTAATAAATAGTTGCCTCCTTTTGATGCAATATCCACAAGGTTTCGTATCAGTGTTTGAGCGCTTTTCCATTTGTGATCCCAACTCTTGTAACCCCATGACCCGTTCATGGTCATACATGTTTCCCAATCTTTTCCATCAAGTTCACTTTGCGTAGGAATTTTTTGTTCCGGTGTTTTTGTGTCTCCCGGAAAGTTTGGCCTTTTCAATCGGTCATTGGTAATTATATTGGGCTGCAATTTTAAAAGCGCCTGTAATTTCAGTGCAGCGTCATCGGTCATATTTGTTGGAGTATCCCACCATAATACGGCAATATCTCCATAATTTGTCAATAATTCTTTAACCTGCGGAACGGCTACCTCATCAATATACCGGGCAAAACTGCGGGTTTCCTGGGCAGGATCCCAATGGCCGTTATGAGCTTTCGTGTAGGCATCAATCTTTGTAGAATCAGGATTTGGCCATCCTTCTCTCATTTCCTTTCTTGCAACGGCGCCACCGGGATTATTCCAGTCCTGAGCTTGGGAATAATAGAAGCCCAGTTTCATACCATATTTCCTGCATGCTTCAGCAAGAGGCTTCAACAGATCTTTTCCATAAGCTGTGGCATCCACTATGTTCCACTTGCTTGCTTTGGAATCAAACAAAGCAAAACCGTCATGGTGCTTTGCGGTAATAACGATGTACTTCATCCCCGCTTCTTTTGCCAGTTTTACCCATGCGTCCGGATCGTATTTCACCGGGTTAAAGCTTTTTGCTCTTTCCTGGTATTCTGCCACCGGTATTTTGCAACGGTTCATGATCCATTCCGCTCCTCCTCTTGCCTGCTCGTGACCGTGATATACTCCTGCCCACTGAGAATACACACCCCAATGTATAAACATACCAAAACGCGCTTCACGCCACCATTCCATGCGCGTATCTTTTTCACTTTTACTTTCTGCAGTTTGAGCACTAAGCATGTTTGCAGATACTGTCCAAACTGCAACCGCCAAAATTAATTTCTTCATTTTTTTTGTATTGAAATAAGGTAATAGTTATTTAATGCAACTAAGCAATTTATCTTTATAAAATTGTACAACCTGTTATCCAGGCATTCAACTATTTTGACAAAAAATATTTTTCAATCATTGAATCATGCTAAATTTCTTTACTTAGAAATTTTGCTTGCCACCATTTCTGTTTCCTCCGCCACCACCATTTCGGTTTCCTCCGTCGCGCATTACTCCGCGCATCCTGTTTGGATTTCTTTCACCGGGTGTTCTTTGATATTGCCTGCTGCCGGCGAATTTTTGCAACCTTAAATTAAATGACAGTAAAAAATAACGGCCCAGGCGCTCGTTTTGCGAATCAGTAATAGTAGTACCATTCACAGTCCTTGAAATGCCGGTGCTTTCATTGAACAAATCAAATCCCTGCACACGAATGGTTCCGGCATTTTTTTTAAGAAAACGGTATTCTACAAATAAACTCAATAAAGCCGGATTCGTATTCACCGCGCTGACAAAACCGGAGTAAATAATTTTTGTAAAATCATATCCAAGGGTCCAGTCTTTAAAAAAATAATTTTTACCACTCACCCCCAAATTTAATGTTTTGACTTCCGTATTGTTTTTGTAAGTAGCATAATTGGTAACAGTTTTATTGATAGAATAACTTCCGCTCACAGCCGCATCAACTATATCCGGAAGATCTATGCGAAAACGCGCAGAGTGAGTAACTACCCAATTCTGTCCATTGTTTTTTTGATTATCGGTAAAAGAAATATTATTATCAAAGCTTCCTGAAGCACTTACAGTAGCAGAGAATTTTCTTTTGCTGAAAGGCTGGGTAAATGATATATTCCCATTCAATACGTAAAAGCCATTGGTGTTGATATAGGATGAGGTGCGGCTGGTGCCCTCCTTTGCA
>Ga0207705_10004767_pt1 | contig 10212 bp, 13 predicted proteins | sample KBSC13metaG_FD_184314 | JGI IMG/M metagenome (GOLD analysis project Ga0207705, IMG submission 184314) | Corn rhizosphere microbial communities from Kellogg Biological Station, Michigan, USA - KBS C1-3 metaG (SPAdes) (version 2) | ecosystem: Host-associated > Plants > Roots > Rhizosphere > Soil ...
GCCGAGCTTCTTCGTCCGATGGTTCATGTCGACGAACCACAAGGACATCGGCACGCTCTACCTGGTGTTCGCGATCTTCGCCGGGACGCTCGGCGGCGCGATATCGGGAATCATGCGCTGGGAGCTGATGGAGCCTGGCATCCAGGTGCTCAACCATGCCTGGCCCATCGGCGCCGGGACCGCCAATTTCGACGAGTGGACCCACCACTGGAACGTGCTGATCACGGCGCACGCGCTGATCATGATCTTCTTCACGATCATGCCCGCGATGATGGGCGGATTCGGAAACTGGTTCGTGCCGCTGATGATCGGCGCTCCGGACATGGCATTCCCGCGCATGAACAACATCAGCTTCTGGCTTCTGGTGCCGGCGTTCATGCTGCTGCTCGGCTCGACCTTCGTCTCGGGAGGAACCGGCCTCGGCGCCGGAACGGGGTGGACGCTTTACGCGCCATTATCGACGTCCGGCTCGAGCGGGCCCGCCGTCGACATGGTCATCTTCTCGATGCACTTGGCGGGCGCGAGCTCGATTCTGGGCGCGATCAACTTCATCACCACCATCTTCAACATGCGCGCGCCGGGCATGACCCTGCACAAGATGCCGCTGTTCGTCTGGTCGGTGCTGGTCACCGCCTTCCTTCTGCTGCTTTCGCTTCCGGTGCTCGCGGGCGCGATCACCATGTTGCTTACGGACCGCAATTTCGGAACGGCCTTCTTCGATGCGAGCGGGGGCGGCAATGTCGTGCTCTACCAGCACCTGTTCTGGTTCTTCGGCCATCCCGAAGTCTACATCATGATCATCCCCGGCTTCGGAATGATCAGCCAGGTCGTCGCAACGTTCAGCCGCAAGCCGGTGTTCGGCTATCTCGGCATGGCCTATGCGATGGTCGCGATCGGCGTGATCGGCTTCGTCGTCTGGGCGCACCACATGTTCACCACGGGCATGAGCGTCGACGAGAAGATGTACTTCACCGCCGCAACCATGATCATCGCGGTGCCGACGGGCGTGAAGATCTTCAGCTGGATCGCGACCATGTGGGGCGGCTCGATCACCTTCGAGACTCCGATGCTGTTCGCGATCGGCTTCATCTTCCTGTTCACCATCGGCGGCGTGACCGGCGTCGTGCTCGCCAACGGCGGCGTCGATACGTACATGCAGGACACCTACTACGTGGTGGCGCACTTCCACTACGTGCTGAGCCTCGGCGCGATCTTCGCGATCTTCGCGGGCTTCTATTACTGGTTCCCGAAGATGAGCGGCCGCATGTACAACGAGCTGCTCGGCAAGCTGCACTTCTTCATCATGTTCGTCGGGGTGAACGTGATCTTCTTCCCGATGCACTTCCTCGGGCTCGATGGAATGCCGCGCCGGATTCCGGATTACACGCCGGCATTCGCGCACTGGAATTATGTCGCGACCGTCGGCTACATGATCACGATCGTCGGCGTGGCGATCTTCTTCATCAACCTGTTCTGGTCGCTCGCGGCCGGGAAGAAGGCGCCGAACAACCCGTGGGGCGAAGGCGCGACGACGCTCGAATGGACCCTGTCGAGCCCGCCGCCGTTCCACCAGTTCTCGACGCTGCCGCGGATCGACTAGCCCCGGGTTCGATCGAGCGGGTGATCAGGGCTTCACCCGCTCCGCCTTGATGATCTTGATTGGCGGATCGAGCATCTGGCCCTTCATCGGGCCCTCGCCGGCGGTCGGCGAGACCGGCGAGGCGAGGATCTTCTGAACCACGTCCATTCCCTCGGTCACATGACCGAAGACCGCAAATCCGGGGTCGGACGCGGTCGCGTCGAGCGACGGCATGTCGCTCGCGAGGATGAAGAAATCGGCGCGCGCGGTGCCGGGACCTCCATTCGCCATCGAGATTGCGCCCGCGACATTGTGAAGGCCGGTCTCGCTCGTCGGCTCGTGCTTGATCGGCGGATAGAGCTTCAGCGAACTGGAACGGACGCCGCCCTGGATCAGCCCGTCAGTTTCCTTCCCGCCCGGCTGGTGCATCGCGCGGTAGAAAGTCTCCCCGTCGAAGCGGTGCGTGTCGACATAATGGAGGAAGTTGGCGGTGGTGACCGGCGCGTGGGTCTTGTCGAGCGCAACGACGATGCGGCCGGCGCTGGTCTCGATCGCGACCGGTATCTCCTCGGCCGGCCCGGATGTGGCGGGCGCGGGCTGCGACAGCGCCGGAGCGGATGCGGCTGCAAGCAGTGCAGCGGCGATGAATCGGATACTCATGGCTTGATCCATAGCAAAGCCTTCATGAACATCGCCACACGGGCTTTTCCTCTAGGGGCCAAGCCCTTATAGCCGCCATCAAATGCCCGCCATCGAGCTGACGAATCCAGCGGCCCTGCCCGCCGACTGGCGCGACATTCTCGCGCTCACCAAGCCGAGGGTGATGTACCTCGTGGTCTTCACCGGCCTGTGCGGATTGCTCGCCGCGCCGGTGATGCCGCCGCTGGTGATCGGCTTCACCGCGATCCTCTGCATCGCGCTCGGCGCGGGCGCGTGCGGCGCGCTCAACCAATGGTACGAAGCGGATATCGACGCCAAGATGCGCCGCACCGCCAATCGCCCGCTCCCGGCGGGCCGGATGGACCGGCAATCGGCGCTCCACTTCGGCGTGGGCCTCAGCGTCTTTTCGGTCCTGCTGATGGGGCTTGCCGCCAATTGGCTCGCGGCCGGGCTGCTCGCCATTTCGATCCTCTTCTACGTCGTCATCTACACGATGTGGCTGAAGCCGCGCACCGTGCAGAACATCGTCATCGGCGGCGGGGCCGGTGCCTTCCCGCCGCTGATCGGCTGGGTTGCGGCGACCGGGCATGTCTCGGCGCTGCCGCTGCTTCTGTTCGCGATCATCTTCCTGTGGACCCCGCCGCACTTCTGGGCGCTGTCGCTGTTCGTCCGGTCCGACTATGCGGCCGCCGGAATCCCAATGCTTCCGGTGGTCGCCGGAGTCCCGAGCACGCGCTGGCAGATTTTCCTCTACAGCCTGCCGATGGCCGCGGCCGCCGTTGCGCCATGGCCGCTCGGCCTCACCGGCGCCGTCTATGGCGCCTCTGCCGCAGTGCTCAGCTTCGTCTTCGTCGTCCTCGCCGGCCGCGTCCTCGCCAACCGCGCGATGGAGCCTGCGCAAATGGCGCCGGAGAAGAAGCTTTTCGCTTATTCGGTCTTCTACCTGTTCGCATTGTTCGCCATCCTCGTCGCCGACCGCTGGCTGGCGGCGTGAAGCTCGAGGAAGAGATCGTCCGCCGCCAGCGGGCGCGCGCGCTGATCACGGCGCTGCTGCTCGGCGCCTTCGTCGTGCTGATCTTCTTCATCACCATCGCCAAGACGGGGATCAACTGGTGAACGCCGAGGTTGCCGACAAGAACAAGAACGCGAAGACCCTACGAATCCTCCTCCTGATCATCGCCGGAATGGTCCTGCTCGTCGCGCTGACGCCTCGGCTCTACGCCGCCTTCTGCGAAGCCACCGGTTTCAACGGGACGACCGGTCGGGCCGACCGGGCGCCGGGCGCGGTGGCGGGCCAGGTCAAGGTCCAGTTCGATGCGAACGTCCATCCGGGGCTGCCGTGGAAATTCGGCCCGGAGCAGGTCGCGGTGAATGTCGCTCCCGGCGCTCAGACGAAGATTTTCTATTATGCCGAAAATCTCAGCGGGCGGCCGATCACCGGCCAGGCGGTCTACAACGTGTCGCCCGACACGGTCGGCAAATATTTCAAGAAGATCCAATGCTTCTGCTTCTCCGAGCAGACGCTCCAGCCCCACCAAAAGGTCGACATGCCGGTGATCTTCTTCGTCGATCCGGGAATCGAAAAGGACCCCGATACCAAGGACGTTCACGAGATCACGCTCAGCTACACATTTTATCCTGTGGAAAGTGGCTCTGCGGCTCGCTAGAGCCGCGATCAACCAACGAGGGAAAAGTAGGACCGATGGCCGCGACGAAGAACCACGATTATCATTTGGTCGATCCGGATCCGTGGCCGCTGATCGGCGCGATTTCCGGCGGCGTCATGTTCAGCGGCGCGGTGATGTGGTTCCACGAGAACCGCTACGGCCCGATCGTCATGGTGCTCGGCCTGATCGGCGTGCTCATCACCATGTACAATTGGTGGTCGAACACGATCCGCGAGGCGCACGAGGGTTATCAGACGCCCGTCGTGCAGCTTCACCTGCGTTACGGGATGATCCTGTTCATCGCCTCGGAGGTGATGTTCTTCCTTGCCTGGTTCTGGGCCTTCTTCGATTCCGCGCTGTTTCCGAGCGCGGTCGACGCGGTCGGAGGCGTCTGGCCGCCCAAGGGGATAGAGGTTCTCGACCCGTGGGGTTTCCCGCTGCTCAACACCTTCATCCTGCTTTGCTCGGGAACCACCGTCACCTGGGCGCACCATTCGCTGATCCATGGCGACCGCCACGGGCTGAAGCTCGGGCTTCTGCTAACGGTCCTGCTCGGCCTCACCTTCACCAGCGTACAGGCCTACGAATACGCCCATGCGCCGTTCGCCTTCAAAGGCAGCATCTATGGCTCGACCTTCTTCATGGCGACCGGTTTCCACGGCTTCCACGTGATCGTCGGAACGATCTTCCTGATCGTCTGCCTGGTCCGCGCCAACAAGGGCGACTTCACGCCGAGGCAGCATTTCGGTTTCGAAGCGGCCGCCTGGTACTGGCACTTCGTCGACGTCGTATGGCTGTTCCTGTTTACCTCGATCTACGTCTGGGGCGGCTGGGGCGCGCCGCACGCGGGGTGACCCCCGACGAGCCGGCGACAGCGGGGACGCCGCTTCAGGCGGTGCTAGCGGGCAATTGCCCGAGTTGCGGCGCTCACAGCTTGTTCGAGGGGTGGGTGCGGTTCGCGCATAAATGCCGCGACTGCGGGCTCGATCTCGACAGCTTCAACGTCGGCGACGGACCGGCCGCATTTTTGATCTTCATCGTTGGTGCGATCACCGTCGTGGCGGCTCTGATCGTCGACGGCGTTTTTTGGCCGCCCTGGTGGGTCCACCTGATCTGGATCCCGTTCGCGACTGCGCTGACCATCGGCGGCCTAAGGCTGTCAAAGGCATGGCTGCTCGCCCAGGAATATAGGCATCGCGCGCGCGAGGGGCGGATCGTTCGATGACACGGCGAATCCCAATTGTCGCCACGGCGCTCGTGCTCATTGCAGTTGCGGTGATGATCGCCCTCGGCTTCTGGCAGATCCGGCGGTCCCACGAGAACGAGCAGCTGATGGCGCAATATAAAGCCGCCTCGAAGCTGCCGCCGATCGCCTATCCGACTGCGCCGATCAAAGGGCCGTTGCCGCTGTTCCGATGGTCAACCGGCTTTTGCCAGCGTGTTGCCGGCGTGCGCGAGATGGGCGGACGCAACCGCCGCGGCGATGTCGGGTGGGCGCATATCGCCGACTGCGCGACGGGCGCCGAAGGGCCGGGAATGAGCGTCGAGCTCGGCTGGTCACAGAATCCCGACGTGAAGGTCAATTGGCGCGGCGGCCTGGTCAGCGGCCTGATCGTTCCCGACCGGCTGCATGGCATCCGCCTCATTGCCGCGAGCGCGCCGCCGGGGCTCGAGCCGTCAGCCATGCCTTCGGTCGAAACCGCCGTCCCCGTGACTCCCGGGCGTAACCGCATGTATGCGCTGCAGTGGTTCAGCTTCGCAGCGATCGCGTTGATCATTTACGGTCTCGCATTGCGCAAGCGGATGAAGGAGGACCGCCGGCCGGATGAGCGGTGAAATGCACGTCCTTTCGAACGGCCTGACAATTGCCGTCGACCCGCTTCCCGCCGCCGAATCGGTCGCGCTGGGAGTTTACGCGATGGTCGGCTCGCGTTCCGAGCCCGAGCATCTCAGCGGCCTCGCGCATGTCGTCGAGCACATGGTGTTCAAAGGCGCGGGGAATCGCGACACTCGGCAGATCGCGGAAAGCATCGAAGATGTTGGCGGAATCATTAACGCGTGGACCGCGCGCGACCAGACCGTGTTTTATGGCCGAACGCTCGCGAAGGACGCGCCGCTGCTGGCCGAGCTGATCGCCGATTTCCTGCGTGCGCCGCACATGGACGAAGCGCATCTCGAGCGCGAGAAAGCGGTGATCCTGTCCGAGCTTGGCGAAGTCATCGATTCGCCCGATGACCTGGTCCATGACCATCTGTTCGAAGCGGCGTTCGGCGGACAGCCGCTCGGTCGGTCGGTGCTCGGCTCGGAGGAAACCATCCGGGCGATCAGCGCGGAGGATTGCCGCGCATGGATCCGCGACGAGCTGGTCCCGTCGCGGCTGATTCTCGCGGCGAGCGGAAAGGTCGATCCGGCCGAGGTGCTGAAGCTGGCCGAGCGGCTGTTCGGCGACATGGAGAATTGGCCGGGAGTCCCGATAGGCGCGGCCGAATTTACCGGCGGCGTGCGCAACGACCGGCGCGAGTTCGAGCAGGCGCACTGGTGCCTCGCGCTGCCCGGTTTCGTCGCGTCCGACCCGCGCCTCCCCGCTTTGTCGATCTTCGTCCAGGCGATCGGCGGCGGAATGTCGTCGCGGCTCTTCCAGGAGCTTCGGGAGGACCGCGGCCTCGCTTATTCGGTCAGCGCCTGGCAGCAGGCCTATGTCGATACCGGCATCGTGACGATGAGCTGCGCGGCCGACCGCAACCGCGCGGTCGAATCGATGCATCTGGCGCGAAGCGTGCTTTCGGAGGCCGTCGAGACCCTGACCGAGACTGAGGTTCAGCGCGCTCGGGCGCAGCTCGAAGCGGGACTGCTGATGAGCCTCGAAAGCGCGCAGGGCCGCGCCGATCACATGGCCCGCTCGATCGAAGTGTTCGGCCGGATCCTCTCGCTCGACGAGATACTCGGGCATTTGCGCGCGGTGGACGCCACGGCGGCGAAAGCGGCCGGCGCTGCGCTACTCGACGGACGGGCCGCGATCGCGTCGGTCGGGGCGCAGCTCGCACTGGCGGCGTGAGCGAACTCAAGACCATCATCGCCGAGCCTTGGGACGACTGGGGCCTCATCGATTGCGGCGCCGGGCAGAAGTTCGAACGCTACGGCGAGGTCCGTGTCGTCAGGCCCGAGCCGCAGGCGATGTGGGCGCCCGCGAGCGAAAACTGGAATCCCGACGCGACCTTCGTCCCCGCATCGGACGAAGAGGGCGGCGGGCGCTGGGTCGAGCATCGCTCGGTCCCGCGTCAGTGGGAGCTGTCGCGCGGCAATGTCCATTTCGCCGCGTCGCTGACTCCGTTCCGCCACCTCGCTTTCTTCCCCGACATGGCACCGCAATGGGACTGGATGCGGGAGCGGTCGGCCGACGCTGAGGTCCTGAACCTGTTCGGCTATACCGGCGTGGGCACCCTGACTTTGAGCGAGGCCGGTGCGCGGCTCGTGCACGTCGACGCCTCGAAGAAATCGGTCGAGCAGGGAAAGGAGAATGCGCGCCTTTCCGGACTCGGCGAGCGCCCGATCCGCTGGATTGTCGACGACGCCAGCAAGTTCGCCGCGCGCGAGGTGCGCCGCGGCCGCCGCTATGACGGTATATTGCTCGATCCGCCCAAGTTCGGACGCGGCCCCAACGGCGAGCTGTGGCGGATCGAGGAACATCTCGCGCCGCTGCTCGCCGATTGCCGCAAGTTGCTCGACGGCGAAAGCCGCTTCCTCGTCCTTACCGTCTATGCGGTTCGGATGTCGGCGCTCGCGATCGGGGAGCTGGTGAAGCAGATGTTCGCCGACTTCGGCGGCGAGATCGAGATGGGGGAAATGGCGGTCCGCGAGGAGGCGAGGGGACTGCTTCTTCCGACCGCGATCTTCGCCCGCTGGTCTGCCGCCTAGGTTCGCGCAGCCCGGATCGCCGCGCCTGCGACGAACGGAGCGCCCGCGGTCAGCAGGATCGAAACCGCCCCTTCGAGCGCATAAGCGTCGGCGGCGGCGAAGATCAGCAGCGGCACCGCCAGCGGCAGGAGTAGCAGCCCGGCGAGCGAGCCGGCACGCGGTAGCCCTGCCGTCACCGCGGCGACCGCGACGGCGAGCGAGGCAAGGCCCGGAGTCCCGATGAGCAGCGCCATCTCGGTCTTCGCTAGGCCGGTACCATCCAGCGCAAGAAGCGCGGCTGCGGGGATTGCCGCCAGCATCAACAGCGGCGCGAAGCTCAGCCAGTGCGCCGCGACCTTGGCGAAGGCGATGCTCTCCTCGGCCGTGCCATGAAGGAACAGCTGGTCGAGCACGCCGTCGGCACGGTCGGGTTCGATCAGCCGCTCGATCGGGAGCAGCGCCGCCGTGAGCGCGGCGATCCACAACGCACCGGGACCGATTCGCGAAAGCAAGCGCGCGTCCGGCCCGACCGCGAACGGGACCAGGGCTGCAACCAGCAGGAAAAAGGCAATCGGCAGCCACGCCGCACCGGTGAACGCGCGGCGCAGGTCGCGTGCGACGAGCGCGCCGATCATGCGCCGAGTTCCAGCTTTGCCGGTTCGCCGGGGAGCAGCTGGTGCGAAGCGGCCAAGATCGCGCCGCCGCTCCGAAGATGATCGGCAATGATTCCCCCGAGCCGCTCCGACGCGTCGCGATCGAGGCCGTTGAGCGGCTCGTCCAGCAGCCACAGGCGCGCGCCCGATGCGACCACGCGCGCAAGCGTCGCCCGCTTCGTCTGGCCCGAAGACAGCAGCCGGACGGGCACTTCCGCCAAATGATCTATCCCGAGCGCTTGCATCGCTCGCCCGGTCGCACCGCCCCATAAGCGGAGCGCTCGTGCGAGCGGAAGCTCGGCATCCAGAGCGATATTGTCGTCGGCAAGCGCGAGCGGCGACCGCTCCACGTGCCCGCGTTCCGGCCGGAGCAGTCCTGCGGCGAGGCGGATGAGGCTCGATTTGCCGCTGCCGTTCGGCCCAGTGACCTGAAGCGCCTCGCCCGGCCCAAGCGCAAAGTCGAGGTCCTCGAACAACAGCCGCCCGCCGCGCCGCAAAGTCACCTGATCGAATTGCAACAAGCTCGTCACTCGGACTCGTCCTCGAGCGCGTGCATGTCATCGTCGGAGAAGCCGAAATGGTGGCCGACCTCGTGGATGACGATGTGGCTGACGAGCTGCTCGAGGCTGAAGCGCGTCGACTGCCATTCGGCGAGGATCGGGCGGCGGTACAGCGTAATCCGCTCGGGCAGCATTCCCGACTGCTGGACGCTCTGATGGTTGAGCGGCACCCCCTGGTAGAGGCCGCTCAGCTGCATCGGATGGTTGAGCCCGAGGCTGCGGGCGGTGTCCGGACTTGCGACTTCCTCGATCAGGAGAACGACATCGTCGAGACTCTCGGCGAAGGGCGAGGGCAGGCGGTCGAGCGTACGCCGGGCGATCGTCTCGATGTCGGCGGCGCTCGGCACTCGGCCGGCAAGGCGCTCGGCGGGGGTCATGGTGAGGAACTAGGGACGCCGCCCGAGCCTAGCAACCTTGCCCGTTGCCTGCTTGCCCCTTAGATGGGCGCCCTTCCAGCAAGTGCGGAGCGGTGGCCGAGTGGTCGAAGGCGCTCGCCTGGAAAGTGAGTATACGGCAAAACCGTATCGAGGGTTCGAATCCCTCCCGCTCCGCCAATCGTAGCCTCCGCGCACACCTCCGTTTGCGCGCTCGGGCGGCCAGGCGGGTGCGGCAATCCGAATCGTCGTCTAGTGTTTGCCGGCGGACGGTCGGGCGCGGTTCAGGTCTGGCCGGCTAAGGGTTCAAGCGTTCCTGGATGGAGGCAAAGATGAACGACCGCCGCGCCTTCCTCGGACTTGCCGGCGCCGCCGCCGCCGGATTGCTGCTGTTCGGCCGCGCTTCAGGCTCGGCGACGCCGGCCCGCTCCTTTGCCGTCACGCATACGCCGACCGAATGGCAGCGGCTGTTGGGCCCGCAACGATACGCCGTGCTTCGCGAAGCCGCGACCGAACCACCTTTTTCGAGCCCGCTGCTCAAAGAACATCGCAAGGGTACCTTCATCTGCGCCGGCTGCGCCTTGCCCCTATTCAGCTCGGCGACGAAGTTCGAGAGCGGCACCGGCTGGCCGAGCTTCTGGAAGCCGCTTCCGCACGCCGTCGTCACGCGCCCGGACCGCAGCCTCCTGATGGAGCGGACCGAGGTGCTGTGCGCGCGGTGCGGCGGCCATCTCGGGCACGTCTTCGACGACGGGCCGCGGCCTACGGGGCTGCGCTATTGCATGAACGGGCTGGCACTGGCCTTCCGGCCAGCTTGAAACTGCT
>Ga0207705_10004769_pt1 | contig 10211 bp, 3 predicted proteins | sample KBSC13metaG_FD_184314 | JGI IMG/M metagenome (GOLD analysis project Ga0207705, IMG submission 184314) | Corn rhizosphere microbial communities from Kellogg Biological Station, Michigan, USA - KBS C1-3 metaG (SPAdes) (version 2) | ecosystem: Host-associated > Plants > Roots > Rhizosphere > Soil ...
GCGCGAAGGCGAGCGCATCGAACACACGCGCACGCATCTCGGCCGCGGCCTTGCGCGTGAAGGTGATCGCGACGATCTCCTCGGGCTTCTCGACGCCGCCCAGCAGCGCGAGGTAGCGCTGGATCAGCAGCTCCGTCTTTCCCGACCCGGCCGGGGCCTGCACGATGAACGATCCGCGGGGGTCGAGCGCCCGCTCGCGCTGCGCCGCGTCGGGAATCGCGCGCACGTCATCCATCGAGCTTCTCCGCGATGCGGCAGAAGGCATGCTGGTCGCATTGCTCGCAGGCGGCCGTGCTCTTGGGCGCCACCCGGGCCTCGCCCCGCGCGAACTCGCTTCCCAGGATGTCGAGGCTCTCGCGCCACCCCGCGAGCATCGCGGCCCAGTTGCGATAGTCGTCGGGCTTGCGCCATTTTTTCTCGACCACGTCGACATCGGGCAGCAGGCCTTTCTCCATCGCGAAGCCGCAGTAGCCCATCTCGCCGCGCCTGAGCGTGGCGAACGCCACGGCACGCACGTCCTCACCGCTGCCGACCGTGTACATCGGCACCTGCGGCTCGTCGGGCCTCGGCCCACGCCAGGAGGAGAGGGCCGCCGCGCCGGTCTTGTAATCCACCACCGCGCGGCCGCCCTGCGCCATCGCGTCCATGCGGTCCAGCTTCACCTTCACGGTGATGCCGCCGAAGGTCATCTCGCGCTTCTCCTCGATCTCGACGACCTCGAAGGGCTCGCGGCGCCCCTCCAGATCGAGCCACTCGCGCGTGGTCCCGATGAGGCGCTCGCGCTCGAGCGCACGGAAGCGGCCGGTGAGGGCATCGCCGAGGAAGCGGCCGCACTTCTCCAGCGACGCGTCCGCGGCGCGCGCGAGAAGGCCCTCGCGCTCCTCCAACGAGAGCGCGTCGAGCCGCGCCTTGTCGCGCAGCTCGCGCCACGTGTTGTACAGCATCTCGTGCATGAGCGTTCCGCGCGCCGCGGGATCGAGCCCGGGCTCGGGCCGTTCGAGCGGAGCGGAGTCGAGGCGATGGCGCGCGAAGGCGCGGAAAGGGCATGCGGCCTGGTCCCGGAAGAGGCGCGTGCCGCCGGGCTGCTGGGCGGTCGTGACGGCAGGACCCGATCCATCCGCCACGCGTTGCAGCGCGCCGCGGCGCTTCATCGCGTCGCGGGGCGCTGCGCCCTCCCAGACGGACAGCGAAGCGAGGCTCGCCTCGGGAATATCGGAGACCAGCGGGCTCGCGCCGATCTCGGAATCCTCCCGCATGCGCGAGTGGCTGAACACGACCTCGCCCGCGGAGCGCTTCCACGCGGCGGTGATGCGCTCGTCGAGCGCGAGCGAGGCCGTGGCGTCCGCATGGGGAATCCCGGCCGAGCGCTGCAGCGCGAGCGGGATGAAGGCATTGGGCCGCGGCGGCATCGGCCATGCATCCTCGGACAGCCCTGTAACCCACAGGGCATCGAAGTCGAGCCCGGTGGCTTCGAGCAAACCCAGCACCTGAACCGGCACGTCCGGCGTCTCCGGCTGGAAGACGATGGATGCGGCCACGCGCGCAAGGCGCTGGCACGCCTCGCTCCACGACATCGAGCCCATCACCTGCTCGAGGCCCGCGAAGGCGGCGAGCGCGTCGTGCCACTTCATCCACGCCTGGTACTCGGCCGAGTCGAGCGTGCGCTCACCGGGGAAGCCCGCATGGCGCAGCGCGGCCTCGATCGCGCGCGCCCATTCGGCGGCGCCGCGCCGCTGGAAGAGGTCGGAGCGCCGGTACTCGTCGAGCCGCTCGAGCAATCCCGATAGCCGCGGCGCCGCCGGCATGTTCTGCCGCCGCATGAGCCGCAGCACGCCATCGAGCGTGACTTCGGCCGCGGCACGCCGGCGCATCGACGCGTCCAGCGCGTCCCGTGCGGCACGCTCGCTCTCGGCGCCCGCCAGGAACGGCGAACGCAGCACGGCACTCGCCTCCTCGAACGGGATCTCGCGCCCTGCGAGGCGAAGCAAGGCCAGCGCGTCGCGCACGATGGGCCACTGGTCCAGCGCAATGCCGAGCGAGATGTTGAACGGTCGCGGTGAGTCGGCGCCGAGCGAGCGCATCGGTTCCATCACGCGTGCGAGCACACGCTCCACGCGGTTTCGCGACCGCGCGAGATCGGGGACGATGATGCCGATGCTCGCAGTCGCGTCCTTCTCGAGGCGCGCGCGCGCCCAGCGGGCGGCCGCGTCGATCTCCTCGGCGGGCTTGGCGAACGCGACCCGCGCGGTGCGCGCATCGCGCACCTGCGGCTCGAGCACGAGGAGCGCCGACCCGAAAGACTCCAGGCGCTGCAGCAATCCCACCTGCTGCGGGGTGACGACGTCGAAGCCCGCGAGCACGATGGCGGGCGGCTTGCGAAGGCTCGGCGACTCGAGCAAAGGCGCGATCGCATCGGGCAAGCGCGCGCGATCGACCTGGCCGCGCTCGCGCGTGAGCCGCTCGTAGCGCGCCGCCCACTCGACGAACGCGCGCGTATCGACATGCTCCGCGGTTTCACGCAGCCGCCCCGCGAGCCCCCACGCATGCGCGAGCCGCCAGGCTTGCGCGGCCTGCTGCGCCGCGGCGTGCAGCGAGAGCAACCCATCCGCATGCGTCGCGGCGATGCTGTCCTGCCACATCGCGAGCTCCTGCACCTCGGTGAGCAGCAGCGGCAGGCCGGGTGCCGCGTCCGAGTACAACGCGTCGCTCCAGAATCGCTCGACCCAGGAGGCGAAGGGAAGGAAGTCCGGCGTGCTCCAGGCGCTCTCGCCCGCCCCCGCGCGGTCCCGGTCGAAATCGCGCGCGAGCGCCTGTGCCAGGCGACGGCTGGAAGTGACCACGGTGGGCGCCGTGCCGGTGCCGCCGGCAAGGCGCGAGAAGAGCTCGCGCCGGTCGATCGAGGGCAATGCCGAGAGCATTCGAAATCATACCGGCTGACGGATGTAACGATCGCCGTCGTGCGGATTCAAGCACTTGCCGCAAATGGTTACAGATGTAGCCATGCGGCGACGCGCCTTTGTGAAGCACGTCACACGGCCGGCCCGGAGCTGGCCCCTATCCTGCGTTGCACCCCTGCATACGCGCGTCCCCCGATTTTCCGCCTTCAATCCCGCGCGGCGCACCAGGAGGCTTCATGTACAACAACAAAGCAACGGCCGCATCCCGCGCGAGCCGGCTCGTGGCGATTTTCGCCGCGGCCCTGTTCCTCGCGTTCGCTACGTCGCCCGTTGCGGCCGCGAAGAGCGACGTCACGTACGCCAGCGTGGATCAGGCGTACCGCAAGCTCTCGCCGGATCTGCAGGCCGCACTCACGTCGCCTTCGATGCCCGAATGCAATTGGGTGAAGGAGTCGCCCGACGGGCGCCTGCTCAAGCTGCTCGTGCTCAGCTACGACACCCTCGATCCCGACCTGGGCTCCCTGCGGCGCGCGATCCTCGACGCGCACGGCTCGGTCTACTACAAGTTCTCCTCGGTGAACGGCCTGCTCGTGATGTTGCCCGCGGCGAGCGTGGTGGCCATCGCGCGCCGCAGCGACGTCGAGGTGATGTCGCCCAACCGGCCTACCGCGCGCACGCGCAGCTTCCTGGAATCCATCACCGGTGCGGCCGCGGTGCGCACGCTGCCCACGCCCTACGACGGCTCCGGGGTCGGCATCGCGGTGCTCGACTCCGGCGTGATGGCCACGCACAAGGCGTTCGCGGACGCGAGTGGCGCCTCGCGCGTGAAGAAGAGCGTGAACGTCCGCAAGCTGAGCAGCGCCATCGCCACGCTCTGGGAAGCCGGGCAGGATTACGGCAACGCGGTCGATCCCGGCAGCCCCGGACGCCAGCTCCTCGAGCGCATCGTGGACAGCTCGGGAGACACCTTCCAGGATCCGTTCGGCCACGGCACGGTCGTCGCATCGGTCGCGGCCGGCCGCGCCGTGCCGGGCGGCACGGACGCGACGGGCGTAGCGCCCAACGCCTCGCTCATCGACGTGCGCGTGCTGGACGATCGCGGCATCGGTGAAGTGGCCGATGCGCTGGCGGCTTTCGACTGGGTGCTCTACCACGCGCAGGAATACAACATCCGCGTCGTGAACGTGAGCTTCGCCGCGGACTCGACCACCTCCTATCTGGTGGACCCGTTGTGCCGCGCGGTGCGCAACACCGTGGCCGCCGGCGTGGTGGTCGTGGTGGCGGCCGGCAATTTCGGCACCCTGCGCGGCGCCGAGACGTACGGCACCATCTCGTCTCCCGGCGACGAGCCCTCCGCGATCACTGTGGGATCCGTGAACGCGCATGCGACCGAGACGCGCACGGACGACAGCGTGAATCTCTTCAGCTCGCGAGGTCCCACGCGCGGCGGCATCGTGGACGAAGGGAACGTGCGCCATCCCGACAACCTGCTCAAACCCGATGTCGTGGCGCCCGGCAACGCGGTCGTGGGCGCGCTCTCCACGGACAAGTCCGGCACTCCGGTGAACGCCATCGCGAGCCAGTTCCGCGAGCTGGTCGTGCAGCCTGCGACCGCGAGCGGCACGGGGCTCATGCAGCTGAGCGGCACGTCGATCGCGTCTCCGGTCGTGGCGGGCACGGTCGCGCTCATGCTGCAGGCGAACCCCGGGCTCACTCCGCCGCTGGTCAAGGCGATCCTGCAATACACGGCGCAACCGCTGCCCGGGTTCAACCTGCTCGAGCAGGGCGCGGGGCTGGTGAACGCGCTGGGTACCGTGCAGCTCGCGAGCGTCATCGTGCCGGACCTCGCCGCGCGCATCGCGCAAGGCAACAAGCTCAAGCCCGGGGACTCGATCCTGGCACCGGGCAAGGCGGTGCCGCTCGCGTCGTCCACGCTCGGTGGCGCCACCATCCCGTGGAGCCGCTTCGTCTTCATGGGCGGAACCCGTGTCCTCTCGGGGGAGGACCTGTTCCGCAAGTTCCAGCCGGTCTACGACCCGACCCTCACCTGGGTCGGGCAACGCGTGCGCAGCGTGTCGATCAGCTACTTCGACAACAAGGACACGCGCGTCGAAGGCTTCATCGAGAGCGCGGTGAAGTCCAACAAGAGGCTCGTTCTCGTGACCGCGGGCGTGTCGGACCTCTCCGCGCGGCTGGGCGTCTCGAGCCTGATCCACCGCACCGGAGCATTCACGCCGTCGGCGGTAGTCATGGACAAGGCGGCGATCGGCGAGAGCATCGTGCTCTCCGAAGGCATCCTGCTGTCCGACGGCGTCGTGCTCGCCGACAGCCTGGTCCTCTCCGAAGGCCTGGTCCTGGTCGAGAGCGTGGTCCTGTCGGAGAGCGTCATCCTGTCCGAAGGCGTGCTCTACTCGGAGAGCCTGGTGTTGAGCGAAGGCGGGCCGCTCTCCACCGATGGGGGTGCGGTCTTCGCCGGCGAGCCCTAGAATGCAGGCAGGAGGCGTGATGTCCCTGCTCGACATGAAGGATTACGGCCCCGCGGCGCGGCGGTATTGGTGGAGCATCACGGGGCTCGGCTATGCCGTCGTCGCCTATGCGATCTACGTCGTGGCGGGGTACGACTGGCCCGTCCTGGTGCAAGTGCTGGGCGGCGCGGCCGTCGCGGGCGTCGTGGCCCTCTTCCCGGTGCGCATTCCCGGCACCAAGACGTCGATCGCCGGCGGCGAGATCTTCATCTTCCTGGCGCTGCTGCTCTACGGCATCGAAGGGGCGGTCCTCGCCGCGGCGCTTGAAGGCCTCGTGGGCTCCTGGCGCACGTCGAAGCGCTGGACCAGCCGCATCGGCACCCCCGCGATGACCACGATCTCCATCCTCATCGCGGGCGCGGCGCTCACGGCGCTTCGCGCCCATGTGCCCGACAACGCGATGGGCAAGGCCGTGCTCCTCTCCGGAATGCTGCTGCTGGGCGTGCTGTATTTCGCGGCCAACACGCTGCTCACCTCCACGCTCATCGCGCTGAAGAGCGGCGCGCCGCTGCGCCCGTTCGCATGGTGGCGCAGCCTGGGCTGGGTCGCGATGGCGTACATGGCGAGCGCCTCGATCGCCGGCCTGCTCTTCGCGAGCTTCGAGCGCTTCGGCGTGCCCGTGCTGCTGGTGTCGGTGCCGCTCATCACCATGTTCCTCTCGACGCTGCACTCGTACTTCCAGCGCAAGGAAGCCGACGAGCAGCACATGCAGCAGCTGAAGGCGAGCGAGTCGCGCTTCCACAGCGCGTTCACCCATGCGGCCATCGGCATGGCGCTGGTCTCGACGGACGGACGCTTCCTGCAGGCCAACAAGTCCTACTGCGAGATGCTCGGGCGCTCCGCGGCTGAGCTGCTCGCCTCGTCGCTGGACGAGACCGTCCACGGCGAGGACCTCGGCACCCTTCGCGAGCTCATCGACAAGCTCTGCGCCGCGGAGCTGCAGAGCATCGCCACCGAGGTTCGCGGGCACCACAAGGACGGCTCGAGCGTGTGGATGGCGCTCAACATCTCGCTCGCCCGCGACTGGCAGCTGCGCACCCACAACCTCATCATCCAGGCGCAGGACATCAGCGCCCGCCGCCGCGCCGAGGCGGAGCTCTACCACAACGCCTACCACGACAGCCTCACGCAGCTCTCCAACCGCACGCACTTCAACGAGCAGCTGAACCGTGCGATCGCGCGCGCGTTGCGCCATGTCGAGCAGCGCTTCGCGGTGATGTACCTCGACTTCGACCGCTTCAAGATGGTGAACGACTCGCTCGGCCACAAGGCGGGCGACGAGCTGCTGGTGCATCTCGCCAAGCGGCTGCAATCCGTGCTGCGACCCACGGACGTGATCGCGCGCCTGGGCGGCGACGAGTTCGCGATCCTGCTGGAGAACGTGCAGCGCGAGCGCGACGCGGTGGAATTCACCGAGCGCATCCAGAAGGAGCTGAACCGGCCCTTCCAGCTGGGCGAGACAGAGATCACGATGTCGGCTTCCATCGGCATCACCTTCAGCACCAACGGCTACCAGAACGCCGAGCAGATCATCCGCGATGCGGACATCGCGATGTACAAGGCGAAGTCCAAGGGCAAGGCGCAATACGCGCTCTTCGACTCGAGCCTTCACCAGCACGTGGCCGCGCAGCTCAAGCTGGAGAGCGAGCTCAGGCGCGCCCTCGGGCAGGGGCAGATCTTCCTGCAGTACCAGCCGATCTACGCGCTGCGCGAAAGCAGGCTGATCGGCTTCGAGGCGCTGGTTCGCTGGCGCCATCCCGAGCGCGGCCTGCTGGACCCGGTCGAGTTCATCCCGACGGCGGAAGAGACCGGCCTCATCGTCCCGCTGGGCAACTGGGTGCTCGCGCAGGCGTGCGTGCAGATGAAGCTCTGGCGCGACGCATGCGCCAACAGCGCGCTGCGCATGAGCGTGAACGTCTCCAGCCTGCAGCTCAACCAGCCGGACTTCGTCGCCCGCGTTCGCGAGGCGCTCGCGCAGGCGCAGCTGGACGCCTCGCAGCTCACGCTGGAAGTCACCGAGAGCGTGCTGATGAACAATATCGAGGGCGCCGTCCCGATCCTCGAGGAGCTGCGCCACATGGGCGTCACGCTCAGCATCGACGACTTCGGCACCGGCTACTCGTCGCTCAACTACCTCGCCTCGCTGCCGATCGACGCGCTCAAGGTGGACCGCTCCTTCGTCGAGCGCATGACGCGCGACGGCCAGGCAACGAGATCGTGGAAGGCCATCTTCAAGCTCGGGCAGGCCCTCAGCAAGGACGTCTACGCCGAGGGCATCGAGACCGGCACGCAGCTCACGCTGCTGCAGGAGCTGGGCTGCGAATACGGCCAGGGATACCTCCTGTCCCGGCCCCTGGACGCCGAAACCGTCGCCCCCGGCGGCGCCACGTCGGCGCCCGCAACGGAGCTCGCCACCCTGCATTAATAGGTATGGCGGCGCCGGCGCCTCCGCGACGCGCCGTTTTGTGACGGATGTCACATTTTTCGGTCGGTTTCCCCGCAAGACGCCCCTTGCCTTACAGCTGCAATCCCGCGATGTGACTTTGTTCACAAAGCCGGCCGGCCTCCCCCCTTTATCCTCGGCCTCAGTTGTGCAGCAGTTCACGCGTCCACGCGACGCCAGGGGAAAACAATGACCGACAACCACAAACAGCAGGCCTCTTCCTTCTTCACGGTGCTGCGGCGAGCCGCCGTCGGCCTCGTCGCCACGACGCTGGTGGCGTTCGGCGCGCAAGCCGGTGGCGGCAACTCCGCCAACGCGCATGCCGCGCACAAGAAGGTGTCCGCGGACCTGCAGCGCATCATCGACTCCGGCAGGCAGAACAACGGCCGGTGGATGAAGAACGGCCTCGTGCGCGTCGTGATCACCGTGGACCCCCAGATCGACGCGCGCAGCAAGGCCGCGCTGAAGCGCTCGATCCTCGCCGCCAAGGGCGGCGTGCACATGGATCTTTCGCGCGTGAGCAGCATCGCCGCCGTCGTCCCCGCGACGGCCGTGCCGCTCATCGCGAACCTGCCCGGCGTGCTCAACGTCGTGCCCAACCGCACCATGATGGCCACGCGCAGCCTCCTCGAGGCCACGACGGGCACGAGCGACGCGCGCGGCATGTTGAGCGGCACGACGCTCACCGGCGCGGGCGTGGGGATCGCGATCCTCGACTCCGGGATCATGCAGACGCACACCGCGTTCCTGAACAACGGCACCTCGCGCGTCCTGGCGCGCGTCGACCTCACCAAGTCGATCGCCGATCCGTTCTCGACCGGCACCGATCTCACCAGCAACCAGTCGGCGCCCGCGGACAACGGCGCCGCGGACGGCTACGGACACGGCACGCTCGTCGCCTCCGTCGCGGCCGGCCGCGACGTGACCGGCACGACCGATTCGACCGGCATCGCCACCGATGCGTCGCTCATCGACGTCCGCGTCCTCGGGGACGCCGGCGAAGGCGACCTCTCGACGGCCCTGGCCGGCATGGACTGGGTGCTGCAGAACGCGAAGAAGAAGAACATCCGCGTGCTGAACATCAGCCTCGGCACCGACTCGACCGACTCGTACCTGGACGACCCTTTCTGCCGCGCGGTGCGTGAGGCCGTCGCCGCGAACATCACCGTGGTGGTCGCCGCGGGCAACTACGGGCAGAGCTCCTCGGGCACCGAGGTCTACGGCACGATCAGCTCCCCGGGCAGCGAGCCCTCCGCCATCACCGTCGGCTCTTCCAACCCGCGCGCGACGATCGGCCGCGGCGACGACGTCGTGAACGGTTTCAGCTCGCGCGGACCGACGCGCGGCGCATGGACGGATGCGTCCGGCGTGGTGCACAAGGACAACCTCCTCAAGCCGGACCTCGTCGCCCCGGGCAACCGCGTGATCGGCGCCATCTCCAGCGCCAACGGTGCGTTGAACCTCCTCGCGACGCAGAACCCGCAGCTCGTGCTGCAATCGAGCCCGGTGGATGCCGCCCTGATGTACGCGAGCGGCACCTCGTTCGCCGCACCGGTCGTGAGCGGCACGGTCGCCCTGATGCTGCAGGCGAACCCCGGCCTCACCCCGCCGCTGATCAAGGCGATCCTCCAGTACACCGCACAGCCGATCCCGGGCAACCTGCTGCAAGAGGGCACCGGCATGCTCAACGTGCCGGGTGCGATCTCCGTGGCGAGCGTGCTGCTGCCGGACATCTCCTCGCGCATCGCGAGCGGCAGCCTCGCCGTCGGCGACAACCTGATCGCCCCGAACAAGTCCTTCCCCTGGTCGCAAAGCACGACGATCAACTTCTCGACCTTCGGCTGGAGCCGCGCCGTGTACCTGGGCGGCCGCCACGTCTACACGGGAAGCGACCTCTTCAAGAAGTACCAGGCCATCTGGGACCCGGAGCTGCTGTGGGTGGGCAACCAGGTCGCCACCATGGACGTGGCGTACGACTCGGGCGGTGCGCTCACCGGCGTGACCGACGGGCAGATGATGACCGGGAACGTGCTGTCCAGCGGGGTCTCCGCGCTCACGGGCTCGCTCGGCAGCAGCAGCTACGCCCTGAAGACCGGCGTCTTCAGCTCCGCATCGCAGCTTTCCAATCTGGCCGGCGGCCTGCTGGGCGGCCTCCTCGGCGGCCAGGGCCTGGTGCTGACCGAGGGCCTGGTGCTCACCGAAGGCCTGGTGCTCACCGAAGGCCTGGTGCTCACCGAAGGCCTGGTGCTCACCGAGGGGCTGGTGCTCACCGAAGGCCTGGTGCTGACCGAAGGCCTCGTCCTCACCGAGGGATTGGTCCTGGTCGAGGCGGCAACCGGCGAGTCG
>Ga0207705_10004771_pt1 | contig 10210 bp, 13 predicted proteins | sample KBSC13metaG_FD_184314 | JGI IMG/M metagenome (GOLD analysis project Ga0207705, IMG submission 184314) | Corn rhizosphere microbial communities from Kellogg Biological Station, Michigan, USA - KBS C1-3 metaG (SPAdes) (version 2) | ecosystem: Host-associated > Plants > Roots > Rhizosphere > Soil ...
CGTCCGCCGGTCCCTACCTCCGGCCAGCCATGAAACCGATCGAAGCCGAGGCGTTTGACCGCAAGCAGGCGGAAGCCGCTGCGCCGCTGCCGCGCGATGACGCGCACATGATCCGGGCGCAGATGAATCGCGGCGATTGGCTGATCCTCGGCACCCTGGCAGTGATCTGGGGCGGCGCATTCTTCTTCATCAACGTCGCCGTCCATCATGTGCCGCCGCTGACCTATGTCTGGCTGCGGGTATCGATCGCTGCGGCAGCGATGTGGTTGTTCCTGCGTTTCAAGGGCCAGCCGCTCGGGCTTCCGCCAAAGGCGTGGGGATCGATGTTCCTGCTCGCCTTCCTCAATAACGCACTGCCGTTCAGCCTGTTCGGCTGGGGCCAGACGCACATCGCCAGCGGCCTCGCCTCAATCCTCAATGCGACGACGCCGATCTGGGGCGTGGTCGTCGCCCACTTCCTGACCGACGACGAGCGGCTGACCCCGCGCAAGGTCGCGGGCGTGGCGCTCGGCTTCGGCGGGGTCGCGATCATGATCGGCCCCTCGCTGCTGTCGAGCCTCGGCACCAGCGCCCTGGCGCAGATTGCCTGCGTGTCGGCTTCGCTCAGCTATGCCCTCGCCGCGGTGTGGGCGCGCCGCTTCCGCCGTCAGGGCATTTCGCCGCTCAGCGTCACCACCGGACAGATGACCGCGGCCGCCGTGATGATGCTGCCCGTCGCCATTATCGTCGATCGTCCATGGACCCACGCCTTCCCGCCACTGTCGGCCTGGGGCGCGATCATTGCGCTCGCGCTGCTCTGCACCGCGCTCGGCTACGTGCTCTATTTCAAGCTGATTGCGACATCGGGCGCGACCAACGCCCTGCTCGTCACCTTGCTGGTGCCGCCGGTCGCGATCCTGCTCGGCGGGCTGTTCCTCGGCGAGACGCTGGCGCCGCAGGATTTCCTCGGGCTGGCGCTGATCGCGCTCGGCCTCGCGGCGATCGACGGGCGGCTGCTCAGCCGGCTTTCTTCGCGGCGCCGGCTTCCGCAAGGAGCTTAGCTGCCTCCGGGCTGGTCCAATCGAGGTCGCCGACGTAGCGCCACACTTCCTTGCCGTTGGCATCGAACAGGATCGACGTCGGCAGCACCGTATCCGGCCCGAGTGCGCCCGACAGGCCCATCGCCGCATCCTGGTACGGCTCCAGCCTAGAGATCTGATGGCTCTTGAGGAACGCGACCACGGAAGGATGCGGGCCGCTATCCTGGCTGACGGCGACCACGTTGACTGCGCCGCCAGCCGCCAGCTTGTCGAGCGTCGGCAGTTCCTTCACGCACGGCGCGCACCAGGTCGCCCACAAGTTGACGAGCACCGGCTTGCCCTTGAAGTCGGCGATCTTGACCGGCTTCCCGGTGGGATCCTTGAACTCGGCGGCGGGGGCCGGCTTGCCGGCAGTGTCGCGGTGCACGCCTTTGATCTGTTCTCCCTGTACCGCTGCCGCCGGTTCGTTAGCCGGCTGCTGGGCGGCTTTCTGCTGGCAGGCTGCGAGGACGAGAAGGGCGGCGAAGATTGGAACGAAGCGCATTCGCCGCCGCTAGCGGATTGAAACACGACCCGCTACTCCGGCCGCATGAGCGCGAAGCGGATTCTCTTCATCGCCGGCCTGGGCGCGCTAGCGGGCTGCGGGCGGGTTGCCGACCTTCACCCCGCGCCGGGCCATGCGCTGCCGGTCAAGCCGCTGATGGCCCGCGCGACGCCGACGGTCGACGAGCTGATGACGCCGCCGAGCTACACCCGCCCTGCGCGCGTCGACGAGCTGGTCAAGAAGTCACAGCCGCGGCCGCAGGACCCGTTCGACCTGCCCCCGCCGACCGGAGGCAATGCACCGACGCTTCCCGCGGGCAGCGATCCGGGCACTGTCCCGGACACCACGACCAATTCCACCGGCAACTCGACTTCGGGAGACTGAATGCCCACTCGCGTCCGCAAGGCGGTTTTCCCCGTCGCCGGCCTCGGCACCCGCCTGCTCCCCGCCACCAAGAGCATCCCCAAGGAGATGATCACGGTCGTCGACCGGCCGCTGATCCAATATGCGGTCGATGAAGCGCGCGAGGCCGGCATCGAGCAGCTGATCTTCGTCACCGGCCGCGGCAAGTCATCGCTGGTCGACTATTTCGACCAGGCCTACGAGCTCGAGGCGACGCTCAAGGGCAAGGGCAAGAGCCTCGACGTGCTCGAGCCGTCGAACGCCAGCTTCGGCGAGGTCGTAACCGTCCGCCAGCAACAGCCGCTCGGCCTCGGCCACGCGGTGTGGTGCGCGCGGCACATCGTCGGCGACGAGCCGTTCGCGGTGCTTCTCCCCGACGAGCTGATGTACGGACGGCCCAACTGCCTGGCGCAAATGGTCGAAGCCTATGAAAAAGCCGGCGGCAACATCGTCGCGGCGCTCGAGGTTCCTGACAGCGAGACGCATAAATATGGCGTGATCGATCCCGGTGCGGTCGACGGCCGCCTGACCGAGATTCGTGGCATGGTGGAAAAGCCTGCAGCGGGCACCGCGCCGTCAAACCTGATGCTGCCCGGCCGCTACATCCTCCAGCCCGAGGTGATGCGCGCGCTCGACGACCAGGAACGTGGCGCGGGCGGTGAGATTCAGCTCACCGATGCGATGGCCAAGCTGATCGGCCAGCAACCCTTCCATGCCTACCGCTTCGAGGGCGAGCGCTACGATTGCGGCAGCGCGGCGGGTTTCGTCATTGCCAATATCGCGATGGCGCTGGAGCGCAGCGACGTCGGGCCGGCCGTGCAGCAGTTCATCGGCGGGCGTTAGCCAGCGCGTCCTTCAGTTCCCCGATCTGCATCGCCCGTTCGATCACCCGCGCGTCGAGTGCGGCATTGTCGTCCTGCAGCCGCTTGACCGCCCGCGCGCGCTCCATCCGCCGGCCGATGCGCGCAACCAGCACTTCGAAGTGGAAGGGCTTGAGGATCACGTCGTCGGCGCCAGCCTCATAGGCGCGCACCGCGCCCTTGGGCTCTGACTTGCCGGTGATCAGCATGATCGGGATGTCGTTCCACTGCACCTCGCCGCGGATCGCCCGCGCCAGCTCCGCCCCGCCCATCCCCGGCATGTTGAGCTCGGCAAGAACGAGGTCGATTGGGAGGCGGTAAATCTCGGCAATCGCCGAAGCGCCGCTATCGGCAGTGGTGACTCGGTACCCCGCCTCAGCCAGCCGCCGCGCCATGACGACCAAGTTCGTGCGGTTGGGTTCGACCACGAGAATGCGCGGCCGCTCGTCGGGCGCGGGATAGCGTATGTCCATCGCACGCAGCGCTACGCAGAAATGGTTAACGGGGCGTTAGGAGCTTAAGGCTCCAGCTCGACATCCCAATAGAGGTAATCCCGCCAGCTTTCGTGCAAATGGTTCGGCGGGAACGCTCTTCCGTGCTCCTGCAATTGCCAGCTCGTGGGGCGGATCGGCTCGCGCTGGATGTGCATATGCGCTTCGTTCGGCGTGCGGCCGCCCTTGCGGAGGTTGCACGGCGCGCAGGCGGTCGCGACATTCTCCCACATCGTCCGGCCGCCCTGGGCGCGCGGGACCACATGGTCGAACGTCAACTCGCGGCCCGACCCGCAGTACACGCAGCGGAATTTATCCCGCAGGAACAGGTTGAACCGGGTGAACGCGGGATATTCGTTCGGCTTCACGAACTGCCGCAGCGCGATCACCGACGGCAGCTTCAGCGCAAGGCTCGGGCTGTGCACCTCCCGGTCGTAATGGGCGACGACATCGACGCGCTCGAGGAACATCGCCTTGATCGCGGTCTGCCACGGCCACAGCGACAGCGGGTAATAAGACAGCGGCGTATAATCGGCGTTGAGCACCAGCGCCGGGCAGCTCTCGGGATGGCGGATCAGCTCAGGGTGGTACATGCGAGCGACAACAGCCTTTCGTCCGGTTCGGATCCGAACTGCTGCTCCCCGGCCCCGTCGCACTCAAGGTGGAAAGGGCGGCGCGGCCCATCTTCCCTTGTTGCCCGCCGGATGCCAACCCGGCGTGACATGCCTATGACAGCACTTCCACCGACTCTCGGTCAAGAGTCCTTTCCGCAACACTATCGATGATCGTTACGCGATTCGCTCCGTCGCCCTCCGGACTCCTTCATCTCGGCCACGCCTACAGCGCGGCAATCGGCCATTCGCGGGCGGATGAGGACGGCGGCAAGTTCCGGCTTAGGATCGAAGACCTCGACCAGACGCGCTGCAAGCCGCAATTCGTCGACGATATTTACGAAGACCTGCGCTGGCTCGGCCTCGATTGGGACAAGCCGGTGCTCGTCCAGTCGCAACGGACGACCGCATACGCCGCCGCGCTCGACGGGCTTAGAGAGCGCGGGCTCGCTTACGCGTGCTTCTGCACGCGGGCCGACATCACGCTATCGCTGACCGCGCCGCATGGCGATGCCGCGACCTCCTATCCGGGCACCTGCCGCGGCTTGCCCGACGATCCCGACCGCCGTGCGACCACGCCGCATTGCTGGCGCCTCGATTCCGGCGAAGCGCTGAAAATCGTTGGACTGCCGAGCTGGACCGAGCATGGCGGCCGCAGGTTCACCGCCGAACCAGGCGACATCGGCGACGCGATCCTCGCCCGCAAGGACGCGCCCGCCTCCTACCATCTGTCTTGCGTCGTCGACGACGCGGAGAGCGGCGTGACCCTGGTCGTGCGCGGCGTCGACCTGCGCGCCTCGACTCCGATCCAGCGCCTGCTGCAGCACCTGCTCGGCCTGCCTGAGCCCGTCTATCTCCACCACCCGCTGGTCACCCACCGGGACGGTCGCCGCCTCGCCAAGCGCGATCTTGCGCCGACACTGGCGGCCATGCGCGAAGCGGGGGTCGACGGCTTCCGGCTTGCGCGCGAACTCCTTGCGGGCAAGCTTCCCCTTGGTTTCGCTTTTGGCGGCGCGTAGAGCGCGGCCATGACACCGATCCTGATGATCCTGCTGCTGCTTGCCATGGCGGCGACGGCATACGTCCTCGTCCGCGGTGTGATCGCCATGGCCTCCGGCAAGGACGTGACCGGAGAGCAGCAGCAGAACTACATGCGCAAGCGCGTGCTGTTCCAGGCGATCGCGATCGTGATCATTATCCTGATCCTGGCCGTTGCCGGCCGCGCCCATTAGGCGCTCGCCGCTTTGGTCAAGCTCAACAAAATCTACACGCGTACCGGCGACGGCGGCACCGCCGGGCTGGTCGACGGCAGCCGGGTCAGCAAGTCGAGCCTGCGCATGACCGCCATCGGGGAGGTCGATGAGGCCAACGCCGCGATCGGCGTCGCCATCGCGGCGCTGTCCGACGGCGACATCCAGCTGCAGCTGCTGCGAATCCAGAACGATCTGTTCGACCTTGGCGCCGATGTCGCGACGCCGGGCGAAGTCGACGGCGCGCTGCGCATCGTCGCCGAGCAGGTCGCCCGGCTGGAAATAGATATAGACGACCTCAATGCATCGCTCGAACCGCTGACCAGTTTCATCCTGCCGAGCGGATCCATGGGCGTATCGGCGCTGCACCTTGCCCGGGCCATCGTCCGCCGCGCCGAACGCGCCGCCGTCGCGCTCGACCAGGCCGAGCCGCTCAATCCACAGCTTGTCGCTTTTCTCAACCGTCTGTCGGACTATCTGTTTGTCGCCGCGCGTTTTGTCGCCGCGAAGGAAGACGGCGACGTACTGTGGCAGCCGGGCGCAAGCCGCACCTGATCGAAAGCCGCCAATCGCTCCCGGCACAAAGCCGGGCCGCGGCCGTTTCTGCCATTCGTTCCGCATCGGAAATGGAGACTAAGCAGTGGCGCTCAGCGCGATCGCGATCAATTGCACCCTCAAGCGCAGCGGGGATGAGCCCTCCTCGACCGACAAGATGATCGGCCTAATCGCCGGCGAGCTCGCGAAGCACGGCGTGAAGCTTTCCGAGACGATCCGCATCGCCGACCATGACATCAAGCCCGGAGTCACGTCGGACGAAGGACCCGGCGACGCGTGGCCGGATATTCGCAAGCGCATCCTCGCCGCGGACATCCTCGTCTTCGGCACGCCGATCTGGCTCGGCCAGCCGTCGAGCCTCGCCAAGCGCGTGGTCGAGCGGATGGACGCCTTCTTCAGCGAAACCGACGAGAGCGGCCGAATGCCGAGCTTCGGCAAACTCGCCGTCGTCGGCATCGTAGGCAATGAGGACGGCGCGCACCACGTGACTGCCGAGCTGCTGCAGGCGCTCAACGACACCGGCTGGACGATCCCCGCGCAGGCCGCCTGCTATTGGGTCGGCGAAGCCATGCACAAAACCGACTTCAAGGGCCTGCCTAATGTCCCGGACGATGTGCAGGGGCTGGCAGGGATCCTCGCGGCCAATGCCGCTCACCTCGCAAATCTGCTAAAGCAGTCGGCCTATCCAGGGGTGCCGAAGGACCAGTGAAGCCCGCACTCGAAAAGAATCGCTCCGCTTCAACCAGTCCGCTCGCCGAGCGGCTGGGGACGACGCGCAGGCTGACGCTCGACCTCGCCGCGCCCCTGAGCGATGCCGACGCGACCATCCAGCCGTTCCCCGACGCATCCCCAGCCAAGTGGCACCTCGCGCACACCACCTGGTTCTTCGAGACCTTCGTGCTCCGCGATCATGTGTTCGGCTACACGCCGTTCGACGAGCGCTACGCCTTTCTGTTCAACAGCTATTACGAGGCCGAGGGTCCGCGCCACGCCCGCCCCCGCCGGGGCATGCTCAGCCGTCCGTCGCTCGACGAAATCCGGAACTATCGCGCTCACGTCGACGAAGCGCTCGAGCGCGCGCTGCCATCGCTCACACCCGCCGCACTCGAGCTGGTCGAGCTTGGCATCAACCACGAACAGCAGCACCAGGAATTGTTGCTCACCGACATCCTCGCCACTTTCGCCGAGAACCCGCTGGCGCCGGCTTATGGCGAGCTACCGCCAGCTGCCTGCTACGCAATCGAGCCCGTGAGCTGGCACCGCGGCCGCGAAGGGATCGTCGAGATTGGCGCACCCGATAGCGGCTTCGCGTTCGACGCCGAGCGCCCGCGCCACCGCGTCTTCCTCGCCGCGCACCAACTCGCCAGCCGCCGCGTGACTAACAGGGAATGGCGCGAATTCATCGATGACGGCGGTTACCGGACGCCTGCTTTGTGGCTGTCCGATGGCTGGGCCTGGGTTCAGCAGGAGGGCATCGGCGCTCCGCTTTACTGGCGAGATGATGGCGCCGAATTCACGCTTGGCGGCCGCCGCGAGATCGACTGGGCGGCGCCGGTCGCGCACGTCAGCTTCTACGAAGCCGACGCCTTCGCGCACTGGGCCGGAGCGCGACTGCCGACCGAAGCCGAGTGGGAGGACTTTGCCGGCTCGGCCGATCCAATGCTCGGCAACCAGCTCGACAGCGCCGGTCCGGTCGCGCCGGGTCCTCGCGGAGGCCTGTTCGGCGACGTGTGGGAATGGACTCGCAGCGCCTTCGCTTCCTATCCCGGTTTTGCCGCGGCCGAGGGCGCGGTCGGCGAGTACAATGGCAAGTTCATGTCCGGTCAGCTGGTGCTCAAAGGCGCAAGCTGCGCGACCCCGCGCGGGCACAGTCGCGCCTCATATCGCAATTTCTTCCCGCCGGCGGCGCGCTGGCAATTCACGGGGGTTCGCCTTGCTCAAGACGCTTGATGCCCAGACGCTGGCGTTCCGCGACGACGTGCTTGCCGGGTTGGCCGCGCCGATCCCGGCCATCCCCGCCCGCTGGCTCTACGACCGCCGAGGCTCGGAGCTGTTCGACGAGATCACGCGGCTCCCGTCTTATTATCCGACGCGCACCGAGACCGCGATTTTCCACGCGATCATGCCCGAGGTCGCGGCGCGCGTGCCGAAGGGCGCGGTCGTCGTCGAGTTCGGCGCCGGATCGCAGACCAAGACCCCGATCCTGCTCGAAGCGATCGCCCCCGCCGCATACGTGCCGGTCGACATTTCCGGCGACTATCTCGAGCACAGCGCGGCCGAGCTGCAGCAACGTTTCCCGAAGATCGAGGTGATCCCGGTCGTTGCAGATTTCGCGCGGCCGTTTACGCTGCCAGGCGGCATCGAGCATCTGCCGAGGCTCGGCTTCTTCCCCGGCTCGACCATCGGCAATTTCGTGCCGTGGAGCGCGACCGACCTCCTGCGTCAGTTCCGCGCGCTGCTCGGCCCGGGCTCTCAGCTGCTGATCGGCATGGACCGGGTCAAGCGGGTCGACCGGCTGATTGCCGCCTATGACGACCCTGAAGGTGTCACCGCGCAGTTCACGCTCAACCTTTTGACCCGCATCAACCGTGAGCTCGAAGGCGACATTCCGGTCGATGCCTTCCGGCACGAGGCGCGCTGGAACGACATTCTGTCGCGCATCGAAATCCACCTGATCGCGACCGGCGACGTATCGTTCAGTGCGTCAGGACGCAGCTTCCGGTTCGCCGAAGGCTCGTCGATCCACGTCGAGAATAGCCACAAATATGGTCCGCGCGGCGGCCGCGTCCTGCTGCTTGCCGGCGGGTGGACGCCGGTTGCCGAATGGTCCGACCCGGCTGGCGACTTCGCCGAAATCCTCGGCGCTGCGGAGCCGGAGCGGTTCGCCCCATGATTGCAGCGTGAGAAGGTCGCGGCTAAGCCCCCGTCCATGCTCATCGCCCTCGTCGATATTGCCGACCTGCTGCTCACTATCGTCACCTGGATCATCATTGCCCAGGTCGTCCTCAGCTGGCTGTTCGTGTTCAACGTGCTCAACACCAGCTCGAACGGAGTCCGCACCTTTGCGGTCGCGATCGACCGCATCACCGCGCCGCTCTATCGGCCGATCCGGCGGCTGCTGCCGGACTTCGGCGGGATCGACTTTTCGCCCCTCGTGGTCCTCATCCTGATCCAGGTGATCAAGAAGCTGCTCGCCGGCGTCGTCGCCCAATCCTATATCGGCGGATGACCGCGAAACGGATCGACGGCAAGGCGGCGGCGCTGGCGCTACGACAGGAAGTCGCCGCCGAGGTTGCCGCTTTCCGGGAACGTGTCGGACGCGCCCCCGGCCTCGCCGTGGTGCTCGTCGGCGAAGACCCGGCCTCGGCGGTCTATGTCAGGTCCAAGGAAAAGGCAGCGCACGAAGCCGGTATGGAGAGCTTCGAACATCGGCTGCCTGCGTCCGCCAGTCAGGAAACTTTGCTCGCTTTGGTAGATGAGCTCAACGACAACCCGGCGGTTGATGGCATCCTCGTTCAGCTGCCGCTGCCGCCGCAAATCGACGAGCGGGTCGTTATCACCCGCATTTCGCCCGACAAGGACGTCGACGGCTTCCATCCTGTCAACGCCGGACGCCTCGCGATCGGCCTCAACGGCTTCGTGCCGTGCACGCCGCTCGGTTGCCTCAAGCTGCTGCAAACCGAGGTCGGCGATCTCTCCGGCAAGGAAGCCGTGATCATCGGCCGCTCGAATATCGTCGGCAAGCCGATGGCGCTGTTGCTGCTCGCCCAGAATTGCACGGTGACGATCGCCCACAGCCGCACCCGCGACCTGCCCGCCGTGGTCCGTCGCGCCGACATCGTGGTCGCCGCCGTCGGCCGCGCGCAGATGGTGAAGGGCAATTGGCTTAAGCCCGGCGCGACGGTCATCGACGTCGGCATCAACCGCACCGAACGCGGGATTGTAGGCGACGTCGATTTCGACAGTGCCGCCGAGGTGGCGGGCGCGATTACGCCTGTGCCCGGCGGCGTCGGCCCGATGACCATCGCCTGCCTGATCCGCAACACCTTCGTGTCGGCCGCGCGCCGCGAAGGCTTCCATTATGAGAAAAGCCTATGATCACCGCTTTGCTTCTCGCACTCGCTCCTGCCGCAGCCGCGCCGGCAAAGACTGCAATCGACGCCGAGCATGCCTTCGCGCGCGATGCCAGGCGGATCGGTCAGTGGTCCGCATTTCGCAAATGGGCCGATCGCGACGCGGTACTGTTCACTCCGCAAGCCGTATGGGCGCGGACGTTCCTCAAGCCGCTCAAGAACCCTCCCCACGCGATCAGCTGGCGACCGGCGCACAGTTACGTCTCGTGCGACCGCCGGACTGCCGTCAATACCGGTCCCTGGTTCACCCAGGACGGCGCTGTCGGCGGCTATTTCACGACGGTGTGGCAGCGCACGCCCGTGGGCTGGCGCTGGGTATATGACGGCGGCGGTCCTTCGAGCGGT
>Ga0207705_10004772_pt1 | contig 10207 bp, 9 predicted proteins | sample KBSC13metaG_FD_184314 | JGI IMG/M metagenome (GOLD analysis project Ga0207705, IMG submission 184314) | Corn rhizosphere microbial communities from Kellogg Biological Station, Michigan, USA - KBS C1-3 metaG (SPAdes) (version 2) | ecosystem: Host-associated > Plants > Roots > Rhizosphere > Soil ...
GGCAACTTCATCGCCGCCATCCGCACGGGAGAAAAGCTCAATCAACCCATCGCATCAGGCAACATCTCGGTCACCATGCTGCAACTTTCGAATATCGCCTGGGAGATGCAGCGCGAGCTGAAGCTGAACCCCGCAAACGGCCACATCCTTAACGATCCGGCAGCCATGAAGCTGTGGGGCCGCGAATATGAAAAAGGCTGGGCACCTCACCTGTAAACCACCCCGCCTATTGAAACCCTAGGCCCGGCGGTCATCGCCGGGCCTTTTTGGGTCATGAACCAGATATGTCTTGTAGCGATTAGTTCATCCGCGATAAATCCATTTGGCAGAATCGTCATCCAAACATGCAGGACAACTATGATCGCTGAAATTATCGCTGTCGGCTCCGAGATGCTTACCCCCAACCGACAGGACACCAACTCTCTTTATCTCACTGCGGGATTGAACGACCTTGGCGTCGAGGTGGCCTTTAAGACCATTGTCGGCGATAGCATCGAGCGCCTCACTAGCGCAGCGAAGATTGCGATCGACCGCGCTGATGTCATCCTCTTTTCGGGAGGGCTTGGCCCCACCGAAGACGACCTGACGCGCGAAGCCGCAGCCGCCGCACTTGGCCTCGGCCTTCACCGCGATCCGGCAGTTCTCGATGCACTCCAAAAGCGCTATGCAGCCCGCCAGATTGTGATGCCGCCAAACAATGCCAAGCAGGCAGATGTTCTTGATGGAGCGGTTCTGCTCGAGAATAAAAACGGCAGCGCGCCCGGTCAATTTCTTGAGATCGAGGTCAGCGGCCACCGCAAGATCGTCATCCTGCTACCCGGGCCGCCGAGCGAACTCAAGCCACTCTTCGACGAGAGCTGCAAGCCGCGGTTGGTCGAGACTCTTCCTGTTCGCCACCTCGCCCGGCGGATGCTTCGCATGGCACTCATCCCCGAATCGGTCGTCGATGCGCGCACCGCACCTATTTATAAGCAGTATCCTGACGTCGAAACCACGATTCTCGCCGGGCACGCCGAAATTCAGTTGCACTTCCTCTCCTGCAAAAATAGTCTTGCGGGGGCCCAGGCAAGAGTCGACGAAGTAACGGAAAAAATCCAGCACGAGATGAGGGACTCCATCTTTTCTTCGCAAGGCGAGAGTCTGGAAGAGGTCGTTCATTCGATGCTAGGCAGCAAACAGCTCCGGCTTGCGGTCGCTGAAAGCTGCACCGGCGGTCTGCTCGCGCAACGCCTCACCGCGGTACCGAATAGTTCGAGCACCTTTGCTGGCGGAGCGGTCGTCTACACGACCGAACTCAAGACCATCTTCGCGGGAGTCCCCAAAGAGATCATCGACACCAAAGGCCCAGTCAGTGAAGACGTCGCGAGAGAGCTCGCCGATGGCATTCGGACACGCACTGCTGCTTCGATTGGCCTCTCGATTACCGGACTTGCCGGGCCTGGAGGAGGCTCCCCGGGGCCCGATGAACACAAACCGATAGGGCTCGTCTACATTGGTATCGCCGACGGGCAGCGCACGGAGATCACTGAACTGCACCTGACCGGCGACCGTGAACGCATTCGCTACTGGGCCACCCAGCACGCGCTTGAACTTATCCGCCGCCACCTGCTCTAAACGATCCAAGCCATTCACGACATTCACTTGATAAACTCATCGAGACGACAATGACCCCCTGGCTCATCTCCATCCCGCTGGCCTATCTTCTCGGCTCCATTCCATTCGGCTATATTCTGGTCAAACTTTTTCGCAAACAAGACATTCGGGCTACCGGCAGCGGCAATATCGGGGCAACCAACGTAGCGCGCTCGGGGGCTAAGGGGCTGGCGATAGCCACCCTATTGCTCGATCTCGGGAAGGCATTTCTCGCCGTAAAAATTGCACAGCATATCGCACCCACAAACTACGATCTTGCGGTAGCCGCGGCAGTCGCCGCTCTCCTTGGCCACTGCTTTCCCATCTGGCTCGGATTCCGCGGCGGCAAAGGCGTGGCCAGCGCGCTTGGGGTTTTTCTCGCCCTTACCCCCATATCGGCGCTTGCGCTGCTCATTATTTTCATTGTCATCTTCGCGTTCACCCGCTATGTATCGCTGGCCTCGATCATCGCGGCGGCGGCATTTCCGATCTTCGGCTTCCATTTCGTGCCGTATCGAACGCCGATCGTCATCGCAGGCTTCTTCTTTATCCCTTTGCTCATCATCGCCAAGCACCACCAGAACATTCGCCGACTGCTCTCAGGAAATGAGAACCGGTTCGGCTCGAGCAAGGCGGAAGCATGAGCCGAATCGCAATCCTGGGTGCCGGAGCCTGGGGCACCGCTCTAGCCCTTTCGCTTGCCCGCCGCGGGGGCCACGAGATCGTCCTCTGGTCGCACTCCGCTCGGCTCGCTGAACAACTCAATGACATGGGTGAAAACCTGCCTTATCTGCCCGGCTTCACACTGCCAGCGGACATTCAGGTGACTTCCGACCTGCCCGGCGCGATCTTCGAGGCCGATATCCTCCTGTGTGTTACCCCATCTCAGCATCTTCGTAGCGTAATAAGCCACATCGCTCCTCTGTTGACCCGCGATCAGATTATTCTCAGCGCCTCGAAGGGCCTCGAAGAGACTACTTTTCTTCGCATGTCCCAGGTCGTCGCAGCCGTGACGGATAACCAGTGCGCGGTGCTCAGCGGCCCCTCCTTTGCGCAGGAAGTAGCCCTTGGCTATCCAACAGCGATTGTCGCCGCTGCTGCTTCCCCAACCCTTGCCCAGATCATCCAGCACGAATTCTCGTCACCCACGCTTCGCGTCTATACCAACGACGATGTGACGGGTGTGGAATTGGGAGGCGCGCTGAAAAACGTGATCGCCCTCTCTGCTGGGATTGTGCATGGCCTCAATCTCGGGCACAACTCCGCTGCCGCTCTTATCACCCGAGGCATAGCCGAGATCACCCGTCTCTCCGTGGCCTGCGGGGGCCGCCGCCAGACGCTGGCCGGGCTTTCGGGTGTTGGCGACCTTGTCCTGACCTGCACCGGAAACCTCTCCCGCAATCGTTCGGTGGGGATTGAACTCGGCAAAGGACGCCATTTACCGGACATCCTCTCCGGCCTCAACGGCAAGGTGGCTGAAGGTATCCAGAGCACCACAGCCGCTCTCGGCCTAGCTGCCCGGTATGAGGTCGAAATGCCGATTACAGAACAGATGGACGCCATCCTCCATCGCAACAAGGCTCCTAAAGATGCGATCCGCGATCTGATGGCCCGTCCGGGACGCGATGAATAGTTGCAATTCCTTGCAGGTAAATATCCCCGAGCCGCGTCAACGGCATCTTACCTGAAATGACAGAGCCCATCTCGACCGTTGATCCTCACCACCATCCCAAGGGGCCGAATTTTCTGCTGATTGTCATCCTCTTCGGAGTTGCCATTATCCTTATTTTCATCGCCGCCTATATCTTCCTGCTCGGCGGAGGCAAGCACGTGATCCCAGGCAAACATGCTCCCCATCCGACCTCGCAGCTCGTCTTGCCAGCAGCTACGGATACGTTGATAGCGACAAAGGGAACGCCTGACCTTCGGTTCGTCGTGCAGCAACAAATAAACCAGACTGGTGTCTAATTTACTGAGAGCTTGACCCGGAGATATTGGCTGGGCTGGTACTCAGGCCTGCTATCCTCGAAACCCGGTGCATCCATGCACGTCCGGGCAAACGAAGGCCGGCGGGAAGGTAGGATCATGAAGATCACTCGCCTCTTAACGAATTCGATTGGGACCGCAATGCTTGCAGGTGCGCTGCTCGTTGCCGCTCCCCGTCCGGCCAATGCAGCTGTCTTTGTCTCCGTTGGAATCGCTCCTCCTCCCATCCCCGTTTACGTGCAGCCCCCTATTCCCGGTGATGGTTACATATGGACGCCCGGTTATTGGGCATGGACCGGAGAAGGCTACGAGTGGGTGAATGGGGCCTGGGTCGAACCGCCCTACGTCGATGCGCTCTGGACGCCAGGATACTGGGGTTTTGGCAACGGCGGCTACTTCTGGAACGCCGGTTATTGGGGCCCAACCGTCGGATATTATGGCGGAATCAATTACGGCTTCGGCTACTTCGGCACTGGTTTCTACGGCGGGTACTGGAACAACCGTCGCTTCTATTACAACCGCAGTTATAACAACTTCGGTCATCGCGATTGGGATCACGACCGTGGCTTCCGCAACGTCTACGACCGGCCTGTCCGCGGATTTGACGGTCGCCCCGGCGGATCCAGCTTCTCCCGCTTTGACCGGGATGGGCATAATGGGCGGGACTTCGGCGGCAACCGTGGCGCGAACATCGGCGGCCGCGACTTTGGCAATCGTGGAAACCACAGCTTCGCAGGAGAAGGTCAGCGGGACAACGGACAGCGAGGCTTTGGCGGCAACCATGTCACGTCAGTCAACGAGCAGCACGGCTTTGGAAATAGCAACCGCAGCATCAACACCAATGAGCAACGTGGCATTTCCAACGAAAACCGCGTCAGCAACAACGGCTTCGGCAATCGTCAGCAGTACAGCGGAGCCAACAATCCCTCACGCGTCTACTCGCAGCAGAATCAGCGCAGCTACACGCAGCCCTCTGCGCGAAGCTACGGGCAGGCAAACGAAGGCCGTTTCGGCGGCCAGAACCGCGGCTCCTTTGGCGGAAATGCAAGCCGTCCAGCTTCGGTGAATAACGGCGGCAGCTTCCACGGCAATATGGGAGGCGGAGGAGGATCTCGCGCCAACATGGGCGGCGGGGGCGGAGGCTTCCATGGTGGTGGCGGCGGCTCGCATGAGGGCGGTGGACATGGCGGAGGCGGAGGCGGCCATCGCTAAGGATCGCGCAAACGAGCTACTGAAATAAAACGGGCTGAGGATTTCTCCTCAGCCCGACTTTTTAGAAATTAGAGAGCAGTTGCTCATAAGAGCCGCGCAATTATCTACGGTTCGCCAGTTCTACAGCCATCTGCCCAATCACAGCTACAGCATTGGAATGCGCCAGCTTTCGCGCCTGCGCTGCCATCTTTTCCCGGCGTGCATCATCGCCCAGCAATTCCAGCAATGTCTCCAGCAGACGTTCATCCGTCAACTCCGCCTCCAACACCATCTCCGCTGCACCTGCCACTACAAAAGCATCCGCATTCTTCCTCTGGTGATCGTCGGCGGCCTGCGGAAACGGCACCAGTAGCGACGCCCGGCCTGCTGCGGCCAGCTCCGCCATCGTGCTTGCTCCACTGCGACACAAAATCAGGTCCGCGGCTTCAAACTGGGCCGCCATATCGTCGAGATACGGCGTGACCCGTACTCTCTGCAGCTCAACTCCAGCACGCATGTACGCTTCATCTGTCGAAGCTCCATGACGCCCCCCGGTCTGGTGGACTACATACAAGTCCGGAAAGGCTTTGAGTAGCCGTTCCATAATCTTTGGCATCAGTTCATTCAGTACACGAGCGCCCTGACTCGCGCCGAAGACCAGCAATCTCTTAACATCGCCCTGCTGCCTCTTCCCAATCGCAAAAAACTCGGGCCGCACTGGAGTTCCCGTCACCCGCGCTCCGCGAAAGTATCGTCGCGTTTCTTCAAAATTCACCGCCGCTGCATCGACGAGCCGTCCTACAAGCCGGTTTGCTAGTCCCGGCACGGCATTCGGCTCAAACGCCAGCGTGGGCACCCGCAGCAGAATCGCTGCCATCATCGCCGGCCCGGAGGCATACCCTCCCACGCCGATCACGACATGGGGACGGAAGGTTCGCAACAGGCCGATGCATCGTCCCAACCCGAGCGGCAGATCCGTCAGCGTCCGTAGCCGCGTGGCCACGCTCACATTCTTCAACGGCCCAACGTGGATCAGTTCCAGAGGGAACCCCGCCTCCGGTACCAGCCTGGTCTCTAATCCTCGTGCCGTCCCCACAAACCTGACGTCAGCGCCTGCCGTATCCCGCAGCTCCCGCGCAATCGCAAGCGCCGGAATCACGTGCCCACCTGTCCCTCCGCCTGCAATCAAAACCCGCAAAGGTGGCCTCTGATCTCTGGTCCCCGATTTCTGCACGTCAGTCGATCTCACGAGTCACGTTCAGCAGAACGCCCATGCAGGCCATTGTCACGAACAACGAGGTTCCGCCAAATGAGATGAAAGGCAGAGTGATGCCCTTCGTCGGCAGCAATGCGACCACGACGCTCATGTTGAAGAACGCCTGAATTAGCACTGCCGTTGTGATGCCGAATGCCAGAAACCGTGCAAACGGATCGGTCGAAAGAAACGCCGCCCGCAGCCCGCGATAGCCGAGAAACACAAACATCCCAACCACTACCAGTGCGCCGATCAATCCAAGCTCTTCGCAGATATTCGCGAAGATGAAGTCCGTATGCGGCTCCGGCAGATAAAAGAGCTTCTGGCGCCCTTCCATCAAGCCCAGCCCGCGAAGGCCGCCTGTCCCGACAGCGATCAGCGATTGCAAAATATGGAATCCGGTACCGCGAGGGTCTGCTTCGGGATTTACAAATGCAAGCATTCGCGCCCGTCGCCAGGGCACGCGAAACAGCATGTAATAAAGCACGGGTGCAGAGCACGCCATCGCGATCCCGATATATCGCACCTGCAGGCCAGCCAGGTAGAGCATCAGCACCGTAACTGCGGCACACACAATCGCCGTCCCCAGATCGGGCTCTTTCAATATAAGCATGATGAACAGCAACGGCGGCAGCGCCGCTCGCAAAACCGTCCCGCGCCAGTCGTCCATCTTGTGCATTCGGGTCTGGAGAAAGTAAGCGAGAAATAAAATCAAAACCGGCGTCGCCAGTTCGGACGGCTGAAAGCTGAGGCCGCCCCCAAAACGGAACCATCGGTGAGTGTTATGCGAGTCGCGACTGGCAAAGACCGCCACGAGCAGCATCATCGTCACTGCAACTGCGGGAAAGACTACCTTCGGGTTGTTATAACGGCGATAGTCCACCTGCATCAGGACTACCAGAGCAATCATGCCCAGCCCGGCCCAGATCGACTGCCGCACCATAAAGAAGTACGCCGACCCGAACTGCGACTTGGCCATTACGGCCGACGCGGAAAACACCATCACCAGTCCAAACAGCACCAGCAGCAGCACCACTCCGAAGAGCCACTTGTCTACCCCTACTCTCTTCGCCATTCCATCCGCTTCCTGCTAACTCAATTCATTGACTAACTGCCGAAAGATCTGTCCCCGGTGCGCGTAATTTTCGAACTGGTCGAAGCTCGAACAAGCAGGTGCCAGCAGAACCACGTCACCGGCAACGGCAGTCTTCGCTGCCTCGGCCACAGCAGTCTGCATCGTCCCCGCTGAGACTATCTTCACTACTCCATCTAATTGGCGCTCAATCTTTTCCGCGGCTGAACCAATCGTATAAACAACCTTGACGCGTTCCTTCAGGAGGTCGGCCATCGTGCCGTAGTCGGAGTTCTTGTCCTTGCCACCAAGGATCAAGTGAATGCCGCCCGCGAACGAGGCCACTGCCTTCATCGCCGCGTCCACATTGGTCGCCTTGGAGTCGTTATAAAAATCCACACCGCGCAAGTTCCGCACAAACTTCAGCCGATGTTCCACTCCCTTAAAACCGACAACTGAAGCTCGAATCTTCTCCGCCGGAATCCGTGCCAGCCGCGCCGCGCATACTGCCGCAAGCACATTTTCAACATTGTGCGCGCCCTTAAGAGTAATCTCCGCCACCGGCATCACCGGTTCGGGTTTGCCGCCCTCTTTGGCGAGGAAGAAGATGCTCTCCCCATGCACAAATGCTCCTTGCTTGATTGGCCTCCGAGGACTGAACCAGTAGATCTGCGCCCGCGTCTTCGCCGCGACCATCTGGGTCGGCTTGTCCTCCGCGTTCAGGACCAGAAAGTCACTGGCCTCCTGCCGCTCTGTAATTCTGGCCTTGGCGGCGGCGTAGTTCTCAAAATTTCCATGCCGGTCGAGATGGTCTGGCGTAATATTCAGCACCACCGCAATCCACGGATGAAACTCCTCGATCGTCTCCAGTTGAAAGCTCGAGACCTCCAACACGTTCACCGTGTCCGCTGTGCTCTTCGCCACCAGGTCGATGACCGGCAATCCGATATTGCCGCCGACGAGTGTAGGGCCACCGGCGTCGGCAAATATCTTGCCCAGCAGACTCGTTGTGGTCGTCTTCCCATTCGACCCCGTAATCGCTACGATCCTGCCCTTGAGAAATCGAGCCGCCAGCTCCAGTTCCCCAATTACCCGCAGTCCAAACGCCTGCGCCTGTTTGACTTCGGGAGTATCCATCGGCACCCCCGGAGACACCACAATCAGGTCCTGCCGCCGGAAGGTCAGCAATCCATGACCGCCTGACTCGACCATAATTCCAGCATCCAGCAGCGCGGGAATTTCCTTCGCCAGCGCTGCTGCGCTGCGCGTATCGCTCACCGTCACCTGCGCGCCTTGCGCCCGCAAAAACAGCGCGGACGATAGCCCGCTCTTGCCTAATCCCACCACCAAAACCCGTTTATTCTTCAGATCCATCATTCTTCCGTTCCGACTACCTCAACTTCAAAGTCGTCAAAGCAAACAGCGCAAACACCAGCGCCATAATCCAGAACCGCGCAATGACCTTCGACTCCGACCAGCCCATCAGCTCAAAATGGTGGTGCAGTGGGGCCATTTTGAAGATGCGCTTGCCATTGCGCAGCTTATAGCTCCCGACCTGGAGCATCACACTGACTGCCTCCAGAATAAATACCCCGCCGATAAATGGCAGCAGCAACTCCTGCTTGATGACCACCGCTACGGTCCCAATCGCGCCCCCCAGCGCAAGGCTTCCGACATCCCCCATAAAGACCTCCGCCGGATGAGCGTTGTACCAAAGGAAGCCAATACTCGCCCCCACCATCGCTCCGCAGAAGACAGTCAGTTCGCTGACCAGCGGCATTCGTTGCAGTTCCAGATAATCGGCGAACACGACATGGCCGCTTACATAGGTCAACACCGTCAGCGCGCCTGCGGCAATAATTGTGCAGCCAATCGCCAGGCCATCCAGACCGTCGGTAAGGTTCACTGCATTGCTCGAACCTGAGATCACCAGCATCACGAAAACAACGAAGCCAATATAGGCCAGCCACCAGATATGCGGCATGTGCAGCAAGCTGCCAATTACCAGGTCCGGGCGGAAACGCTTGGCGAATGGGACCATCAGCCGGGTCGAGTAGTTGCCATGTGTCTCCATCGCGACCAGCGCCACCGCCACTCCACCGCTGACCAGAAACTGCAAGCCCAGTTTTGCCCGCGCCGTCAGCCCCTGGTTCCTGCGATGCACCACCTTGATGTAGTCGTCCGCAAATCCGATCGCCCCAAAGCACAGCGTCGACAGCATCACCAGCCACACCAGCGGATTCGATAGATCCGACCACAGCAGCGTCGGCACCAGTATCGATATCAGAATTAATACGCCGCCCATCGTCGGCGTACCGCTCTTCTTCTGGTGCGACTGCGGCCCCTCTTCGCGAATGTACTGCCCAATCTGAAATTCGCGCAGCTTTTCAATTACATACGGCCCAATCAGCAGGCCAATCAACAGCGCCGTCAGGCTTGCGAATACCGTACGAAACGTCAGGTAGCGAAAGATGCGAAAGAGACGAAAGTAGGGGAACAACTTCTGGTACAGCAGCCAATAGAGCAAAACGTCTCCGCCTTAATTCACGATCGGAGTAGGCGCCACGATAACAGGCCGCAAACTCATCGCTATCTTAACAGGCGTTGCTCTACTCAAAGGCAGCAATTTCCGGGATGAACCAAGGCGCATTCACAAGCCAGCTTCCAGCGCGGAGCAAAGTCCCTCCACCGCCATTCGCAACTCCCATGCCAGGTGGGGGTCGTGGTCGGCACCCTCCGACCGCTTCAAGAGCTCAAGGCCCATCGCTTGCGCACGACTGCCGTATCCTTTTCGCTCTTTCGCCGTGACTTTGCCGAGCCGTGACCGCAATGCTTCGAAGCCATCGTCGTCCAGAGTGACCGATACCTCCACCGTGGGGTGGTACTTCTCGCGAGCCGAATACAGGCCCGCCATGGCAAGATGCTCAGCCGCCCGCAACAGCCCGAGTGCTGAACGCGCACCCGCTGCGACATCCCTGGCACCCGCGCGCGACGCGAAGCTATATCCCTCGATTCCCTGAAGCAGAAGCATACGAAGGTCGCTACCGGAGTCCTGTTCGACCAGCGAGATA
>Ga0207705_10004773_pt1 | contig 10205 bp, 6 predicted proteins | sample KBSC13metaG_FD_184314 | JGI IMG/M metagenome (GOLD analysis project Ga0207705, IMG submission 184314) | Corn rhizosphere microbial communities from Kellogg Biological Station, Michigan, USA - KBS C1-3 metaG (SPAdes) (version 2) | ecosystem: Host-associated > Plants > Roots > Rhizosphere > Soil ...
AACAGCGCGGATGCTGTGCGTGTTTCTCAATCTCGTTTCTATCAAATTAAAATCCACCCTGCTCAAGCTCCGCAGGGATACCCCCGGCATCCCCGATTCATCGTGAATCGTATTCCGCGCGTGGCGCTCCTTGCTTCAAACGATGCCGTAGGCATCACAGCGGGTAGCCGGTGATTGAGCGAATGCAATGAGCGCCACCCCCGGATAGAAGCGGAAGTAAAAGGCACTCCGTTAGGGTGTGCCAGCAGGCGAGTCATCATCACACACACCGATCTGGCATACCTCCGGCATGCGAAGATTTATGGGTGATGTTTGTCCGGGGGTGGCGCTCATTCATTCGCTTACCCCCGGCTAACCGCTATAATCCCTTCGGGATATAAGCATCGGCAGGCAGGGATGCCTTTGCCTGCAGATTTAAGTAAGCTTGGCAGGCTATCCTTCGCTTCGCTCATATTCCGAGGCGTCCGGTGGATGCGAGCCAGGAATCCGCCAACTTCGGTCCGCCATTCAGAATTGAACGTTTACCCCTTGATAGATATCGCCCCAGCCGGACGCCTGCGGAGAGGCGTCCCTGCCTGACCCTCCAGCCTTTCAAACGTGACGGCGTATTCCATCCGCCATGCCCATCTCATTTCCACAAGATATAGAATTAAGTATTAGGCTTAATCCTCTAGGCATAGCGGTTGAAATCCACCGCCACGCAAAGACATCCCAAAACAAAAAACGCGCCAGCTTGCACCGGCGCGTCTTTTTCAAATCTTATTGGAATCTCAGTTTTCCTCTTCCAGCTCAGGAGCCTTGGGCAGCTTGTCCACTTCCTCCAGGAGGTTCACGATCTGCACACCGCGCACGGCGGAGGCATCATGACGGAACTGCAGTACGGGAGTAGACTTCAGCACCACGCGCTTCATCACGCGGGATTGGATGGAACCGTGATCACGGTTCAGTTTTTCCAGCACCGGGTCCGGAGAACCACCCAGCACACCGATCCAGACACGGCCTTCCTTGAGATCCTGTGTCACTTCCACCTCACTCACGGACACCAGTTTGCCATTCCATTCGTAATCACGCTGGATGATGGCGCTGATTTCGCGGCGCAGAAGCTCGTTTACTCGGTCAAGACGACGGGACATGAAAATGAAATTCTAAATCTTAAATGATGAAATTCTAAACGGGAGAGACGAAGAAGCAACTAGCGGGTGGCAAGCCTGTGCTCCACCCATTTAGAATTTATAATTTTAAATTTAATGCTTCAGCGAAGCGATCACAGCGTTTGTGGAACTTTCTCGAGCTTGTAGCACTCGATGACGTCGCCTTCCTGATATTCGTTGAATTCACCGAGACGGATACCGCACTCGTAGCCGGTCTTGACCTCTTCCACTTCGTCCTGGAAGCGGCGGAGGGTGGACATGCGGCCATCGAATACCGGGATGCCGCCGCGCAGAACACGGGCGTGAGCCTTGCGATGGATGCGGCCATCGGTGACATACGAACCACCGGCACGACCACGGGAGAGCTTGAACACCTGGCGCACTTCGGCGTGACCGATGACGGTCTCGCGGGTGAGTGGCTCCAGAAGTCCCAGCATCGCTTCGCGGACCTGATCGATCAGCTCATACACGATGGAGTAGAGTTTCACTTCCACGTTCGTGGCCTTGGCGGCTTTTACTGCCTTGGCTTCCACCTTCACGTTGAAGCCGAGCACCACTGCGTCCGTGGAGGCTGCGTAGTTGATGTCGGATTCGGTCACCGGGCCAGCGGCTGCGGTGATGAACGTACATTCCACCTTCTCGGATTGAATGGCCAGGATTGCCTTGCGGATTGCTTCCACAGAGCCTTGCACGTCGCACTTGAGCACGATCTTGAGCTGAGCCTTGCTGTTGCCATCGCGCACCATGGAATAGAGATCCTCCATCCGGTTGCGGTGCTGTGGCTTCAGGCGCTTGAGGCGTTCCTTTTCCTGACGCTCGGAGGCGAGGGACTTTGCCTCACGCTCGTTCTTCATCTCGGTAAGGTGGTCGCCCACGTTCGGAAGCTCGTCGAAGCCGATCACTTCCACCGGCATGCCGGGAGGTGCGGTCTTCACGTTTTTGCCACGATCATTGATCAGCGCACGCACCTTGCCGGCGAATGGGCCGCAGATGAATGGCGTGCCGACCTTGAGAGTGCCGGACTCCACGATGACGGTGGCAGTCGTGCCACGGCCTGGGACCACGCGGGCCTCAATGACGGAGGCGCGGGCGGTGGATTTCGGGTTGGCCTTCAGTTCGAGAACTTCCGCCTGGAGAATCATCAGTTCCAGCAGGTCATCCACACCCTTGCCGGTGAGGGCGGAAATTTCCGCGAATTCCGTATCACCACCGAAGTCGGTCGTTTGCAGACCCTTTTCGGCAAGTTGTGTCTTCACGCGATCCACATTGGCGGTCGGGAGGTCACACTTGTTGATGGCGACGATGATCGTCTTCTTCGCATTCTGGGCGTGCTTGATGGCCTCCAGCGTCTGCGGCATCAGGCCGTCATTGGCAGCCACCACGATGATCACGATGTCCGTGATATCCGCACCACGGGCACGCATGTCCGAGAAAATGGCGTGACCTGGAGTGTCCAGGAACGTGAGGGCCGTATCGTGATGAACGATCTGATAGGCACCGATGTGCTGGGTGATGCCACCGGCTTCACCGGAAGCGATCTTGCTCTTGCGCAAGGTATCCAAAAGGGTCGTCTTGCCATGGTCCACGTGACCCATGATCGTGATGATCGGCGGGCGGGTCTTGAGGAGATCTTCCGGCTCCTGCACAGGGGCTTCCGGTTCCTTGATCACTTCCTCCACCTTGTGGAATCCCTTGTCCTTGTCGCGTTTTTCACGCTCGAAGGTAAAGCCGTGGATTTCACAAACGCGGGCAGCCACTTCCGGCTCCAACGGTTGGTTCGGCGCAGGGAAGACACCGATCTTGATCAAATCGGCCATGATGTTGAAAGGCTTCAAGCCCAGGCGTGCCGCCAGATCAGGCACCAGGATTGGCGGCTTGATGACGATGAGCTTGGAATCATCCACCGGAGCTTCTTCCACCGGGGCAGGTGCAGGCTCGGCGACTGGTGATTCCACCACAGGAGCTGGCTGCGGCTCGGCGTCCGCCTTCTCCTTGTCCTGAATCTTTGAAATACTGCCGATGACCGATTTTACGGAACGTGCAGTCTTCTTCGCCTTTGGCTTCTTCTCATCAGAGAAGAGATCAAGGGCCCCTGCTTTGGCTGCTTCGATGGCGCTTGGCTCGGGGGCGGCTACTTCCGCCTCCTTGCGCTGGCGCTCGCGGCGCGAAGGCTTTTTGGTCGTGTCGAGGAGATCGAGGACCTTTGGTTTCTTAGGGGAGCTATCGCTATTTTGAGGCATCCGGCGTTTCTGCAGAGTTCGGGAAAAAAGGGTGGAATCAGGCGTTGAAGGAAAGATCAGGCGGTGGCACCGCTGACGATTGCATTGGCACGGGCAAGGATTGGCTCCGCCTCATCGAGGGGGATCTCCAGTGCATCCGCGATGTCCTCCGCGGACATGCCAATAATATACTCGGGGGCGATACCGCCCGCCACTGTGAGTTTCTCGGCCAGTTCATCGGAGATTCCCAACTGCTCACCCAGGGAGTGTGCGGCACCGCCGATCTTCTCCTTGAATTGTTCTTCCTTGGACTCATCGCGGCGGACCTGCACATCCCAGCCCATCAGGCGGGAGGAAAGGCGGGCGTTCTGACCCTTGCGGCCAATCGCCTTGCTCAGATCGATCTCATCCACGGTGACGTGCACCACCTTGTTGGCGGTATCCACGGTGATCGTGCGGAGTTCCGCTGGCTTCAGGGCCTCGCGGACGAATTCCTTCGGATCTTCACTCCAGCGGATAATGTCCACCTTCTCATTGTTGAGTTCGCGGACGATGTTCTTCACACGCGCGCCGCGCATGCCCACACAGGCACCTACTGGATCCACTTTCGGATCGGTGCTCCAGACGGCTACCTTGGTGCGGAAGCCAGCCTCACGGGCGATCGCGCGGATCTCCACCGTGCGGTCGGAAATTTCATTCACTTCGGCTTCGAAAAGGCGGCGCACGAAGTTCGGGTGGCTGCGGGAGAGGATGATTTCCGGTCCACGGCCTTCATTTTCAACCGCCAGCACGTAGGCACGGATGCGGTCGCCAATGTTGTAGTCTTCGCCTTGCACTCGCTCACGGTTCGGCATCATGCCCTCGAATTTTCCGAGGTCGATCAGCACATCGTTGCGCTCAAAGCGGCGGACAGTGCCGGAAACGATGTCTCCTGCACGATCCTTGAACTCTTCATAAATCATCTCCTTCTCCGCTTGGCGGAGGCGCTGCATCATCGTCTGCTTGGCAGTCTGCACGGCGATGCGGCCGAAATCTTTTGGCGTGACGTTGAACTCTACGGAATCGCCAGCTTGGGCATCCGGGTTCTTCTTCTGCGCTACAGCCAGCGGCACGTGGTTGAACTTATCGGTCACCTCGCCATCGGGAACGACTGTCAGGGCAGCAAAAATACGCGTTTCGCCCTTGCGGATATTGATGTCCGCACGGAGCGTCTCGATCGCATCAGCACCGGGCACCATCTTGCGATAAGCGGAAATAAATGCGAATTCGAGCGAGGCCACGATCTTGTCGCGGTCGATTCCTTTTTCCTTTTCGTAATACTCGATGAGGGCGACGATGTCGTTGGTCATGGCGTGGCGGTGTCTTCGATCGACGCTGCTGATTGCTGGTGTCTAGAGACGCAAAAGAGTGGGTGCGAGACCCACTCCTTTCTTTCGTCAGAAGCTGTGCGAACCAGAAACTAGGCAGACCCCCGCTCACTTGCAAGCTGAAACTCCCGCAGCGCCGGGCGGCCCGCCTGCCGCGCCCTTTTATTCCACCTTGAATTGCCACGTTTCCTCCCTTTGCCTCACCCCATGAGCCGCCATTCCTCCCGCCTCATCCTTCTGGATGCAGCAGGCACCCTCATCCAGCCCGCCGAGCCGGTGGAAAATGTGTATGCACGTTATTTTTCACAATTCGGTTGGATAACTTTCCCCTCGGACCTCCGTTCCAGCTTTCGGGAAACTTTTTCGTCACTCGCGGATCCCGATTACGCCGCCCACCCGGATGGCGATGCCGCAGAGCGGGCATGGTGGCGGCAAGTGGTGGAGAAAACCGCCCGCGCCGTCGGCATCCACGCCACCGACCCGGAATTCGACGCCTGCTTCCACGCGCTCTTCACCCACTATGCCCAGCCCTCCGCCTGGAGCGTGTATCCGGAAGTGCCGCCACTCCTCGCCCAACTTCGCGCCGATGGGTGGAATCTCGCCGTCGTCTCCAATTTCGACCGCCGCCTCCACCGCGTCCTCGCCGGGCTGCGCCTCGCGGATTCCTTCGACCTCATTCTCACCTCGGCCGATGTCTCCGCCCGCAAGCCCTCACCGTTCCTTCTTCAAAAAGCCATCGCTGCTTTCCCTCAGGCAGAGTCCATCTGCCATGTGGGGGACAGCCCGCACGCCGATGCCGGAGCGGCAAGGGCCGCAGGCGTTCCCTGCTACCTGCTCGATCGCCCGGAAACCAATCTGCAAAATCTCCCCGAATGGTTAAAAATCACATTTGGATAAAAAATGAGCTTGCGCGTTCCCGGGACGGCTCTTATTCAACGCGCCCCGCCGCAAGGCAGCCACCAACGCGAAGATAGCTCAGTTGGTAGAGCAGTTGGCTTTTAACCAATTGGTCCTGGGTTCGAGTCCCAGTCTTCGTACTTCCTAAAGCCCCGTTCCCTAAAGGACCGGGGCTTTTCTTTATATGGAAAACAGCCCTGCTTGACTCTTTCTTGGCACCGGGTAGCATGAAATAAGCTGCGAATCCCATGTGAAAAATTGCTCGTCATGATCCAGACTCAGAACATCCATTCACTTACCGATTTCCAGAGAAATACCTCTGGTCATATTGAAAGATTGAAAAACTCAGGCTTACCGGAGGTTCTAACAATAAAAGGTAAGGCCGCACTTGTGGTTCAAACTGCAGATGCTTATCAGGCCTTGCTGAATCGCTTGGAGTTATATGAGTCCGCTGCAGCCATTAATCGGGGAATATTGGACATCAAGGAGGGTAGATCAAAATCATTGAAGGATTTTGATAAAAGCATGAGGGAGGAGTTTTCCATCGGCAAGAGAAGGACAGATGGCTGATTTCTATGAAATTGAAGTTTCAGCGCAGGCTGAAGCAGACATGAGAGAGGTCTATAGCTGGATAGCCGAGGTTGACTCAGATTTCGCAGATCAGTGGTATTCTGGTGTAGTCAGCCAGATGGAAACATTATCAACGTTGCCTCACCGTTGTCCGTTGGCTCCAGAGAGTCGAATGAGACTCCTTCACATGGAAACCCGGCAGTTGTTATATGGAAAAGGATATTGGAAATACCGCATTCTTTTTCAAGTGGCAGGAAATACGGTCTGGATTTCTCATGTCCGCCACGGAGCGCGGCTCTATCTCGGACAAGAAGATGACGTCTGAGGCGATGAACGGACGGATGAATAATCGCTCGAAACATTCTCCCACCTGCTCCATCCTCCGGCGTGGACCTTTTTGCCAAACCGAAGCCTGCTGAAGACAAGGCGCTTTCCGTCACGCAGCTTCTGCGGCGGATGAAGAACCTGCTGGAAATCCAGATCGGTGAGGTCTGGGTGGAGGGGGAGGTTTCCAATCTCAAGAAACAGGCCAGCGGGCATTGGTATTTCTCGCTCAAGGATGATGGCGCGCAGATCCAGTGCGCCATGTTTGGTGCGCGGAAGCGGCCGGGTGCGGAGGCGATGGAGGATGGGGTGAAGGTCCGCGTGTTTGCGGAGGCCAGTGTCTATGAAACGCGCGGGCAGCTTCAGATCATCGTTCAAAAGGTGGAGCGCTCCGGGCTGGGCGACCTGCAGGCCCGCTTCGAGGCGCTGAAGCGGAAACTCCAGGCTGAGGGGCTCTTCGATGCCGCCCGCAAGCAGCCGATTCCGAAATTTCCGCGCGTGGTGGGCATCATCACCTCGGATACCGGCGCGGTCATCCGGGACATCATGAATGTCATCACCCGCCGTGCGCCGTGGGTGCAGCCCGTGCTGCTGCCCGTCCGCGTGCAAGGCAGGGGAGCGGAGCATGAAATCGCCCGCGCCATTCAGAAAATGGCAGATCCCGAGAGCCATGGCTTCCCGCGCTGCGATGTGCTGATCGTCGGTCGTGGTGGCGGTTCCCTGGAAGACCTCTGGTGCTTCAATGAGGAAGTCGTTGCCCGCGCCATTGCCGAGTGCCGCATTCCCATCATCTCCGCCGTGGGGCATGAGATCGATTTCACCATCGCAGACTTCGTGGCGGATCTCCGTGCGCCCACACCCAGTGCGGCTGCCGAGCTGGCGGTGCCGGATGGTGTGGAATTGGTAGCCCGCCTCAATCAGACCCGCCGCCGCATGGCCCGCCGGGTGGAGGATCGCCTGCTGCGCGCCCATTCCCTGCTGGCAGGCCTGCGCCGTGGAGTGCTGCAGCGCGATGGTGAAAAGCTCCTGCGGGAATCGATGATGCGGCTGGACTCCGCCCGCATCCATCTATCGAGAGGTGTTAGAAAATCATTTGAAAACGCGTCCGCCCGCCTCAGCGAGGCCCGCCATTCCCACCGCGCCCATCACCCGGCCAAGGTCTTGGAACGCCGGATCGATCACATCGAAAACCTGCGCCAACGCATCGAGCGGCTGGCTGCCAATAAAATCGAGCGTCGTGGAGATTCCCTCACCCGCCTGCGCGGCCTCCTCCGCGCCCTAGGCCCGGACTCCGCCTTCCAGCGCGGATTTTCCATCACCCTCGGAAAAGACGGAAAACTCATCCGCTCCGCCACCGCCCTCCAGCCCGGCGATCAACTGCGCACCAAGTTCGCGGATGGAGAGATCACCAGCAAGGTGGAGGGAGAGGCAACTCCCCTCAGAAAATCTCCCAAAAAAACCACCGATACTTCACCCGGTTTGTTTGATGTGTGATTTAAATCGAATGGTCTCCACCGCTCCCATCGTCGCCAGCGCGGCGCTATAGCCTCTTAAAGGCAGGGACCTCTCTCCGAGAGGTCCGGCGGAGGCAGGCCACGAACTTGATGGGACCGCCTCACTTGGATATAATGCCGCTTTGCCTTGGAACTCGTTGCCTGCCCCCACCGAACCTCTCGGAATACGAGCGAAGCGAAGGATAGCCTGCCATGCTGATTCAAATCTGCAGGCAAAGAGGTCCCTGCCTTCCAGACGATGAATCGTTAGATGGTGAATGCCCTCCAACGGTGTATCTGAAATGGCGGCATCATTAAGGATTCGCACGCTTTCCGGTGGATGGGACAGGCCAGTGCCCAGTGCTTTGAGGGCGGCTTCCTTGGCGGTCCAAATGTCTAGCAGGGCGGCGGCTCTTGTGGTGAAATCCTTTGGCAGGGCCGCTATTTCCATGGAATGGCAGAAGGAGGTTTCACATTCCAGTAGCTCTGGAGCGCGCGCCTTTTGTTCCAGATCGATTCCCACAGGCCCTGTTTCGGTAATGGCTAACAATGCCAGATCCGTGCAATGTGAGAGATTGAAATGAAGCCCGTCATGCGGCGCAGCCAGTACCGGCTTGCCATAGGTTGCTGTGATCAGTGGGACCTCCAGTGGCGGTAGCCCAATGGCATCTCCCAGAATCCGGCGCATGGCAGCTCGGCAGGCCATCCAGTGCGCGGCATCTTTTTCAAAACGAAACCGCGCTGCCCTTTCTCTTTCATCAGCCGTGAGAAAGGCTTTTGCTTCCTGTGCTGATAGATCGGCAGGCCGGATCAGATGAATGATGACTTCGCCCGTGATCATGACTTTCCGATGGGTGATTCATCAATCAATGCCGCCAGCTTTTGCAACGTGGGATGATCCAGAATGGATGACAGGGGTAGCGAGCGATGGAAATCCTGTTGGATACGTGCGAAAAGGCGCAGCGCCAGCAGCGAATGCCCACCGATGTGGAACCAATCATCGTGGCGATCCATCACCGGAGTTTCCAGCAGGTCACTCCAGAGTGCCGCCAGACGAATCTCAGTGGGCGTCGTGGGTGCTTCGGCATTTTTACAATCATCTGTGCCGGGATCGGGCAGGGGCCTCGTGTCCACCTTGCCACTCGCATTCAGAGGAAACTCATCGATCACACCGATGGCGGACGGCAGCATGTAGGCGGGCAGATGTTTCGCCAAAAACAGCCTCACCTCCTTCCAGTCCAGCGTTTCAGCAGCGCGGGGGATGATCCATGCCATGAGCTTGTCCTGACGCAAAGCTACCTTGGCCTGCACGATCTGCGGGTGAAGTGTTAGGATGGATTCGATTTCTCCCAGCTCCACGCGGAAACCCCGGATCTTCACCTGGCTGTCATTGCGGCCCAGGCATTCCAGCATGCCATCGGTGTGCCATCGGGCGAGATCGCCTGTGCGGTAGGCGCGGATGGACTTTCCTTTGCCATCGTTCAGGAGTAAAAATTTATCATATGTTAGGTCTTCCTGCTGCCAGTAGCCCTGCGCCAGCCCGTCTCCGGAAATCCACAGCTCCCCGGTGACTCCCGGCGGCAGCAGCGCACCATCTTGCGCCACGATGTGGCAGCCTGTATTCGCGATGGGCTGGCCGATGCGGATGAACTGCGGATTTTCCGGGACCTGCCATAGTGTGGACCAGACCGTTGTTTCCGTAGGCCCATACATGTTCCACAGCTGGCCGCACAAAGGGCGCAGGCGCTGTGCCAGGGAAAGATCCAGAGCCTCGCCTCCACAGAGAACCTTGAGATAAGGAGAGCCTTCCCAGCCTGCATCCATCAGCAGTCGCCATGTGGCGGGAGTGGCCTGCATCACCGTGGCGTGGCTTTTGTTGAGTTTTTCTAACAATGATGCGCCGTCTCTGGCCACATCGCCCGGCACGATTTCCACCGAGCCGCCGATCACCAGTGGCAGGAATATTTCCAGCGTGGAAATATCGAAGGAGATTGTCGTTACCGCCAGCAGCTTGTCCGCCTCGGTAAAGCCCGGCTTTTCAGCCATGGCGCGCAGGAAATTCGCCAATGCGCCATGGGAAATGACCACGCCCTTTGGCTTGCCTGTGGAGCCGGATGTGTAAATCACATAGGCAATATCACCCGGCAGCGGCTGATGATTGTTCTCCGGCTTCGCTGTGAGTGA
>Ga0207705_10004775_pt1 | contig 10204 bp, 8 predicted proteins | sample KBSC13metaG_FD_184314 | JGI IMG/M metagenome (GOLD analysis project Ga0207705, IMG submission 184314) | Corn rhizosphere microbial communities from Kellogg Biological Station, Michigan, USA - KBS C1-3 metaG (SPAdes) (version 2) | ecosystem: Host-associated > Plants > Roots > Rhizosphere > Soil ...
TACCAGAAGTGTCGGAACAGTCAGAACCTCCGGTTGTGTCTTGAGGAACTTCTCCATTTGCAGCCGCGCATAAGCGGTATCGTCCCATTTTGTATTAAGCTCATCGAACACCAGAATGTTTACCGGCGCATTCCCAATCTTCGCGAGATCCGCGGTTCCATGCACGATCATGTGCGCGTCCCTTGCGCCCGCCATCGTATGGCCCAAGGGAGGATCGAAGCTGCGCAATGTCTGTGGAACCTTGTCTTCAGTGATCGAAAATTGCGAGCGATCAAGATCTGAAACCGGGTGTCCCGCCTTGTCGACCACGACGACATCGAGAACGACCAGCCTGCTCGCTACATGCAGGGTCGTCATATCTGGTTCGGCAGGCGGATGATCCGTTGGTACGGGACTCTGAGCCGCGGTGGCCATCACGCCAACTAAGAGGAAGAGACCGCATAAAATTTGCAGATCAAGGTGACAGCGTCTGGAGATCATAAAATTATCCGTCGCAAAGTTACCATGGGATTTACAGATGCGTTGCAGGAAGTCATTTGCTTGCACAATGAGGATCACTCGTCCTCTGGAGATTCGCTGGCCAGTTTTGGTTAGCGTAAGTTTCTTCTATGATGTGCTAGGGGCCACCACACATGACCGTGATGAAGGAGAAGCAGAGGATCGGGTTCTACAACTCAGATAATCAGCCGAAACATGCCGCACGTCCGGCTGTTGCGGCCTTGAGTGTGTTGGCTGATTGTTCGATTATTGCCGCCGTCAATAGTCCAGAGTGCTTCGATGCGGCACTCGAATCTCCAACTCGCGCTATATACCTGCTTACCGGAAATCCTCGCAATCTGCCTGGAATGATCGAGCGTGCGCACCTCTGCTCTAAAATTTGTCTCGTCAATATGGACTTTCTCGATGGCCTTTCTCGCGATCGTTACGCGGTGGAATTTCTCGCTGAGCTTAAGGTGGACGGCATCGTTTCTACTCGCTTCGAAACGCTCAAAGCAGCACATGCACTCTCGCTCGTGACTGTCCAGAGGACCTTTGCCATCGACTCCGCAGCCATTACCGCGGCGATCAAATCGCTCAATCAATTTCTGCCCGATGCCATGGAGGTGCTCCCAGCCATGGCCGCCCCTAAAGTGGCGAGACGGCTCCACGTTGCACACCCCGAACTCACTCTGATCGGCGGCGGCCTTATTGAAGGGGTAAAGGAAATTGAGGATCTCCTGGCTGCGGGAGTGCGATCTGTTTCGGTAAGCGACCAGCGCCTCTGGCTCATTTAGGTTCATTTAGGAGCGCGCACTACACCGCTTCTCCTGGAGGCCGCGTCCCAGGATTTGCGCAATAGAGCAGAGGCTCGCCGCAAAGGAAGCGCCGCACCTCTTCCGCTGCGATTGTTGCAGCCTTTTCAGCAGCCTGCCGCGTGCCTCCGGCTATGTGCGGGGTCATCACAAAATTTGGAAACGCCAGCAACGGTGAGTTGACTGGAAGAGGTTCGTCTGGAAACACGTCTGCAGCAGCCGCGAATAAGTGTCCGGAACGGAGAGCCTCGGCCAGAGCATCGTAGTTCAGCAACGATCCGCGCGCACAGTTCACCACGACCGATCCCTTTCGCAACTGTGCAATCTCAGCTGCCCCCAGAATGCCACGCGATTCTTTTGTGGCGCGCGCATGAAGCGACACGATATCGGATCGTTGCAAAAGCTCCTGAAGTTCTACCTGCTCGACGGGATCGGCCGCTTCAATCTTCACGAAAGGATCGTAGACCAGGACCTTCGTTCCAAACGCGTTTAAAATTCGTGCCACAATCCTGCCAATGGCGCCATATCCAATCAGGCCGGCAGTAGCGGTCTCCAACTCAAATCCCGCAGTATCCCAGGTGTAGTCTCCTTTCCATACGCCGTTGCGTATCGCCGAATCGGCAGATGGAATTCCACGCAGCGCACTTAGAATCATCGCAATCGTATGCTCTGCAGTCGCTGCGGCATTCCGCGCTGGCGTATACGCCACACTTACCCCATGCCGGGTCGCGGCGTCGAGATTTGCATTCACCGGGCCGCCCCGGCAAACGACAAACAGGCGCAGATCCGGCGCACGATCAAGTATCTTTTCCGTGAGAGGCGCATGATGCGCTACGCAGATTGAGATGCCCTGTAACATCTCGATCATCTGTTCCTCCGATCCAGACGCCTCCTTTACCTCTGCAATGTCCCGGAACGGCTCCAGAGGAAATGGTGTCGAAGCCTCAATCACTTCGTAGTGATTCACCAGATCCCCCAGCTTGCTCCGCATCAACTCCGGATGGATGAAGTGGTCGCCAATAACTAACAATCTCTTTCTATGCATATTCGCCATATCTTTCTTCATATTGCGTGAGAGGAACATTGAACGACAGTAATCCTACGCTCGATCCGCTAATCGCAATCTCCGTTATCGTGCCGTTGCCGAAAGATGGAAAGCTGCTGCGATAGCGTGCGAGGGGGATTCCTAGGAGTGAGCACAGCACCAGCCGCAGGAGCGTATTGTGCGCCACAATCAAAGCGCGACCGCCTTCACCGCTGGCTTCGGCAATTGCGTGCAGAGCTGCCGTGCCCCGCTCTGCAGCACGCACAGGATCTTCGCCATCCGGCAGATAGTGCATCACGGGATCGCGCACAAATGCAGCGCGTTCTTCAGGAAACAATATCCGCATCTCTGCATCGGTCTTGCCCTCGGCACGGCCAAAGTCAATCTCCCGCAGTTGCTCGTTCACCTGTAATGGAAGGGATGCAGCCTCAGCAGCAGGTAAAGCTGTCAACCGAGCGCGCGACAGAGGCGACGACCACACGGCGTTCAAGTTCGCGTGGCGGGCCCACGCCGCGAGATGAATCGCTTGTGAGACGCCTCGCTCTGTAAGCGCCACGTCCGTTCGGCCCGCATAGCGGTTCTCCTTATGCCATACGGTCTCTCCATGCCGTGCCAGCACCAGACGAATCATGTGCGCACTCTCCTGCTGGAGCTATCCTCTGTAATTTCATCGATTCTGTTCCTGGGCTTCACCGTCGAGATCTCCCTCTGCAGGACAGTAGTGACTGCAAAAAAAGCCGCCCCTACTTGCGCAAACAATTATGCGCGTCGGTAGGGGCGGCCCTCTTTATCTCTGCCGCAGTCGACTTGGATATTAGCACGACGCGATCGCGCGTTGTCAACGAAAACTTAAGAACGCGAAGTTCAGATATTTTGTGCAGATCCGAGCCGTAACAGCATGGTAGGAAAATCTTCAAAGGGAGAGTTGACAGCCGGCCCAGCGGCCATGCATTATTCACAACGTAGCGGCAGAGACCAACAGGGCCGCCCCAAATCTGCGTAGCAGCACCATACGCAGCCGGGGCGGCCCTTTCTATTGCGAGGATGCTGGCCCGATATGGACATCACGTGTGCCGTGAGCACGCGGAGAGCTCGAGACTAAAACGGGATGGCGGTCGATGGAGATGAGCGTGAAGAAGAAGTTTACGATGTGCTGGATAGCGATAGGGGCGGCGGCGAAAATATGCTCATGACAGGATCACGCGGAGAGCTACAGCCTGAGGTCACGGAGAAAAGCTTTCTCGACCGAATCGGAATCCCATCGGTACTGTTTTGGGGATTTGTCGGTCTACTCCTGTTCATGATCGGCGACGGCGTGGAAGCAGGGTATTTATCTCCATATCTTGTTGAACGTGGTTTCTCACAGACAGCCATAGCATGGGTATTCACAACCTATGGGCTCGCGGTGGCAGTGTCCGGTTGGCTATCGGGCGCGCTATCGGATGTCTGGGGACCGAGACGCGTAATTATTATCGGACTTGTCCTATGGGTAGGGTTTGAAGTGCTCTTTCTAACGGTAGGTCTGCGCAGCGGAAGTCTCCCCCTGCTCTTGATAACCTATGGCCTGCGCGGGTTGGGATATCCGCTCTTTGCGTTTGGCTTTCTAGTATGGATCACGGTAGCTGCGCCACGGCGAAGGCTGGCATCAGCGATGGGTTGGTTCTGGTTCGCATTCACCGGCGGCCTGCCTACACTGGGGTCGGTGGTGGCAAGTTTCTTTGTGCCCCGTGTAGGGCCGTATAGAACGCTTTGGATATCGATGGCGCTTGTGATCCTGGGCGGGGCGATTCTGCTGTTGGGAGTGAGAGAGAAGCGCGGCAAGAAGCGGCTCGTACCTGCTCAGGAGAAGCCCGTGCGTGCTCTTCTCGGATCAATCACCATTGCATGGAAGCAGCCCAAACTCGGTATCGGTTGTCTGGTCCGAATGATCAACACAGCGCCGGAGTTTGGTTTCTTTGTCTTCTTACCCATATTCTTCACGACCCAAGTGGGTTTTTCGATGACGGGCTGGCTACGTCTCCTCAGCGCGATATTTCTATCCAATATCATTTGGAATTTGCTGTTCGGCCTTATCGGAGATCGCTTCGGCTGGCGAAGAACGGTTGCATACTGCGGCGGCTTCGGTTGTACCGTGACCACGCTGGCGCTTTACTACGTTCCGATGCTGCACCACAGCCTCGGCATGAGCGTACTGGTGGGCGTACTGTATGGGGCCACGCTCGCGGGATATGTGCCGCTGTCCGCTTTGATGCCGAGCCTGGCACCGGACCATAAAGGAGCGGCACTCAGCCTGTTGAGCTTGGGAGCAGGCATGAGCGTATGGGTCGGCCCTGCAATCGTTGCCGTGCTGTTACGCCCAATCGGTGTGGCCGGAATTATGTGGGTGTTTGCTGGAATGTATTTGCTGAGTGGAGTTTTGGCATTGACATTGCGATTGCCGGAAGAAGAGCAGATGCTTCGAAAGATCGAGGTGTAAACCGAATGGCTTGGATCGCGGTCGATGCTGGGACATCTGTGGTCAAAACCGTCGCCTTCGATAGCGTAGGCCGGGAGATTGCGCTTGCTCGGGAGAAAGTCGAGGTACTGCGTCCGCGTGCGGATTTTTCCGAACAGTCGATGGATGCAATATGGAACGCCGTTGTAAGCACATTGCGTACGGTCGTGAGCCGTCAAAAGGAAGGCGTAGAAGGTGTAGTAATTACAGCGCAAGGGGATGGCTGTTGGCTCGTCGATGCTGAAGGCTGTCCAACGGGCAACGCCATTTTGTGGAATGACGGTCGCGCAACATCGGTTGTAGAGCGTTGGCGTGAAGAGGGAGTAATTGCAAAGGCCTTCGGCATAAGCGGATCGGTGCCCTATGCCGGACTTCCGAATGCGATCCTCAACTGGCTTCAGCATTATCAGCCGGACCGGCTTGCTTCAGCACGCTACGCACTGACCTGCAATGGATGGATATTTGCACAGATGACCGGCCGGTTTGTAGCGGACTTATCCGACGCTTCGAATCCGTTTGGCGACGTAAAGAAAAGGACATATTCCGAAAAGCTTATTCAACTCTATGGCGCTCAGGAGCATAAGCATCTTTTGCCGCCGATCGCAGAGGGTCCTGCGATTGTGGAGGCATTGACGTTGCGCGCCGCTGAAGAACTTGGTATCGCAGCCGGGACCCCCGTAGTGATGGCTCCGTACGATATCGTATCGACTGCCTATGGAGCAGGCGCGGCGCAGCCAGGGCAAGCATGTGTGATCCTCGGAACAACAATCTGCGCTGAGGCGCTTACATCCGACTTAGACCTAAGCGCAGCACCTGCCGGAACAACGATTGCGTTAGAGGATGAGCTATACCTTCGCGCCATGCCGACGCTGACCGGCTGCGAGACGCTGGAATGGGCGGTCAGCGTCCTTGGCCTGGCAGAAATCGCTGAGCTGGATGCCCATGCAGCCAAGGCACAGCCAGGAGCTGGCGGTGTCATATTTCTGCCCTATCTCTCGCCAGCCGGAGAGCGAGCGCCATTTCTGGAGCCGCGCGCCCATGGAAGCTTTCACGGACTTACGCTGTTACACAAACGAGCAGAATTGGCGCGGTCCGTATACGAAGGACTGTCATTCGCAATCCGCGAGTGTCTTGAGAGTGCTGTAAAGAACATAAGTGAGGTGAGGGTGTGCGGGGGCGGTGCGCGCAGCGGCTTCTGGTGTCAAATGATCGCGGATGTCGCCGGCGTTACGGTGCTCCGCCCCCTTGAGAACGAGGTGGGTGCGCGGGGCGCTTTCTTGTTTGCACTCAAGGCCACGGGTTCTGTCGAGAGCGTGGCAGAGGGCGCGCTCAAGTACCCGGTAAAGATGGATACCTTTTATCCAACCCCGGAAATACACAAGACATACAATACACATTTTTCAACCTTTCAACGTAGGCGGGAGATAGCGCGTCACCAATGGATGCTGGACGAGGTACATGGATGAGCGATGCCGTGTATCTCGGAATCGATCTTGGAACCCAGAGTATCCGGGCGATGGCCGTGAACCAGGATGGTGTTGTTCTCGAAGCATCGATGCAGCGGCTAATAAGTGAGCGCGACGGAGTGCGTCACGAGCAGGACCCGGAGGCATGGTGGTTAGCGACGGCCACCGGCTTGCGCGAAGTAATGACCCGCCTTGGAAGCAGGGCTCACATTCAGGGCATTGCTGTGGATGCAACCTCAGGCACAATCCTGCTAGTGGATGCGAAGGCGCGACCACTCACGCGAGCCCTGATGTACGACGATGGCCGGGCGAGCGTTGAGGCTGTTGAGGTGAACGAAGCGGGCGAAACCCTGTGGCCACAGATGAGCTATCGCATGCAGCCATCGTGGGCGCTCCCGAAGTTATTATGGCTTCTACGCCATGTTGATGTCCCAGCGGGCGCCCGCCTGGCTCACCAGAACGACTTTGTAAATGCTCGGCTCGCGGGCCGACTTCTGCCCACGGATTCCAGTCACTCTTTGAAGACCGGATATGACCTTATCCGAAATGAATGGCCAACAACGGTACTGGACACCTTACGGGTGCCATTATCTCTGATGCCGGAGGTAGTCGCGCCGGGTACGAAGATTGGAGAAGTGGGTGCATTTGCTGCAGCACAGACCGGTATTCCGTTAGGCGTGCCCATCTTCGCGGGCATGACGGATGGATGCGCAGCGCAGATAGCCTCCGGCGCAACCGAAGTAGGTAGTTGGAACACGGTGATTGGCACAACGCTCGTGGTGAAGGGAGTGACACGCGATCTGCTTTGCGACCCGGCCGGAGTAGTGTATTCGCATCGCTCAGCCGATGGCTGCTGGTTGCCGGGCGGAGCTTCCAGCGTCGGCGCTTCGGCGATAGCTCGCGAATTCGGCAATGCTGATCTGGACAAACTAAACCGTGCTGCGCTCGGCGCCGCGCCCAGTCCGGCCGTTGTCTATCCGCTTGCCTCCAAAGGGGAGAGATTTCCCTTTACCGCGCCTGATGCAGCAGGATTCACTCTCGGCAACACAGCTTCGGTAGAAGATCGCTATATCAGTGTCCTTGAGGGTATTGCGATGGTGGAGCGGCTCTCCTTCGACTTGCTAAGGCAGCTCGGAGCGCCCACAGGAGGTCGCCTGACCATCTCAGGTGGGGCGGTAAAGAGTGAAGCACTAAATCAGATTCGAGCGAATGTATTAGGCCGTGAACTGTCGGTTCCTGAAGTTACCGAAGGTGCATTCGGCATGGCCGTACTGGTGGCTGCTGCGCAATCCTCCTTGGGAGATGCTACAGGCCGAATGGTTCGAATTCAGCGCACCATCACCCCAGAACGTTCATTTGCTGAATACGCAGGGAAGTATAAAACTCTGATCGAAGAGCTTCATTCCAGAGGCTGGTTGCCAGGAACCTTGCATTCGGCGGCCTCCACCGGAATATGTATCTGAACAAGTTTGGCACCGGTGTTCTGCTCGTGGCGGACCAGCGCTCCGCCGCCTTCGAAGCCGAGCGCGCTTAGCGCACTCCAACTAAGATCGGCCAAAAGAGACAAGGAATTGAAGTTGTTTGTTCGCTCGTAAGTGCTGTCTCTATTAGACGTGAAAATGGTGAGAGCGCTGGGGCTCGAACCCAGGACCAACGCCTTAAAAGGGCGATGCTCTACCAACTGAGCTACGCTCTCAAACCACTCTACAAAGTTAGCACATTCTAGAGGCGCACTCGCAGCGTCTGCTCACATCCATCCACATAGCGAAGGGAACTCATCGATGTGTCTGTTCCTCTGGCAGGCGGCAGACCTTGACGGTTTTATTTTCATAGATACAGTCAAACCCGGTTAGCGCGCCCTGTTCCAGAACCACCCACGTCACGCCAAGCGGTCTCAAGGCGGCAAGCCTTTGAACGTCCGATTCCGTGCTCAGGTTGAGTTGAGCTGTTTCTCCAATTTCCCACGCCGAGTTTAATTCCGGCGCAATGGCGGCGAGACCGCCATCTTTGGAGTAGTCCGGTAATGCACTTCGTTCGGCGATTGCCCGAAACGATTGTGCATCTTCACCCGGCTTCGTGATATAGTGCGCATCGAGCGCAAAGAGTGCCGCCTTTGGCGTATTTTGTCTGATCCAGACAAATGCCTGCTCCCATGAGTTTCGAGGTGCGGTCCACGGCATTTCAAAATGCGCCGATTCGGGAAACGTCCTCCGCTCCACGAACAGCATGATGCCTGCGAGCAGGACGAATATTGTCAGCCAACGCCAGAGGCGTTGTTGAAGGACCCATTCTGCCAAAGCCGCTCCCACCACCAGAATCATCACGATATAAACGATCTGAAACATTCGCAGCGGCTGCAGTCGAGCAACGATGTGCGTCGCAGATTCCTGGCGCGCGAACAGGGTCGCAATCACTACGGCAGCAGTGCCGCACACCACCGCCATGCGAGCGAGCGCAGCCCTCGCCGGATTGCTTATCCGAAGTTTGGTAAAGCCGACCAGTGCAAGGACGATCAATGGAGCGACAAGGCCAAACTGCTCATACCAATGCCACATTCCCGGAAACCAGTAATATCGCGTCATCGCCACGTCCAGATACCTTCCGCTATCGGGCGGAGTCAATGTCTGCAACGCGATCGCGACGCCGAATGCTGTGACGCAAAGCGCTGCAGTTCCCCAGATGCGTACGCGACGCGACGGAGCCGATACGCAGGCCAGCACGAGTACACATCCGAAGCCATAGGCAGCCATCAGCGGATGCATTGCTGCCGCAAAGATCAGGGCCATGCAGCACAATGCCATTCCGCGCCATCGTTTCGTTCGCGAGTCGCCTCCGGGAAGAAAAAAATCCAGCATCCCGACGAGAGCGAGCAGAACGAACGGAGTCGACAGGCTTCGCGCAGTGACATAGGGGTCCATCAGCATCAGCGATGTTCCTGCGATTGGCAACGTGATCCATGTTGCCAGCAATGTAACCGCTCCAACTCGCGCTCGCGGCGACGCGAAGCACCTTGCAGCCAACAGGTATGCAGCAAACAGAACCAGCCAGAAGCTCGCGAGGTGCAGCATCAAGAGAATCGCCGGCAGGCCCATATGCGACATGCGAACCACCGTCGCCACCATGGGCGCAAAGAGTGAAATGCCCAGATGCCCAGTCACAAACGCAGCGCTCTTCGGATAGAGCGTGGGATCGAGCAGACGCTTGATCTCAGCAATATAAAGGCCGCCGTCTTCCGTATAAGGATGATAGCCATGCACGATCAGCGCGAGTGTCGTCAGCAGGGTTACGATCGCGCTGGCAAAGCACAGGTCCGATTTGACGCTACGGTTTTGTGCCGGTGTTGAAGAACTCGAAGATACTGCTGCTGGGGCCAATTACGCCTACTCCTCACCCTCACCTGTGATTTTTGCGATGGGTTACCTCTAGCCTAATCAAAATTCCGGTGATTCGGCCCGGACCGATTTGTAAACCTACGCCGATCTGTTGTTGCGAGCCCTGCACCTACGCAAGGCCTGATGCAATTGGCAACGATACAATGAAAGAGCTTATGCCAAAATCCATCGGCTTTTGTCCCGCCACTTTCAATTCGGCTTGTGTTCCCGCATGAGTACTTCCGGCGGCACTCGCAATCTGTTGAAGATCGTTCCGGGTCTTCTCATCAGCGCTTTTTTTCTGTGGTACACCTTCAAAGGAATCTCTTTCTCTCAGATTCGAGCCCTCCGTCTTGCGCATCCGGCATGGATTCTTGGCGTTTTGGGGTTCACGCTTGCAAGTTATACGCTGCGCTGTGTCCGTTGGACCCGCATGATGCGCTCAACCGGAGCACGCTTCACCACCTGCGCCCGGATATTGATGACATCGCTCGCCGCCAACAATATTCTTCCTCTCCGCATTGGCGACGTCATGC
>Ga0207705_10004777_pt1 | contig 10200 bp, 9 predicted proteins | sample KBSC13metaG_FD_184314 | JGI IMG/M metagenome (GOLD analysis project Ga0207705, IMG submission 184314) | Corn rhizosphere microbial communities from Kellogg Biological Station, Michigan, USA - KBS C1-3 metaG (SPAdes) (version 2) | ecosystem: Host-associated > Plants > Roots > Rhizosphere > Soil ...
GCGCCGCCGCGCTGGACTGGCTGCGCGACCGGGGCCTCGCGCCGGCCGACGACACCGTCACGCTGGAACTGCGCGAGACGGGCTGCCCCGGCGGCTGCGCCGGCATCCCGCCCGGCGCGGCCGGCGACGACACGTGCTACGCGATCCTGCTGCGCTCCGATGCCGCCACCGAACGCGACAACATCCCGCCGCAGGAAAAGCTCGACCGGCTGAATGCCTTCAACGCCGTGCACGCGGCAGCCGGCACGCTGCTGGCCGGCGACGGCCTGAAGTCCACGGCACGCGGCGCGCGCGTGCGCGTGGCGAACGGCAGCGCCAGCGTGATCGACGGCCCGTTCGCGGAAGCCAAGGAACTGATCGCCGGCTTCTGGATGATCCGCGCGCCTTCGATCGACGCGGCACTGGACTGGGCGCGCACGCTGCCCTATCCAACCGGACCGGAAGTGGAAGTCGAGATCCGTCCCGTCGCCGCGATTGCGCCCATCCTTGCGCCGCTGGCCGCTCCCGCCTCCCCGGCCGAAGCGGCGGCCCGGCTGCGCGAGGAAGCCAGCGTCCGCGCCGAGCAGCTGGACGCCGCCCTGCGCGCCGAACTGGCCCCGCAGGCGGCGTGGCACCGGCCGTGACGTCCACCCGCGCGCGGGAGCGCACATGACCGGTGCCGCAGACACGGGCAAGAGCGCCGGCAAGGTCGTCGACGCCGTATGGCGCATGGAGTCGGCGCGCATCGTCGGCGCGCTGACCCGCATGCTGCGCGACCTGGGCCGCGCCGAGGAACTCGCCCAGGACGCGCTGCTGGAAGCGCTGGAGCGCTGGCCGGCGGACGGCGTGCCGGACCGTCCCGGCGCCTGGCTGATGCAGGTGGCCAAGCGGCGCGCCCTCGACCACCTGCGCCACCATGCGATGCACGCCAGCAAAGAAGGCGAGCTGAGCTGGGAAATGGACAACCTGCTGGCCGACGGCGGCAGCTTCCGCGATCCGGCCGAACTGGCCACGCTCGCGCAGGAAGCGGCGGACATCGACGACGACGTGCTGCGCCTCATCTTCGTCTGCTGCCACCCGGTGCTGTCGGCCGAGGCGCGCGCGGCGCTGGCGCTGAAGCTGCTGGGCGGCCTCGCCACGGGAGAAATTGCCCGCGCCTTCCTCGTGCCGGAAGCGACGGTGGCGCAACGCATCGTGCGTGCCAAGCGCACGCTGACGGAGGCGCGCGTGCCGTTCGAGGTGCCGCGCGGCGAGGAACTGAAGCCTCGCCTCGCGTCCGTGCTGCAGGTGATCTACCTCATCTTCAACGAAGGCTATTCCGCGAGCGCGGGCAACGAGTGGCTGCGCCCGACGCTGTGCCGCGAAGCGCTGCGCCTGGGCCGCGTGCTGGCGGAACTGATGCCGGACGAAGGCGAGGTACACGGCCTTGTCGCGCTGATGGAAATCCAGTCCTCACGCGAGCGCGCCCGCACGGGGCCGGACGGCGCGCCGATCCTCCTGATGGACCAGGACCGCTCGCGCTGGGACCGGCTGCTGATCGGCCGCGGCCTCGCGGCGCTGGAGCGCGCCGGGCGCCTGGGCGCGCTGGGACCGTATGCGCTGCAGGCCGCCATCGCCGCCTGCCACGCGCGTGCGCTCACGCCGGACGCGACGGACTGGGCCCGCATCGCCGCCCTGTACGACGCGTTGGCCCAGCTGATGCCCTCGCCCGTCGTGGAACTGAACCGCGCCGTCGCGCTGGGCATGGCATATGGTCCGCAAGCCGGCCTGGCCCTCGCCGACACCCTGCTGGACGTGCCCGCGCTGCGCAACTACCACCTGCTGCCCAGCGTGCGCGGCGACCTGCTGGCGAAGCTGGGCCGGCACGCGGAAGCGCAGGCCGAGTTCGAACGGGCCGCCGGCCTGACGCAGAACGAGCGCGAACGGGCGCTGCTGCTGGAGCGGGCGCAATCGAGCGCGCGGCTGGATGAGAAACCGACCGCCAGCCGATGACGCCGGCGCCCGGTCAAACGAACGCCGGCAGCCGTGACAGGCCATCGAACAGGAACGCCGTGAAGACACGGATCCGGTTCACGCGGCGCAGGTCCGGGTGCGTCAGGATCCAGACGTCCGTGCCCAGCGCCGGATCCGGATCGGCCAGCCGCACGAGGCCGGGCCGCGCTTCCGCGAGCAGGCACAGCAGCATGCCGGCACCCAGGCCCGCCTCGACGGCCGAAGCCATCCCCAGCAGCGAATCCACGCTGGCGGCATGCTTAGCGGCCGGCACGTGTTCGTGCAGCCAGCGGGCCTGGCGCAGGTGGGCCAGGCTCTCGTCCGGCGCCACCCAGTCGTAGCGGGCCCAGTCGCCGTCCGGCCGGCCATCGTCTCCGATCCGGTCCAGGTAGGCCCGGGCCGCATAGGGTGCCGTGCGCACCGTGCCGAGCTTGCGGCCGACGAGGTTGTCCGGTGGTGTGTTCGACGGCCGGATGGCCACGTCCGCGTCGCGCCGGGACAGGTTCACGAAACTGTTGGCGATCGTGAGCTGCAGCTGGATGCCGGGATAGCTCGTGCGGAACGCGGACAGCGTCGGCAGCAGCGTGTCCATCAAGGTATCCGTCGTCGTGACGCGGATGGCGCCCTGCAGCGCCGTGTCGTGCCCGCCCAGCTTGCGCTCGATCTCCTGCATGCCGTCGGCTATCGGCGCCAGCAGTGCCTGCAATGCATCGCCATTGGCGGTCAGCACATAGCCGGTCTGGAAGCGCTCGAACAGGCGAACGTCGAGCGCGGCTTCGAGCTTGTCCAGCCGGCGCAGCACCGTCGAATGGCTCTGGCTGAGCCGGCGCGCGGCGGCCGAGACGGAGCCGCTGCCGGCCACTGCGAGGAAGTATTGGTAGTCGTCCCAGTCCATGCGTGGCTTGTCCAAAAATCGACAGGAATTGTGCAAAATGATCGAATGTTCAATCATTCTTGCACAGGTTACGCTCCCTGTACCAACCATCACAGGGAGTCAATAACATGTATACCGCCCATATCGCCGACACCCCGAACGGCAAGAAAGTCATCATTGCGCTGGAAGAACTCGGCGTGGACTACCAGATCCGCCATGTCGACCTCGGTGCCGGCGAGCAGTTTGCGCCGGACTTCGAACGGATCAGCCCCAACAACAAGATTCCCGCGCTCGTCGACGAGCGCACCGGCCAGGGCCTGTTCGAATCGTGCGCCATCCTCTACCACCTCGCCGTCGCCACGGGCAAGCTCATTCCCGGCGCCGCGCACGAGCGCGACACGGTGCTGCAATGGCTGTTCCTGCAGGCGGCCAGCGCCGGTCCCATGCTGGGCCAGTTGTGGTGGTTCCGGCATGGCGCGCCGGAACCGGACGCGATGGCGCTGGAGCGCTATACGCGTGAAACGAAGCGGATCTACGGCGTGGTCGAACGCAGGCTCACTGCGTCACGCCACATCGGGGCGGACGACTACACGGTGGCCGACATCGCGTTCTATCCATGGCTGGCCGCGTACGACGAACTGGGCATGGACACGCGCGACTATCCGCACGTGACAAGCTGGCTGCACAGGATCGCCGAACGCCCCGCCGTCGCGCGGGCCATGGATAAAACGAGGAAGCCCTGACATGGCCGCCGCTGCCGCCTGGTTGCAGCTGCTTGCCGCCGGCCTGCTGGAAGTCGCGATGGCGTTCGCGCTGAAGGCCTCACAGGGGGCGAGCCGGCCCGTGCCCAGCGTGGTGGCGATCGCCGCCGCGCTGGGCAGCATCTGGCTGCTGGCCGCCGCCGTGCGCACCCTGCCGCTCGGTATCGCTTATGCCGTGTGGACGGGGATCGGCGCCCTCGGCGTCAGCCTCGTCGGCATCGCCGTGTTCGCCGAGCCGCTGACGCCGGCGCGCGTGCTGTGCATGGCGTTCGTGTTCGGCGGCATCGCGGGCCTGAAGGCACTGGCGCCGGAATAAAGCTACCCCAGCTCCCGCTCCAGGAAGCGCCACGCCGACGCATCCTCCATCGCCGCCACGTTCAGCCGCAGCTTCGTGGACGGCAGCTGCGTGGGCGAGAACAGGCTGCCCGGCGCCAGCAGCAGGCCCTCGTCCATCGCGCGCGCGGCCAGCACGTTGGTATCGCGGCCGCACTCCGCCCAGGCGAACATGCCCGCCGTCGGCGCCGGCTCGAGGGTCATGCCGAGCGCCTCGACGCGGCGCAGCACCGATGGCCGCACGGCGTCCAGGCGCGCGCGGATGCGGTCGAGGTGCTTGCGGTACACGCCTTCCGCCAGGATCTTGTAGACCACCCGCTCGCCCAGGTCGCTCGTGCTCAGGGTGGTCAGCATCTTGCGGTCGGCGAGGCGCTGCGCGACGTCGCTCGAGGCCGCAATGAAGCCCACGCGCAGGTTCGGCGCCAGCGATTTCGAGAAGCCGCCCAGGTAGATCACGCGCTGCAGCTGGTCCAGCGCCGCCAGCCGCGTCGCGCTCTGGGAACCGCCCGGGTGCAGGTCGCAATAGATGTCGTCCTCGGCGACCATGATGTCGTGGCGCTCCGCGATGCGCAGGATCTGGAACGCCTTCGCGGCCGACAGCGACGTCGAACTGGGATTGTGCAGCACCGAATTGATGATGTACAGACGCGGCTTGTGCAGGGCCGCCAGGGCTTCGAACTGGGCCAGGTCAGGACCGTCGGCCTGGCGCCGGATGCCCACCACCTTCAGGCCCATCGCCGCGAACGAGCCGAACATCAGGAACCAGGCGGGGTCGTCGACGAACACGGTGTCGCCGGGACGACAGAATTCGCGCGCGACGAGGTCGAGGGCCTGCGTCACGCCGAGCGTCGTCACGAACTGTTCGGGGGAAGCAGCGATTTCCAGCTCGGCCAGCTTGCGCTGCAATTGTTCGCGCAGCGGCGCATAGCCCTGCGGGCTGCCGTAGTTCAGCAACGTGTTGCCGTTCTGGCGGCTGACGGCGCGCAGCGCATTCGCCACGCCCGGACCATCCAGCCAGGCCGTGGGCAGCACGCCGGCTGCGCTCGACGGCTGGCCCGGCATCTGGCGGAACATGTGGCGGACCAGCCAGACGACGTCCAGCGCGCGCTTTTCCAGCGCATCGGCGCTGTCCGGATCGTCGCGGCGCAGTGCCGCGTTCAGCGGCGCGCGCTCGCGCACGAAGAAGCCGGCGCCGCGGCGCGATTCCAGGTAACCCTGCGCGACGAGGCGGTCGTAGCTGGCCACGACGGTGAACGGCGAGACGCCGTGCAAGGCGGCGAAGCGGCGGATCGAGGGCATGCGGCTGCCCGCGCGCAGCTGCTTGTCGTCGATCCTGCTGCTCACCATCCGGACGATCTGGTCGGCCAGCGGTTCGCCCGAATCGCGTGACAGCAAGGTCGGCATGATTGTATCGGTCATTTGTACAACACAGTACGCAAAGGGATATGGACAAGTGTATCGGGACTGTACTGCCCCTCCGGTCTAGCATAACCCTCACCAAGGTTTGCTGCAACGACAACAGGAGAACCGATGCGTCCCACCACGATCACCCCGGCGGCTGTTACCCACGCCGCATCCGACGACACCCGCGGCATGCTGCTCGGCCTGGCCGGCGTCGCCATCTTCAGTCTCACGCTGCCGTTCACGCGGCTCGCGGTGCGCGAACTCGATCCGCTGTTCCTCACGCTCGGGCGCGCGCTCGGTGCCGCCGTGCTGGCGGGCGGCTGGCTGCGCCTGCGCCGTGCCGCCCTGCCGGGACGCGCCGCGCTGTGGCCGCTTACCATCGTGGCGCTCGGCTGCGTGCTCGGCTTCCCCCTGTTCAGCTCGATCGCGATGCGCAGCGTGCCCGCATCGCACGGCGCCGTGCTGGCGGGGCTGCTGCCGCTGGCGACCGCGCTGTACGCGGCGCTGCGGGGCTACGAGCGCCCGTCGAAGGGATTCTGGCTCGTCGCCCTGCTGGGAACAAGCCTCGTGCTCGTATTCGCGCTCAGCCAGGGCGGCGGCGCGTTGCAGCGCGCCGACCTGCTGATGTTCGGCGCCATTGTCGCCGCGGCGGCCGGCTATGCGGAGGGCGGACGGCTCGCGCGCCGGCTCGGCGGCCAGGAAGTCATCTGCTGGGCGCTCGTGCTGGCCGCCATCCCGGCCGCCCTCCTGTTGCTGGCCTTGCCGGGCGACCGGCTCGGCCGCCTGGCCGCGGCGAGTAGCGCCAGCTGGCTTGCATACGGCTACGTCACCGTGTTTTCGATGTTCATCGGCTTCTTTTTCTGGTATCGCGGCCTGGCGCTGGGCGGCGTGGCGAGGGTGGGACAGGTGCAGTTATTGCAACCCTTCCTGTCGCTGGCCGGTGCCGCCGTGCTGCTGGGCGAGACCCTGACCATGGCCAATGTCGGCTTCGCGCTGGCCGTGATCGCGACCGTCGCGCTGGGCCGCCATATGCAGGTGCAACAATGATGTATATGCAACATGCGCTGCGCACGCCCGCCGGCACGTACTACAATAGCTGTTTTCCATTCAACCAACCTTGGGGAATCCATGTCCGTCTACGACAAACTGAACGAGCTGAACATCACCCTGGCCGCACCGGCGACGCCGGCGGCCGCCTATGTCATGTATGCACAGACCGGCAACCTGGTCTTCCTGTCGGGCCACATCAGCAAGAATGCGGACGGCACCGTGAACACGGGCCTGCTGGGTCGCGACAAGACGACGGAACAGGGCAAGGCGGCGGCACGCGCCGTGGCCATCGACCTGATCGGCACGCTGCAGGCGGCCGTCGGCGGCGACCTGAACCGCGTGAAGCGCATCGTCAAGGTGATGAGCCTCGTCGCGTCGACGCCGGACTACACGGAACAGCACCTCGTCACGAACGGCTGCTCGGAACTGCTGGGCGAAGTGTTCGGCACCGCCGGCAAGCACGCGCGCTCGGCCTTCGGCGTGGCCTCCCTGCCGCTGAACGCCTGTGTCGAGATCGAGTTGATCGCCGAAGTGGCGTAAGCTATTGTCCGGCAGCGACATTTTTAGCGATAACCTGAACGGAGCATGCCTACCAGGCGTGCTCCTCGTGAGAGAGCAGCCTACCCGGCGTGCTTTATAATGGCCGACGCACCACGAGGCCCTTCCTGTGAGACAAGTATGAAAATCGAAAACCCGAATCCCATCCAGTGGCAGTTCTCGGAACGCGCCCAGCAACTGCAAAGCTCGGCAATCCGCGAGATCCTGAAGATCACCCAGCGTCCGGAAATCATTTCCTTCGCCGGCGGCCTGCCCTCGCCCGCCACGTTCCCCGTCGAGCGCATGAAGGCGGCCTATGACAAGGTCCTGAGCGACAATGGCAAGCAGGCGCTGCAATACGGCCCGACGGACGGCTATGCGCCGCTGCGCGAATGGGTGGCGAACTACCTGTCCACGGAAGGCAGCAAGATCGTTCCGGAGCAGATCCTGATGGTGTCGGGCTCGCAGCAGGCCCTCGACCTGCTGGGCAAGGTGCTGATCGACGAAGGCAGCCGCGTGCTGGTGGAAACCCCCAGTTACCTGGGCGCGCTGCAGGCCTTCTCGGTCTACCGTCCGGAATTCCGCTCCGTCGAGACGGACGACCACGGCCTCGTGCCGGCGTCGATCGAACCGCTGGCCAAGGGCGCGCGCCTGCTGTACTCGCTGCCGAACTTCCAGAACCCGACCGGCCGCTCGCTGTCGATCGAGCGCCGGCGCGAACTGGTCGAGACCTGCGCCCGCCTCGGCCTGCCGCTGATCGAGGACGATCCGTACGGCGCGCTGTCGTACAAGGGCGAGCCGATGCCGCGCATGCTGTCGATGAACCCGGACGGCGTGATCTATATGGGGTCGTTCTCGAAAGTGCTGACGCCGGGCATCCGCCTGGGCTATGTCGTTGCCCCGCTGCCGCTCGTGCGCCGTCTCGAGCTGGCCAAGCAGGCCGCCGACCTGCACACGGCCACGCTGACGCAGATGGTCGTGCACGAAGTCGTCAAGGACGGCTTCCTGAACGAACACATCCCGACCATCCGCAACCTGTACGCCAACCAGTGCCAGGTCATGCTGGACGCGATGGCCGAGCAGTTCCCGGAAGGCGTGACGTGGACCCGTCCGGAAGGCGGCATGTTCATCTGGGTCACGCTGCCGAAGCACATCGACGCGATGAAACTGCTCGACCAGGCGATCGCCGCCCGCGTCGCGTTCGTCCCGGGCGCGCCGTTCTATGCCAATGAACCGGCCACGAACACGCTGCGCCTGTCGTTCGTGACGGTGCCGCCGGAACGCATCCGCGAGGGCATCGCCACCCTCGGCAAGCTGATCAAGGACCAGCTGTAATTCGCCGCGCGCGGGCCGTCCAGCCCGCGCCAGCCTCAATAGTTTCTGAAAAATAACAAATATTTCTCCAAATAAACTAAGTTATTGCCCCACGTCAGCGCTGGGGGGTGTATGATTTTGCACGCAATCTAACGTGCATTTTCCACAAAGCACCGAATGAGGAACCCAGTGACCGTGCCGCTTGCCGACCCGCGCAAGCCCGCCATCCTCATCGTCGACGACGCGCCCGACAATCTCGGCACGCTGCGTACGATGATGCTGCGCCAGGGCTACCAGACCTTCGTGGCCACCTCCGGCGACCGCGCGCTGGACATCGCCCAGCGGGTCAAGCCCGACCTGATCCTGCTCGACGTCGTCATGCCCGGCATCGACGGCCTGGAGACGTGCCGTCGCCTGAAGGCGCTGCCGGCCACGGCACGCATTCCCGTCATCTTCATGAGCGCGCGCGGCGACACCGAGGACGTCGTCGCCGGCTTCGACACGGGCGCCGCCGACTATATCGCCAAGCCGCTGCGGCTGGAAGAAGTCTGCGCCCGCGTGCGCGCCCAGCTGCGCCTGCGCAGCAACAGCGAGACGCAGACGGAACAGGCCGACCACCTGCGCATGATCGTCAACAGCATGGACCAGGGCCTCCTGATCGTCGAACGCTGCGGCCGCGTGCAGTACGCCAACCCGGCTTGCGACCGCTACCTGGGCTATGCGCCCGACGAACTGGTCGGCCGTTTGCTGAAGGATCTGCTGGACGGCAAGGAGTCCGGCACTTACGAGCGGCTGGATGCGATGAGCTACGGCACGCGCGAGGTGCAGATCCGCCACCGCGACGGCGGCCTGCGCGCGATGGACCTGACGATGACGCCGATGCACGCGGCCGACGGCCTGTTCGTCGCCCTGCTGCACGACATCACGCACCACAAGCGCTCCGAGGACGCGCTGCAACGCGCCGCCATGCTGGATCCGCTGACGCAGATCGCCAACCGCCGCCACTTCGACGCATTCCTGAACCGGGAATGGCAGCGCGCGATCCGCAACGCCCAGCCGCTGTCGCTCGTCGTGCTCGACGTCGACCACTTCAAGCTGTACAACGACACGCTCGGCCACGCGGCCGGCGACACCTGCCTGCAAAAGGTTGCGGAAACGCTGCAGCTGCACGCCGCCCGCCCGACCGACCTGGCGGCCCGCTACGGCGGCGAGGAATTCGTGCTGCTGTTCGCCGAGACGCCCGCGGAAAACGCGGTCCGCCTCGCCGGGATGATCCGCGCCGCCGTCGAGGCCCTGGAAGTGCCGAATCCGCGCTCGACGACGTCGCCCTGGCTCACGGTATCCGTGGGCGTGGCGACGATCGTGCCGACGCAGCTGGACGCCATCGACAACCTGTTCGTCTGCGCCGACCGCGCCATGTACGCGGCCAAGGCCGGCGGCCGCAACCGCGTCGAAGCGACCGTCATCGGCGCGGCGTGGCACGTCGTGCAGGACGCCGCGCTGTACTAAACGCCTGTCGTCTGGTGGGCACAGGGGTGCCCCTTCACCAACGCGGGAACGCCGCGCGCATCACCTGCATCCAATCGTACACAGCGAGCACGGACAGCCGCTTGTCTTCGTGCCCTCATCTGCTTCGTCCGTGCCGCAGAGGAGACCATCATGCTGTCACGACACTTTCGCAAGCCCGTTGTCGGCGCGTCGCTTGCCCTGCTCACCGCCTGCGGCGGCGGTCACCACCGCGCACCGCCGGAATCCGACGCGGCGCTCGTCGCTTCCGGCAAGGACGTGTTCCGGTTCGAAACCTTCGGCGACGAAGCCAAGTGGACCGACACCCTGCGCATGCACGAGGTGATCGCTTCGTCCGTCGATCCGACCACCGCGCTTGCCGTCGGCCTCAAGGTCGATGTGGAGGCCTTGCCGACCGAGGTCCAGCAAGGCATCAAGAGCGGCAGTATC
>Ga0207705_10004781_pt1 | contig 10198 bp, 8 predicted proteins | sample KBSC13metaG_FD_184314 | JGI IMG/M metagenome (GOLD analysis project Ga0207705, IMG submission 184314) | Corn rhizosphere microbial communities from Kellogg Biological Station, Michigan, USA - KBS C1-3 metaG (SPAdes) (version 2) | ecosystem: Host-associated > Plants > Roots > Rhizosphere > Soil ...
ATTGCGATCGACGTTGCGTTCTTCGTTGCATGGCTGATGTGCATTATCAAGGCGAGCAGAGGCGAATGGTTCAAGCTGCCGATTATTGGGCAGTATGCGGAGAACATGGCTCGCGGGTAGTGCGCGGTGAATCCGAAGGCCATTGCGATATGGGACTGGCCTTGAGAGGCTGCTGAAGAAGTCTGTATTGCAACGAAAGACGGTACTTCAGGGGCTAAAGCCCCACCGCAATGGAGGCGTTTGCGGCACGGGTGAACCCGTGCCCTTAAGCAAAGCGGACTTTTTCAGCAGCCTCTTCGGCTCGTAGAATCGCTGAGTCATTGGACGTGAGTTGTGAGTTGTGTGTCTTCGCCGGGGGCGGTGTATTTCTTCAGGCGCTGTTGCATGATGTCGATGGCGGCGGGGTTGCGGTCGATGAGGATGCAGTTGCGGGCGTTCCGGGCGGCGGCTTCGCCGGTGGTGCCGCTGCCGGCGAAGAAGTCGAGCACGGTGTCGCCGGGGTTGGAGTGGACGCGGACGATGCGCTCGAGGATGCCGAGGGGTTTCTGCGTGGCGTAGCCGGTCTTCTCCTTGCCTGTGGGCGAGACGATGGTGTGCCACCAGACGTCGGTGGGGGTCTTGCCGCGGGCGGCCTTTTCTTCCCCGACGAGCGAGGGCGCCATGTAGGGGATGCGGTCCGAGGCGTCGAGGTTGAAGGTGTAGCGGTCGGGGTCTTTTGTGTACCAGAGGATGTTGTCGTGTTTGGCGGGCCAGCGTTTGGTGGAGCGCGCGCCGTAGTCGTAGGCCCAGATGATCTCGTTCTGGAAGCATTCGCGGCCGAAGATCTCGTCGAGCATGATTTTTGAGTAGTGGACCTCGCGGTAGTCGATGTGGAAGAAGAAGGACCCGGTGGGCGAGAGGATGCGGTGCGCTTCGACGAGGCGCGGGCGGAGGAAGGCGGGGAAGTCGTCGAACTGGTCGACGTAGCCGTCGCTGGCGGGGTGGTCGAGGACCTCGGTGCGATAGCGGCGTCCGCCGAAGCCGATGCGGTCGCCGGCGTCATCGCGGACGGTCTTCAACTGCGGACGTGCCTGGCGTTTGCCGGTGTTGAAGGGTGGATCGACATAGATGAGCTGCGCCGAATGGTCGGGCATGGCGGCGAGGATGTCGAGGTTGTCGCCGAGGATGATGCGATTCATGGAAAGTTCTCCCACGCCTAACACTAACGTAATCTTGGTCGATGGCGTTTGACCGTGTATCGTTTCTTGCGGACCAATTTTCTCCGAATGTCTGTGGGCCAGCTTATCTACACCCAGCTTATCTACGCTATGTTGTCGGACCGTGGCCGTGTGCGGCGCGGCAATGAGGACGCCTGCGCGGCCTCGCCGGAGGCCGGGGTCTACGTGGTGTGCGACGGCATGGGCGGAGCGGCGGCGGGCGAGATTGCAAGCCATCTGGCGGCGGAGACGCTGCTGGAGCATCTGCCGCACGTGACGCCGAACGGCAAGCCTCCCATGAGGCCCGAGGCTCGGTTGAGCTCGGCGATCGCCGCGGCGAACCAGGCGGTATACCGCGAGTCGCAGCGGTCGGCGCGGCTGGCGGGGATGGGGACGACGCTGGTTGCGCTGCTTCATGTTCCGGTGGCGAATGGGAGCAAGGGGCAGCGGGGCCATGCGAACTCGCGCTCGACCGACCCGGCGACGCTGTGGGTGGCGCATGTGGGCGACAGCCGATGTTACCGGTGGCGGAGAGGACGGCTGGAACGGCTGACGGTGGACCACTCGCTGGTGGAAGAGCAGGTGCGTGCCGGACAGATTACGAGGGCGCAGGCGGCGGCGTCGCCGATGCGGAACCTGATTACGCGCGCGGTTGGGTCGCAGGCGACGATTGAGCCGGAGATTCAGAGCCATCGTCCGCAGCCGGACGATCTTTACGTGCTGGCCTCCGATGGGCTGACGCATGAGGTAGACGATGAGGAGATAGCGATGGTCCTGGCCGCGCTGCCGGTTCCTTATACGAAGGCTGTGCTGAAGCGGGGCTGCGATGCACTGGTTGCCGCCGCCAATCGCAAAGGCGGACATGACAATATCACGGTGTTGCTGGCGGGTGTGAGTTCGTGAACAGCGTCTAGCTAGGCTGTCATTGGCATGACTTGAGGTTTTCTTAGAAGCGGATGAAGAAGCCGATGCCTGGCTCGAAGGTCGTGGTGTGCTGCTTGATGGTGAGGTAGTTCGCGCCGAAGTCTGGCGCGAGGAAGAAGGCTTCGCGGAACTGGGCGCGAAGGCCGAAGTGCGGAGAGCCGAGGGTTGTTTCAGCACCGACGGAGTAGTAGTAGGTAGCGCGCGCCTGCGTGAGAAGGCCCGCGCCGCCCGTGGTGGTGGGTCGGAAGGCCGTCGTTCCGGCGCCGACGGCAATGAAGGGACTGACGCCGAACAACTGCGGCGTATGGGCGACGTAGCCGAAGGTGTACTCCTTGGCGTTGTTCTGGACGCCGAAGACGCCGGGCGTGCCGGAGACACCTGTGAACTTCTGCGTGTAGCGGGAGTAGCCGTAGTTGAACTCAAAGCCGACAAGCGGTTTGGCGACGTAGCGAATGGTGATGAGCGCACCCAGCGTATTGCCGGGGTTGATGGACAGCGTGCCACCGGGTTGCGTGCTGTTCTTGACGGTCCCGGAGGATGGACGGTTGAAGATGCCGACGCCGCTGACGCCGAAGTCCACGCGGTCCAACTGGTTCTGGAGAGGGGTCGGGATGGTGGACTGTTGTTGAGCAGAGGCTCCAGCCAGAGCTGCAAACAGGAAAAAGAGAACACTGGCTGAGACACACGTCAGGCGAGACAGATTCAACTTCAAGACTGGAGCTCCTATGGGCGAAAACTTGTGCCTGTTCAGTTTACTCTGCGCGGGGCGTTGGCGGGCGGATTAGGAGCGGTTTGGGGCGGGTTCGACGATGAGGGTAAGGCCCTCGACGCTTTTGACGATGACGGTGGCGCCGGGTGGGAGAGAGGCTTCGCCGCGCAGAGTGGCCTGCCAAAGTTCGCCGCGGATCTCGACCTGGCCGGAGGGGTTGAGGGGCGTCTGCGCGATGGCGGTGGCGCCGATCATGGCTTGCGGCCCCATCAGTCTCTTGTTGCGGTGTGCCTTGAGGGCGATCCAGGCGAGGCCGAAGGAGACGGCCCCGAAGCCAAGGCCGGCCCCGAGCGCCGTGGCTGTGTGGACGCGCATCTCGGGGATGGGAGCATCGATGAGCGTGGCGAGCCCGAAGACGAGCGCGATGGTCCCGGCGAGCGCAAGGATGCCGTGGCTGGCGAACTTGGCCTCAAGCACCATTAAAACGATTGCGGCGATCAGCAGCACGACCGCCGTGTGGCGGACGGGAAGCAGATCGAGGCCGAAGAGTCCGAGCAGAACGAAGAGCGTGCCAATGGTTCCGGGCACGATGGTGCCGGGGACGTTGAATTCGAGATAGACGAGCAGGCCGCCGAGGACGAGCAGCAGGACGGCGAGGTTAGGGTTGGTCAGGCGCGAGAGGAGACGCTCGCGGAGGGACGGCTCGATTGTGACGATGGCGGCGTTGCGGGTATGGAGAATTTCGGTGTTGCCGTTGAAGCGGCGGATGGTGCGGCCGTCGAGCGCGTTGAGCAGAGACTGGTCGTCGGAAGAGATGAGGTCGATGAGGTTGAGTTTGAGGGCTTCGGTGTCGCTGTAGGACTTCGAGTTGCGGACGGCGTCTTCGGCGGCCTCGACGTTGTGGCCGCGGCGCAGAGTGTAGGAGCGGAGGAAGGCCGCGGCGTCGTTCTCAATCTTCTGCTTGAGGATGGGGCCTATCTGACCGCCTTCGACGACGGGGTGGGCGGCGCCGGCGTTGGTGCCCGGGGCCATGGCGGCGACGTCGGCGGACTCGAGGATGAAGAAGCCGGCGGACCCGGCGCGGCTGCCGGAGGGCGAGATATAGATGATGACCGGGACAGGGGAGTTTTCGATGTCCTGCACCATGGCGCGAGTGGAGTCGAGCAGGCCGCCGGGAGTGCCGAGCGAGAGGATGACGCCGCGGGCGCGTCGGCGGGCTGCTTCCTCAAGGCCGCGCTGAAGGTAGCCCGCGGTTATGGGCTGGATGGTGTCGTGAATGGTGAGCTTGATGACGATGCCGTTATCGGGCGTGGCTGCGAGCAGATTAGCAGGGAGCAGGCCGATGAGGATGAGGAGGATGAGAATGGCGCGGATTCCGTGGCGTTGCGAGACGGAGGGTTCGCGCATACGCGCGAATGCCCACTCATACAATGAAGCCGCATGAATGGGACACCCGGCATGAGTGGGGTTTTTCACGGGAGACTCTTTCCGCGCGACTGGAGCGCCTGCTTCATGCCGAGTGCGGCGGAGTTGCGGGGGTCGAGCTTGAGGGCGCTGCTGACATCGGCGGCCGCGGCGTCAAGCTGGCTGGCCTGAAGCTCGATGCGGGCGAGGACGAGGTAAGCCGCGGCGTTGGGCTGGATTTTGAGCGATGCCTCGGCCTCGGCGCGGGCCGCGTTGGGATTGGCGCTGCGCTCGCGCACTTCGGCGAGTCCGGCATGGGCTTCGGCGCTGGAGGGGTTGGCAGCGAGCGCGGCCTCGAACTGCTGCTCGGCTTCGGGGATGAAACCCTGGCCGAGATACTCGCGTCCGACCTGGCTGTATTGCACGGCCTGGTCGGCTTTGGGGAGCGCGGCCATGCGCAGGGCGCGCATCTGATCGATCTCGGAGGCAGCCTGACGGAAGGACGCCTCGGAGTAGGTGCGGCGGATGCGTTCGAGCGGGTCGAAGGCGGAGGCGTCGGTATTGTCCGCAGTTGTTGCAGTGGGCTTGCGTCCAGTGGCGATGGCTGTTTTGAGCTGCGCGGCCTCGGTGTCGGAGGGACGGAGCTTGAGGGTCTGGTCCACTTCGCTTCGCGCTGCGGCGAAATCTCCCTGACGGAAGAGCGAGACGGCGAGGTTGTAGTGGTAGTCGGGGTCGTTGGGGTCTGCTGCGGAGGCGCGGCGGAAGAGTGGGACGGCGTTGTGTCCCTGGCGGCTGGCGGCCACACCCTGATTGTTGACGACCTCGGGGAGCGGCAGGCGGCTGGCGACGAAGTTGAAGGCGGCTTCGGCTTCGGCGTACTTTCCTGAGTTGAAGCGGGCGAGGCCGAGGTAGAAGCTGGCCTCGAGCGCGCGGCGGTCGGAGTGGGGGACCCTGGCCAGCGTGGCGGCGGCGCTGTCGAAGTCGCGGTTTGCGTACTGGGCCTTGCCCAGCGCGAAGAGTGCAGCCGCATAGTTGGGCGCGAGCTGGATGGCTGCCTGGAGGCGCTTGATGCGCTCGTCCGGAGTGGTCGCGCTGATGCCCCGGATGTAGTCCTCGAATGCGCTGAGCGGCACGCCGCCGGAGGCCGAGAGGAAGGTCTGCTCGGCGACCTTGAAGTCGGGAAGAATGTGCCGCGCGACCTTCCAGGCGATGGCGTTCTCGACGTCGAAGAGGCGGGAGAGTTCGCTTGAGTCGGCAAGGGGCACGGACATGTGGAGCTTGTTGACGTCGAGCACCTGCGCCTGGACGGAGATGCGTCCATTGCTGACAGTGTAGTTGCCGATGATGACGTAATCTGCGTCGAGCGTCTGGGCGATGCGCACGGTAGTGGCGCGCGTGGGGCGGAAGTTGGCCGGAAGACCGAGGTGGTCGAGCGCGTATTGGAGGTCATCGTGGCTGATGGTCAGAAGGCCGGCGGAAGCAAGCCGCTGGTTGAGCGTGTCGGGGAAAGAGTCGCCGATCCACCCGAGGTTCGTCTGGCCGGAGCGGTTGTCGAAGGGCAGCACCAGCACGAGACGGCCCGTGCTCTGCGCAGTTGCGGTCTCTGGTGCGGCCTGCGCGGGCGCGTGGACGCTTGATAGGAGGAGTGCAATCAGAAGCCAGAAATGCTTCACGGAGTGCTTCACAAGACGGCGGAACTGAGTGAGGCTCGGCACAGATATGAGTATATAGAGCGTCTTTGCTGCAAAGGCGGGCAAGGCCCCCGCAAAGGCACGCAAGGCGAGAGTGTACTTTCCCACCCATCGCAAAATACGCGATGGATGGGGCATCCGTTCATTTGTGGCGGTTGGAGAAAGCAGATTTCTTCGCTGCGCTACGGAATGACAATTTCAAGGGAGGCGAAGTGACTGAAGCATCGACGATGCGGGGGAAGCGGAGAACGGCGGCCCACTCTTCTTTGCGGCTGGCTTGCCAGACGACTTCGCCGTGCAGCAGTGCTGCTACCTCCGCAGGGCGCAGGTCGTGGTGGAAGTCGAAGTACTTCGTGTCGGAGGAATCGTTGCGGCGGCTGAGGCTGAGGCGGCCGGACGGCGGCTCGATCTTGGTGGAGAAGATGAGCGCCGTGTCGTAGGAGCCGGGATCGGCGGCGGCCTTCTGGATTTGATCGAGCGAGAAGTTTTCGATTGCGGTCGTCTTGATGGGGCGGCGGGTGTAGCCGAGCTCGGGCCGCGCGAGCTCGCTGGTCGCGGGCCATGCCGTGAGCACGGTGGCCTGCGGGTAGCGGTGCTCAATCAGATGGACGGCCTCGATGTGCAGGACGATCATGTCGCGGTAGGTGAGGTTGTCCTCAGGCGCGTAGGCGTAAGAGGGATTGATCCAGATGCCCACGAGAAATGAGGCAGCGCTGAACGCGGCGAGCAGCCACCATTGGCGCAGACGCCGATGCCATGTTGTCACGCAGAGGAGGATGACCAGCGGATACATCGGCAGCAGATAGCGCGTGAGCAGCGCGCCGCCGAGGACGGAGAAGGCGATCCAGTTGGCAATGAGAATGACCGCGATGGCTTCGAGGGTTGGTCTGGCGAGACCCCTGGGCGACTTTGCATTTGTGGGGATGAAGAGCGTTGCCGCCGCGCAGATGACAGGGACGTACATGTTCATGTGCGCGGTGAGGTGCAGCAGACGGTGCCACAGACAGAGCGCGATGCGGTGCGGGTCGAGATTGGCGGTGGCGTTGTAGCGGAGAAACTCCGGGTTGCCGAAGACGAAGCCGGTGCGGTGGTAGTGGAATGCGTACCATGCCGCCAGCGGCAGAACTGGCACGAGCAAGGCGACGATCCAGCCGGAATGTGTGCGGCCAGGCGCGAGATTACGGCGGTCACGGATGAGCAGCGCGGCTTCCCAAATGGCGAGCGCCACCGGGGTAACGATGGCCGTCTCCTTCGAGAGCGCAGCGAAGGAGAACAGGAACGCAGCCGCTATCCGGTTGCGCGCGACGTTTTGCGGCTCGGGTTCCAGGTAGAAGGCGAAGGCCCAGAGGGTGAAGGCGGCGGCGAAGATATCGGCATGGGCGAGCGTGCTCTGCACGTACCAGATGGGGTAGACCGCGGTGAGGACGGTGACGACCGTCGCTACGGATTTGTTGGTAAGCGTTCTTGCGAGCTTGTAGACGCCCAGCAGCGCCGCCGCGCTGATGATGCAGACCAGCGTGCGCGTGCCGCTGGGGACGTATCCGGAGAGGCGCCACCAGGTGGCGAGCAGGATCGACGGCAAGGGTGGATGCGCGTTGGTGATTGTCGTCTGCGGAATCAGCAATCCGGTGCGGTAGAAGTCCCACGCGGCGGGAATGTAGTAGCCGCCCTCGTCCCAGAAGTAGGGAAGGCGGAGCAGAGTAAGGTGCGAGAGATAGACCGCGGCGAAGAAGAGCGGGTAGAGCTTCCAGAGCGGAATATCGCCGAGGGGCCTTTTGTCGAAAGCTCGCAGGGTCCGCACGCGGTTAATGGACAGGGCCGCCGGGTTGGGGGAAGTGCTGCTCCAGCGTAAGCGCGCCGAAGGCCTGCTCGTACTGGGCCAGATTGTGGCCGAGGACGTTCCAGAGGGCCTTGGCCTGCTGCGGGCTGAGGTAGATGCCCTGGAAGTTGCGGACGTTGATCTCCTCTGGGCCCTCCTGCGACATGGTGCCGAAGACGAGGAAGAAGTCCCAGACGCTCATGCGGACCTGGACGCTGTTGGCGTAGCCCTCGCGGTAGTCTTCGGTGGCGGTGACTTTGAGGGTAGGCTGGCTACCGGGCGCTGGGTTGGGCTGGCTCATGCGATGGCTTCCTGTTGTTGGTGCGGTCAGTTGAGTTGTGGTGCGAAAGGGGGGACTTGAACCCCCACGGATTGCTCCGCCAGATCCTAAGTCTGGTGCGTCTGCCAATTCCGCCACTTTCGCGCATGTGGTACCGTGCGTAAAAACTGCATCTTCCATCGAGCACAAGCGATGGACTTGTCTCAACGCTAAGCGGGAGAAGGCCGTTCGTCAAGACGGGACGCCGAATGCCTACCGGTAGAAAATTATCCATAAAATTTCACTTTTATGGAACAAAATAGGTAGAATGCTGGCGAAGGCCGAGGAGCCGCGAGAGATGCCGGGAGTTGCCGTTCGGTGGTTCGAGTGCGTAAGAGCTTGCAGTGGGATGTTGGCGGGCGCTTTGCTGATAACGGCGGCTTCATCGAGCGCAAGCGCGGCGCGGCTGCGTTCGCCCTGGGACAGTCATGCGGTGAAGAGTACGGATGCCTCCTACGACTGCCCGCCGGTTGCGCATCTGCCCGTGGACTTTGTGACCGATGGGTTCTATGCGCTGAACGATCCGACGCACTCGATTGTGGACCCAGTGAGGATGAAGGCCTACGCGGCGAGCGCGGCTCCCGAAAAGCGCGACGGCAACCAGGTGATCGCAGCGGCGGATGCCTACCGCACGACGGGGTCGCTTGCCGCCGCACGGTGCGCGGTCGAGCACATGGAGGCGAATGCGCGAGGCCGCGCGCTGACGGGGAAGATGTCGTCGAACCAGGCGTACTACGTGCAGGGGTGGGTGCTGGGCGCCGAGGCGATCGCGTATCTGAAGGTGCGCGACGCGGGAGTGATTACGCCCGCGCAGGCTGCGGTGATTCTGCCCTGGATGAAGGATGTCTCCCGGCAGGCGCGCGCGTATTACGACGCTAAGAAGGCGAAGGACGCCGCATCGCTGAACAATCATTACTACTGGGCCGCAGTGGAACTGGCGGCGGTAGGGATTGCGGCTGACGACCGCAGCGACTTCAACTGGGCGATCAAGGCCGCTCAGACGGGGATCGCGGCGATCCGTCCGGATGGAACGCTGCCGCGCGAGATGGCCCGCGGCAAACGCGCGCTGCACTATCACCTCTATGCCGCCGGGCCGCTGGTGATGCTGGCAGAGTTTGGGCTTCCCAATGCCATCGATCTGTATGCGAAGGACGGCGGGGCGCTGAGGCATCTGGTGCGCGTGGCCACCGCAGGGATGCTGGATCCGTCGCTCTTTGAAAAGGGCGCAGGGATTAAGCAGGAGGTGCAGTCGCCCTCGGCCGAGGCGATTGGATGGGCGGAGCCGTTCAACAGGCGCTTTCCCGATCCAACCATCACGAAGCTGCTCGGCGAGTCCCACAACCTGAGCTATATGTATCTGGGCGGACTGCCCCCGGCATGAAGACGATTTCTGCTGACACCTTTATCTTGTATACGTATACTTTTCGCTGAATTCTTTATGTTGGTTCGAGGGGATATATCTTATGATTTCGATTCGCCGTTACGGTCTTCTTCTTGCGCTTGCCGCGCTCGCTTTCGTCTCCACACCGCTGTGGGGGCAGAGCTCCGGCATTGCGCTGACTCCACCCATGGGCTGGAATAGCTGGAACCACTTCCACCGTAACGTGACCGACGCGGTGATTCGAGCGCAGGCCGATGCCATGGTGAAGAGCGGGATGCGCGATGCGGGTTACACCTACATCAACATCGACGATACTTGGGAAGGCGAACGCGACGCGCAGGGCAACATTCAGACCAACAGCAAGTTTCCCGACATGAAGGCGCTGGCCGATTATGTGCATAGCAAGGGGTTGAAGCTGGGCATCTACTCTTCGCCCGGAGCGAAGACCTGCGCCGGCTTTGAGGGCAGCCTCGGCCACGAGGAGCAGGACGCGAAGACCTACGCGGCGTGGGGGATCGATTATCTGAAGTACGATCTGTGCGGCCTGCGCGTGCAGATGAAGGCAGCGCCTTCGCGCGAAGCCGCGCACCAGGTCATGGTGGACGCCTACGTGAAGATGCACAAGGCGCTGCTCAGCACGGGACGTCCGATCGTATATAGCCTGTGCCAGTATGGCGTGGACGATGTGTGGGAGTGGGGCACGAGTGTAGGCGGCAACCTGTGGCGCACGACCGGCGACATCTCGGACAACTACA
>Ga0207705_10004784_pt1 | contig 10197 bp, 9 predicted proteins | sample KBSC13metaG_FD_184314 | JGI IMG/M metagenome (GOLD analysis project Ga0207705, IMG submission 184314) | Corn rhizosphere microbial communities from Kellogg Biological Station, Michigan, USA - KBS C1-3 metaG (SPAdes) (version 2) | ecosystem: Host-associated > Plants > Roots > Rhizosphere > Soil ...
GATAGCGCTTCGACAGCGTGTCGTAATCGAGCCCGAACGCGCGCATCAAGCCGGGCCGAAAATTCTCGATGACAACGTCGCACTCGCCGATCAGCTCGGTTGCCGACGCCTGTCCCTGCGGCGTTGCAATGTCGATGACGACGCTCTTCTTATTGCGGTTGAAGGCGTGGAAGAAACCGATGCCGAGACCGGGCAGCCGACGCGTCTTGTCGCCACCGGGCGGCTCGATCTTGATGACTTCCGCACCGAGATCCGCGAGGATCATGCCGCAGGTCGGGCCCATCACCATATGCGTGAATTCGAGGACGCGAATGCCGTCGAGAGGAAGCGGGGCTGCCGTGTTCATCGGATCTCCACCGTGCGATCGCTGAGCGAACGAAGAGGGGAAGTCTTGGGTAGACCGGCGCGAGATAAGCTGCCGTGCAGCGTTTCGCCGGGCAGCCACGTTGCGAGTTCGGCGCGCAGGGAGAGCAGACTTGCAATGTCGATCCCAGTCTCGATGCCCATCTCTTCAAGCATGAACGCCAAATCCTCGGTCGACGCATTCCCACTCGCCCCCGGTGCATGCGGACAGCCGCCGATGCCGGCCAGCGAGGCATCGAATCGCTCGATCCCCAACTCGAGCGCCGCATAGGCATTGGCCAAGGCCAGCCCGCGCGTATCGTGGAAGTGAGCGCAGGCGAGACGGGCACCCGCGACGCGGCGCGCCTTTTCGAACAATTCACGCACGGCGCGAGGCCCCGCGTAGCCCACGGTGTCGGCCAGGCCAACCGAATCGGCCCCTGCATCAAGTACCGCTTGCAAACAGCGCAGCACGGCCTCGTGCGACACGTTGCCTTGGAGGGTGCAGCCGAAGGCCGTGCTAATGCCGACTTCAATCCGCGTCTTGGACCCGGACGCATCGCGCGCCGCTCGCATGCGTGCAATCTCCGATATGACCTCCTCGGGTGTCCTGCGCAAATTAGCGAGGCTATGCGCACGGCTGGCCGAGAGCGGTACGAGCAGCGCATGCGCGCCTACTTCAAGCGCTCGCTCGACGCCCTTCAAGTTCGGTACGAGCACGGAAACGATCAGCCCAGGGAGGGTTTTCGCGTAGTCGACGACTTCGGCCGTATCGGCCAATTGCGGCAGCAATCGCGCCGGGACGAACGATCCAACCTCCATTTCGCGCTGGCCCGCAGCGTACGCTTTGCGGATCCATTCACATTTATGTACCGTCGGCAGGATCGTTTGAATGCTCTGCAAACCATCGCGCAGACCGACTTCTCTGATGATGGCGCGGGAGGGAAATGGCGTCATACGAATGAATCTCCGATTGGCGCCGGCCGCAACGGCTTGCGCACCGGTCGTAGGCTTGCTAACTTTAGACATTCCGGCGGATCCATCAAGCGTTATTTTGGAAGCCCATCGATTCCGGTTCGGAAACACACCCTCGCCGAGCGGAGTACCGGATGCGCGATATCGATTTAAAAACGCTGCGTCTATTCGTGGCGGTATGCGACCACCGCAACATGGCGCGGGCAGCCGCAGACATGCATATCGAGCCCTCGGCGATCAGCAAGCGTGTCGCGCAACTCGAAAGCGATCTAGGGGTGCCCTTGCTCGTTCGCGCCCGGCGCGGTGTTCAACCCACGCCGGCAGGCATCGTGCTGCTCGAGCACGCGCGCAACGCGCTGTTCACGATGGAGCGCATCGCCACCGACGTCGCCGGTTTCAAGCGCGGGCTCGTCGGCAGCGTCACGGTGTGCGCTTCGGCCTCGGCCATCGCGGAGGCGTTGCTCGACGATATCGCCTCGTTTTTGCGGCAGCCCGAGCATGAGAATGTGAAGGTCAGCGTCGACGAGCAGATCTCGCTCGAACTCGTGCGGCGCGTGCGCGACGGCGAAACGTCGATCGGTGTCTGCTGGGACAACGTCGATTTGCAGGGCTTGACGCACCGTGCCTATCGGCAAGACCACCTCGCCGTAGCCGTGCATCCCGATCATCCGCTAGCGCGCCATCCATCGGTCTCGCTCGAGCAAACGCTCGATTTCGAGCACGTCGGCATGCCGCCGTCCACGTCGGTCCATACGATGCTGCGGCGGGCGGCCGCCACGGTCGGACGCCGGGTGTCGTATCGGATGATCGTCTCGACGTTCGACGCCACGTTTCGCGTTGTCGCGGCCAACCTCGGGATCAGCGTCGTCCCGGCGGAAATCGGCGGTACCTATACGCGGATCTTCGACGTGAAGATCGTTCCGCTGACGGACCCGTGGGCCGAGCGCCGATTCGCCGTCTGTTTCAAGGACTATGCAGCATTGCAGCCGGCCGCGCAGCGGCTCGTCGATCACCTGACCCAGGAAAACACACACAGGGAAAACAAAAATTGATGACCGCGAAAAGTTTGCGCACAATCGCGTGATCGACCGAAGGCGCGGCGTTCATCACGCACGCGCGCGGGTGCGCGTCGATGTCATGGCAGTGTCACGCAGGGTCTTCGCATCGAAACGGCGCATCGCGCGCCACACTGTAAGGAGACACCGTTGAAAGCCACTCCTCTTACGATTCGCAATGCGGTTCTACTCGCGGGCGCCGCGCTCGCCGGCGCATCGTTGCTGTCGGCGGCTCATGCCCACGAACGCAATGACGCACGCTCGAACATGAACCGCTTGCCTTCGTTCATCGTCGCAAGCAGCCTCCGCACAACCCCCTACGACGGCGTCAGCGACGATCTGCTGACTGCCGGGCTCGGCAAGACGGGCCTCGCCGGGCCGGCTCCCGTCTTCGCAAATCCAACGAGCCCGACCGCGGCCGAGCTACGCAGGCTCGCGATCTGGTCGAACTATCGCGCACTTGTCGATATGTCGGCAAACGGCGGCTACGGCCGCTTTTGGGGGCCCAACATCGATGCCGACGGGAAGGATACGCTCGGCGAAGGAAAAATAGCCGGCACCGAATACCTTGCCTACGCCGATAACGGCAGTGGTAGGCAAAACGTCACGCTCATGGTGCAGGTGCCCGCGCATTTCGATCCGATGAAGCCGTGCATCGTCACGGCCACCTCGTCGGGTTCGCGCGGCGTATACGGCGCGATCTCGGCCGCCGGCGAATGGGGCCTCAAACGCGGGTGTGCCGTGGCCTACACCGATAAAGGCACGGGCAACGGCGCGCAAGAGCTCATGACGGGGCAAGTCACGCTGATCGACGGACTCGTTGCGAATGCGGCCGTTGCGGGAAATCGCAGCCTTTTCACGGTCGACGCAAGCCCCAGCGACATCGCTCGCTACAACACCGCGTTCCCGTACCGCTACGCATTCAAGCACGCCCACTCGCAACAAAACCCTGAACAGGATTGGGGCAAGGACACGCTGCAAGCGGTCGAGTTCGCCTACTGGGCGTTGAATCATCAATTCGGTGCGGCCACGAGCGGTTTTCATCATCGCGTTCGCTATGAACCCGGCAGCATCGTTACGATCGCGGCCGCGGTCAGCAACGGCGGCGGCGCCTCCCTCGCAGCCGCCGAGCAAGATAAGCGCGGATGGATTACGGCCGTGGTGGTCGGTGAGCCGCAAGTGAATGTGGACATGCCGCATCGCGCTCACGTGCTCGAAGGCGGGCAGCCAATCGCACAGGCCGGCAAACCGCTCGCCGATTATGTGACGCTCGCGAACTTGCTCCAACCGTGCGCCGCGCTCGCGCAAGCCGCCGCGGGTGCGCCGTATCTCACCGCCCTTCCCTTGGCTCGAACGACGGCAATTCGGCAGGCACGCTGCGCATCGCTTGCAGCGGCAGGCTACATCGCGGGCGGCGATCTGCAGGCGCAAGCCGACGATGCACTCGCACGATTGCACGCCGCCGGCTATGAGGCCGATTCCGACCTGCTGCAGGCGCCGATGTGGGACTCGCAGGCCGTGCCCGCGGTCGCTGTCACCTATGCGAACGCCTATACGCGATCGAGCGTGCTCGACAATCTGTGCGGCTTCAGCTTCGGCACGACGGACGCAGCCACCGGCGCGGCGAACGTGCCGCCGGCCGTCTCGCCGATGGCGACCGTCTTCGGCCTCGGCAACGGTATCCCGCCGACCAACGGCATCAGTCTCGTCTATGACGATGCGCCGTCCGGCGCGGCGGATCACCGGCTTGCCACGCCGGATGCGAGCTTTGCCGGTGCCGTATGCATGCGCCGCCTATGGACGGGGCACGATCCGCGCCTGCTCGCCAGCGTTCGCGCGATCAGCGTCGCGGCGGATTTGCACGGCAAGCCGGCCCTCCTCGTTCAAGGTCGCAGCGACGCGCTGGTGCCCATCAATCACGCCTCGCGCGCGTACCTCGCCGCGAACAGCGCAAGAGAAGGCGCCCGCAGCCGGGTGTCGCTTTACGAAATCATGAACGGCCAGCATTTCGACGCTTTTCTCGCGGTGCCCGGCTTCGATACGCGGTTCATCCCCGTGCATTACTACTATCTGCAAGCGCTCGATCTAATGTGGCATCACTTGATGGACGGCACCCCGCTGCCGCCGTCGCAAGTGATTCGCACCGTGCCGCGAGGCGGTACGCCCGGCGCAGCCCCCGCGCTCACGACGGCGAACTTGCCTGCGATCGAGCCCAATCCCGGCGTCAATGCAATCGCCGTGAGCCGTGGCGTCGTGGATATTCCGCACTGAAGGCGCCACCACCCGGCGGCGGCAATGCGGAACTATGGCACCGCTTGCGGTGTCTTCCTATCGGCCTACGGCGCGTATCGCAGTCATGCTGCGGTATGCGCCGTTGTCATCTTGTTCGCTTGCCAGGAGAATCCATGCAACGCCGTCGATTCATTGCTATGACCGGAGCCGCACTCGCATCGGGTGGGCTGTCGCTCGCGGGATGCACGACCACGCCGCTCTCGTCGGGCTCGACACCCGAGGCCAGCGCCGGGCGCCGTGCGACGATCGATGCCGACGTCGAGGCGACGCTCACGCGGCTTTATTCGACGGTCCACGGCTCGCGCGAGCTCGTCGGCAATGCGCGAGGCGTCCTTGTCTTCCCATCGGTCATCGCCGCCGGCTTCTGGGTGGGCGGACAATACGGCCAAGGGGCGCTTCGCGTCGGCGGCCAGACGAGCGGTTACTACAGCATGACAGCGGCCTCGTTCGGGCTGCAGATCGGCGCGCAATCGAAAGCCATCATCATGCTTTTCATGACGCAAGAAGCGCTCGACGGTTTTACGCACAGTCAGGGCTGGGCCGCCGGCGTCGACGCCACCGTCGCCGTACTGCGCGTCGGTGCAAACGGCAACGTGGATACGTCGACTGCCACGAGCCCCGTCGAAGCGTTCGTGCTCACGAACGCCGGTCTCATGGCCGGCGTGTCGCTCGAAGGATCGAAGATCTCGAGGCTGATGCTCTGAAATGTGCCCCGGCGAGCCCGTTACCGCGATCGCCGCCTACGCACCGCCTGTGCGAGCGAATGCAGTACAGGCTCCGTCTGTGCCCAGCTCAAGCAGGCATCGGTAATCGACACGCCGTGACGCAACGGTACGCCGGGCTTCAAGTCTTGCCGGCCCGCCTCGAGATGGCTCTCGATCATGACACCCACGATGCGCTGCTCGCCCGCGGCAAGCTGCTCGGCGATGTCGTTCGCGACGTCGATCTGCTTGTCGTGCGCCTTGCCCGAATTGGCATGCGAGCAATCGATCATGACCTGCTCGCGCAGCCCTGCCGCGCGAAGTACGGCGCAACATGCCTCGACGCTGGCGCGATCGTAATTGGGCCCGCTCTTTCCGCCGCGCAAGATGACATGCGCGTCTTGGTTGCCGCGCGTTTCGAAAATCGCGGCCATGCCCATTTTTGTCATGCCCATGAACGCATGGCTCGCGCGTGCGGCCACAATCGCATCGGCTGCAATCTGCACGCCCCCATCGGTACCGTTCTTAAAACCGATCGGGCAACTCAATCCCGATGCAAGCTGGCGATGACTTTGGCTTTCCGTCGTACGGGCACCGATGGCCCCCCACGCGATCAAATCGGCGATATATTGCGGGCCCAGCAGATCGAGAAACTCGGTTCCCGCGGGTAGGCCAAAACCGTTGACCTCGAGCAGCAATCGCCGCGCCGCGCGCAAGCCCTCGTTGATTCTAAAGCTGCCGTCGAGCCGCGGATCGTTGATGTAGCCTTTCCAGCCCACCGTGGTGCGCGGTTTCTCGAAGTAGACGCGCATGACGATCAGCAGTTCGCCGCGCAGTTCGTCGGCAGCGGCCTTGAGCCGGCGCGCGTAGTCGAGCGCTTGATCGTGATCGTGGATCGAGCAGGGGCCCACCACCGTCACCAGACGATCGTCGCGGCCGTGCAAGATTTCGCCGATCTGCGTTCGCGTGGTTTCGACGAGCGCCTGCACTTCGGAGGGCACCGGTAGCTCGTCTTGCAGCAGCGCGGGCGAGATCAGCGGACGTACGGCACCGATGCGAACATCGTCGATGCGCGTCGTGTCCTGCGTGGCGTCGGCCACACCGACTTCTTGATCGTGGGAAGGATTATCGAGGCTTCTCATGGGCGGCTCTCCGGGCGGCTTACTTGCTGTCGCCCTTGATCTGCGGCAGCGCCGACGTTTCGCCCGGCGTGAGCAGACCCGCTTGCGAGTAAATGCGCAGCTTCTCGCGCGTGTCGGTAATGTCGAGATTGCGCATCGTCAGTTGACCGATGCGATCGCGCGGCGAGAAGGTCGACTGAACCTTCTCCATCGACAGTCGCTCGGGCTGATACGTGAGGTTAGGCGACTTGGTGCTGACGAGCGAATAGTCGTTGCCGCGACGCAGTTCAAGGGTCACCTCGCCCGTGATCGCGCGCGCCACCCAGCGCTGCGCCGTCTCGCGCAGCATGATCGCTTGCGGGTCGAACCAGCGGCCCTGGTACAGCAAGCGGCCCAGGCGGCGGCCGTTGTCGCGGTACTGCTCGATCGTGTCTTCGTTATGGATGCCGGTGACGAGACGCTCGTAGGCGATGAATAGCAACGCGAGCCCGGGGGCTTCGTAAATGCCGCGGCTCTTGGCTTCGATGATGCGGTTCTCGATCTGGTCGCTCATGCCCAGGCCATGGCGGCCGCCGATGCGGTTGGCTTCGAGCATCAACTCGACAGCATCGGGGTACTCGACACCGTTCAGCGCCGCGGGACGGCCTTCTTCGAAGCGGATCGTCACTTCTTCCCTGGCAACTTGCACGTCGTCGCGCCAAAACGCGACACCCATGATGGGATTGACGATCTTGATGCCGGATTCGAGGCTCTCGAGATCCTTGGCTTCGTGCGTCGCGCCGAGCAGGTTCGAATCGGTCGAGTAGGCTTTCTCTGCCGACATCTTGTATTCGAAACCCGATTGACGCATGAACTCCGACATTTCGGCGCGGCCGCCCAGCTCGTCGATGAACTGCTGATCGAGCCAGGGCTTGTAGATTTTCAGGCTCGGGTTGACAAGGAGACCATAGCGGTAGAAACGCTCGATGTCGTTGCCCTTGTACGTGCTGCCGTCGCCCCAAATGTTGACGCCGTCTTCCTTCATGGCGGCAACGAGCATCGTGCCCGTCACGGCGCGGCCGAGCGGCGTCGTATTGAAGTAGGTGATGCCCGCCGTCGAGACGTGGAACGCACCGCTTTGCAGCGCCGCGATGCCTTCCGCGACGAGCTGGGCGCGGCAGTCGATCAATCGCGCACCGGCTGCGCCGTACTCGAGCGCCCGGCGCGGAATGGAATCGTAATCGTCCTCGTCCGGTTGCCCCAGGTTGGCCGTATAGGCGTAGGGAACCGCGCCTTTAAGCTTCATCCAGTGCAGCGCGGCGCTCGTATCGAGGCCGCCGGAAAAGGCGATGCCGACCTTCTGGCCAGTCGGGAGGCTTTCAAGAATAGTACTCATGAGGAAAACCGTTCAATCGGGGATAGAGGTTGAGTCGAGCAAACCGGCCGTCTGGCGCACGCACAGGCACCGCCCGGATGAGATTCCAATGGGCTTCGATACCGCGCAAGCCGCTATTGTAGCCGGTGCGCGGACGCGGGCGGCGATGCGGTGTCCCGCCGGCCGGCACCGCGCCACGCGACGGACATCGCGCGAGGACCGAGGGGCCCGTTCAACCGAGCGCCGCGGCCTCCTTCATAGGACGCAGATAAGCGTGAATTTGGGCGATCACCGCCGCGCCGTCGCCCACCGCGGAGGCCACGCGCTTGGCCGATTGCGACCGCACGTCGCCGATCGCGAACATGCCGGGAACGCTCGTTTCGAGCGGATAGGCGGCGCTCGCCTCGCCCGTCGGCGGCGCTTTCCCGTTGAAACCCGTCAAGACAAAACCGTGACGATCGAGTTCGACGCCGCTCGAGGCCAGCCAATCGGTTTTCGGATCGGCGCCGATAAACAAGAATAGATGCCGCGACGCGATGGTTTCGTCTTCGCCGCCACGCCGGACGATCACGCGCGCCAGCAATGCAGCCGCTGCCTCGTCGTGACGCGCGTCGAGCACGGTGGAGGGATGCCCGTTTCGCCGAAGAAAACCTTGTAGGTCGCCTCAATATCAGCGCCCGCATGATGTGCTCGCCCAATTGGGCGTCGGCGACAATCAACGCGCGCAGCTTGGCGGGTTCGACCAGCAGCGTTTCGCAGTCGGTCTCGGCGATCCCGTCGACAAGTGCCGGCTTGCCGGAAAGCTGCGCCATCTCATCCTATTGATCCATCCGTGCGGCGGCTCGCGAGCGTCAGCTTAGCAAGATTTGCCACTCAGCGCGGTTTCGGCATGGACGGCGGAAGGCCGCCCAGCATGCAGCGTCGCCGACGCGGTGGAAGCCGCTCTTCGCAATCACGTTCAAATCGATGCCGTTGCCGAGCGCGAAGCCGTGCGCGAGCGCGGCTATGCCGAAGACAACGAGGAACAGGAAGACGGGCTGCTTTGCATTGCCGTCCCGGCATTCGACCGGTTTGGCCACGTCGTCGCCGGGCTCTCGATTTCGTTTCCGACCATGCGCTGCGGCGCCGATACGAAGGCGCATTACGTTGCGCTGCTGAAAGAGGCCGGGCGAGCGATTTCGGAAAGAATGGGCTATCACGAGCCGACGGCAGGATAAGCGGCAGCAGCGGCCGGTACGGATTTAATAGGGCACGGGCTACCGCCTGCGAGACGTGTAAACTGCTGCCTTTTTGCTATTTCGGCATGGCGCACGTTCCCGGGCGCAAGGCCCTCAGCGGCCCGGCGCTTATCCGCTTACTCGCTCGTCTGACCGACGCCGGCCTGCCCGAGTCCGGGCGGCCGCTCGCCGACCAGTTGGGCCAGTGGCTCGTCTGGACCGACGCGGTTGCATTGTCCGCGGCGCTCGGCGGCCACGCACCCGTCGGTGCCTCGCACGGCCTCGCGCCCGATCCCGCGCACGAGGCGCTATGCATGCGCGTGCGCTCTTCGCTGACCGAGGCCATCACCCGCGCTGCCATGCTCGCGCCGCAGCGGCTCGTTCACCCCGCGCGCAATCGCCCGGATCAGGCCGGATCCGATACGGCGCCGGATTACGCGGCCTTTCGCCGATGCTATCTATCGCTGCAGGAAGAGATGGAAAGCGCAATCGGCAATCTGCGTACGCTGCTGCGCGAGAAGCTCGCGGCGCGCGCGCCCGCGATGTCGCGCCTCGCATCGGTCGATGCCGTGATGGAGCGCGTCCTGGGCATGCGCGAACACAATGCGCTCGCCGCCGTACCTGGGCTGCTGGCGGCCCATTTCGAACGGCTGCGCGATGCCGAAGCGGCGACATGCGAGCGGGCGCACGCCGGGCTGCTCGACGCCACGCAACCCGCAACGCCTGCGGCGACGCGCGCGGCGAATTCACCGGCGCCGAAGGATGGCCCTTGGCTCGACGCGTTCCGCAAGGACATGCAGAGCGTGCTCTTTGCCGAACTCGAGATTCGTTTTCAACCGGTCGAGGGGCTGCGCGCAGCCCTTCGCGCCAGCTAACCGGGACCCCATGTCCAGATACCGTTATCGCCTCAACGTCGTGGTCTTCCTGGCCGGGCTCGCCGTCGTCTGCTGGATCGGCGCCGGCTATGTCCGCTCGAATCCGCTTGCGCTCGCCGTCACGCTGCTGATCGGCGTTGGCTATGTCGCCGGCGCGCTCGAACTACGTCGCTACCATCAGGACACGTCGAACCTCGTTGAGGCCGTCGCCGATCTGTCCGCGCCACCCGCCAGCCTCGACGCGTGGCTCGAGCGTTTGCATCCC
>Ga0207705_10004785_pt1 | contig 10196 bp, 9 predicted proteins | sample KBSC13metaG_FD_184314 | JGI IMG/M metagenome (GOLD analysis project Ga0207705, IMG submission 184314) | Corn rhizosphere microbial communities from Kellogg Biological Station, Michigan, USA - KBS C1-3 metaG (SPAdes) (version 2) | ecosystem: Host-associated > Plants > Roots > Rhizosphere > Soil ...
GCCAGGATCACGTCCTTGTTAAGACGGCGGGTCTCGCGCGAGGTCTTCACCTCGAGGTGGTGGCGCATACCGGCGCCCTGCTTCTTGACCTTGCCGCTGCCGGTGACCTTGAAACGCTTCTTCGCACCGGAGTGCGTCTTCTGCTTGGGCATTACTCGTCCTCTGTCTTGGTCGCGGCCGCCTTGGCGGTGGCCGTCTTCGTGGTGGTCTTGGGTGCCGCCGGAGCCTCGGCGACCGGGGCGGCAGGCGCCTCGGCTTCTGGAGCGTTCCGGGCTCGAGCCTGCGCGCGCTTGGCGTTGGCCTCGGCCTTGGCGTCCGACTTGTTCTTGTGCGGGCCGATCACCATCACCATGTTGCGGCCGTCGATCATCGGGGTCGACTCGACGCTGCCGTACTCGGCGACATCCTCGGCGAACTTCTGCAGCAGGCGCACGCCCTGCTCGGGGCGCGACTGCTCGCGGCCGCGGAACAGGATCATGGCCTTCACCTTGTCGCCGGCCTGCAGGAAGCCGACGGCGCGCTTCGCCTTGGTCTCGTAGTCGTGCTTGTCGATCTTGAGGCGGAAGCGGACCTCTTTGAGGATGGTGTTCGCCTGGTTGCGACGCGCTTCTTTGACCTTCTGAGCCTGTTCGTACTTGAACTTGCCGTAGTCCATGATCTTGACGACCGGCGGCTTGGAGTCGGGAGCGACCTCGACCAAGTCCAAGTCGGCTTCCTGCGCCAGGCGCAGGGCGTCTTCGATGCGGACGACGCCGACCTGTTCCCCGTTGGGTCCGACGAGGCGGACCTCGGGGACGCGGATCCGGTCGTTCGTTCTGGGATCGCTGATGCGATGTTCCTTTCGTTGCGGTGACTGCGCAGTCTGCACTGCAGGCACGAAGAGGAGCATCCAGGCCGATTTCGGCCTTCGCACCCGAACTGCCGGAGCATGCCCGGCGGGGTGCAACCGGTCGTCGCGAGCGATGACCGGCCGGATGTTACTGACCCGGCTAACCTTGAGATGCGGTCAGCGGGTGGGATTTCTCCACTTCGTTTCCGGGGATCTGGCCCCGGAGCCCGCATAAGACTAGCAGAGGATGCGTTCGTGACCGAAGATCACGTGGGTGTTGACGCGCTCGAGGAAGCACGGGACATCGCGGACGTCCCCGCCGTCGAGGTCATCAACACGGTCGCCGTGCACCTGTTGAGCGCCGCGGCCGTGAAGGTCGGGCTGGCCGATGACCCCGCCAACCAGCTCGATCTCGACGAGGCGCGCAAGCTCATCGATGCCCTCGCCGGGCTGGTCACCGCTGCCGCCGCGAGCGTCGGCGACCAGCACGCGCGGCCGTTGCGCGATGGTCTGCGCAGTCTGCAGCTCGCCTTTCGAGAGGCGTCGCCGATTCCCGACCCGATCGGGAAGGGTCCCGGCGAGAAGTGGACCGGCCCGGTCACCTAGCCGGTTCTAGGTGATGCGATCGACCCGCACGCCGATCGAGTCCACTCGTGCCGTGATGACCGGATCCGCCGCCCACGAGGCCTGCACTCGGCCGAGCAGGGCATCCAGCTCGTCCTTCTCCAGGCCGGCGCGCACCGACAGCTGAACCAGCAGTTCCGGGCCGGCCAGGCGCGCGTCCGGGTCGCCGGGCGCCAGCTGGACGGCGTGCAGCGCAGGCTCCCCTGCCCCGGCCGCGAGGAACGCGTCGAGCACGGCGGCGTCGGCATAGCTCGGCGTCCACGACGTGCCGGTCGCGACCGCCTCGAACGCGGGCGATCGGATCGCGAACTCGGTCGGCGATCCGGGGTCGAGCACGATCAGGGGCGTGCCCTCCGATGCTGCGGCCAGCGCCACGCGCGCGGCGTCGATCGGGATGGGGCGCGCCGCGGCATCCCACGCCGACAGGGCGGACACCGAGCTGAAGGCGGGAAGCACGTTGCGACCATCGGGGCCGGCGACCGTCACGATCGACAGCTCCTGGGTCTTGTCGACCAGCTGGCCGTGCGCTCCGATGCCCTCGTCGCCGCGAACCGCGACCAACGGGATGAGCAGTCGCGATCCGTGAAGCGCCGCCACCACCTCGGCGGCTCCCACCTCGTGGGCACGAAAGCGCGTGAGTGCCTCACGCAGCAGGGGTGGCGCCGATCCATCGTCTCCGGCGCCCGGATTCTCCTGAAAGGCGCGCCCCTCGAAGGGAACGCCCGCCGAGTCAGCGGCCGGCGACATCCAGCGCTTCGATCAAGGTGAAGGCTCCGGCGTACAGGGCCTTGCCGACGATCGCGCCCTCCAGGCCAAGCGGCACCAGCTCGCGCAGCGCCGCGATGTCGTCAAGGTTCGAGATGCCGCCGGATGCGACGACCGGCCGCGAGGTGCGGCCCATCACCTCGCGCAGCAACTCGAGGTTGGGGCCCTTCAAGGTGCCGTCCTTGGTGACGTCGGTGACCACGTAGCGCGCACAGCCGGCATCCTCGAGCCGGGCGAGTACCTCCCAGAGGTCGCCGCCCTCCTGGGTCCATCCGCGCGCGGCCAGGGTGGTGCCGCGCACGTCGAGGCCGACGGCGACGGCGTCGCCGTGGCGCGCGATGACCTGCGCCGCCCAGTCCGGGTTCTCGAGAGCGGCCGTGCCCAGGTTGATGCGCGCGGCCCCGGTTGCGAGCGCGGCGTCCAGACTCGCGTCGTCGCGGATGCCGCCCGACAGCTCGATCTTCACGCTCGCCGGCGTGGCATGGATGACCTCCGCGATCACGCGGCGGTTGTCGCCCCGTCCGAAGGCGGCATCCAAGTCGACCAGGTGGATCCACTCCGCACCCTGCGCGATCCAGGCCTCGGCCGCGTCGAGCGGCTCGCCGTAGCTGGTCTCGCTGCCCGCCGCCCCCTGGGTCAGGCGCACCGCCTGGCCGTCGGCGACATCCACAGCGGGAAGAAGGGTCAGAACGGGCGCGGTCTCGGTCATGGTCTACAGGCTCCTGAGCCAGTTGCCGAGCAGCCGGATGCCCGGCTCGCCCGACTTCTCGGGGTGGAATTGGGTGGCGCTCAGCGGTCCGTTCTCGGCCGCCGCGACGAAGGGCTCGCCGTGGACCGCCCAGGTGACTGTCGGGCGGGCCAGGGCGCCGATCGGATCCAGCTCCCAGCTGCGAGCGGCGTAGGAGTGCACGAAGTAGAACCGCTCATCGCGGATGCCCTCGAACAGCAACGAGTCGGCCGGGGCATCCACGGTGTTCCAGCCCATGTGGGGCAGCACCGGCGCGTGCAGTTCGTCGACCAGCCCCGGCCACTCGCCCAGACCCTCGGTGTCGGTACCGCGTTCGATGCCGCGCTCGAACAGCACCTGCATGCCGACGCAGATGCCGAGCACCGCGCGGCCCCCGGCCAGCCGACGGCCGATCAGCTCGCCGCCGTGCACCGCATTCAGCTGTTCCATGACCGAGGCGAAGGCCCCCACACCGGGCACGACCAGTCCATCCGCGGCCATCACCGCCGAACGATCGCGCGTCAGCTCGACCCGGGCCCCGGCGGCTTCGAGCGCCTTGGCGGCCGAGTGCACATTGCCGGAACCGTAGTCGAGCACGACGACTCGCGGCTGTGCGGCGCCGGCCGAGCCGGCACCGGGTTGCGCGGCAGGCACGGCTACAGCGCGCCCTTCGTCGACGGGACGCCGACCACGCGCGGGTCGAGCGCGACCGCCTGGCGGAAGGCGCGGGCGAAGGCCTTGAACTCGGCCTCGGCGATGTGGTGGGGATCGCGACCGGCGAGCAGGCGCAAGTGCACCGTCAGCCCGGCGTTGACCGCGAGCGCCTCGAAGACGTGGCGCACCATCGAACCGGTGAAGTGACCGCCGATCAGGTGGAACTCGAAGCCATCCGGCTCGCCCGAGTGCACGAGGTAAGGACGACCGGACACATCGACGACGGCCTGGGCGAGCGCATCGTCGAGCGGGACGATCGCGTCGCCGAACCGCCCGATCCCCTGCTTGTCGCCCAGGGCCTGCTTGATGGCGCTGCCGAGCACGATCGCCGTGTCTTCGACCGTGTGGTGCACGTCGATGTCGGTGTCGCCGCTCGCCGTCACGGTGAGATCGACCAGAGCGTGCTTGGCGAATGCGGTGAGGAGGTGATCGAAGAACGGGACCGTGGTGTGGATGTCGGACGCGCCCGATCCATCGAGGTCGATCGACACGGCGATGCTCGACTCGCTCGTCTCGCGGGTCAGGGCCGCAGTCCTCCCAGGTGCCATGCCGGCAAGCCTATCTGGCCCCTCCGGGGCCCAGTTCGCTCAGCGCCCGCAGGAAGAACGAGGTCTCGTCGGCCGTGCCGGCCGTCACACGCAGCGCGCCGGGGATTCCGACATCCCGGATCAGGATGTCGCGCTCGAGCAGCGCGCGGAACGTCGCTCCGGGATCGTCGAGGCCGTCGAACAGCACGAAGTTCGCCTGGCTGTCGAAGGCGCGGAATCCCAGCTCGGGCAGCTCGCCCAGCAGCCGGTCGCGCTGCGCCGCGATGTCGTCCACCATCGCGAGCATCTCGGGGGCGTGGTGCAGCGCGGCGATCGCGGCGGCCTGCGTCAGCGCGGACAGGTGGTACGGCAACCTGACCAGCCGCAGGGCGTCGGCGACCGCCGGGTCCGCCGCCAGGTAGCCGAGCCTGGCGCCGGCGAAGGCGAAGGCCTTGCTCATGGTCCGCGAGACCAGCAACCGCTCGCGCCCGGGCAGGAGAGTCAGCGCGCTCGGCGCCTCGTCGGGCATGAACTCGGCGTACGCCTCATCCACGAACACGATGCCCGCGGTGGCGTCGTACGCCGCCTCGATGGTGGCGAGCGGAAGGGGCGTGCCGGTCGGATTGTTCGGCGCGCAGAAGAAGACCAGATCGGGGTGCTGCGCCTCGATGGCGGCGACGGCGGTCTCGGGCGAGATCCGGTAGTCGACGTCGCGCGCGGCGGTGATCCAGGCCGTGCCGGTCCCGGCCGCGATGATCGAGTGCATCGAGTAGGTCGGTGGGAATCCGAGAACCCGTCGGCCGGGGCCGCCGAACGCCTGCAGCACCTGCTGGATGATCTCGTTGGAGCCGTTGGCCGCCCAGACCTGGTCGGCGGCGATGCCGTGGCCGAGATAGTCAGCGAGGTTCTCGCGCAGCTCGGTGAACTCCCGGTCCGGATAGCGGTTGACCGTCAGCACCGCCCGCGCGAGCGATTCCACGATGTCGCGCGCGACCGGCTCCGGAATCGGGTGGGTGTTCTCGTTGACGTTCAGGGCATACCGCACCGGGATCATGGGCGCGCCGTACGGGTGCTGGCCCCTCAGGTCATCGCGGATCGGCAGGTCGTCGAGCGAGGTCACCGCACCAGCCTAGGGCGACGAAAAAGCCGCCCCGCGCGAGCGCCGAGGGGGGTCGGGCGCCCGCGCCGGGCGGCACGGGGGGTTCGTGGGCGGAGGGGTTCAGTGCGCGGACGAGTACTGCGCGGGGATCGCCAGACGCTGGCCGGGCTGAACCTCGCCAGAGCTCAGATTGTTGAGGGTGAGGATGTCGGCGACCACATCGCGCGGGTCGGCGGCCGGCGCGACCTCTTGAGCCACCTGCCAGAGCGACTCGCCCGGCTCGACGGTGACGTACTGGAAGGTCGCCGCGCTGCCCTGCGTGCCCGCGGCGGCACCGAGCGCACCGATGCCGGTCACCGCGGCGGCGATGGCCAGCGGGACGGCGACGAGAAGAGTCATGACAGCGCGCCCACGACGCGTGATGCGCAGCCGCGGCTGCGGGAAGGCACTGGTGCTCATCGTGCCTGCGCCCATCGTGACTGCGCTCATCGTGACTCCCTCTCAAGCGGGCTCTCAAGCTGGACAGGTTGCGCATCCGGGCCTCGGCCGGAGGCTCAGATGCGAACCTGTGTTCCGAACATACCTTCGATCGAACGTATGTTCAAGTCCTTCACAGCGATTCCCGCGAGAATCTTGCGACACACTCGAACAGATGTTTGCCGCATCCGCCTCGAGCGGATACAGTTTCGATCGTTGATGCTCATTGCATCAGCCACCACCGACATGGGAGCGGACATGAGCGAGGCAGACACTCCGGGCGCAGACACCCCCGGCGCACCTGGCGGCCCGGAGCGCGCCGGCACCCGTCGTCGCACCAGCCTGAGCGAGAAGCAGCAGGCGATCCTCGAGATGATCCAGCGCTCGGTGTCGTCCCGGGGCTACCCGCCGAGCATGCGCGAGATCGGCGACGCGGTCGGGCTGGCTTCCCTCTCGAGCGTCACGCACCAGCTGAATCAGCTCGAGCTGAGCGGCTATCTGCGCCGCGATCCGAACCGGCCGCGCGCCCTCGAGGTGCTCATCGAGTTGGAGCCGACGGATGCCGACAACTCCGGCCCGTCGGTGGCCGACGCGGCCATGGTGCCGCTCGTCGGTCGCATCGCCGCCGGCATCCCGATCACCGCGGAGCAGCAGATCGACGAGGTCTTCCCGCTTCCCCGGCAGCTGGTCGGCAAGGGCGACCTCTTCATGCTCAAGGTGGTCGGCGAGTCGATGATCGACGCGGCGATCTGCGATGGCGACTGGGTGGTCGTGCGCCAGCAGGGCTCCGCCGAGAACGGCGAGATCGTCGCGGCCATGCTCGACGGTGAAGCCACGGTGAAGGTGCTGCGTCAGCGCGACGGCCACACCTGGCTGCTGCCGCGCAACTCGGCATTCGAACCGATCATGGGCGACCAGGCCGAGGTGCTCGGCAAGGTCGTGGCAGTGCTCCGCTCGGTGTGATCTCGTCGAACGGCACGGCCCTCTGGGCCGGCCAGCCGAGTTGAGCGGCTCTGACGGGCCGGTGCGCGCGGTCGACGCCGATTACGCTGATCGGATGGCATCCACGGCCCAGGCGCTCCCCTCCCTGGACATCTCGGCGATCCCGCGTCCCGCTCGATCCGAGGCGCTGCTGGACGCGCTGAAGAGCCGCGTCGTGATCGCGGACGGCGCGATGGGCACCATGCTGCAAGACGTCAACCCCACGCTCGACGACTTCCAGCAGCACGAAGGCTGCAACGAGATCCTCAACGTGACGCGGCCCGACATCGTCGAGACCATTCACGCCACCTACCTCGACACGGGCATCGATGCGATCGAGACGAACACCTTCGGCGCCAACTGGTCGAATCTGTCCGACTACGGCATCGACGACCGCATCGAAGAACTCGCCAGGGCCGGTGCCGAGATCGCGCGCCGCACGGTCGAGCGATTCGAATCGGAAGACGGCCGGATGCGCTGGGTCCTTGGATCGATGGGTCCCGGCACCAAGCTGCCGAGCCTGGGTCACACCAGCTACGCCAACCTCAAGGCCACCTTCGCCGACCAGGCCCGCGGCCTGATCCTGGGCGGCGCCGACGCGTTGCTGGTCGAGACCTCGCAAGACCTGCTGCAGGCCAAGTCCGCCGTCAACGGGTGCAAGCAGGCGATCGTCGAGACCGGCATCCGCGTGCCGATCTTCGTCGAGGTGACCGTCGAGACCACCGGCACGATGCTGATGGGGAGCGAGATCGCCGCGGCGCTGACCACGCTCGAACCGCTCGGGATCGACATGATCGGCCTGAACTGCGCGACCGGACCGGCCGAGATGAGCGAGCACCTGCGCCACCTGTCGAAGTTCGCCCACATCCCGGTGATGTGCATGCCCAACGCCGGGCTTCCGGTGCTCGGAGCCAACGGCGCGAGCTATCCGCTCACCCCCGACGAGCTGGCGACCGCCCACGAGCAGTTCGTCAAGGAATTCGGCCTGGGGCTGGTCGGCGGATGCTGTGGCACGACCCCCGCGCACCTGAAGGCGGTCGTCGATCGGGTCGGCGGCTCGCGCGCGCTGACTCGCACGATCGAGGAGGACCCGGGCGTCGCGAGCCTGTACCAGCACGTGGGGTTCAATCAGGACGCCTCGTACCTGGCGATCGGCGAACGCACCAATGCGAACGGGTCGCTGGCATTCCGCGAGGCGATGCTCGAGGAGCGCTGGGACGACTGCGTCGACATCGCACGCAGCCAGGTCCGCGAGGGCGCGCACTTGCTGGATGTCTGCGTGGATTACGTCGGGCGCGATGGCGTCGCCGACATCCGCGCCGCGGTCTCGCGTCTGGCGAGCGCGTCCACCCTTCCCCTGGTCGTCGACTCCACCGAGCCGGCGGTGCTGCAGGCCGGCATGGAGCTGATCGGCGGCCGACCCGTCGTGAACTCGGTGAACTTCGAAGACGGCGAGGGGCCGGCATCCCGGTTCGGCCGGATCATGCCGTTGGTGAAGGAGCACGGCGCCGCCGTCATCGCGCTGACCATCGACGAGGAGGGCCAGGCCCGCACCGCCGAGAACAAGGTGCGGATCGCCTCCCGGCTGGTCGACACGCTGGTGAACGAGTGGGGCATGCGGGTCGACGACATCATCGTCGACGCGCTGACCTTCCCGATCGCCACCGGCCAGGAGGAGACCCGGCGCGACGCGATCGAGACCATCGAGGCGATCCGGCAGATCACCGCGAAGTATCCGGGCATCCACACCACACTCGGCGTCTCGAACATCTCCTTCGGGCTGAACCCGGCCGCGCGCTCGGTGCTGAACTCGGTGTTCCTGCACGAGGCGGTCGAGGCGGGGCTGGACTCGGCGATCGTCAACGCCGCCAAGATCGTGCCGCTCGCCTCGGTGCCCGAAGACCGCCGCAAGGTCGCCCTCGACCTGGTCTGGGACCGCCGCGAGTACGACGCTGACGGCAATCTGACGTACGACCCGCTGTCGGCGCTGCTCGACCTGTTCGCGGGAGTCGACTCCGCGGCTCTGAAGGACGAGCGCGCGGCCGAGCTCGCGGCCCTTCCGGTCGGTCAGCGCCTGGAGCGCCGGATCATCGACGGCGAGCCGAAGGGCCTCGAGGCCGATCTCGAGCTGGCCATGGCCGATGGCATGAGCGCGCTCGACATCGTCAACGTGCACCTGCTGGCCGGCATGCAGGTGGTCGGCGAGCGTTTCGGCAGCGGTGAGATGCAACTGCCGTTCGTGCTGCAATCGGCCGAGGTGATGAAGGCGGCGGTGGCCCTGCTCGAGCCGCACATGGAGAAGACCGAGGCCGCCGGCAAGGGCACCATGGTCATCGGCACCGTGCGCGGCGACGTGCACGACATCGGCAAGAACCTGGTCGACATCATCCTGACCAACAACGGCTACGAGGTCATCAACATCGGCATCAAGCAGCCGCTGAGTGCCTTCATCGAAGCCGCGGAGGCGCACAACGCCGACGTGATCGGCATGAGCGGCCTGCTGGTCAAGTCGACGGTCGTGATGAAAGAGAACCTGCTCGAGCTGAACTCGCGCGGCCTCGGCACCAAGTGGCCGATCCTGCTCGGCGGGGCCGCGTTGACCCGCACCTTCGTCGAAGACGACCTGGCGTCGCTGTTCGACGGCGAGGTCCGGTACGCGCGCGACGCCTTCGAGGGGCTCGCGCTCATGGAGCCGTTGGTCGCCATCTCGCGAGGGTCGGACCCGGCGACGGTCGGCCTGCCGCCGCTCAAGAAGCGGATCCACGCGCGCACCGTTCTCGAGGTCACCGAACCCGAGGACATGCCGGCCCGCTCGGATGTCGTCGCCGACAATCCCATCCCCGCCCCGCCGTTCTGGGGCACCCGCATCGTGCGCGGGGTCGCGCTCGGCGACTACGCCGCCTTCCTGGATGAGCGCGCTACCTTCATGGGCCAGTGGGGGCTCAAGCCCGGCCGCAACGAAGACGGCGCCAGCTACGAGGAGCTGGTCGCGACCGAGGGCCGCCCTCGGCTGCGCTACTGGCTCGACCGCATCCTGGCCGAGGGGATGCTCGACGCCTCGGTCGCGTACGGGTACTTCCCGGTGTACTCCGAGGGCGACGACATGGTCGTGCTCCATCACGGCGACGACCCGACCGGGGTGCTCGGCGTGCCGGGACTGCTCGCGCCGGACGGCGGATCGGGCGGAGCGCTCGGCACCGAACGACTGCGGTTCACCTTCCCGCGTCAGCGCCGCGACCGCCACCTGTGCCTGGCGGACTATGTGCGCTCGAAGGCGAGCACCGAGGAGCCCGGCGGAAAGGTCGACGTGGTCGGCATCCAGCTGGTCACCGCCGGCTCGACCGTGGACGCCTTCACCGCGAAGATGTTCGCCGAGAACAAGTACCGCGACTACCTCGAGCTCAACGGGCTCACCATGCAGCTGACCGAGGCGCTGGCCGAGTACTGGCACTC
>Ga0207705_10004786_pt1 | contig 10195 bp, 7 predicted proteins | sample KBSC13metaG_FD_184314 | JGI IMG/M metagenome (GOLD analysis project Ga0207705, IMG submission 184314) | Corn rhizosphere microbial communities from Kellogg Biological Station, Michigan, USA - KBS C1-3 metaG (SPAdes) (version 2) | ecosystem: Host-associated > Plants > Roots > Rhizosphere > Soil ...
CCGCCCGCCAGGGCTGACCCCACGCGAAAGAACCGATCATGGCCGAAATCTCCCGTGTCGCACTGTTTGGAAAACTCAACTCGCTGTGTTACCGCGCGATCGAAAGCAGCACGGTGTTCTGCAAGCTGCGCGGCAACCCGTACGTGGAGATGGTCCATTGGTTGCACCAGATCCTGCAGCTGCAGGACTCGGACCTGCACCGCATCATCCGCCACTACGAACTGGACGCGGCCGTGCTCGCGCGCGACGTCACGGCCGCGCTGGACCGCCTGCCGCGCGGCGCCACGTCGGTGACGGACCTGTCGTCGCAGCTGGAAGAGACGGTGGAGCGCGCGTGGGTGTTCGGCACGCTGATGTTCGGCGAATCGCAGGTGCGCAGCGGGCACCTGGTGTTCGGCATGCTCAAGACCGCGAACCTGCGCAACGCGCTGTACGCGATCAGCCGCCAGTTCGAACGCGTCAAGCCCGATGACCTGTCGGACCGCTTCGCCACCCTGCTGAAGGATTCGCCCGAAGCGAAGCTTGGCGCCAGCGACGGCTTCCAGGCCGCCGCCCCGGGCGAAGCGTCCGGCGCCATCGCACCGGCGCAGATGGGCAAGCAGGAAGCGCTGAAGAAATTCACGGTCGACCTGACGGAACAGGCGCGCAGCGGCAAGATGGACCCGATCGTCGGCCGCGACGACGAGATCCGCCAGATGGTCGACATCCTGATGCGCCGCCGCCAGAACAACCCGATCATGATCGGCGAGGCCGGCGTCGGCAAGACGGCCGTCGTGGAAGGTTTTGCGCAGCGCATCGCGCGCGGCGACGTGCCGCCCTCGCTGAAGGAAGTGCAGCTGCTCTCGCTGGACGTGGGCCTGCTGCAGGCCGGCGCCAGCATGAAGGGCGAGTTCGAGCAGCGCCTGCGCTCCGTCATCGACGAGGTGCAGGCCAGCGAGAAGCCGATCATCCTGTTCATCGACGAGACCCACACGCTGGTCGGTGCCGGCGGCGCGGCCGGCACGGGCGATGCCGCCAACCTGCTCAAGCCGGCCCTCGCGCGCGGCACCTTGCGCACGATCGGCGCGACCACGTTCGCCGAATACAAGAAGCACATCGAGAAAGACCCCGCGCTGACCCGCCGCTTCCAGAGCATCCAGGTGGACGAGCCCAGCGAGGAGCGCGCGATCCGCATGATGCGCGGCGTGGCCTCGACGATGGAAAAACATCATCAGGTGCAGATCCTCGACGAGGCGCTGGAAGCGGCCGTCAGGCTGTCGCACCGCTACATCCCGGCGCGCCAGCTGCCCGACAAATCCGTGAGCCTGATCGACACCGCGTGCGCGCGCGTGGCCGTGAGCCTGCACGCGACGCCGGCCGAGGTGGACGACAGCCGCAAGCGCATCGACGCGCTGAACGTGGAGATGGAGATCATCCGCCGCGAAGGCGCGATCGGCATCGAGGTGGCAAGCCGCGCGCACGAGACGGAGGTCGCGCTGGCGGCCGAGAAGGAGCGCCTGGCCGCGTTGGAGACGCGCTGGAACGAGGAGCGCGCACTCGTCGACGAGCTGCTGACGCTGCGCGCGAAGCTGCGCGACGGTGTCCAGCCGGTCGAAGGCACCGGATCGAAGCTCGAAGCCGCTGCGGCCGAACCGACCCAGAACGACGGCGAGAAACTGAGCGAACGTGCGGCATTGAAGGAACAGCTGCAGGCCGTGCAGGCGAAGCTGACCGCGCTGCAGGGCGAGAATCCGCTGATCCTGCCGACCGTCGACTACCAGGCCGTGGCGGCCGTCGTCGGCGACTGGACCGGCATCCCGGTCGGCCGCATGGCGAAGAACGAGATGGAGACGATCCTGAATATCGCCTCCACCCTGAGCCAGCGCGTGATCGGCCAGGACCACGCGATGGAGATGATCGCCAAGCGCATCCAGACGTCGCGCGCGGGCCTGGACAATCCGAACAAGCCGATCGGCGTGTTCATGCTGGCCGGTACGTCGGGTGTCGGCAAGACCGAGACGGCGCTGGCGCTGGCCGAGGCGCTGTACGGCGGCGAGCAGAATCTCATCACCATCAACATGAGCGAGTACCAGGAAGCGCACACGGTCTCCACGCTGAAGGGCGCGCCGCCGGGCTATGTCGGCTATGGCGAGGGCGGCGTGCTGACGGAGGCCGTACGCCGCCGTCCGTATTCCGTCGTCCTGCTCGACGAAGTGGAAAAGGCGCACCCGGACGTGCACGAGATGTTCTTCCAGGTGTTCGATAAAGGGTTCATGGAGGATGGCGAGGGCCGCTTCATCGATTTCAAGAACACGCTGATCATCCTGACGACGAACGCGGGTACTGACCTGATCGCGGGCCTGTGCAAGGACCCGGACCTGATGCCGGATCCGGAAGGCATGGCCAGCGCACTGCGCGCACCGCTGCTGAAGGTGTTCCCGCCGGCGCTGCTGGGCCGCCTCGTCACGATCCCGTACTACCCGCTGTCGGACGACATGCTGGGCAAGATCGTCAAGCTGCAGCTGGACCGCATCAAGAAGCGCGTGGAGGCGCGCTACAAGATCCCGTTCGAGTACGGCGAGGACGTCGTCAAGCTGGTCGTCTCGCGCTGCACCGAGAGCGAGTCGGGCGGCCGCATGATCGATGCGATCCTGACCAACACGATGCTGCCGGATATCAGCCGGGAGTTCCTGAACCGGATGATGGAAGGCGCTCCCGTGAAGGAAGTGCAGGTGAAGGCCGAGGGGGGCGAGTTCCGCTACGTCTTCGAATGAGACCGTTGACAAGCCCGATCCACTAGTGAGAACGCTTTTTTTTTGGAGGAAGATGCAATGCCCAATCTCAGGATGTTTGGTGAAACCCCGCAGAATTTTTCGGAACTTCCGCACCTGCGGGCCTGTTTCGCCCAAATGACGGACAACGAAAAAGGTTTCTGCAACCAGGTCCGCCATCTCTACCAAATCGCCGTGCAGTGCAATCCGCGCACCGGTGCCAGCGAAACCGGCAGCCACGTGTTCTACGGCGGGCATGTCGTGATCATGGACCAGGGCACGCATTACGCGAACTGGCTCGCACAGCTGGAGGCGAACGAATTGAGCGGGGGCGAACGCTGGTCGTCGCATTATTCGGACGTGGCCACCAAGCAGTACGAGATCATCCTGCCCAAGCTCGGTTGCATCCTGTTCGGCAAGACCGCGAACCAGCACACGTGGTTCCAGAACGAGTCGTGGCAGGCGACGGAATCCGGCGTCAGCGGCTGGGGCAAGTGGGCCGCCCACGGTGTGCTCGGCTACGGCGCGCACAAGCTGTCCGGCGGCAAACAGGTCGGTGGCCTCGGGTATTCGGACTGGTCGGAAAAGAACAATTCCGAACTGATCATCCCGCCGGCCCTCGTGCCGGCGTAAGCAGGACGGAGAGCGCGATGCCGCAGCAAGTATCGATGGGCGCGATGATGACCTGCACCTTCGGCGCGGCGCCGTCGTCGCTCGTCGTCCTGCCGAAGAACAAGGTGCTGGCGGAGGGGCCTCCCGCCGCCAACATCATGGACCACATCCCGCTCGTGAACATCATGCCGTTCGGGGTGTGTCAGTCGCCGGCCAACCCCACGGTGGCCGCCGCCACGGCCGCGGCGATGGGCGTGCTGACGCCCATGCCGTGCGTGCCGGCGACCTCCGCGCCGTGGGTGCCGGGCGCGCCCACGGTCCTCATCGCCAACATGCCGGCGCTGGACAACGTCTCCAAGTGCATGTGCAACTGGGGCGGCGTGATCGGCTTCACCAATGCCGGTACCGTCAAGACCATGATTCCCTGAGCGAGCCGCGCATGCCCATCCTGCCTACCCAAACCCACCGCGAAGTCGCCGTCAAGACCGCCCTCGGCGACGACGTGCTGCTGTTCAAGCGCATGCAATGCAGCGAGGCGCTGGGACGCCTGTCGGAGTTCCGCGTCGAGCTGGCGTCCGAACGCAGCGACGTCAAGATCGCCGACGTCCTCGGCACGGACATGACCGTGAGCCTCGACCTGCCGCAAGGCGGGAAGCGCCATTTCCACGGCATCGTGACGCGCTTTGCCTACCAGGGCTGGCGCGACGGCAAGCCGTCCTATCTCGCGATCGTGCATCCGGCCCTGTGGCTGCTGACGCGCGCCACCAACTGCCGCATCTTCCAGGAGAAGACGGTGCTCGACATCGTCAAGGCCGTCACCGGCGAGTACGGCGGCGCGATCGCGCTGGACGACGGCCTGCTGTCATCGACGCCGGCGGCGCGCGAGTACTGCGTCCAGTACCGCGAGAGCGACTTCAACTTCGTCTGCCGCCTGCTGGAAGAAGAGGGCATCTATTTCTACTTCACGCACGCGGACGGCAAGCACACGATGGTGCTGGCCGACGGCTACGGCGCGCACGCGACGACGGGCGGCTACGACACCATCCAGTTCCGCGACGAGGAAACGGGGCGCGACCCGCTGGAAGAAGCGGTGACGCGCCTGAATCCGGGCGGCGAGATCCAGCCGAGCGTGATGGTGCTGAACGACTTCGATTTCGAGAAGGCGTCGTCCAGCACCAGCGGCGGCCTGCTGGTCAAGGCCAACGTGGCGGCGCCGTTCGGCCAGCAGAGCTACGAACACTACGACTACCCCGGCCGCTACGCCGTGGCGAATACCGGCAACGGCTACGCGCGGGCGCGCATGGAAGCCTTGCACGGGCAGGGTGAACGGATCGAGGCATCCGGCAACGCGCGCGGACTGACGACGGGCGCGCTGTTCACGCTGTCCGAGCATCCGCGCGACGACCAGAACCGCGCCTTCCTGATCACGTCGGCCGAGACCGAGATCACGGGCGTCGAATACCACTCGGACGGCAGGGGCGGCACCCTCGACTTCCGCTGCACGTTCGAGGCGATCGGCAAGGAGCACAGCTACCGCCCGCAGGCGACGGCGCGCAAGCCGTTCGTGCAGGGACCGCAGACGGCGATGGTGGTCGGCAAGGCGGGCGAGGAGATCTGGACCGACAAGTACGGCCGCATCAAGGTGCAGTTCCACTGGGACCGCCTGGGCAAGGCGGACGAGACCAGCTCGTGCTGGGTGCGCGTGCAGCAGGGCTGGGCCGGCAAGGGCTGGGGCATGATGTTCGTGCCGCGCATCGGCATGGAGGTCGTCGTCAGCTTCCTGGAGGGCGACCCGGACCGGCCGCTCGTGACGGGCTGCGTCTACAACGGCGACGCCATGCCGCCGTACGCGCTGCCGGACAACCAGACCCGCTCCACCATCAAGTCGAACACGTCGAAGGGCGGCGGCGGCTTCAACGAGATCCGCTTCGAGGACAAGAAGGACAGCGAGGAGATCTTCGTCCAGGCCGAGAAGGATTTCAATCGCGTCGTGAAGAACAACGACACGCTGAAGGTCGGCTTCGAGAAGAAGGACAAGGGCGACCAGACGATCCAGATCGCCAACGACCAGAGCCTGGAGGTCGACCACGACCGCAAGGTGCACGTGAAGAACGACGAGACGGTCACCATCGACAACAACCAGAGCATCAAGGCGGGCAACAAGATCGTCGTCGAGGCCAGTACGTCGATCGAGCTGAAGGTCGGCAGCAGCAGCATCAAGATCGAGCCGGCCAAGATCACGATCAAGTCGGTGGAAATCGCCGTCCAGTCCGACGCCAACATGGAAATCAAGGCCGGCGCGATGATGCAGGTGAAGTCGGGCGCGGTCATGACCATCGAAGGTGCGCTGGTCAAGATCAATTGAGGATGCCATGCGTGACCGTCTCGTTCTTGCCTGCCTGATGCTGGCAACCTGCGTCGCCCAGGCGCAGGTACAATCCGCGCCGCGGGCCGTGCTGACCCTGGCCGACCAGCCGCCGCGCCTGATCCGCGGCGCGGCGGTGTACGGCGCGGGCAGCGGTGTCGCCGTGCAGAAGGACGACATCCTCGAAACAGGCGATGCCGGCGCGCAGCTCGAGGCCGGACCGGACGCGATCGTGGCGCTGGGTCCGCACAGCCGCGCGCTCGTCGCGAACCTGGCGCCCGACGGCAAGTCGCCCGTCGAGATGGAATTGCTGCAGGGCTGGATCAAGGTGGCCGTGAAAGGACGCCGCGCGACCGTCGTCACGCCTGCGTTGCAGGTGGCCGTGCCGTCGGGTTCCACGATCGTGCACGCGGGCGGCGGCATGGAGGCCGTGTTCGCGGAAGAGGGCGAGCAGCAGGTCGCGCGCGTGGACGAGAAGGGAAAAACGGGCGCCGTTCTCAAGCTGGGCACCGAACAGTATGCCGGCCTCGACGCCGGCAAACCGCAGCCGGTGGCGGGCCGGCCGCCGCGGGCCTTCGTGGCCGCGCTGCCGCCGGGCTTCCGCGACCACCTGGCGCGCGCGCCGGACGTGGCCGCGGCAGGCAAGGTCCAGCCGAAGAAGCAGCGCGAGGCGGCGTATGCCGACGTCGACGAGTGGCTTGCGTCGACCCTGCCTTCGCGCCGGCGCTTCGTGGCGCGCTTCCGGCCGCGCCTGTCCGATGCCGACTTCCGCACGCAGCTCGACCGCACCCTCGGCCAGAGCCCGGACTGGAAGCCGGTGCTGCACCCGGCCAGGGCGTCGAACGGTAACCTGTTCTGACGCCGGGTCCATGAATTCAATCAGGAGAAAGTAAAACATGAAACTGTCGATCGCCGCCAAATTCAACCTTGTGTTCGTGTCCATCTTCGCCGTCGGCTTTCTTGCCGCCGGCGTCGTCGCGGACCGGCTGCTCAAGGAGAGCGCGCGCGAGGAAACCCTGCAGAACGCCCGCCTGCTGCTGGAAGCGGCCAAGAGTGTGCGCGGCTACACCGCGAGCCAGATCCAGCCGCTGCTGAAAAACCAGATGAAGTTCGAGTTCCACCCGCAATCGGTGCCGTCGTATTCCGCCGTCGAGAACCTGAACGTGATCCTGAAGTCCTATCCCGACTTCTCGTACAAGGAAGCGACGCTGAACCCGACCAACCTGCGCGACAAGGCGTCGGACTGGGAAGTGGACGTCATCCAGACGCTGCGCAACAAGACCGACATGAAGGAGTTCGTCGGCGAGCGCGATACCGCGACGGGCCACAGCCTGTACATCGCGCGTCCGCTGCAGATCAAGGACCCGGTCTGCCTGGGTTGCCACACGACGGCGGCCGAGGCGCCCAAGACCATGGTCGACATCTACGGCCCGAACAACGGCTTCGGCTGGAAGCTGAACGAGGTGGTCGGCGCGCAGGTGATCTCGGTGCCGATGGCCGTGCCGCTGGCGCGTGCCAACGCGATCTTCAAGACCTTCATGCTGTCGCTGTTCGGCGTGTTCGTCGCCGTCTTCATCGCGCTCAACGTGATGGTGCACCTGTTCGTCACGCGCCGCATCAAGCGCCTCGCCAACGTGGCCGACGAGGTCAGCATGGGCAAGTTCGAGGCCGAGGAATTCGACGTCAAGGGCAGCGACGAAATCAGCGGCCTGGGTCGCTCGTTCAACCGCATGCGCACGAGCCTGAACAGCGCGCTGAAGATGCTGGAAGAGTAACAGCAAGGATTAGAAGCAAGACATGGCAACACTGGACAGAATCGGCAAGTACCGCATCGATGGCGTGCTGGGCAGCGGCGCCATGGGCGTCGTCTACAAGGCGTACGACGCCGACATCGCGCGCATCGTCGCGCTCAAGACGATCCGGCACGAACTGCTGGACGGCATGCAGGAAGCGGACATCGTCGCGCGCTTCCGCAACGAGGCGCAGGCGTCGGGGCGCCTCGTGCACCCGAACATCGTCGCGGTGTACGACTTCGGCACGTACAACAGCACGACGTACATCGCGATGGAGTACGTGGACGGCACGGCGCTGAACGCGTTCCTCGTCAAGGACGTGCCGATGGACCTCGCGGCCAGCATCACCTGCATCACGCAGCTGCTGCGCGCGCTCGACTACGCGCACGCGCGCGGCGTCGTCCACCGCGACATCAAGCCGGCCAACATCCTCATCACGGGCGACGCCCAGGTCAAGATCACCGACTTCGGCATCGCCAAGATCGAGTCGTCCACACTGACGCAGGTGGGCGCCGTGATCGGCACGCCCAGCTACATGTCGCCCGAGCAGTTCAAGGGCGAGCCGGTGGACGGCCGCTCCGACCTGTTCGCCGTCGGCATCGTGCTGTACCAGATGCTGACCGGTGTGCGCCCGTTCAGTGGGCCGGCGTCGACCGTCATGCACCAGATCATCCACGAGAACCCGCCGCGCCCCAGCGAGCGCCAGCCTGCGCTGCATCCGGCCTTCGACGCCGTGCTGGCGAGAGCCATGGCCAAGCGCGTCGAGGACCGTTACCCGAGCGCGCAGGCGTTCCTGGACGCCCTGACTGCCGCCTACATGCAGCAGACCGGCGGCGTGCCGCTCACCGACGAGGACAACGAACGGACCGTGCTCGCGTTCCAGCGCCCGGAGCCCGAGCCGGTGCGGCCCGCGAACCCAACGGGTGCGTCGCAGCACGGCAGCCAGCCTGCGGGAACGGGCAGCACGTCGAGTCTCACCGCCGCGCCGGAATGGCTGCAGGGCCTTGCCCCCGACCTGCAGACGGCCCTGTCGACGCAGATCGGCCCCGTGGCGAAACTGGTACTCAAGAATGCCGCGCGCGACGCCATCGACCTGGACGACCTGTGCAACCGGCTGTTGCCGCACATCGGTTCGGACGCGGGCCGTGTGCAGTTCCAGGACAGCGTCCGCGAGATCAAGAAGAAGCACGGCCTCTCCACGCTGTCGACGATGAGCGGCCGCAGCCAGACGGGCACCGGCCGGCCGGCCACGCAGCTGACGCAGATGACGGGGATGCCCACGCTGCTGCAACTGAGCCCGGAACTGATGGAGGCCGCGCAAATGAAACTGGCCGTGTACGTGGGCCCGATCGCGAAAGTCCTCGCCAAGCGCGCGTCGAAGATGACGGGCAATGCCGACGAGTTCTACCGCCTGCTGGCCGAGAACCTGCCGGACCCGCAGGAACGCGCGCGCTTCCTGAAGGACGTGGGCAGGGGCTGATGATGTTTGGTTTTTACCAAAATGCAACTGTATAATCGATCGACGACCATGCCGTACTGCGGATTCACATGCCCATCACTTTAAGCGTCTACACGTACCGCAACGCGGCGCCGGCCCAGGCGCTGACGCGGCGCTTCGACCGCCTGGGCGGCGCCATCGGCCGCGCGCCCGGCAATGACCTGGTGCTCGACGATCCCGGTAAATACATCTCGCGGCTGCATGCGCGCATCGAGTACCGCGACGACGCGTTCTGGCTCGTCGACGTCGGCAGCAACCCGAGTCTCGTCAACGACCGCCCGGTCGGCGCCGGCCGCTCCGTCCAGCTGGAAGACGGCGACCGCGTCATCATCGGCGATTACCAGCTGCTCGCGAGCGTGGAAAGCGAAGCGACGGCGTTCACTCCGGCAGCGCTGCCGCCTTCGCCGCTGCAGGTTGCGCCCGCACCGGCCTCGGTCACGCAAGCGCTGCCCGTGGATCCGGACGACTCGCTGGCCCATGCCGACATCCTCGACGTGGGCGGCGATCCACTGAACCCGAGCTTCGATCCGCTCGGCCTGAACCTGTTCGGCAGCCCGCCGCCAGCGGGGCCCACCACGGTGCCGGCCTGGCGCGGCGCCGAAAGCGACCACGTGCCGCCCGAACAGCTGCCGTTCGCGCCGCCGCCCGCGCCCGCGCCTGCACCCGCGCCTGCACCCGCGCCTGCGCCCGAACCGCTGACCGTGCCGAATTTCGCGGCGCCGCCGGCTGTGGCGCCGCCGCAGCTGCAGGCCGTGCCGGCGATGGCGATCCCGGACGACTACGATCCGCTGGCCGACTTCCTGCCGCCGCGCGTGCAGGCCGCACCTGCCGCGGTGCCTGTCGCGCCGCCGGCCATGCCGCTGCCGCCCGCGCTGCCCGCCGACGAAGCGGAAGCGACGGCGTTCGCGCCGGCCGCCGCGCCGGCGTCCGCGCCGTCGGAGCCGCCGTCGTTCGCCGAGCCCGCACCGGCGCCGGTATCGTTTGCGCCGCCGCCGCCGCCCCCGCCGCCGATGCCGGCCACGCCGCCGGCCCCGCGCGCGCCCGGCGCCGCGGCTGCGGACGACCCGGTCATCCAGGCCCTGATGCGCGGCCTGGGGCTGACGGAACTGAACACGAAGCGCAGCGCCGAGGAGATCGCGGAACTGGCCGGCGCCATGCTGCGCGAAGCGACGTCCGG
>Ga0207705_10004787_pt1 | contig 10194 bp, 7 predicted proteins | sample KBSC13metaG_FD_184314 | JGI IMG/M metagenome (GOLD analysis project Ga0207705, IMG submission 184314) | Corn rhizosphere microbial communities from Kellogg Biological Station, Michigan, USA - KBS C1-3 metaG (SPAdes) (version 2) | ecosystem: Host-associated > Plants > Roots > Rhizosphere > Soil ...
ATCTGTTAAAGCCCGAGATCTCAGCTCCAGGAGTTAACGTGCGCTCAAGCTATCGCACGAGTGATACGACCTATGCGTCACTCTCCGGTACATCAATGGCGAGCCCCCATGTGGCGGGCGTTGTAGCTCTGCTATGGGCGGCTCGTCCCTCTGTCTCACGTAATATAGCCGCGACGAAGAACGCGCTCCAAAACACCGCTAATCCGACCGTTATCCTCTCACCGGTACAGACATGCGGAGGAACGCCGTCAAGCGCTATCCCAAATAACTCCTTCGGATACGGGAGGGTGGACGCGTTGGCAGCTCTGAACTCTATTCCCGGGCCCACAGCCGCTATGGTTACGGTCTCAGGCCGCGTGCTGGGTCGCGACGGAATGGGCATTAGAGGATCGGTAGTGACGGCTGTCGGGCCTGACGGTACTGTCCACACCGCACGAGCGAATCTCTTCGGATACTATGCCTTCAGCGACATAGCTGCGGGTTCCGCCTATCTCTTGCGTGCCTCAGCAAAGGGTCACGTCTTCGCCCCCAAGGCACTGACGATCTCGGATACCCTGACAGACGCCAACTTTATCGAGGGTCAATAACAGAAAGGCTCCCCGCTTGGAGGAGCCTTTCTCTACCCTATCTTGAGGAGGATCGGGTTTAACTCGCCGCCCGGGATTCCGAGTTGCGAAGCTCTCTTACGCGGTTGTGTGCAGCCTGTACGGCCTGTGACTGCTGGCGAATAACGTCCGAGATATTTGATGGGAGGTTTCGCTCGAGAGCGGCTCGGTAGTTCTCTTTGGCTGAATCCTCGCCCCGCTCGCATTCGTTGAGGATCGCTTCGTCACTGCCGCCCGTGATCGCCGACTTAAGCTCGATCCACCCGCGATGAAGTGCACCGGCCGTCGAGCCGCTATGCGTAGGATCGCCGCCGATCTCGCGAACGAGCTCCATAAGCACCGCCGCAAACTGCGACCGCTGTTGGGAATATTCGTAAAAGAGTGTCTTTAGCTGGGAGTCCTGCACTGCCTCAGCCGCATCTTTGAATCCGTCTTGTCCGTCGCGGCACGTCTCGATAAGGTTATTGAGAGTGTCGATAACGTCGTCGTTGGACAAATTGGCATTACTGGTCCCTGCATACCCTGCGGCTCCGGTCACGGGCACCGCGTCCGTGGTCATGGGTTCCGTAGCTTCATAATCGTTGATCATACCTATTGCCTCCCTCAGGATCTTTGACCTGTAGGGATCAAGGCTATCTCGCCTAGATGATCGTTTGGGTATGTTATCGGACAATCCGGCATCAACTCCGGCGACCACGAGTATCCGGGGACCGAATTATGTGAAAAGATCTCGGAATTCGTCGTTTTTGCGTGTCAGCAACCGTTCTGTATAAGCGCTATGGCATCTCCGGTGCGAGAAATTCCGGCGGAACTGACATCTAACCGTATAGTGAGCACGCCCCTTTCCATAGGTGAACAAAGCCGCCGTGATCGTGCTGGGGAGGCTCGCGCCTGGCGATCATTCTTCGGCTCCCTTCTGGAGATCGGCTATCCAAAGGCGGCCGCCTCTATCCTTGAGTTCGTAGCCAAAACATACGGGTTAGAGGACCTCGTCTGGCTCGAGCGGAGCGGTGACTCGTTTGAAACGACCGCCGGTTACGGGAAGCTGCGCGGACGGAAGGTAAGACTGCGGATATCGCCCGATGACCATAGGCTCATAGGAGCCATGCAGGACGAAGTTCCGCTTGAGCTCCGGGAGAGACGACAAGGTGATGCCCGGGGACGATCCCTGTCCCTCTTTCCGGTCGCTGTCAGTGATGAGATATCCTCGGCCATCGCAGTGATGGGGGATATCGAGCTGCCCGATGTGAAGAACAGTCTCGTCAGACTTTGTCATTCTCTCGCTGCACAACTGGAGATCCTCCGTTTACGTAACGAGGTCCACCGCAAGGAGGCCCTCGCGACCGCACTTCGCAGCTTTAGCCGCAGCATGCGCCGGATCGACAGAGAGGACCTATGGGTTTCATTGACGCAGAGTGCGGCGCAGATGCTCGACGCGGAACGGGCATCGCTGCTCGTTTACGACGAGCGCGAAGACAGGCTCGAGTTGAAGGCTATACTTGGCTCGCGCGGGAATCCGATGGATGACGCTGAGGTGGGGCATCGTGTCGCACAAGTCGTCTTTTACAGGGGCGAGCCCGCCGTTATCGGTGACGTAACAAAGACGGGCCTTGAGCCGGTCTCAGACGAGCGCGGTTATAAGACGGCCTCTTTTCTGAGTTGCCCCATCAGTGTGGCAGGAAGGACCGTCGGGGTGATGAACTTTACGGACAGGGTCGACGGGACCGCCTTTGACCAGGAGTCGCTTAACTTATTTCTATCGGTCGCTCCGCAGCTTGGCGTGGCCATCGATAGGGCGTTGCTCAAGGACAAGGCGGGCAAGTTTGAGCAGTTGTCAGTCACGGACGCTCTCACCGGGCTGCTGAACAGACGTTACATGGAGGCCCGTCTCGCTGAGGAGATCAAGCGCTCTACCCGTCATAGTTTCCCGATGAGCTTTATGATGCTCGACGTGGACCACTTCAAGTCATACAACGACAATTTCGGCCATCCGGCCGGGGATGAGGCGCTCAGGCTGGTAGGCACGGTCATTCGTAATACTCTCCGTTCCGCAGATGTGGCGGCCAGGTTTGGCGGAGAGGAATTCTCGATACTGCTGCCGCAGACGACGGGCGATGAAGCGATCGCCTTCGCCGAGCGCATTCGTCATAACATCGCGTCGGCGGACTTTGCTCACCGGGACGTAACGGTGTCGATAGGCGTCGCAAGCTGTTCTGCGGAACTTTGCGTCTCGGCCGATCTGGTCTCTGCTGCGGACCGGGCCCTCTATGAGGCAAAACGGCGCGGGAGGAATCGCGTTCAGGAGTTTGAGGAGATCGCCGCGTGACAGCCGGGAGGATAATCGGCTGCTCTCATGAGTTCGTCGGTCGTCAGCGTGAGATCGAGAGCATTATCTCAGCCGCAAACATCGGCCGCAGCACCGCGCTGCTCGCTGCACCAGGCTGCGGCGCTTCAGAAGTACTCAAGCAAACCTACGACAAACTATTCGGATCACAGGGCATTACGCCCTTTTATTTCGAGCTGAAGCGTTCTGACCGTGATGCTGAAAGGGCTGCCTTGCGCTTTGCGAACGAGTTCCTGGTCCAGTCTGTCGCCTATATCAGACAAGACCCCGTCGTGCTTCGAACACATCCGACCGTGGACGAACTGTCGCGAGCGGCACCGCCGGAGGAAGGTTATTGGATAGATGCCGCCGCGGAGGCGGTTGGGAATGCAAGCGTCGAGACGCTGATGGGCTTCCCTGCACGGGCTCGGGGTCGCGTATGCATACTCATCGACGGACTTGATCGCGTACGGCTGATCCGTGACGGCGCGCGATTCTTAGAGGGAATCAAAAGGCTCAGCTGTCCAAGCGTGACCGTGATCGCCGTTGGCCGCAGGAGAGCGATGTACGGCCGTGTGCCTTTCCAACACGTTGACCTGGCACCCCTTAGCACGGAAGACGCGGCAGCCGTCGCACGAGCGGTAGCTGAGAAGAACGGTGCAACGATCTCCGATGCCGCGAGCGACCTGGTAGCGGTACAGACCGAAGGATCGGCAGTCGCGATCTCTCTCCTCATCACCCAGGCGGCGAGCAACAACGAGGACTTGAGCCAATTCGCTGGTGTTGAGCGTACGTACACGGATTCGTTATTCGGCGGATTCGTTGCACGCTATTTCCGTAAAAGGATCCTCGAGCCGTTGCCCACGGCTCTTGATCAAAACGATGTCGTGCGCCTGCTCGCGCAAAACCTGTCGGCACCGGGAATGCGGCTGCGTATAGGCCACTGGCGACGGAGTCTGAAGGAAGTAGACGACGCGGCATTTGGGCGGCTGATCCGGCATTTACATGTCGAGGAGGTCATATCTGCGGGAGATGGGACGGTGAACATGTCTGCCACGCCGCGTGTGGTCCGTGACTACGTTGACGCCCGATCGCGTATCCTGGAGGCTCCCGAGAAGCGCGGCTCAACAGTTGGGCGAGCCATGCAGAGCAATTTTGCACGTGCGAGCCGCCTCATGACTGAGGCTTACCGAACGCGGGCAGCGCTTGGTGTCCGTGACTTCCTCGCGTCTCTAAACGGACAAAGTATTCCGGCCGCGTTGGTCAACTACGACGTCTTCAAGAGAGATCTGAAGGGTCAGGACGACGCCAAGATACTGCTAGCCCTGGGTTCTGCGAAGCAACGGATAGAACTCCCGCGGATCCTATACACGGCCGATGCCGTGACGTACTACGCTCCCATCGGCGAGCTTTCTGATAAGGACCGTTCTGCCGTCGGCATCACTGAGTCCGGTGAATCGTGGTTGATCGCTGAGATCGACTCTAAGCTCGAGGCGGACAATGAAGCGGCGGAATTCTGGTGCGACCGTCTGGAGATGACCGCGCTAAACAGCGGACTCGACGACCCTCATATCTGGCTGGTCGCTCCTGAGGGTTTTACGGAAGAAGCTCTCGAGACCCTTGCCGAACGGCACGCCTATGGATCGAGCCGAAAGCAGATCGAGTTACTCCGCGGTCTGCTGAAGACCCCAGCCGCGCCCGCTCCGGAGGATGGCACCCAAACCACTTACGAGGTCAACGTACCGATGGGTGAGGAGGGCGAACTCATAGCGGCACGCACTCTCAGCGAGGTCGCAACTAAGCACGCGATCCCGCGAAAAGCTGCGGCTCAGGCAAAGACGGCACTTATCGAGGCCCTGATAAACTCCGCCGAGCATAGTCTGAGTCCTGATAGGACGGTGCAGCTGCTCTTCGTCATTAGCGATACTCGGCTCACCATATCTCTGCAAAACCGCGGACTCAAGCTCACGGAACACATGCTTGCCCAAGCCGATCTCAGCTCTGAGCGTCGTGGTTGGGGGCTCGAGCTCATGCGTCGCCTCATGGACGAGGTGAATGTAGCACCCACGGACGACGGGACGCGCCTCGTAATGTCCAAGCAGTTTGACCGGGCAAAGGGTTAGCACGGACGACCTGCTCTGCTATAATCAACTGCTATGATCTCCATAACCGGAGGTTAGAGATGTGGGCATCTGACATGCCTGCCGTTTACATCCAATCGCTGGTAAAAAGCTGTCGCGAGCCGCGCTGATGTGTTATATTCCTTAGGCTTTCGCGGCACCGCAGAGATCCCCCTCGGCAAAATAGAATGAAGGCAACGTTCTCAAAGTTTAGCTCCCTCTTTGTCGCTTTAACTTTCGTCTTCTCATCCGTTGCTCTTGCCCAGGACAGATCCCCTCTGCTGCAGGACATCAAGGTCCAGCAGCCGTCTCCGACGCCTCTCGTCGAGAAGACGGGCAGTTCGGAGCCGACCTCCACTTCTCTTGCGGCGGTACGAAATCCCGTCCGAACGCTTTTCCCTGCTCTGCAGGACGTAGCGATACCGGGTGATTCGGGGATACTGGTGGAGTCACTCGACGGCAAGGTCGTTATCGAGAGCAATGCGGACCACCTCTTCAATCCGGCCTCGAATGTAAAGATCGCGACCGCATTCGCCGTGCTCAAGACCTTTGGTCCGGAGTTCAGATTTCAGACGAATATCTATACAGACGGGACCGTGGACCCACAGACGGGAACGCTTACCGGCAACGTGTATGTCTCCGGTAAGGACCCGATGTTTGCCAACCAGCACGCTGTAGCTGTCGCAAACGAGTTGAACAAGCTCGGGATACGGTTTGTCACGGGCAATCTCTACGTTACCGACAATTTCTCGATCAACTACTCGCAATCACCGGTGAGTTCTGCTCAAGCCATGTTGAACGACCTCGACATGTATAAGAGGTCTCCATCCGCAACAAAAGCGTGGCTGGATCAGCTGGCGTATTCGGGCAAGGCGGGTCAGGTCCAAGGCACGCCTTCGGTGAGCTTTACGGGTCAGCCGTTTGTCAGTGGTGTGCCGAATAACCTGCGTCTGCTTTTCACCCACGAGTCGACCCCCATCAAGGAGATCATAAAGGCGACGCTGTGTTATTCGAATAATTTCCTGGCTGCGAAGCTCGGTGACCTGCTTGGCGGGCCATACTCCGTCGCTCGCCTGGTCCAGCTCAACGCTAATGTACCGCCCGCGGAATTCTCGCTCGCGACCTCCAGCGGTCTCGGCTATAACCGGGTCACGCCAAACGCGATGATGAAGCTCCTGCGGGCTCTGCGAGCGGATCTCGCCCGGTACAATATGACCTTCATGGACATCATGCCGGTCGCGGGCATCGACCAAGGCACGCTGGAAGAGCGGTTCTCCGCCGATTGGGCACGCGGCAGCGTGGTCGGTAAGACCGGCACGCTCGGCAATACTGACGGCGGAGCCAGCGCTCTTGCCGGGGAGGCGAATACGCGCAGCGGAAGGCTGCTCTTCGTCATCTTCAACATGCACGGCAGCGTGCCGCGATTCAGAAGCTTCCAAAACAACTTCCTCCCCATGGTGCAGGCACAGTTTGGCGGCGCGGCTCCAATGACATACAACGCTATGTCCGTCGAGTACCGCCTCGCTCGCTCACGTTTTACATATCCAAGCTCAGTCGCTCGCGAGGGGAACTGATGGGCCGGTCCTGGTATTGGGTACTACTCATCTTCTGCGGCAGCCTCACCCTTGCCGGTGCGATGCAGTCCTACTTGGCCGGCGAAACCGCCGTTAACACCTCCGCCAATAATTGGCTGACGGCTGGGCAGGGCGCACTCGGACTGCTGATGATCGCTTTCGGTCTTTATAGACAGATCGCAGCAAACAGGCATCCCGTTCCGCAGGAGCCGGATGCACGGCTAAACCTGCACGACTAATTCCACGAATAATGGTCAACCGGTGAGAGGCGTGAGATAATCCGTCCTTTGCACGATGAACCAGCCCGAGCAGGACGCCCCCAACATCCCGGACCTCCCGGAGCAGGAAACTGATCCGGACCGGCCAGCCCCACCCGCAACAAAGCAGACCAGCGTTGCCAGATCCGCGGGGATCGTCTCGATCGCCGTAATGTTCTCGCGCCTGCTCGGACTTGTCCGAGAAATGGTGTTCGCCCGGTATTTCGGTGCGGGATTCCTGATGGACGCGTATGTCGTCGCCTTTCGCATACCAAACGTCCTGCGTGACCTTTTTGCCGAGGGGGCTTTGTCCGTCGCTTTCGTTAAGGTCTTTACCGATTATCAGATCAACAAGAGTGAGGACGAGGCATGGCGTCTTGCGAGTATGGTATTCAACCTCCTCGCGGTCGTGCTGAGCATCATCTGCATTCTCGGCGTTATATTTTCGCGGCAGTTTGTCGGCTTGATCGCGGGCGGTTTCTCGCCGGAAAAGGCGGCACTCGCGACGACGATGACGCAGATCATGTTCCCGTTCATCCTCCTCGTGGCTCTGGCTGCGGTAGCGATGGGAGTGCTGAATACCAAGGGCATTTTCGGCGTCCCGGCATCGGCTTCCACAGTCTTCAACGTGGTTTCTATCGTTTTTGGGCTCGGTCTCGCGTACTGGCTGAGTGGCGGCGGCTGGCTCAGCTCTAACGATAAAAACGCGCTCCCCGACATGCCTGCGCAGTGGGCGATCATCGGGATGTCGATCGGCACGCTTATCGGCGGGGCGGCACAGCTTGCGATGCAGGTGCCGTCGCTGTTGAAGATCGGTTTCCGCTTTTCTCCGGTACTGAGCTTTGCCGACGAGGGCGTCCGCAAGGTAGCCGCGCTGATGGCGCCGGCGATCCTCGGCACCTCGGCCGTACAGATCAACGTGATGATCAACACGTCACTGGTCTCGGGTATAGACGGCGCTCAAGGGTGGCTGAATTATGCCTTCCGCCTAATGCAATTCCCGATAGGACTGTTTGGTGTGGCGGTCGGCACGGCGGCGATCCCCGTAATGTCGCGACTTGCGAGTGAGGGAAAGACAAAAGACCTTCGGGACACTATCTCGTCTTCGATGAGCCTGGTGTTCTTAATGACACTTCCGTCGGCATGCGGGCTGATCGTACTGGGTGAGCCGATCATCCGATTGATCTACGAAAGGGGAAAGTTCGGCGGGATCGACACATCGATGAGCTCGGTAGCGCTCATTGGATATTCGATCGGCCTCACGGGCTATGCGGCTATCAAGATACTTTCCCCGGCATTCTATGCTCTCAATGACGCGAAGACGCCGATGATGATAGCCATCGCGTCTATCGCGGTGAATTTTCTGGGCGGGTACGTTCTGCGCGAGTGGTTCTCACATTACGGCGTGACACCGGAGACTCCTCATGGCTACGGGCACGTCGGCGTTGCCCTTGCTACATCGCTCGTGGCTCTGGTGAATTTCTTCGCTCTCGCTTTCATCATGCGTCGCCGGATCAAGCGGCTGAATGGACGCGTGATCGCCGCCTCTTTCGCAAAGATCGCCGGAGCCTCAGTCGTGCTTTCCGCTGTCTGCTACGGGTCTTACCGTGTGCTGTTTGACCGGTACGGAGCCTCCGGATTCTCCCTCCGGGCAGTCGAGGCTTTCCTGCCCATAGTCCTTGGCGGGGCCGCATTCCTGATCGCGGCAAAGCTCCTGCGCATCAGCGAGATGGAGCAGCTATTTGCGATGTTCAAGCGAAAGTTCGCGGGAGCGAGAGGGTAGGTTTTGCTGAGACCATTCGGGCAAAAACTTCCGCGGGTCGCCGATTCCGCATTCATCGCGGAAAACGCTCTCGTGATAGGGGACGTGGAGATCGGCGAAGACTCGAGTGTGTGGTTCGGGTCCGTGCTCCGTGGGGATGTAAATTACATCCGAATCGGGCGTCGTACGAATATCCAGGACATGACTATGGTCCACGTGGCCTCTCAGGGAGATCCCACGATCCTGGAGGATGAGATCACCGTCGGACACCGCGTCACACTCCACGCATGCCACGTAGAATCCCGGTGCCTGATCGGCATGGGTGCGATACTCATGGACGGCGTTCGCGTCGGCAGCAACTCTCTTGTCGCGGCTGGAACCCTCCTCACACCCGGCACCATCATCCCGCCCAACTCGATGGTCATGGGCTCACCAGGACGCGTGAAGCGGGAGATGACGCAAAGCGAGATCGCTCACCTCGACCGCTCCTGGCGAAACTATGTTGAATTAAAGGCCCTTTACACTTAAGATTGCCTCGACGATGAGGTACCCGAGAAAACGGAAGCTGGCAAGCGTGCTGGTCTTCGTCACTCTCGCGTTGATACTTCTACAGGTGCCTTTCGCCTATCGGGCTTGGAAACTCAGGTCCATGGCGGCCAGGATCCGCAGCTCCGACACGCGCGCATCGTTCACCCGCTCTGATGACCAGAGAGAGTACGTTGGTCTGCTGCACGTACACACGTCCTTTACTGGTGAAATAAGCCGCACGTATGACGAAATGCTCCGTGCCGCCGCTGATAACAACCTCGACTTTGTCATTCTCACCGAGCACTACTCAGCAAACTTCGATACTTCTGCCGCGACCTTGAACGGTATCCACGGCTCAACTCTCTTCATCGGCGGGAACGAAGTAAATGCAGTCTATGACGACCGGTTCCTGATGGTGCCCGGCGGGCCGGACGCGGCGGATTATCGCCTGATGCCGTCAGTTCCTGTCGTCGATAAGATCCACGCGGCGGGCAGTATCGCTGTTCTGGCTTATCCGGAGAAATATGGCGCTTGGGACGCCGCTTTTGACGGGATTGAGGTGGCTAACATCAACACGATGCTCCGGCAGACGAATCCTCTAACGGCGGCACTGGACTTTATCTGGTCAGGACACGTCGACCGGTCACTAATGATCGAACGGCTGGTTAGCTCGCCGGACTCAAACCTGCGGCGCTTCGATGAGATCGCAGCCGGCAGAAAGATATTTCTCACCGGGGGAACTGACGCACACTCGGCGATCGGCTTCCACCTCTTGGGCGACGAGCTCGGGTATCACTTGGCATCGGTAAAGATCGACCCGTACACCGAAATTTTTCGCCTGGTCCGCCTGCATGTGCTGAGCCATCAGCCTCTGGACCGCGCCGTGCTGCTCGCGGCCATAAAGAAGGGCAGCTTCTTTGTCGGCTTCGATGTGCTTGGAGATAGCCGTGGCTTCGCATTTACCGCCAATGGAGGTGAAAAAGGATCCGGAATGGGCAGCGAGATCCCCTTTGAGCCGGGCATAG
>Ga0207705_10004788_pt1 | contig 10192 bp, 7 predicted proteins | sample KBSC13metaG_FD_184314 | JGI IMG/M metagenome (GOLD analysis project Ga0207705, IMG submission 184314) | Corn rhizosphere microbial communities from Kellogg Biological Station, Michigan, USA - KBS C1-3 metaG (SPAdes) (version 2) | ecosystem: Host-associated > Plants > Roots > Rhizosphere > Soil ...
CTCGCAGGACATCGTGTCCGCCACGAAGCTCGACTTCTTCTCGTGGAATCCCACCAGCACGCCGCCCTTCTTCGCGACGTAATGCACCGAGAGGCGCGCGCGGTTGCGGTAGCCCCATGCCGGCCCGATGACCGGCGGCAGCATCTGTTCGGGCGTGACCTTGCCGATGCGCGCGAGGTTGTCTTCCAGCACGCGCTGCTTGGCGGCGACCTGTGCGGCAGGCTCGATGTGCTGCATGGCGCAGCCGCCGCATTGGCCGAAGTAGCCGCAGCGCGCCTGCACGCGTTGCGGGCTCTCACGCAGGACCTCGGTCACGACGCCCAGGTCGAAGTTGCCGCGGCTGCGGCGCTTGGCGAATTCGACCCGCTCGCCGGTGATGCCGCCCTCGAGGAAGGTGACCTTCCCGTCGACGTGGGCGACCCCGATCCCCTCGTGGTCGATCGACTCGATGACCGCTCGCGCCACCTCAGGAACCGCAGTCGGTGGCGGGCGTCGAGAAGACCTGGCGGACGATCGGCTTCACGACCTGCGTGCCGTTGACCGTGTAGGTGAGCGTGCCCTTACGGCCGTTCTCGAAGTCGAGCTTCATCGTTCCGACCTCCGTGGGCTGGGCGCTGGTCCAGGGCGACGCATTGAACGCGGGCCCCGTGGTGCGATAGAGCGTGCCGCTGAACGCGAGCAGGCTCGAGGTGCTGCGCTTGCCCGCGGACATCACGTACCACTGCGGCTTGCCGTCGCTGCCGTACACGAACAGCGTGGCGAACATCGTGTCCCCATGCTGCGTGAGGTTCATGCCCCAGCCGGGCTCCGCCGCGTCGTACCAGAGGTCCTGGAAGTTGAGCGTGAAGCTGCGGTCGAACGCGGACCAGCCGCACACGGGAGGCGCGCCCGCGAAGACCTGGCGCGTGATGGACTTCACCACCTGGGTGCCGTTGAACGAATAAGTGAGCGTCGCGTTCTCGGTGCCGACGGGTGCGAACTTCATCGTGCCCACCGTCGTGAGCGTGGTCCCCGTCCAGGGCCCGTTGAACGGCGAGCCGCGCAGCTGGTAGAGATCGCCCTGGTAGCTGCCGTCCGGCTGCTTCGTGCCGCTCGACATGACGAGCCACGTGGGCGCGCCGCTCGAGTCATACGTGAAGAGCGTGCCGAAGAGGATGTTGCCCTGGTGGTTGAAGTTCACGCCCCAGCCCGGCTCGGCAGCGTTCCACCACAGGTCCGTGTAGTTCGCGTCGACGGCCTCGGTCTTCAGTCGCAGGCTGTACGTGCCGGTGCCCTGCGGATCCCAATGGCCGACGCTCACGTAATGCACGCCCGCGCCCAGCCGCTGCGTGAGGCCGAAATTGTTGTCCCCGGTGAGGAAGTTGGCGTCGTCGTTCGCGGCGATGGCGCTGCCGGTGCTGTCGATGAGCGTGCCCACCGTGTCGATGGCGCTTTCCGTGTACACCGTGACGACCGCCGGATTCGAGAGGAAGAATCGATAGACGTCGAGATCGCCCGCGTAGTCGATGCGGCGATTGTCGATGCGGACGGTGCCCTGCTGCAGGTCGAGCGGCACGTCGAGGCCGGTCGTCGTGATGGGCGCGAGGAAGAGATCCTGCGGCCGGTTGGGCGCGTCGTCCGGCGCCACGGTCTGGGCACCGATGTATTGCGCGATCTCGGGATAGAACGCCTCGAGGCGCGCGTAGAGCGTGAGCGCCGTGGGATTCGAGCAGCTCAGGCTGTCCTCGGCCTGGGAAAGCACGCCGCGCAGCTCGAGGTGGCCGTTGTTCATCGTGTAAAGCCCGGAGCCGCTCGAGCCCGGCTCGATCATGCCGCGCGTGTAGCTCACGAGGTACATGTCGATGGGACGGTCGGCATCGCGGCCCTGGTCCTGGAATGCGCCGATCGCATAACGGCTGGTGTCGCCGCGCGGATGGCTCACGCTCACCACGGACTGCCCCTTGGCCAGCAACGCGGCGTTCAGGGGCGCGAAGAGCGCGCCGCCCGGCGGGTTGCCGTTCATCAGCAGCAGCGTCGAATCGATGTTGAAGTTGGTGAAGACGATCTGCATGCCGCCGTTGGTGCGCGTGGGCTGCAGCGGAGCCACGCCGCTGCCGCAGGAGGTCTCCTCGTAGAACCAGAACGTGTTCACCGAGGTCGCGGAGCTCGCGTTGTTGATGCAGTGGTTCGCCGTCAACACGAAATTGGCATGCGCGGGCGTGTCGATGAGCGTGGCCGTGCAGACGAATGCGCCGCCGCCGTCGATGAACTGGATGCGCATGATGGATTTCTTGCGCTCGGTGATCGCGGCGTCGTAGGGGGGATCGTTCGCGGAGCAGGCGGTGGAGAGCGTGCATGCGGCCGCCGCCTTGGCGAGCGGCGATTCGGTGAAGTGCAGCAGCGCGGACACATGCAGCGCATCCGCCGACGGAGCGACGCGGCTGAAGATCTCGATCGACTGCGTCTCGCCGGGCGTCCACGGCGTCCAGAACTCGTTGGCGAGCAACGGATCGAGCGTCGCGGATTGGACCACGCCATCGCTGCCGGCGGCGCGCACTTCGAATGCGCCGGGGACGGTGCCCAGATCGAGCTTCACGCGAAGGCCCTGCGCATCGGGCGACGACGCCTCGATGCGCGCGACATAACCGCCCTCCGCGGCATTCCAGTGCGGGATCGAGACCGACTTGTCGAGCGCGCGCACGAAGCCGATCTGCAGCCGGCCGTCCGCGGCAATGGTCGCGCCGCTGCGCTTGTCGCCGGGCGCGGGCAGCTCGACGCGCACGGAGGGCGCGAGGCTGGGCGCATGGAAGCGCTCGACAGCGAAAACCGGGTTGGCGGCGAGCGTTGCAGCGGCGGCGAGGCATGCCGCGAAGAAGGTACGGAACATGGCGAAACTTCTGAATTTTCAGTGGGTTATGTTAGCATAGGCGTTCGGTTTCCGGCATGCGCCGGATGACTTTTTTCGATCCGCCAAATCCTTGATCCGATTCTGCAATTCCTGCGGCGCGGCCGTCACGCACCGCATCCCCGAGGGCGACAATCTCGAGCGCGCCGTGTGCGATGCCTGCGGGATCGTGCACTACCAGAACCCCAAGGTCGTGGTCGGCTGCCTGCCCGTTTACGGCGACCGCATCCTCATCTGCAAGCGCGCGATCGAGCCGCGCTACGGGTTGTGGACGCTGCCCGCGGGGTTCATGGAGAACAACGAGACCGCGGCGGAGGGCGCGGCGCGCGAGGCGCTCGAGGAGGCGAACGCGAACGTCGAGATCGAGGACCTCTACACCGTCTACTCGATCCCGAACATCAGCCAGGTCTACATGATGTTCCGCGCCAGGCTGATCGACCCGAACGTGTCTCCCGGCACCGAGAGCCTCGAGGTGAAACTCGTGACCCTCGACGAGATCCCCTGGGACCAGCTCGCCTTCGCGATGGTGAAGAAGACCATCGAGTCCTATATCGAGGACTTGAAGACCGGTGTCTTCAGGACTCGGTTCGGGGATATACGAAAATAATTGGGGTCGTACCCCAATTAATTTAATTGCGCGAACGCGCGCGACGGACGTCGAATTAAATTAATTGGGGTACGACCCCAATTATTTTTCACCCCACCTTCACGACCTCCTGGTCGGCGATGACGAAGACCTGGTCGCCGCGCTTGGGAAGGACGTCGGCGTTTCCGGTGAAGGCGCCGAAGGCGGGCAGCACGCCATAGCGGGCGCCGAACCAGAAGCACGGTAGTCGCAGCGGTTTCGCGCCCGCGGCGTTGAGCCGCACGGCGGGATGGATGTGGCCCGCGAGCGCGTAGCCGATGCGGCTGGCACCGGGCTCGTGATTGAGGATGAAGGGGCCGGCCTGCTGCCCGGCATCGATGCAGTCCACGCCCCAGGCCTCGGGTGGATCGCCGGCCTTCTTGTCGTGATTGCCGCGCACGATGGTGAGGCGAACGTTCGCGCGCGCCTCGCGCCATGCCGCGAATTTCTCGAACGTGCGCGGCGCGCGACCTTCGGCACTGTGCAGGAAATCGCCGAGGAAGATCACCTCCGCGGCACCGGTGCTCGCGATCGCGCGGTCGAGGCGCTGCACGTTTTCCGTCGTGGTGCCCGAGGGCAGCGGAATACCTGCGCGACGGAAGCTCGCGGCCTTCCCCAGGTGGAAGTCGGCCACGAAAAGCGCCTTGCGCGTGGGCCAATACGCCGCGCGCTCGGGCAGGAGCACCAGCTTTTCGCCGGCGACTTCGCAAGCGGTCATAGCAAAGACAATTGGGCCCCGTCCTGCGACGGGGTGACGACCTGCGACGGGGTGACGAGCTGCGACGGCGTGACGAGCAGCGACGCAGCGGAGTCGTCGCTGCTCTCGGGCGGCGCGGCCTTGTCGTACTCGAGCTGCATGCGGCGCACCCGGTCGGCGAGCTTCTCGCTCGTGAGCTTCTCGCGGAAGCGCCCCACCATGATCGGGAAGGCGAAGGGCGACGGCTTGTGCGTCTGCCTCAGCAACATCGCCGTGCCCGAGATGCGGCGCAGCGCCTCGGCCAGCCGCGAGAATTCGAGCTGGCGCTCGAGCACCTCTCGCTCCGCCTGCCCCAGCAGCGGATTGGACGGATCCCAGCGCGCGAACACCTCGTAGATGAGGCCGCTGGTGGCCTGCACCTGGCGATTGGTCTTCGGCTGCCCCGGATAGCCCTGGAACACGAGCCCCGCCACGCGGGCGATCTCGCGGAACTGCCGCTTGGACAGCTCCGCCGCGTTGAGGCTCGCCAGCATGTCGACGAGCAGGTTCTCGGTCGAGAAGATGCCGGCCTTGAGGACGGGAATCAGCTCGAAGCGCTCGCGCGACACGAGCTCGAAGCCGTAGTCGGTGAACGAGAGGCTGAAGGTCGCGGGGCGCAGCTTGCCCAGCCGGTACGAGAGCAGCGCGGAGAGCGCCATGTGCACCTGCCGTCCCTCGAACGGATAGAAGAACATGTGGTGGCCTTCGCGCGTCTCGGTCTGCTCGACCAGCATCTCGTGGCGCCGCGGCACGCGGGACCACGTGTTCTGCAGCTTGAGCAGTCGCGCCACCGCACGCATCTCGGGCTCGTTCTCGCGACGGTCCACGTGGAGCTCGAGCAACTCGCGAATGCCGTCGGCGACCTCGCTCGACAAGGGGCACTTGCCGCCGTCCCACCGCGGGATCACCGCCGAGCCGGGCTTGCCGGGCTTCACGTACGCGGTCATGTTCTCCACGCGAATGAATTCCAGCAGCTGTCCGGCGAAGATGAATGCATCGCCCTTGCCCAGCCGGGCGATGAACGACTCCTCGACGTTGCCCAGGCGCTTGCCGCGCATGTACTGGATGTTCACCGCGGCATCCGAGACGATCGTGCCGATCGACATGCGATGGCGCTTCGCGATCTGCGGATCCTTCACGCGATAGCGGCCGTCCTCGTCGAGCTCGACCTTGCGGTATTCGGGATATGCCTTGAGCGCATCGCCGCCGCGCGTGACGAAATCCAGCGCCCACTGCCATTCGGGATCGGTCAGATAGCGGAATGCGCGGGCCGACTTGACCTCCGCTTTCATCGAGGCTTCGTCGAAGCCCTCGCCCGCCGCGATGGTCACGAGGTGCTGCGTGAGGAGATCGAGGGGACGATCCACCGGCTTGCGCGCCTCGATGCGGCCGGCCTGCGCCGCTCGCCGTGCCGCGGCGGCCTCGACGAATTCGAGCATGTGAGACGGCACGCACGTGACGCGGCTCACCTGTCCCGGCGCGTGTCCCGAGCGTCCCGCGCGTTGCAGCAATCTCGCGACGCCCTTGGGGCTTCCGATCTGCAGCACACGCTCGACCGGCGAGAAGTCCACACCGAGGTCCAGGCTCGAGGTCGCGACGACCGCCTTGAGCCGCCCCTCCTTCAACCCGGCCTCGACCCAGCGTCGCACGTCCGTATCGAGCGAGCCGTGGTGCAGGCCGATGACGCCCGCCCACTCGGGGCGCGCCTCGAGGATCCCCTGGTACCAGATCTCCGCCTGCGAGCGCACGTTGGTGAAGACGAGCGTCGAGCGCGAGCCCTCGATGGCCTCGATCACGTGGTCCAGCATCGCAAGGCCCGTGTGACCCGCCCACGGGAAGCGATCGACCTCCGGCGGAATGAGCGTGTCGATCGCGACTTCCTTCTGCGACACGCCCTTGATGATGCGCGTAGGCAGCGGCGAAGCGGGCACGAGCCGCTCGAGCGCGTCGCCCAGGTTCCCGAGCGTGGCCGAAAGCCCCCACGCGCGCAGCTTCGGATTCCATTGCCGCAGCCTCGCGATCGCGAGCTCCGTCATCACGCCACGCTTGTTGCCGAGCAGCTCGTGCCATTCGTCGACGACGACGAGGCGCAGGTCCGAGAGCTTTTCCCTCGCGTCCGCATTGGAAAGCATGAGCGACAGGCTTTCCGGCGTAGTGACCAGTGCGGATGGCAGGCGCCGCGACTGCCGCGCGCGCTCGGCACTCGACGTGTCGCCCGTGCGCAGCCCCACGGTCCACGGAAGCGCGAGGCCATCGATGGCGCGTTGCAAGGAAAGCTGCGTATCCCCGGCGAGCGCGCGCATCGGGGTTATCCACAAAACGCGCAGGGGCGGTGCCTGGGCCCCGGCCTTCGCCGGGGAGACGGAGTTCGCATCGTCACCCCGGCGAAGGCCGGGGCCCGATTCCACCATCCACTCCGCCAGCGGCCCCAGCCACGCCGCGAGCGTCTTGCCGGTGCCCGTCGCCGAATGGACTAGTCCCGACTCTCCCGCGAGATAAGCGCTCCACACCTCGCGCTGGAAGTCGAACGCCTGCCAGCCGTTGGCGGCGAACCATTCCTCGAGGCGGGCGACGACCGCGGCGGCCGCCACGGGCGTGACGTTGTCGAAATCCACGTGAAATTATCGGTCATTCGGCACGCCTTGCGGCGACCAGCGTCGCAGTGTGGATAAGTGGGTAGTGTCTCAGCTTGCACGGCCGGGCGATTGAGCTTGCCCCTCCGACCAAACGAGGTTTCCGCCTGCACGCTGGCCGCAATCGGCTACGTTCGGCAGGCACGGGCCCATTCCGGCCCGTCCAAGAATGTTTCGCGCGGCGTTGAGGTCTCGATCAAGCGACAACCCGCAATGCGGGCAGTGATGCGATCGCTGTCGGAGATCCTTGTGAACCATCACGCCGCAGCCGGAACACATCTGGCTGCTGTTCACGGGATTCACTTCGATCAGGCGCGCACCAGCCTTCGCAGCTTTGTACGTCACGAACGAGATGAACTTCGCCCACGAAGCGTCGTGGACATCGCGAGCGAGCGCACTCCGCGCCAGCCCTCGTACATTGAGCGCCTCGATGGCGATCACATCATAGTCGCGCACGAGCCGGGCACTCGCTTGATGCAGGAAATTCGATCGCGCGCGCGCCACCGCGGCGTGGCAGCGAGCGATTTGTGTCCGCGCCTTGCAGCGACTCTTCGACCTTCGCGATTTGCGTGAAAGCGCCCGCTGGGCTACGCGGAGCTGACGTTGTGCCCGACGAGCCGCTCTCAGGCTTGGAATGAACCCACCGTCGGACAAAGCGGCGAACGTGGAAATTCCCAGATCGACGCCCACGCTTCGCTCGCCTTTTCTTGGGTGCCCAACAGATACATCAACACAAAAACCAACTTTCCAGCCCTTGGAGTCGCGCCGCAAGGTGCAGGAGCGAATGGGCGCATGTTCGGGCATCTTACGATGCACGTGCACTTTGATTGCACCAGGCATGCCCTTGAATCTCAACCGTCCACCGTCAAAGGAAATTCCCCTGAATTCTCGAAATGCAAAGCTATTCCACCGGCCCTTTCCCCGAAAACGCGGAAATCCCGCTTTCCCGGCCCTAAGCTTGGCGCGTCGGAAGAACCCTTTATAGGCTTCTTCCAGTCGCTTCAGCGTGCCGCGGTGCAGGTTTACCGCAACACTGGCAGCGTCCGCATCGGTCTGCCGCCACTCAGTCAACCCTTTGCATTGGTCGATGTAGGTTAGCGCCACGCCGTGCCGATATGCCCCGATACGCTCCTCAAGCGCAGCGTTATAGAGCAGTCGCTGAGATTCAAGAAGACTCTCGAGGACCCGCCACTGTTTCTTGGAAGGAAGGAGACGAAATTGGTACGTAAGAATCATCCTTCCACGATAGCCCCCCAAAAGCTCACCACGTGAGCTACCCCGCTAATAGTCACGATTCACAGCGTCTCGCGGTGACCAGAGTCGCTGCATGGATAACTGCCACGTCGTCCAGATCCCGCGCATACCCGCCGGCCATCGAGATCGCCACGGGAATGCCGCGGCGTGCCAGCGTCGAGAGCACCATCGCGTCGCGCCGTGCGAGGCCGTCCTTGGTGAGCTTGAGGCGTCCCAGGCGATCGTCCTCGTAGGGATCGGCGCCGGCGAGATAGAACACGAGCTGCGGACGCGAGCGCTCGAGCGTCTCGTCGAGCCCGCGCTCCAGGTGCCACAGGTACTCCTCGTCGCCGGTGCCATCGTCCAGCTCGATGTCGAGGTCGCCCGCCTCCTTGCGCGCGGGGAAATTCTTCGCGGCGTGCATCGAGAAGGTGAAGACGGAATCGTCGCCGCCGAAGAGCGCCGCCGTGCCATTGCCCTGGTGGACGTCGCAATCGACGACGGCGATGCGCTGCAGGCCCGCCTCGGCCTGCAGGGCCCGCGCGGCGATGGCCGCATCGTTGAAGACGCAGTAGCCCGAGCCGCGATCGCGAAACGCATGATGGGTCCCACCGCCCAGGTTCGCCGACCAGCCGCGGGTGAGCGCCTCGCGCGCGGCAGCAAGCGTTGCGCCGGCCGAGCGCCGCGAGCGTTCGACCAGTTTCTCCGACCATGGCAGCCCGATGGCGCGGACCTCGCGGGCATCGAGCGTTCCGCCGACCACGCGCTCCAGGTAGGCCGCGCAATGCACGCGCAGGATTTCCCGGTCCGTCGCGGGATCGGCCACCCGGAAATCCCGGTCCTCGAACGCGCCGCTCGAGAGCAACCTCTGGCGAAGCCGCAGGTACTTCCCGCCCGGAAACGGATGTCCCGGGGGCAGCGGAAGCGCGAAAACGTCGCTGTAAAATAACGTCATGGGGATCGCCAAAGACTCTACCCCATCGCAGCCCCTGGTCAGCGCGATCGTGCGCACCGTCGGCCGCGACACCTTCCCGCGAACGCTCGCATCGCTCGAACGCCAGACGTGGCGCCCGCTGGAAGTCGTCGTCGTGCAGGCGCGGGAGCCGGCGCTGCCCGCGTTCTCCACGTCGCTGCCCGTGCACACGACCGGAGGGCGCGCGCTCACCCGTCCGCAGGCCGCGAACGCGGGCCTGGAAGCGGCATCCGGGAATTGGCTTTTGTTCCTGGACGAGGACGACACCGTGGAACCGGACCACATCGAGTCGCTCTTGCGCACCGCGCTCGGCTCGCACGCACGGGTCGCGTACAGCCAGGCGAGATTGGTAGACGCGCGCGGCAACACCCAACGCATCTTCGGCGGCCCGTTCCGGCGGGACCTGCTGCTGCGCTCCAATTACATCTCCATCAACGCCGTGCTCTTCCATCGCTCCTTCATCGACGGCGGCGTGCGCTTCGACGAATCGCTCGACACGTTCGAGGACTGGGATTTCTGGCTGCAGCTCTCGAATCGCACCCAGTTCGCGTTCCTGCCCAAGCCCACCGCGAACTACCACGCGGCGCAGGGCGGCTCCGGCGCGGGCAGTGGTAGAAACCTCGATCGCGAGGCGGTGCTGCGCCAGCGCGAGAAGCTCATGCGCAAGTGGGGCGTTCGATAGTGCCGAGGCGGTTCGCGTATTACGACACCCTGAGCACCGAGAGTCGACGCACTTATCGAAAGAGCGACCGCATCGTGCGCGTCGAGCTCCCCGATGCCGCGGGGCTCGAAGCGCGCGCGCGTGCCATCGACGCGGCACTGGCGAGCGGGGAGCGTGCGCAAGTCGAGCGCGCGTGCCAGGCATTGGTCGACGGGATCAATCGGCAGCTCGGCACGCCGCCGGTGCGCGTGCGCGTGATGGAGCGAAGGCCTGCGGATGCGGGCGGCGAGCTGCAGGGCCTCTACGAGCCGGATGAAGTGACGGGCGGCATCGCGCGCATCACGGTGTGGATGCGCACGGCGCGCAAGGAGCAGATCGTGAAGTTCCGCACGTTCCTGCGCACGCTGCTGCACGAGGTCTGCCATCACCTCGACTACGAGCATTACG